>Ga0302326_10008981_pt1 | contig 21968 bp, 9 predicted proteins | sample Palsa_T0_3_FD_202264 | JGI IMG/M metagenome (GOLD analysis project Ga0302326, IMG submission 202264) | Peat permafrost microbial communities from Stordalen Mire near Abisko, Sweden - Palsa_T0_3 | ecosystem: Environmental > Terrestrial > Soil > Palsa > Peat permafrost | place: Sweden: Abisko... | reverse complement strand
GCCGGTGGTGCTGCCGGTGAGGTTGAAAGTGCCTTGGGTGGCGGCGGTGCCGCCCGCGGCGACGGTGACGGCTCCGGAGATTGTGCCGGTGCCGCCCAGCGCGCTTCCGCCGTTGACGGCGACGGGGGCAGCGACGGTTCCGTTAACGAGTAGCGTGCCAGTGGTCGTGCTGTTGTTGCCCACGGCATAGCCCGAAGTGCCGACGGACGTGCCGCTGACAATCAGAGTCCCACCGTCGATGGACGTGGGACCGGTGTAGGTGTTGCTCGAACCCGAAAGCGTCAATGCGCCCGATCCGACTTTATCGACGGCAACGGTATCGGTGGACAGGCCGTTGATGATGGAGCCGGCAAAAGTAGTGTTGGTGTTGAGAGCTCCGATCTGGAAAGTCACGGTGGTACTGGCGACATTATCCTTCAGCAGACCTGCCGTGGTGCTGCCGGCCAGCGATCCGAGGGCGATTGTCTGGCTGCTCGTTCCATTCCATTCCAGTTCATCATTGACGCTGCCGTTAGGGGTCTGATTTCCGAAGATCCACGCGGCGTTTCCACCGCCGGCCGCAGCGGCGGTGTTCAAATAAAGGGAGTGGGTTCCGCCCGTGTACGACCCTGAACCTTCGACGCCCGCGGCCTGTGAAGCGGCGTATTCGACGTCAATGGTTCCGGTAAATCCGCCCAGATTACCCGAGATATATCCGTTGTTGTTGCCGCTGAAGATCACGGTGCCGGCGCCGGTAAATGCGCCGGAGAAGACGACCGAGTTTGATTCAGTCCGCAGGTAATTGGTCGTGTTGGCGTTGATCTGCATCGGATTGCTGTAGCCGGTATTGCCGGTCGTCGCCCAGAGAGTCCCACCGTTCATCGTGATCGTGGAGGTCGAGATGCCAAAGCCGTTGCCGGTAGCGCTGCGGAGCGCGCCGCCGCTGATCGTTGTTCCACCGCTGTAGGGATTGGTGGTGTCAATTCGTTCGGTATCGGCGCCGACCTTCACGAGCGCGACCGTGCCGCCGGAACCGGCGTTGTCCTCAATGATGCCGGTGTAGGTGTTGCTTTCGGTGCTGCTGGTCCGGTTGTTTCCGATGGTGAGGGTCGCCGTCGTGGATGCCGCGCTGTTGAGGATGATGGTGTTGGAAGCTCCGCCGCTGAGAATACCGACGCCGAGATTTTCGCCGTTGAGATCGAGCGTCGCCGGTCCGGTGGTTCCCATGGCGAGGGTATCGTTGACGCTTCCAAGCGTGGCGGAAACGCCGGAGAGCTGCACGGTGCCGTAGTTAATGGTGTTGGTTCCGGTGTACGTGTTTGCGCCTGCAACCTGTATGACGCCGGAGTTGGACGAGCTGGTTCCACCGAAGGTAAGTCCGAAATTCGTGCCGCTGAAATTGCCGCCCAGATAAAGCGTGGCGGTGCCGACTGCCTGCATGGCCTCGGTTGCGGAGAGCGCCGCGTTCAGGTCCATATTTTCCTTGACGCCGGTTGCGCTGTCGGTGATAGCGCCGGCGAGATCGATCGAGTTGCCGGTGAAGGTATACGCACTGGCTCCTGAGAGAAAATTGATGCCGTCGATCAGAAATGCCGATCCGAGATTATCGTTGAGCGATGTTCCGCTGGTGCCGGCAGCGCCGAAGACCAGTGAATCGCCCGAGGCGGGGGGACTATTCCCATTGCCCGGCCAATTCAATCCATCCGCCCAGTTCGCCGAGTCGTTTCCGACCCAGGTGTCGGTCGCGGCGGTCGCTCGGCCATTGCTTATTGCGACCATCGCAAATGCAACTGCGCCGGCGGTGGCCAAACGCCCGCGTGATTTGCTGGATGAGAAACGACGCGACTTTCCACTCCGATTAATTCGCGATGCCATTCTCTCCTCCGATTTGATATGACTGATCACGTGACGTTTCCTCGTTTCGACGGTCACGAAATGTCGGCGATTTGTCCGCGGTTTTGGGGCGCCCTTCACGGGCAACCACTGTTCCGCTGATTCACTGGCTCTCCGCAGTTACCTCCGGCGGACCGCCTTTTCGCCAGTGTCAAGAGTATGTAATGGCGGCGCGGCCAATTCCACGTCATATAGCGCCTGTTTCTTGGTCGAAACGCGCATGGCCAAGCTGGCCCGGCGCCGCGTGTTTCGGGAGGCATTTTTCCATGGATTCGGCAGGACGCCGTCAGGAGGGGTTATTGGACCGATCAGCGGCAAAACGGGTCGTTCCCAGCCCGCCAAAGCCCTTGCTTGGAGAAGGATTGCCAATCGCTTAAATGGGAAATTCGCCGGTTATTTTGGGCTGGATATCCTCGCACGTCGAAAAGCGGCGGGAGTCGTTTTGGTGACTTTGCGAAATGCCTGATAAAAACTCTTGATTTCCGCGTACCCGCACCGGCTGGCGGTTTCATTGACCGTCAAATCCGGTTCCATGAGCAGGCGCTGGGCCGTCTCGATCCTTATTCGGGTGATCTCATCATGCGGAGTCCTTCCGAAATGGGCGGCGAATTGCTGTTCGAGCCACCTCCTTCCCACCGGCACAACCCGCAAGGCGTCCTGAACCGTGCAGGGTTCGCAGGCATGCTCGCGAATATATCGCATGACCAGGGCCAGATTGGGATCGTCGATCGCCAGGACATTGGTGCTCTGGCGGGCCACGATGCCGATCGGTGGAAGGCGCACCATTCGCTCGCCCGGCTCGAGCTTCTCGCCGGCCAGCAGGCGGTCGAGCGTCCTGGCAGCGGCGTAGCCCATCCGCGTGTAATCCGGATCGATGCTTGAAAGCGGTGGCCACGCACATTCGCACAGCAATTCATCGTTATTCAGACCGATGATCGCCACCTGGTCGGGAACACCGACGTCCGCTTCAAGGCAGGCTTCGGCCAGGTCATGAGAAGCGGAATCGTCAAACGCCATGATGCCGACAGGCTTGGGAATTTCGCGCAACCAGCGCATGAGTTCCGGGCGATGGGCGTGAATCATCCACTCCTGCGGACTGGGAGCGCTGATTGGACATTCGACGCAGGAGTAGCCTTTTGTTTCCAGGGTGCGTTGAAACCCGGCAAGGCGTACCGGATATACGGGGTGGGATTTCGTGCCGTAGAAGGCGAATCTTTCCAGCCGGCATTCGACCAAGTGCTCCGCCGCCATGGCGCCGGCGGCCTCATCGTCGAGAGCGACGACGGGCGTCATGTTCGGATCACCACCCCCCGAACAATGGATAACGTTGGGGCAGTGATCGCGTGCAAACGCGAAGATGTCCATGGTCATTCCGGCAACGATAATGCCGTCAAACCGCGGCCACTCGCTTCGGGTGTCCAGAAACCGCTGCGTTTCCTTGTAAAGGAGCCAGCGGCGCTGGAGATTGGCATACCGCGAGATGCCCAGAAGGATAGACCTTCCGTAGGCGCTGAAGCCATCCACCAGCACCCCAACCAGTGGCCTGTGGGGCTGTTTTGTGCGTGGTGGGTTTGTTCGCAAAGCGACAAGAATATAACGCAAAACAGGGTAACTTCCAGAACCAAATTGAGACATACTCTGGCCCAGCGGGTTGGAATGTTGTGTCTCCGGCGGACAGCCGAAGGACGCGACAATAGAGGCTTCCATGGGAAAATTGCGCGGCCTTTTCATTCTCGATGAAGATGCCTATGAGATGGTCTATGGCCCGGATGAGCGGTGCGCAATCGCACGTCATGTGGACTTCATCGGTCCCCCGCAAACAAGCCGTTCCATCGCCGAGCGCAAAGACCTGCTGCTGACGACCGAAGTGATCTTTTCCGGATGGGGCGCGCCTATCCTGGACGACGCGTTTCTGAGCGCGGCTCCACAACTCAAAGCGGTGTTTTACGGCGCGGGATCGACCGCTTACTTCATGACCCAAAACGCCTGGGAGCGCGGGATCGTCGTCACCAGCGCTTATGCCGCCAACGCTGTTCCCGTTGCTGAATATACGTTGTCGATGATCCTGTTTTCCCTCAAGCATGGGTGGCGATTGATTCGCGAACTGCGCGAGACACCCCCCCACCCGGATCGGAATACGGCGTTCGGTTGTTACGGCAGCACGGTGGGACTGATCTCCCTGGGAATCATCGCCCGAACGCTCGTGAAACTTCTTCGCGCTTTCGATCTCCGAGTGCTGGCGTTCGATCCGTATGTCTCGGTCGAAGCGGCAAGCGATCTGGGCGTTCAGCTCGTGTCGCTGAATGAGATTTTCGATCAGAGCGATGTCGTGTCGCTCCACACGCCTTTGCTTCCTGAAACCACCGGAATGATCAGAGGCAGCCACTTCAACCGCATGAAGCAGGGCGGCACGTTCATCAATACGGCTCGCGGCGAAGTGGTGCGGGAATCGGAAATGATCGAGGTATTGAGGCGCCGAAGCGATCTGCAAGCCATTCTCGACGTGACGCAACATGAGCCGACCGACCCCGAATCCCCGCTGTTCGATTTACCGAATGTCGTGCTGACGCCGCACATGGCTGGATCGGTTGGAAATGAATGCAGGCGGATGGGCCATTACATGGTTGAGGAACTTGAACGCTATATCCAGAACAAACCCCTGCAGTGGATCATCACGCCGGAGTTGGCGCAGAACACCTCGCACCGCCCGGTGAGTGTCACAACGAATATTGCCCCCAAACATCCCAAGCGAGTCATCGCCGCCACGTGATTTGAATAGGGTTGCAGACATCCGTCGGCGAATGCCCGCTCTGCGAGAGGCGTGAGGAAACGTGATGAAGCCCAATACTTTTGCGGGGCGGCCATCGAGAGTACATCAGACAATCCTGCGCCGAGCGATCTGTGAAGTTCTGGAGAAACGCCTTCTCCTCACCGCTTCAAACGCCATTGACGAAATCGACTTTGGAAATGCGGCGTCGGAATCGGCACACGATTTCGATGCGGGAGACAGCGCGCTTCCCCCCAGCGGTACCGGCGCGCTGGGATTGACGTACCGGGAAATCGCCGGTCCGGCTTCCGGGACGGGCACCGGCGCCAACAACGAAGTCCTGACCTTCACCATGACGGTCGATCCCTTCGAGCAGAATTACCTGACGATCAAATTGTGGGGAAGCGATACGACTCCGGGAGTGATTTATCTTTACAACTCCGCGAATGGTTACAACATCGCCAATTATGATCAGTCGTCCACTCCCTGGCTCGATTGGCAGGTATCGGGCGGCCAGCCAGCGTTTCCGGGCCGGTTCTATTACGACACGACGCCGATTCCCCTGAGCTGGACGCAGGGAAACACGTCGGTAACGCTGACGCTCAACGCGGCGGAAAACTATGAGCGATACAGCGGTGATACCACGGTGCAATTGGCCGCGGGCCAGACCACGCGCCCGATTTACAGCGCTTATGTCACCACCAACCCGGATTTTGTGCCGGACAGTTCCAGCGCCACCGGATCGGCGCCCGCGGCGACATCCCCGACGCTGGGGACCGTCAGTTCATCGCAGGCGCTTTCGCTTCTCCAGTCGATCTGGAACAGCACTTATTCCGGATCGAGTTCGTATTTCAGCACGGTCACGGCGCGGCAGATTCAACCGGGAACGAGCGGCGCTCCGGCGGAAGTGATCGGACTGGATCTGTTCACCAATCAAACGACCTGGCTACAGACAAGCCACACGGCCGCGCAGTGGGATGCACAGATCGCCTCGCAGCTCGAAGGGCCGGGATACACCGCCCTTCCCGATGAGTTGCTCAGCGTGCTTTCCGTCGCATATCTCACGCCCCGCCCCACGGGCGTCACCGGCGCGAACGATCAGTACAGTCCAACCCTCCTCAAGGACATTGTCGAAGCCCTGGATGGATCGACCTACGAACAGGGCAGCGACGGGGGATTCCCCTGCGAAGGAGGCGCGTGGGTCGGACTCACCGCAGCCGGTGGACAGCGCACGCCGGTGGGTACGTCCGGATATCTCCAGGGCATCGACTGCCAGGTTTTCGGCGACGTGATCCTCGCGCTTCTGGACGATCCGACGGGCGGACCCGCATTCACCGCATATCTCGGCGAGACCTACGATGCGAATCTCGACGGCAGCGCGGTCCTCCGTGCCACTGCCTACGAACGGATGCTTTATGAGAATATGAATTACCTGGAAACGGTCACTGGCGGAACTTCGAGCCAGAACCTTTTCCAGGTGCTGGGGGTTTATGCGGATCAGGTTGGGCTGGAAAAGTTGCAGCAACTGTTTCCCAACAGCGCATACCCCGCACTGCCGGTGGCGGTCGGGCTTAATTTTGCCGAGCAGGTGCTGGGTTTGGCCCCCACGACTTTTCGCGGACCGTGGACCACGCACTACGCACTCAGCGGTGAGGGTCTCGGCCTGGACGCCAACAACAATTTCCAGGGCGGTTATGACCGTGGTTACGGCCAGTGGTTTCCCCAGCTTGCGCTTCAGATGGCCAAGCTGGCCGAGGAAGACCCGGGCGTTTCCACTTCCGCCCAGCGTGCCGAGGTCGCACAAATCGCCGCGCAGGCGGATAACACCGTCACCGCTTACGACCAGTTCCTGTCCACAAATCTCTATGCAACGACCAGCAACGGCACGACGACCTATGAGAGCATCATCAGCCCCGACGATGTGGTCAGCACGCGTAATCCAAACAACGCCGGCAATCTTCCGCTCGATCTCGACACGGAATTCGCCGCTTCCAATCCGAATGACGCGGCTCTGTACAATCCGCTCGCTGCCCGGTCGGCATACCTTCAGGTTGAGTACGGCCAGACGCCCGAGCTTTTCTTCGACAACCAGACAGATAATTCAAATCTTCAATACCTTCGTGAGTTGCCGGATTACATCGCCACGATCGATGGGCTGGTGAACAACACGCCGGCGACGAAACTGCCCGGTGAGAGCACCGCGGGCAATTTCGCGTGGGCGGATGTTGAAGGCGGAGCGGTCGCATTCATCAACAACGGCGAGCGCGTCTACATGACGATCAATTATCGCGCGCCCGAGGGAGAGGTAGACAACGTCGTCCGCATCCACGACACAACATCGACAATCGACCGGATCGCCGATGTCTACATGCCCTACAGCGGGGCGACGGTTCAATCGGACGGCAACTTCACCGGCAATTTCAACGGCGCCTGGGTGGTGCGATATGGCCAATATCTTGTCGTGCTGAATCGCGGGACGACGGCTTATCTTGCATCGCTTCCGCAAGGGTCCGGCATCGCCACCGATCTGCTGACGGGCAATACGTACGCGATGGGATCAAACATCAGCGTTGCCGCGGGACAGGCGATCATCATTTATCTCGGTTCGACAACGGTGACAAAGACCGCAGCGCTTCAGCCGGCAGCGCAGAGCAGCGGAGCGGCCGCGTCGATCGTCGCGGGGTATCCAACTGCCACGCTGACCAACGGTCAAACCATCAGCCTCTCCGATGCGGTGTTCGACGCTTCCGGCAATCCCCTTACCACGGTGCCGGACGTCAACTGGGTACTGCAGAGTGGAATTGGTTCGATCGATCTGAGCGGCAACTACACCGCACCCCTCAGCGGCACCGGCAGCGCGACGATCGTGGCGACATATGATGGAATCACCAGCAGTCCCATCACCATCAACGTCGTGCCGCTTCTGCCGGGTGGACAGGACATCGGAACCGTCGGGGTCGCCGGCAGCGATAGTTATTCATCCGGCGTTTACACAATCGCGGGCGCGGGATCGGGAATTGCCGGTTCGACCGATTCGTTCCGCTATCTCAATCAGGCCGTTGATGGAGATTTGACTCTTATTACGCAGGTGACATCGCAAACAAACCCCAGCTCTTCGGCATTCGCCGGGTTGATGGTTCGCGGCGCGCTAACGGCAACTTCGCCATTCGTGGCGGTTGGAGTCACACCGGCGAACTCAGTTGAATTCATTTATCGCGCCGCGGCTGGTGCGGCAACCACGGTTTCCGCAAGCGTATCTTCCACCGTGAATCTCTATCTCAAGCTCGTCCGCACCGGCGCGGATGGTTCCAGTTCCACGTTCTCCGCGTATTACAGCAGCAATTACAATCCCACCACCGGCACGGGAACGTGGACGCAGGTGGGAACGAGCCAAAGCATCGCTGTCAGCAGCACCGGTATACCGGACGCATCATTCTTCGGGCTCGCGGTAACCTCCGGGACCACGTCGGCCACCTCCACAGCCACTTTCGCCAACGTCTCCCTCACGCGGCCAAGCAGCGAAATTCCCACCGTCACTTCGATTACCTATGGCTTGCACGGCAATGTCTGGGCGCAGCTTATCCCAACCACCAGCGCCAACAGCGGCGCGGCCACGCTCACCGATACATGGTCCGTTGAACAATCCCCGGTCAATTCAATCCCGGGACATTTCAGCACATTCGACGGCGGCAGCTTTTACGCCGGCGCATCCGGGACCTACATCCTGGAGTTGACCGTCACCAATTCCGACGGGCTGTTCTCCACGGGAACGGTCACCGTCAATTTCCCCGTCACCCTGATGACGATGACCGCCCTCCCCTCCTCGCCGCTGGTGTTCGAAGGCGCCTCAGAGCAATTCACAGCCGCGGCTTTTGAGCAATTCGGCCAGCCCATGACCACGCCGTCCAACGTCACATGGAAAATCCTGTCCGGCGGTGGATCGATCACATCCGCCGGGCTCTTCACCGCGCCCACGACCGCGGGACTCACGGAAATACAGGCGACCTCCGGGTCCATCACCGCGACGGATTATCTCGACATAATCCCATCCATCGCGGCGCAATCCGGTTCGACGCTGAACATCAGCCTTAACCCGGCCGGACCCGTCTCGGTCGGTCCGGCGAGCGGTGGCGGAGTAACAGTCAGCCAAAACGGTGCACAGATCGCGTTCACCGGGATCACGGGCGTGACCGTCACCGATACCGCATCCAATGATGTCCTGAATTTCAATGGCCCCCTCGCACTGCCGTTCACGTTCATCAGTGCCGGCAGTTCAACAATCAACGTCAATGCTGGAACCCTCACCTTCGCTGCCAATATGGCCGGGACGATCAACCTCGGCACGCTATCCGTAGCCGCCGGCGCCGGCGCAGTCATCTTACCAACGACCACGAATAGCCCCACGACACTGGTTCTGAACGCGCTTTCCCTCGGAACGTCTGGCGTGCTGGATGTCGCCAACAATGAAGTGCTCATCAACTACGGTTCGGGAACCGATCCGATCTCCACCATCGCGAGCTGGATCGCATCCGGTTATGCCGGCGGCGCATGGAACGGACCCGGCATTATTTCCAGCGTCGCCCAGAGCAATCCCAGTTATGGCCTTGGCTACGCCGATGCCGCGGATGCGGGCAATCCGGCAAACCTGGCCTCCGGGCAAATCGAAATCCTCTACACGCTGCTCGGTGACGCCAACCTGGACGGCAAAGTAAACGGCACCGATTTCGTGCTAATGTCGGCGGGTTTCAACCAGTCCGTGACGGCCGGCTGGGACAAAGGAGATTTCAACTACGACGGCAAAATCAACGGCGACGATTTCGTGCTGCTGTCGGACAACTTCAACCAATTCGCCCAGATCGCCGCCGCGGCGGTGACGCCTGCAAGCAACTCGGTCGCGGTGACAGTTTCAACACCGGCGGCAACACCGCAATCGAGCGGCGCGGTCACCAATACAAAAGTGCGCCATCGAGGTAAGGATCGATCGTGAGAAAACGACTCCTTATTCTGGCCTTCGCCGCAATATTCGCCGGCCACGCTCGCGCCGCCGTGTGGCAATGGTCTTTCGCCATCCCCGGCGACATCATCGCCAACGAGGGCCAGGCGCGCGCGTTTCTCTGGATTCCACCCGATTGCGCACATGTTCGCGGCGTGATCGTCGGCCAGCACAACATGCAGGAGGAGCCCATCCTTGAGAATCCGAAGTTTCGCGACGCCTTGGCCAAACTGGGATGCGCCGAAGTCTGGGCCTCGCCCGCCCTCGATCTGTTCTTCCGTTTCGACAAAGGCGCTGGAGAACATTTCAACACAATGATGGATGGGCTCGCGGCCGAATCCGGTTACGACGAGTTGCGATGGGTTCCGGTTGTGCCGATGGGGCATTCCGCGGCGGCGAGTTATCCGTGGAATTTTGCCGCCTATTTTCCGGATCGAACGCTGGCGGTGCTGTCGGTCAGCGGCCAGTGGCCGTATTACAAGGATGTCAACACACCCGACTGGGGTTCACGGACCGTCGATTTTATTCCGAGCCTGGTGTGCATGGGCGAGTACGAAGCCGCCGAGGGCCGCGCCAATGACGGGCTTCCGCAGCGCGTGCGGCACCCGCTTATGCCAATGGGCATGCTGCAATGTCCGGCGGAGGGGCATTTCGCGCCGACGGAAAAGAAGATCGAATATCTGACGCTGTTTCTGAAAAAGGCGGTCCAATATCGCATGCCCGACAATGTGCCGGCGAGCGGACCGGTGCAACTGCGGCCGATCGATCCTACAAAAGAGGGATGGCTGGTGGATCGCTGGCATTCGGCAGCGGGTCCATCCGCGCCGGCAGCGCCAGTTGCGAAGTATGCGGGCGACCCCAAACAGGCCTTCTGGTTTTTTGATGAGGAACTTGCCCGGGCCACCGAAGCTTACGAAGCGGACACGCGCGGAAAAAAGGTGGATCTGCTGGGATATGTTCAGGATGGAAAGGTGGTTCCGCAGACCAATACGCATCAGCAGGTGAATCTCAAGTTTGAGCCGGAGGAAGATGGCATCACCTTCAAGCTCTCCGCGACGTTCCTCCAAAGTGTTCCCGGAGGCAGCCCCCGGCCCGCCACGTGGACAGGTATGCCTGCGGGAACGCCGATCGGCCACGCATCCAATCCCGATGCAATCTCCATCGACCGCATCTGCGGCCCGGTCATCAAGCTGTCGCCTGATACTTTCCAGGTCCATTTCGACAAAGTTGGAATGAACAACAAAAAACGCACCGTCGAAATCTGGTTGGAAGCAACTCATCCCGGCGACGATGAGTATAAACCGATGATCCAGCAGTCGCTGATGCGCATTTCATTCCGCAACACGCACGGCCCGGCGCAGCACATTACGTTCCCGTCGATCAAGGATCGAGCGCAGTCGGAGGGACCGGTGGAGCTTCAGGCCAGCTCCGATGCCGGCGCGCCGGTCAGTTATTATGTGCTGGCGGGTCCGGCGGAGATCGACGGTGATACGCTCACGTTCACGCCCGTTCCGCCGCGCGCCAAATTCCCGGTGAAAATTACCATCGTCGCCTGGCAATACGGCCGCTCGGGCAAGTCGCCCCTGCAGACGGCCGAGCCGGTGGAGCAATCGTTTTATCTGATCAGATGAAAGGACTGCCGATCATGGGGACATATGCGATTTTTCGGAAGCGCCGATTTGCAGGATTGGTCGGCCTGGGGATGCTTGCCTTGCTCGTCGTAGCGAATTGGGCCGCCGGACAAACTTCACCCTCTTCAGCGGATGCCGCAACTTTCGTTCATCCCGGCCTGCTTCACACCGATCAGGATTTCGATCGCATGCGGGCCAAAGTCACCGCCCGCGCGGAACCCTGGCTGTCCGGCTGGGACAGGCTTCGGGCCAACCGCCACTCTTCTCTCCAGTGGAAACCGCGTCCCGTGGAAGTGGTATATCGCGGCAATCAGAGCGCCCATCCACAAAACTATCCCCTCCTGTATAACGACATCGCGGCCGCATACGCCTGCGCTTTGCGGTGGCGCGTCTCCGGCGACCCGGCGTATGCCGACAAATCAATCGAGATCATGAACGCGTGGGCGTCAACCTTGAAGAAAATCGACGGTACCAACGACAAATTCCTGGCCTCGGGAATTTACGGATATCAATTCGCCAATGCCGCTGAAATCATGCGCACCTATCCGGGATGGCACACTGACGATTTCGCCCGATTTCAGGAGATGATGCTCGGGGTTTTCTATCCCATGAACCACGATTTTCTTCTTCATCACAACGGCGCCAAAATCGATCATTACTGGTGCAACTGGGATGCGAGCAATATGGCCTCGGAAATCGCCATCGGCGTGCTCTGCGATAAGCGAAGCATCTACGAAGACGCGGTGGACTATTTCAAGCATGGCAACGGCAACGGAGCGATCGAGCATGCGGTCCTCCACATCTATCCCGGGAATCTGGGCCAATGGCAGGAAAGCGGACGCGATCAGGGACATAGTTGTCTCGGCATCGCGTTGCTCGGAGCAGTTTGTGAAATGGCTTGGCACCAGAACGACGATTTGTATGGGTATGACAACAATCGGTTCCTCGCGGGGGCGGAATATATCGCTAAATACAATCTCGGCTATGACGTGCCTTACACGCCTTATACAAACAGCGATGTCGTTCAGGAGGTCATTTCCGCAAATGGCAGAGGCGATCTTCGCCCCATTTGGGAGATGGTATTTAACCACTATGTGAACCTTAAAGGGGTGAGCGCTCAGTATTGCACGTTGTTCGCGGAAAAAGTGCGGCCCGAGGGAGGCGGTGGAGACTATGGCCCGAACAGCGGTGGATTCGACCAGCTTGGATATGGCACTCTGACTTTTACGCGCGATGAATACCGTTAGTGAGATTGGGGGATTCCGATGGGCCCGTGTTTTGGGAAGATCGGGGGCACGGCGGCTGAAGCCGCCGCGCCGCTTTGAGGGGGGTTGATTTCCTTAATTGGGGGTTGCTGTACAATCTGCCTGCGCATCCATGTCGGAGCAGGTGTTTCTACAACTCGAGGGTATCTGCAAAGGGTTTCCGGGCGTTATCGCCCTGAACGAGGTTTCCCTTTCGCTCGGAGAAGGGGAAGTCGTTGCGCTGATCGGCGAAAACGGCGCGGGCAAGAGCACGCTGATGAAAACGCTGGGCGGGCTGCATCAGCCGGACAGCGGCGAGATTCGGATCGAAGGCAAACCCGTCATCATCCGCTCGGTGACGGATTCCGTGAAGCTGGGGATCGGCTTTGTCCACCAGGAATTGAATAATCTCGATAACCTGGACATCGCGGCTAATATCTATCTGGGGAGGGAACCGCTTCGCGGCGGGCCGCTGATGCTGGTGGACCGCGCGAAGATGGCGCGGGATGCGGCTCCGTATTTGCGGCGGCTGGGTTTGGATGTTTCGCCGCGGCTGCCGCTGCGCGATTTGTCACTGGCGCAGCAGCAGGTGGTGGAGATCGCCAAGGCGCTCAGCCAGAACGCGCGGATTCTGATTCTCGACGAACCGACCAGTTCGCTGACGCAGGGGGAGACGGACCGGCTGCTCAATACGGTGCTGGAGCTGAAATCGCAGGGCGTCAGCGTGCTATATGTATCGCATCGACTCGGAGAGATCAGCAGAATTGCCAGCCGCGTCGTGGTGCTGCGGGATGGGCGCAACGCCGGGGAGCTGAAGGGGAGCGAGATCACGCACGACAACATGGTTCGGCTGATGGTGGGCCGCGAGGTGAAGAACTTCTACGCCCCACCGGCGAAGGCGCCCGAGCGGGTGCGGCTGAGCGCGCGCGGGATTCGCACGGCGTATCGGCCGGCGCATTGCGCGAGTTTTGACGTCTCCGGCGGGGAGATTCTCGGATTTGCCGGGCTCGTCGGCGCCGGCAGGTCGGAGCTGATGCGGACGATTTTCGGCATCGATCCGTTGCTGGCGGGGGAAATCGTGCTGGACGACAAGCCGCTTCGGGTGAAAAATCCGCGCGATGCGATCGACGCGGGGATTTACCTGGTGCCGGAGGATCGCCGGGCCACGGGGCTGATCGTCGAGATGTCGATCCGGGAGAATGTCACACTTCCGGGACTGTGGCGGTGTTCCAGCGGCGCAGCGCTGATCAGCCGGGCGAAGGAAAACAGCACCACCAGCCGGCAAATGACGTCGCTTCGCGTGAAGGCATCTTCCCGGGAAACCGCGGTAATGACGCTGAGCGGCGGCAACCAGCAGAAGGTGGCCCTGGGCAAATGGCTGGCGCTGGACCCGAAAGTGCTGATCGTGGACGAACCGACGCGCGGAATTGACGTCGGCGCCAAGGCGGAAATCTACAAGCTGCTTCGGCTGCTCGCCGACACCGGCGTGGCGATCATCGCCGTTTCCAGCGATCTCGAGGAGATTCTCAACATCAGCGATCGCATCGCGGTGATGCACGAGGGAATGATTACCGGCATTCTTTCCCGCGACCAATTCTCGGAAGAGGCCGTCATGAACCTGGCTTTTGGAAAGGCGATGTCCGCATGAAAAAGGAACTGGGCATTGGCGTGCTGGTCATCGTGCTGTGCGCGGTGGTGACGATCATGAATCACCGCTTTCTCAGCGCGTTCAACCTGCAGAATAATGCCAACCTGATCGGGTTATACGGAATCTTCAGCATCGGCATGGGAATTGTCATCATCACCAGCGGGATTGATTTGTCGGTGGGATCGGCGTTCGCGCTGCAGGGCGTGGTGCTGTCGATTCTGCTGCACGATTGGGCCTGGCCCTGGCCGCTGGCGGTGCTGGCCAGCATCGCGCTCATGCTGCTGCTGGGACTGTTTCATGCGGTGATGATCTGCGGGCTGAAGCTGCAGCCGTTTATCGTCACGCTGTGCGGATTGCTTCTGTACCGCGGGCTGGCGCGGGGAATCGCCCAGGATGAAACCAAGGGGTTCGGCGATTCATCTTATGGGATTCTCCGCTCGCTGTGCACGTCACAGGTATTTGGCGTGCCGAGTTCGTTCATCATGCTGATTGTGATCGCCGTGGTGATGTGGGTGGTGCTGCATCGCTCGATTTACGGGAGATATCTGCTGGCGGTGGGCCGCAACGAACAGGCGGCACGGTTTTCGGGGATCAACACCAACCTGATTACAGGCAGCGCGTACGTGCTGTCGATGCTGCTGGCGTCGATTTCAGGGATTCTGTTCGCGTTTTACACCAATTCGATTTCGCCCAGCACGCATGGGACATCGTACGAGCTTTACGGCATCGCGGCCGCGGTGCTGGGCGGATGCAGCCTGCGCGGCGGCGAGGGTTCGATCATCGGCATCGTGCTGGGCACGATCCTCCTCGTCGTCCTGCAAAACCTGGTAAATCTGCTGGGGATCAGCAGCTCGCATAATTTTACGGTGATGGGCGTGGTGATTCTGCTGGGGGTTTCGGTGGATCAGATTCTCGGATCGCGGATGCGGCGGCGGCGCGGGTCGGGGATTGAGGTGGTATTTCCGCTGCCAGCGCCAAGCGGCGGTGTGCCTAGCCCGGGGGGGATTCCCGCGCCGGGCTCGGAAAAAGGAATCGGCTAACGCGCTTTTCGCCGACGCCGGGTCCCGAGAATTCCCATGCCTGTGAGCAGCACCGCGGCGGTTGCGGGCTCGGGGACGCTGGTGAGATTGATATTGATCCCGTTGGAAGCGGCGAAGCTGTCCAGCGCCGCAAGGTCTGCCGCGGCGACTGCCGACTGGCTGGCGAAATCGTTGAAGTTGTCGGCCAGAAGAACGAAGTCGTCACCGTTGACGGTGCCGCTGTAATTGAAGTCGCCTTTATCCCAGCCGGCGGTCACCGAATCGTTGAAATTGGCAGCCATGAGCGTGAAGTCTGCCCCGTTAACCTTGTCGTCGAGATTCGCATCACCCAGAAGTGTGTAAGCGATCTCGATCTGGTTCGACGCGAGGCCTGCCGGATTGCCGGTGTCGGCGGAGTCGGCATAGCCGATTCCATAGCTGGCGAAATTGGTCTGGGCATTGCTCGAAATGATTCCGGGGCCGTTCCAGTGATCGCTGTTGTAACCCGAAGCAACCATGGCTGCGATCGACGCGATCGGATCGTGGCCGGGCGTGTAATCAATGATGATGTGGTTGTTGGTGATATCCAGATCACCGCTGCCGGTGATCGACAGCGAGGTAATGTTGACATTGCTTGTGGGCGTAGGCCCTGGGTTGCTGCCGGCGGTGAGGTTTTGAGCCAGTTGAACATCACCGGTGCCGCTGATGGTCAGCGGGCCATTGGGCAGCGCGCTGATAGTGGAGCTGACACGATCGATGATCAGTTTGCCGGCGCTGACGCTGGTGCCGCCGGTGTAGATGCTGGTGGTGGAAAGCGTGACCGTTCCCGAGCCCGACTTGACGAGAGCGCCGGTGCCGCCGAGGGTGCCGGTTCCGCTGATGGTGTAATTGTTGCTGTTGTTGGTGTTGGTGAAGAATGTGGCGGCGGGCAAAACGGTGGTATTGAGGGTGACGGCATAGTTGCCGCCGTTGGCGTCGCTGAAGGTGACGGTGTCGGAAGCGGCGAAGGTCGTCGTGGAGGTTCCGTTGTTCCAGTTGGCGCTGATACCGTTGTCCCACAGGTTGTTTGCGCTGGCATCCGTCCAGGTGAGGCTTTGGGCGCCTGCGGCGACTACCAAGTCGATATAGCCGGGATCGACGCCGTTGTCGCTGAGTAAATAACTTTCGCCGCCGGGGGCGGCGGGAAGCGAGAAATTGTTGACGTTCACACCGCTGATCGTTCCGCCGATGAGGCGGTAGTCGTTGCCCAGCGTGGGCGTTCCGTTGAAGGTGATGGGCGTTGACGCGCCGATGCTGACGGTTCCGGAACCCAGGGTGAGCAAGTCGCCATTGGTGATTTCACCGCTGCCGGTGCCGAGATCGAAATTCAAGGTGGTGAGACTGGAGGTGGTGAGGCCGCCGATGGCGAGTGTGCCGACGGTGCCGATTCCACCGGGGGCGATGGTGTGCGAGCCGGTGCCGGCCACGACATTGCCGGAAATCGAACCGCCGTTCGCGGCACTGGCAAGAATTCCGCCGTTGAGAGTCACGTTGCCCGAGCCGGTGGCCGACCCGGACGAGTTGGAAACGATCAAAGTTCCGGCATTAACAGTTGTTCCGCCGGTGTAGGTGTTGGCGCCGGAAAGGTTCCATGTGCCGGTGGAATTGGTCTTGGAGACAGCGAGATTTCCCCCGCCCGTGCCGTCACCGATCACGCCGCTGATGGAATTCGAGGCGGAAGTTCCATCAAGGGTGAGCGTCGCGGTGCCGGTGGCGTCGGAACCGGCAACCGGGCCGGCGAGCTGAATGGTGCCGGCTCCGTTGATCGTGCTGTTGGATTGGACATACAGGGTATTGAGCACCGGGGTGATGGTCGTGCCGGTGCCGGTGAGCATTTGGACGGTGGGGGCAATGATGTAACCGGAACCGGGCGTTACCGCCTGGGTGCCGACCGCAGTGAAACTAGCTCCGTTGGTCGTCAGTGTCGCAGCTGTAATCTGGGTGCTGGTGGAGAGGGTGAACGTTGGAGCGCTGATATATCCGATTCCCGCGTTGGTGATGGTAAATCCGGTGATAGAGCCCGAGGTGCCGCCGGAGAGGATAGCAGTGGCGGTTGCGCCGGTTCCACCCCCACCGGAGATGGTGACGGTCGGCACGCCGCTGTAGTTGCCGCCGCTGCTGACAGCGACGGAATTTGCGGTGAGGCCGAGAAGCACGTTGAGGGTTGCCCCGCTGCCGACACCGGTGGTTTCCGCGGCAGCGGCGGAGATTCCGCTGCCACCCGAAGTGACGACATATCCACTGATGCCGCTGGAGAGGCCCGCGGCTGTGCCGGAACTGTTGGTCAATGCCCCGCCGTTCAGCGTCACGGATTTATTCAGTGAATTGCCGTTGAGGTCGAGCGTGGCGGTGGAGTTGACAATGGCAGTGGCGGGCGCGGCGGTCACCACCGCGCCGAAGCCAAGCGCATTGGGATTGGACGTACCGATTTTGAGGACGCCCGCGTTGACGTTCGTCGCGCCGCCGTATTGATTGGAGCCGGTCAGGGTGAGCGTGCTGGTTCCGGCCTGGGTGATCGTGCCTGAGCCGGAAATCACGTTGGCGACGGTCGCCGATGTGGAGGTGTTGTAAACCAGCGAAGCGTTATCAATGACATTGCCGCTGCCCAGTGATCCGCTGCCGCTGATCTGCAGGACGCCGGCGTTGATATTTGTGGCGCCGGTGTAACTGCTCGCGGCATTGAGGATTAGGCTTCCCGCGCCGATGGAGGTCAACTGGCCCGAGCCGGAAATCGTGGAGCCGATGGTGACGGTGCCATTTTGCGTGTCCAGTGTGCCGCCGCCGGCGTTCAGGACGATGGGATTGGACACGCTTGGAGTGTTGGAAGAGAAGCTGGAGGCGAACTGGAGTGTCCCGCCGCCGAATGTCACGGTGTTGCCCGAAGCGCCCAGGTTGTTGCCGGCAGTGATATTGACGGTCCCCTGATTGACGAAGAACCCGCCTGTGAGGCCGGAATTGTTCCCGGAAAGATACAGCTTGCCCGGCCCGAAGAGCGTGAGCCCGCCGGTGCCGGTGATGTTGGCGGAAATGGCCGGCGTGGTTGAGGACCCGGCTTTGCTGGTGTAAATGGTGCCTTCGTCCGCATTGAACGCGAGCGCGCCACCGGCCACGCTGCTGATGATTGAACCACCGTTGAGGATCACACCGGCCTGGTTACCGGAGATGTTGTCGCCCACGCTGAGGGTGTTTCCGTTGGTGTCGATGGTTTGCGCCTCGGCGTTGAGGGCGTAAACCGAAGCGGCGCCGGACAGGGTGTTGATATTGGAACCGGTGCCGGCATTGTAAACCGTGGTGTTGGTGCCGCTGTTGATGTTGGTGATTCCGGAATATGTGGCCAGCGTGAATCCGGAAGTGCCGTTGTAAGTGAGAAAATCGCCGGAAGCGTTCGTGTCGTCGTTCTGTCCGACGATAGAGGTGTTCACGATGCCATTTTTCGTGGAAACTCCGCCGGTGACGAAAAGCTGTTCGGTGCTGCCGAGATTGCTGATGCCGAGTCCGGCAGCGACAACCAGGGTGCCGTGATTGGTGCGGGTCAGGGCGGGCGCGATCGTAAACGAGAGACTGGAGGCATTGCCTTCCTTGACGTTGATCTGCGCGCCGCCGCCATAGATAAATTGCGCTCCCGAACCGGTTGCGCCGCTCCAGGCAACTGCGCCGTAACCCGCGGAGACGTTGGGATCGATGGCCAGGATTCCGCCGTTGAGCGTAATCGAGCCGGTTCCGAACGGCGTTCCGTTTCCGACACCGACGCTGGAGCTTGGATTTCCATTGGCGGTGAAGGTGCCGGCGTTGACGGTGGTGCCGCCGGTGTAGGAACTGTCAATTCCGGACATGTCAACGACCCCGGCACCATTGCTGATAACCGCGGACACGGCGGAGCCACCGGCGAGGCCGCCGCTGACATCGGCAAAGCTGACGCCGTTGGAGAAGGTGTTTCCCGCGGCGACATTAAAGTTGAAAGAGGGAGCGTAGATAAGATTGTTGGCGCTTCCCGTGATCGATCCGTTGGTCAGGGTCATCGCGCCGAACGATGCGTTTCCCACGCTGGTGCTGCCGTTGAGGTTGAGATTGGCGGTGCTGCCTTCGATCGTGACCGGATCATACTGGCCGTTTGTGAATTCGTTGTTGGAAGTGCCGATCAGCTTGAGCGATCCCTGCTGGATGTCGATGGTGCCGGTGAAGGCGACGGTGGAATTGTCGAACTTGAGGGTGCCGGCCCCGGTTTTGATGATGCCTTCGTTGCCGAGGGTGGTGGGATCGGCTCCGGCGTCGCTGGTGAAGGTTCCATTGATCTGGAAATCGGTGCTGGGCGCGCCGCTGGTGGCGGTGGATTTTCCGATGAAGAAGGTCCGCTGAACCGTGCCGGTGTCAAAGTTCGCGCTGGTTGAAGTCGATGCGGTATTTGTCGAACCGATAAAAGTGAGCCCACCGGTTCCCATCGCGCCGGTGCCTTCGAGTTCGATGCCGTGGCTGACGGTCGGCGCCGAGTTGGTTCCGTTGATGAGAACCAGGCCGGGGTTCGTAGGATTGATCACGGTAATGGTTTCACCGCTGGATCCGGTGGTCACCGTGGCGGCGGCAGTGCTCGCCCCCCCGCCATAGGCGGTGATGCTGTCCACCGTGATGTTGGTCGTGCTGCCGGTGGTGATTTCAGTTCCGATGGTGGCTGCGTCGAGGACGACATCCGTGTACTGAGAAATTCCCGACGCGGAGAGGACTCGCAAAGCGCCGTTCTCGATGATGGTTTGGCCGGTATAGGTGCTGGGCGTCGTGTTGGCGCCGCTGGAGTTTCCAAGGCACCAGGTGCCGTCGTTGGCGACTGATCCGCTCGCCGCGGTCATATTGATGACGACGGAGAGAGCCGACGAAGAGCCGTTGACGATGGGGCCGGAGATGTCGTTGGTGGTATGGGCGGTAGTGGAAAGCTGCGAGCCGGTCAGATAGAGCGTTGTGGTTCCGGTGGCGCCGCCGCTGAGTTGGTTGGTGAAACCCATCCCGTCAGTGGCGGTGGTGGAGTTGTTTGTGAAGGTATAGCTGTTTCCTTCAATGACCAGCGGCGCGTCGATGTTGATGGTTGTGGCCGAGGTGGAGGCATCGGAGATGGTGCCGCCGCCGGTGAGGAGCAGCGCGCCCGTGTCGGGGCTGGCGACGGTGCCGCCGATGTTGTAGCTGGTTGCGGAGTTGGTGAAGACGATGCCGTCGATGTTCCAGTTGGGGTCGATCGCGACGGTGGTGTTGGTGGAGGTTCCGGTGAAGGTGGCGATGTCGGTGCTGTTGTTGGTGTCCAGCGCGCCGGGGATATTTCCGCTGATGCTCCAGTTGGTCGCGCCGGAGTTGTCGGTGTTCCAGTTGCCGTCGATGTTACCGACCCAGGTATCACTTGCGGCGATGGCGTGAGAAGCCGCCGCTGCCGCTACTGCCGCAGCCAGCGCCGCCAGCCGGGGCCGGCGGGAACTGGTCCGCGGGCGAATCGAGAGAGAAAGCCGCTGGCTGGATAAAAGTCCTTTTTGAGAACTACCGCACATATAAACCCTCCGAGGATTTGATCGCTTACTTCTGAAACCGCGGGCGTGACCCGTTACGCCCCTTGCCTCCGCTCTCCTACCGGATGATCCACCGCAAATGCGCTGTGCTCACGATTCGCCAGATCCGAAGTTGCGTCGTCCGCATCGCTTCGGACAGTGCATTTTCCTATAGACTGGGTGCGCCCTTGATCCATGGGAAAGTCCATGGCGGGTTGTTGCCGGCTTTGTAATAGCCGATCATCCAAGTCTGTAACGGCATGTTTGGCACCGAGTTGCCCGTGCCCTGGTTATACGTCCATGGAGTCGTGCTCGTGTTGATACTGGCGCCACTGCCGGGCAATACGAAATCGTTGGGGGAAAGCGTGCTGATATGCCCGTCGATGAACAAGACGTTTGCCTTGGTCCCCTTGGTGTGGGGAATCCACATGTTCGGCGGCTGTGTCGCCCACCCGGCCGGAGGCGTGAGGTGGTTACCTAGAAGATAGTTGGGTTGCAGGAAGATAGAGAGGGTGGACTCTTCCGTGGTCGAGAGGTTTAATCCCTCGGCATAGGCCTTATCCATGTCGGTCATGACAACCACATTGGACGGGACCTGAACCAACCTTTCAAAAGGCGTGGTGATTGTCGGGGGAGTCGTGGTCAAGTCAACGGCGCCGAGATTCTCATTGTAGGTATAGTCGCCGGTAAATTCATTGTTGGTATTGTTCGCTGGGGGATCGAGCGTGTGATCGGCCGCGGGACAGGTGAGAATCTTCACGATCGTCTGAGTAGCGAGCTCGCGCGTGGCGTTGCTGGTCATATCAGCATGGCCCAATTCATTGCCGATAAGAAACGGCGACCACCAGTAAAGCTGCGAGGAAGTGAGAATTGTCGTGTTCAAGCGGGCGGGCAGGACGTACTGGTTGTAATCGGAAGCATACTCCATCATGAGGGAATAAAACTGGCGTTCATTGGACTGACACGCAACGGTGTTCGCCTGATCGCGCGCCTTGCTCAGCGCGGGAAGTAAAATGCCAACCAGCACCGCGATGATCCCAATCACCACCAGCAGCTCGACGAGTGTGAATCCTCGCTGCTTCCTCATAATGAACCTCCGACTACCGACACGTGCGCCAAACCGAATTGGTCCGCGATCCAGGTAATTTCAACTGCGTCAACCTTAGCGTTCGGGAAGCTCGATACCAATCCGTTTTACTGACAACTTTTTATCAATTCGTTGTACTTTTTGAC
>Ga0302326_10008980_pt1 | contig 21969 bp, 22 predicted proteins | sample Palsa_T0_3_FD_202264 | JGI IMG/M metagenome (GOLD analysis project Ga0302326, IMG submission 202264) | Peat permafrost microbial communities from Stordalen Mire near Abisko, Sweden - Palsa_T0_3 | ecosystem: Environmental > Terrestrial > Soil > Palsa > Peat permafrost | place: Sweden: Abisko... | reverse complement strand
CAGCCTGCATAAAGGCGTCGGTTGCGCCGAGGCTGGCGGGATGATCCGGATTTCCTTCGACTTTGGTTGGGCGACCCTCGTTACTGCGAACCAGCGCTCCCCGGGCATAGCCGTTGAGAGTTAGCGCCGTCGCAAAAAACAACGGGATGCCTGGGATGACCTCTTCAGGCGGATCGACGTAGGGGACGATCTTTTCGCGTGGCTTCTGGAAACAGCCCGTCAGACCGACCAGAGCGGCCGATGCGCCCATGACCTTGAGGAATGCGCGGCGGGACGGCTCATCTTTCCACTCCGATGCGGCGACCGGAAACTCGCGATGCAGCATCTTCTCGTACTCGGGGGTGCCGGACCATTCGTCAATGCTGCGCCAGTAGCGCGGCTTCGCGGCCACGCTTTCCTTGGCGTTTTCGTCTTCGTGATGATGCGGACAGGATTCGAGCATTGATGTTACCGTCAACGACTACCGATGACAGATCGAGCAATTGGTCAACTGTTCCTTGTGCACGTGATACGCTTCGACAAGCTGGGGTCCGAGAATCTCCTGAGGTTGGTCAGGCTTGTAATCCATGTTGAACGCCTGGTCTTTCTGATCCGGCGGCACGTTGATGAATTTCTCGGGATTGCGATGGCAGGTCAAGCACCATTCCATCTGCAACGAAGCCGTCTGATACATCAGCGGCATCTGATTCACCTGGCCATGGCACGTCTGGCACCCAACGCCCTTGGCGATGTGAATGGAATGATTGAAGTAAACAAATTGCGGCAGGTTATGGACGCGATTCCATTGCAGCGGCGTATTGGTGGTCCAACTGGTTCGCACCGGCTGGAGCATCGGGGCATCGCGCCAAATCTGTGAATGGCAGGTCATGCAAGTCTTGGTGGCGGGAACACCGGCGTAATGCGATTCGGTCACCGAAGTATGGCAATAGCGACAGTCGATGCCAAGCCCCTTCACGTGATGCGCATGGCTGAAGGGGACGGGCTGCTGGCGGATGATGCCGGCTTGGGATTGGTAGGGCGAATGATCAAACGCCGTCGCCGCAAGACCCACGACCGCGCCAAGAAGAACAGCGCCAAAGATGCTGGCCTTGGCGACCACGTTCATGCTGGGGTGGAATATCTGTGCCATCCCGGGCCTTGCTCTCCAACGTGATTGGCCGATCGCATCCAGCAATCAGCCATTCAGGTTCGCGGCACTCTAGCGTCAAGCATCGCGGCGGACAATATGGGAATTGCCTTCGCCAAAATTTCAAAAATCGCAACGTGCCTGTGGCAGGCAAGTTTCGATGGGACGCTCTTCTATGGTCGCGCCGCCTCTATGTCAAAGCCTTGTGTACTTCGCGAGAGTTTTTGCTTGCAATGGGAGTCACCGGGACGCCGGGAAAAGACAGATGGGCTTTGCGGTGGTCTCAAGAATCTTTGCACTTCCGCTGCTTCGCCAAACGTTTGGTAAATTGCGGCGGCGCAAAGCCGAAAGTACGATTGGACTTCCTATTTTTGTGCGAACGGAGCCAGAAGATGTCGACAAGCTTGCTCTTTCCAACGTCACAGGGCAGGGTGTTGTCTCGAATTGTTGGTAAACTCGGCAACGACTTTGGCTCGCTTTTCTTCGACGGATGCAACGACTCGGCTCTAATTACAGGCGATAGCGCTGTCGTGCTGGCTCGCCTTCCCGATGCAACGTTTCAAAGTTGCGTCACATCTCCGCCGTACTGGTCGCTTCGAGATTACAATATACGCGGGCAGATTGGTCTTGAGCGGTCGATAGAAGCTTATTTCAAAAGACTTGTCGCGGTATTTGAGCAAGTGAGGCGCGTCCTCCGGGACGATGGCACCCTCTGGCTGAATATCGGCGATTCGTACACTTCAGGGAATCGGACGTGGAGGGCACCGGACAAAAAAAATCCTGTTCGCGCGATGGAATTGCGACCCCCCACGCCGGCGGGTCTCAAGTCAAAGGACCTCATCGGAGTGCCATGGCGATTGGCATTTGCGCTTCAACAGGCTGGATGGTATTTGCGCGCTGATGTCATCTGGAACAAACCGAATTGCCAGCCAGAGAGTGTCAAAGACCGCCCAACCCGAAGTCATGAATACGTGTTTCTGTTTAGTAAATCAGAGCGATATCGGTACGACGCCGATGCTTTTCGCGGACCAAATGATCGAAATGCGCGTACTGTGTGGGACATAAACACGTTTGCTCTGCGGGAAGCGCATTTCGCAACCTTTCCGCCTGCGCTGGTGCATCGGTGCATTTCACTGTCAACAAGACCGGGGGAGCTGGTGCTTGATCCATTTATGGGCTCGGGCACCACAGCGGTAGTCGCCTACGAACTTGGCCGGCGATTCCTCGGCATTGAGTTAAATCCGGAGTATTTACAAATCGCGGAAAGGCGGCTCAATGGGGCGGTCGTCGATTAAGGCGTCGATTCGATGACGATTGGCTGGAGTTTCGGGATCGGCTAGCTAACGCATTGGGCATCGCCCTAAGCAAGCGACGAAAAAAGTGACGATGGCGCCGACCTTGTCAGCGCATGGATTGAATAACTATCAAGTCGAGCGTTGACGCCGATCCGCGACGAAGAAGTGTCAGTCCTTTCCGCGTTCAGCCAGGTCGCCTCAACGTCAGCTACGTCCGTTGTTACATCTGATCGGGCAACTCAGCGGGTACGGGCTGCGATCCTTCGCCATTTCGCTCCGCCTCATCGGCGATGGTGAGAAGATCGAAGCCACCGATCACAGGCAGGGAATCACCGATGATCCCCTGCAAGTCGCCGTGCAGCCCGACCGTGTTGGCCAGCACGCGGTCAATCTGTTTCTCCCGTGCCGCCCAGATCCGCTGCATCGCACGTCGCTCGCTATCGAGCTCCTTCCGCATCGCCGTGAATGATTCGAAGATCGCCGTGACGCGCTGCTTGAATTCTGATCCCGAGAGATAGTCATACACTGCCGCCATCTTGTCATAACGATTTTCCGTTGCCCGACGGGCCGACGTCGTTTCCATCAGGCTCATCCGCAGTACCGCCGCCACCGCCACGGCCAGGCTCGGCGGGGCGATCCAGACATTCTCGCGGCATTCAAAGCTCGCGACATCCTTGGGCATCGTCACCGAGATCAAGATCGAAACATGCGCTTTGGCCGCAAGTTTGTCGTCCTTGAGTTTGGTCAACCACGAATCCTGCCACGCTTTAGTTCGCTTTAGTTCCCAGATAATCGTGCCACAGTCCCGGCCAAATTCGTCGCGCACCCTGTGCAGCAGATCGCCGCCGTGGGTTCCTTTGGGCACCGGGAGGATTTCGTCGCCGGAGAAACATCGTCGCAGGGCGCCTTCCAGATCGATCTCCAGCACCTCGCCCTGGCTTTGCTGCGAACCTTGCTCGGCCTTGCGGCGAAGCTCGTCGATCTGCTTTCGCAGGTCTTCCAACTGCTTGTTCTTGTCTGCCTCTCGAAGGCGAAAGTCTTCGTCCTTCTCCCTAGCGACCGACTGTTTCACCTCATCCACTTGCCTGGCCAGTTGAAGATCAAATGCTTTCTTGTCCGATTCCCACTCGAGCTTCTGCTTGCGGATTTCCAATTCGGCCTTCTCCGCTTCTTCAAGCTTCTTTTCTTTGATCTCGACGGACTGCTTCAATTGCAGGAGTTCTTTTTCAATGGATTGGCGAGCGGCTTTTGCGGCTTCTTCGGCGATTGCTTTTCGCTCGGTCTCGATCTGCTTTGTTTTCTCCAACTCAAAGCCCGTCTTTGCGGATTCCAACTCCCGCCGCTGCCTCAGAAGATCAAGCTGCAGTCGCTCGGCGGATTCCAGCAGCTTGCTCTTTTCAACCACTTGCAGTTTCAGGTCCTCCAATTCGACATGAACCGCGTCCTTTGCCTTCTGCTCCAATTCCAGGGCCAGTTGCTTGCGCTGTTCCTCCAGCTTGGTGGCGACCTGCGATTCCACCTGGGCTTCGAGACGCAATTGACTTAATCTCAACTGCTCGCGCTGCTCGGCCAATTCTTTCTGCCGCTCGGCCAGCGCCGCGGTCTGCCTGGCCTGCTGCTCCGTGAATTGCGCGCGAAGACGATCGACGATCGGTTGTTCAATCGCCGCGTTCAAGGCAAAGGAGGCCCGGCACTGTGGACATGTTACTTGTGTTGCTTCCATTGGCTCCATAATCATCACATTGTCCACGGCGCTGCATTGCGACAACCGGCTCGCAATCGCGTATAGTAAGCCAGGGCATATCCCTTGGCTAACTGTTTGGAGGAACTCATGGAGTCAGAGCCGTTCAAGCGTGCGTCGCAGTCTCATCGTATAGCCCCTGCGGCCATTGAGGTGCTGGAGAGCAGAAGACTGTTCTACGCTTTGGTTCCGGCAGGGTATACGGCCCTGGAGACGGTGCAGATTCGACCGGCGGCGGGGACTTATCCTTCAAGCCTCACGCTCCTGGCGAATACGAACTATTTCCTACTGGCGACCGGCACCGTCGAGACCAGTGCCAATGTCTTGCACGGCGATGCCGCTTTCATTGCGGGTTCAACCTCCGCAACCGCAGAGACGACGACGTGGGGAGTCACCGCGACCGCTGGAAGCACGACCAGTACCACCGCAGACTGGGGCGCATTCCAAGGCGATGCGATTTACGGTCAAAACTTTACCCCCGCGACCAAAGGCACGCTCTCATTTACTTTCGCAAACGACGGTACGGACAAAATCTCCACCCTTGCCGTCACGGTCTATGCCCAACTTCCGGCGATCGAAGTGGCAACCATCCGCACGGATAATGTTACCGGCTCGCTTGCGGTGTCGTCATTGCCATCGAACCAGGTTTTTATACCGCTGAACAATGCCGATTGGGACCACAACGGCGTTGCTGACGATCAGCAGAGCGGGCGCGTGGTGGGGGATAAGTTTCTGCTCCCCATTACGTTGCCCGCCATCCCCGGTGACTCGGCGAGTTCGGATATCAAAATTCACGCGCCCAAGGGGCTGCGCGTCTGGCTAAATCCCGATCGGACCGGTTCGACCGTCGGGGTCGGGCTGCCAGCAACACAAGCCCGCACGGTTTATCTTGAGGCCGACGCCGAGCAGCCGAAAAACGCTTCGGTCGATCTGAAAATATTTCTTCCCGTCAGTGGTGTTTCGGTTGAGCAGTCCGTGCCGGTCACCGTCTTCTCGCTGGGTGGTCCGGCGACCGCGACCGGCGGAACCAAGCAGGTTTTCAGCTCTGACTCTCCGACGGGCAAATGGCTTTTCGCCGACGATGGAGCGCTTGACACGATCTCGATCTCGATTGTGAACAGGGTTTCCTACGCCAACGTCGTTTGGAGCGACACGACGGCGACGGGCTACGTCGATTTCGATGCGGATGATGATTTTATATGGGGATGGCCAGTGGAAGTCACTGCGTGAACTTCCAAGTTAAAAGTCAAAAGATGAGACGGACGCTGATTCAAAGCTGCTCTTTGCTCGCCGCATGAGGCGCAGCATTCTCTGAACTTTTAACTTTTAACTTTGAATTTTTAACTTGCGACGAGTCTCGCCGCAGCCATCGTCTTCAAAATATCTCCCGTCACTTTTTCCGGCTCCTGCGTGGCGTTTACTCGGAAGATTTTATTCAGCGGGTAATGCTGCAGCACCGGACGCGTCTGCTCTTCGTAGACGTCGATTCGGTAGCGGATGACTTCGATGTCCGCATCGTCCTTGCGATTTTCCTTGGCGGCGCGCGCTTGCAGCCGCTGGACGATCTGGGTTGCATCATTCACATAAAGATGAATGATCGCGAGAACGCCGATCATCTCCTCCATCAATTGCGCCTGCTCGAGAGTCCGGGGGATGCCATCGAGAAGCAGGACCTGTTTATCGGGGGAGTATCGCCCGTCCTGAACCATCGCCTGCATGGTGGTTCGCCAGAGTTCGACGGTGAGGGCATCCGGGACGAGGCCGCCACCGCCGGCATATTTGGCGAATTCCAGGCCGATGGGGCTGGTTCGATCTAGCGCACGAAAGACATCGCCGCAGGCGACGTGTCGGAAGGCGGGCATCGTGTTGAGGATTTTCCCCTGCGTGCCCTTTCCGCTGCCGGGTGCGCCGAAGAGGAGGACGGTTCGGTAGGGAGTCATTCGCCCGGAAGTCTACTCTGGCGGGACGATGGATTCAGCAGAGGCCGGTTCAAAGATCGGTTGCACGATTCTTTCCGATGAGAAAATAGAGAATCATTCCCAGCACCGGCAGGAAGAATACGACAATGAACCATAGCAGCTTGTGCGATGCCGAGCCGCTGCCGCCAAGAATGTCGATAATCGCGACGATATCGAGCACCAGAACGACCAGACCTAGTAAGCCACCGATCATAAGCCCTCTTTCTGTTGATCATTCAAGTCTATCGGGAAACGCGCTGGCGTGGAGCGCTCAATCCAGAGACATCGTGGTGAGTGGTGAAAGCTGTTTCGCGGCCAATTGCTGCGCGTTACAATGATGTGCATGAGTAAGGCCGAAATACTTGCTGAGTTGCCCAATCTGCAAGCCGATGAATTGGCTGAGGTGCAGGCCAAACTGGACGAACCTTCCGGCGAAGTGTGGTGTGATAATGGGGAACTAACCAACGCCGACGAGGCCGCCTTGGATGCGGCTTTGGTGGCCTACCACAACAGCCCCGACTCCGGCGACACGTGGGAGCAGGTCAAAGCTCGAATTCAGGCCAAGCTGCGCCCATGAGTCATCGGATTATTATCCGAGCCGAGGCCGAAGCCGATGTCACCGAGGCCGCGATATGGTATCTACGGCAGCAATTGGGGCTGGGAGAGGAATTTCTCACCGAAATCCAAAATGCCGTGGACAAGGCGGCGATAAATCCCCGCAGTTGTCGCCGTCTGCGCGACGACCCGAAGTGCGGCGCGTCCTCGTTGGGCGTTTCCCATACCGCGTCTTCTTCGTTCTACAGCCCCAGAAGATTATTGTTTTTCGCGTGCTCCATGCCGCGCGCCACGATCGCGAATGGAAGCGCACGATCCCGACCGCCTGAACCCATCACGTTCCTGGCGGCATGTGGAATCGGGCGATGAAAATCTGGGGGGCGTGATTGGCGGTTCGCTTGCTGGTCCACATGAGATAGTTGCCATCAGGTGAGAAGGCTGGCTGGCCATCAAAATCAGGGGAGAAGGTGAGTCTGGTTTTGTGCGAGCCATCGGCACGCATCAGGTAAAGCTCGTAATTAGTGGTGCCGGGATTGGAGGGATCGAGCATGCTGGTGGAGTAGACGATGTGCTTGCCGTCGGGATGCCAGTAGGGTTGCCAGTTCACACTGGTGTCGTGGGTGAGTTGTTGCTCGGATGCGAGGCCTGTGATGTCGCCGTTGGCATCAAACATTAGCGTGCCGACGAAAATCTGTAACAGACCATCGAGCTTGCGATCACTGCGATAGACCAAGCGCTTTCCATCGGGGGAGAAGAAGGCATCGCCGTCGTAACCGGGGGTTTTGGTAATCTGGACAACATGGGTGCCGTCGGCGCGCATGACATACACATCAAGATCGCCGGTGCGATTGCTGGTAAAGCAAATCCATCGGCCATCGGGGGAGTAGCTGCACTCGGCGTTGTAAAACTCGTTATTGGTCAGTGGGTGCTGGGCCAAATTGAGCGATTCCTCCGGCTGCAGTGCCGCCACGGCGGCGGCCCAGCCGTCGGCGCGGAAGATCTCCATTCCCGAGGGAATCGACCAATGAAAATCGCGGCCGGCCTGTTGCGATCCGGTGCTACCAGTCGTAGTGGATTGTCTTGCGGCCATCGAGGCAAAGATCAAGGAATTCTCATCCGGCGAGAAAGAGCCATCGTTGCTTCGCAGGTTTGAAGGACTGATTCGCACGGGCTGCGCGATGTTGAGAACATCTCCATTGTGTTGAAAAGGAGCGACATACATCTGCAATTGCTTTTCACCATGGGGCACGGCCTGGAAGATGATCCAGTTCATGTCATGCGAAAAATACGCCTCGCCTGCCCTGTCAAAATCGGTCGTGAGCTGGACGACCGGACCCAGGGAATCGGTCTCACTGACTGTTGGAATCGGATTAAATTGTGGTTCAGCGCAACCGCTGCCGATAGTAACAATTAAAACACAAAGGAAACTGATGCGCGGTTTTTGAGCAGTTGGACGCACGTGAGGCATCATAGCGAGCGAACTGCGCGACGGCATCTTTACCCATATTCTCTTGTGAAAAAATGATATTAATTCCGGGCGATTAGCGCTCGCATTGGTGGTGGTGATGTTTATACTCCCGCGGCCTTGAAGGGCTGGGCGGGGAATCTCGTTCGGAGGGAACTCCGGAGATCGGCAGCAGGAATGCTCATGGGTTTTGATGAGAAGTTGCGCCGCAAGCTGGAGCAATTGCTCGCAGTTGTGGACGAGCGAGAAGGCCGCGATACGCAGGGCCCCCGCCTTGTCGATGACGCCGCGCGCCTGTGGCGGCGCGTGCGAAACTTTATCGCCATCGGTTTGGTCACCGCCGAGCCCGATCTTGAGGCGCTGGAATTGGCGTGCATGGCACTGCAGATTCCGATGCGATCCATCAAGGCCGCCGCTGGCGGTAAGCTGGGGCGAATCAGTTTGCGCGATCGCGCCGAGCAGTCGGCCGAGCTGCTTACCGAATCCGTCGGCGGCGAAATCGATGAATCGTTGCTGGACCGCACTGCGCGGCTGCTGCACGAAACGCCGCAACATCCTCCGGTGATGGAAGATGCCAAGCTGCTGGCCGATGCGGTCAACCTTGATGATTACGGCGTGATCGGCTTCTCACTGCAAACGATTCAACTGGCGCGGCAGGGGGATGGCATCGCTCAACTGGTCGAGGGATTGGATAAGCGCGAGCAATACGGCTATTGGGAAGCACGTTTGAAAGATGGTTTTCATTACGAGATCGTCCGTCAGATCGCCCAGCGACGGCTCGATCACATCCGTCACGTCGCGGCGCTCCTCAACGAAGAACTCGCGGAAGATGGGCCGGCGTAGAGCGATCGCTAATCGGGATATTCTTTGCTCTTTATGAGCGCTCCTTCGAACACCCCGGAGATCTTGCTGCGCGCCGCACGGGTGGTTCCCATGGATGGGCCGTCGCTATGCGATGGCGGGGTTGTGTTTTCCGAAGGAAAAATCAGCGCTGTCGGCGATGGCGATCGCCTCGCGCGCACACATCCGGGAGCGGTGGTCGATGATCTGGGCGAAGTTGTTCTTCTTCCAGGCCTGGTCAACGCGCACGCCCATCTGGAATTGAGCAGTCATACCCAGGGCGCAGCGCCAACCTCGTTTGCGGATTGGATCATTGATCTGACGCGCCAGCCGCTAGATGTGATGTCGGCGGTGCGGATCGGTGTCGCGCAATCGCTCGGGTTTGGGGTGACAACAATCGGCGACATCAGCCGGCAGTGCGCCATGACCCGTCCGCTGCTGGCCGATGGTCCGTTGCGTATCGTCAGTTACGGGGAAGTGAAGGCGATGGCAAAACGCCGCGGGCGTCTCGAAGAGCAACTCGCCGTTGCTACCGACACGTCCGAGGAAAGCGATCGGCTGCGCGTTGGCGTGACGCCGCACGCTCCGTATTCGATTGAGGCGGCGGGATACCGGCGTTGTCTGGATTTCGCCGTCCGAACTGGTCGGCCGATCGCGACGCATCTGGCGGAGACGGCCGATGAAGCTCCGTTTCTCGCCGATCACACCGGGCCTTTTCGCAGAATCTGGGGGATCCTCGATGCCTGGGATGAGCAGGTTCCGCGATTTGTCGGGGGGCCGATTCGTTATGCGAAATCGCTGGGTTTGATCGATCATCCCACGCTGTTGGCACACGTGAATTTTTGTGACGATGACGAGTTGAATATTCTGGCCGGCGGTCGCGCCAGCGTCGTGTATTGTCCGCGCACCCACCAATATTTCGGCCATCCGCCGCATCGATGGCGGGAGATGCTGGCAAGAGGGATCAACGTCGCGGTTGGCACCGATAGTTGCGCCAGCTCGCCGAACCTGAATCTGCTCGATGATTTGAGGCTGCTTCGCAAGATCGCGCCGGAGGTGCCTGCGATCGATCTATTGGCAATGGGCACGACCCAGGCGGCGCGGGCGATCGGGATGGAATCGGTTGTCGGATCGTTTACGCCCGGCAGGGCCGCCGATGCGATCGCCATTCCTGCCGAGGATCTGGACGATGTGCTGAATCGGCAAGTATTGCCGTCGGCGGTATGGATGGGCGGGGAGCGCAAAAGTGTTTAGTGAGCGGCGTGTTCGAAGCACCGCGTTGCCGCTCAAATTCTGAGCCAACGCGGTGCTGCGCACACGCCGCGAAATATAAAACGCTCACGTGCACGGAAATCCGCCGCCTTGCTTGGCGCGATTGATGCTGGCGACGATTTGCTCGTGCACTTCCTTGGGTTGGTCGATCGTCTGCCAGTTTGCCAGCGCCCACGAGCCTTCCTGCGGCACGACTTCGATCGTGGCGGTTCGAACGATGCGCTCGAGCGTCGATGCCACGACCCGGGTTCGCGCGATCTTTCGCAAGGGACAGTCAAACAGCTCGATCGAAAAGACGCCCCCCAAACGCAGAATGCGGAGATCGGTAAGGATATAAAATCGCCCCATCCATTGGAGGATTGCCCAGAGCATCCGGCCAGCGACGAGCACGAGCGAGGCTTCGACATACCCCACGGTTTGCGGCCGCGAGGGATTCGTGTACATCAAAAACCAGATCAGGAGAATCGATGCAACCGCGGCGAAGGGGAGTGAGGAAAGAACCAGAAACCAGAGCGAGGGCTTGAGAATCAGGATGACCACTTCGCCATCCTGCAAAATATGCCCGGCCAGAAGCGCCGCCAGCGACGCGCGGCGCAGCGGCACTGCCGGGGCGTTGACGGCGCCGGCGGATCCTTCGGCATTCAACTTTCCGCTGGTCGTCGGCTCGATTGGTGGGATTGAATACGGCATTTGGGATGCCGCCGCTTGGGGCTCCGCGGGCCAGTGGCTCTATCCTCTCAGGAGGGTCGCCGGCCCGCTAAGCCGCAAGCGGCAGAACACTGATTAAACGGTGCTTTTCAACAATTCGGATCCAGTGCGGTCGAGGATCTCTCGCCTGAGCGTAACGATGTCGGGCAAATTGCGATAGTAATTGTCGTAATCGAGGCCATAACCCACGACAAACTCATCGGGAATATCAAAGCCAATGTAGTCCGCCTTCACAGCTCGCGCACTGGGGCGGTCCTTGCGAAGCAGGACGCAGGTCTTGACCGTTGCCGCGCCCGAATCTTTTAAGAGGGGAACGATCATTTTTATCGTTTCGCCGCTGTCGAGAATGTCATCGACGAGCAGCACATGCCGGCCGCGAATCTCACCCAGGCTGTTTGCCTGGAGCGTGGGCCCCGTGGAGGCCGTCGACGTGCCGGGGTAGCTGCTGACCGAAAGCAAACCGATCTTCATCCGCACGGGCATTTCCCGAATCAGGTCGGCGCAGAAGATCATCGCGCCAGTGAGGATCGGCACGATGGTAATCTGCGAATCGGCGGGAAGATTGGGTTCGACGTGGTCGCGGGTGATCTGGCCTGCGAGCTCGCGCACCCGCTGGGCAATGCGGTCGGCGGGGATGAGCACACGATCGATGTCGCAGAACATTTAGGAAGTGTATCCGGCGGGCGGGAGGAAAACGAAGGGGGGACTTCTCACTTGGCCCGGCGTGATTCACACCGGCCCAACACAATTGGATTTCCGGGACTTTGATTTCTTTCTTCGCAGTGATCCTCCGCTACAATCGGTCGTTGGGGCAACCGAGTCCAGAAGACGCATGGTGAACGCAAATCCTGAGTTTTCATCGTCCAGCAAAAGCCGGCGTGCGCCGGCCGTGTCGGGCGTGCGCCGCGTGGTGGCGGACTATTTCGGATTCGTGCTCAAGAATGTGATCGGATGGGTTTTCATCCTTGGCTCGGTCACCTTTGGCATCGCGCTGCCTTTCCCGGGCGGGGTTCCCCTGCTGTTTCTCATTGGTTTCACGCTGATCACTTTCCCGGGTAAACGCCGGCTCTTGAGCCGGGTAATGCGTGGTACGCAGATGAGCGTTGAGCCGGGGCCGTTTGGCATCGTAGTGATTGCCGTTTCGGTCTTAGTCACGATGACGGCGCTTTGGGTCGCGGTAAGCCGATACGAAAGGCTGCTGCTGGCACTTCATCTGCAATGGTTTGACGTAGTGGGCGTCTGCCTCGTCGCGGCGGGCGTTTCGTGGTGTGTGTTGCGACTGGGTCTGGCGACGCTGAATCTTACGCTGCGGCGCGTTCCCAGGCTGCGGCGATATTTGCGGCCATGGCTGCGGCGACGGGGAATCAATCTCCTGCCGCCGCGTAGGCGCGACATCGCATTTCTGCCCCGGCCGCGGCCGGGCATAGGTCGGCGGGAGGATCCGATCATCGAATTGAACGAGGGTTATCGTCGCCGGATGAAATACGGTTGGGCAATCGCCCGGCCGTGGGCGCAGCGCATCGCCGCGCTGGCGATCACCATCTGGATCTTCGTTCGCATCCTCCGACCCGTGTTCAAGAACTGGAATGATCCGGACGTGCAAGCGCGGCTGACGGAGATCGAGCCGTGGCGATTTGCCGTCGCGGTGCTCATGTTCTCCTTGTTTCTGTTTCTCTTTCGATCGCTCGCGTGGCGGCGGATCGTGAAGGCATTCGGTTTCTATCTGCCGATTCCCGCCGCGGTGCGGATCTGGTCCACCAGCGAACTGGCCCGCTACGTGCCGGGAGCGATTTTCCAGGTCGTGGGGCGGGTAGTGCTGGCAAAGCCGTATGGAATCCGGGGCAGTATCACGTCCGTCACACAAGTGTTGGAACTCGCGATCTTCCTCCTGGCCAACGTGCTGCTGGCCGTCTCCTGTTTGCTCTATTTTGGGCACAAAAATATTCACGGGCCGGCGCGCAACTGGCTGTGTCTCGCGTTCATTCTCGTTCCAGTGCTTCTGCTCCTGCTGCATCCGAAGATCTGCTATGGAATCATTAACCGAGTCATGCTCCGCCTGGGAAAGCCGGCAATGGATCAGAGGCTCAGCGGATTATCGCTGGCTGGCATTCTCTTCTGGAACATGCTGGGCCTGTTGTGGCAGACGGCGGCGGTATTCGTGCTGACTCAGCATGCGCTGGGGCTCAAGCTCGACTGGTGGTGGGTGCTCGCCGGCGCTTACAGCCTGGCGTGGTGCGCCGGCTTCCTGGCGTTCTGGGCGCCGGGCGGAATCGGCGTGCGGGAACTGGTGTTCGTCACCGCCATGAGCGTGGCCCTGCCGGCGGACGTGCGAAGGGAATTCTCGTCCAATCCCGCGGCGCTGGGCGTGTTCCTTTCGTTTCTCAGCATTCTTCTGCGACTTTGGGCGACAGCGGGGGAATTGGTGCTGGCGAGCATTGCGTATGTGCTGGATTACCGCGGTGCGTTGGGCCGCCCCAATGCCCCCGGGCGGGTGCCGGTTGCTGCTTAGCGGGCCAGCAGCAAGAGGGAACCGCTGGCCCGCTAAGCCGCAGGCGGCAAGAAGAGAATGGAAATCACCCATTCATCGTAGTTGGCCGATGATCGTCCACATCCTTCTCCCGCGGCGGCGTGGAGGAGTGCCTTTGCGGCCAGACGGTGGTGAAATACATCGTCACCAGAGCGCCGATCCAGACCGCCATCACAATGCTGAGGATGATGAACCATCGCTTCTGGGGATGCAATGCGATCGCCCGCGGCTGGGTGTCCCGCTGCTGGGCCGCCTGCTTCTCAATCACTGGGGGCATCCGATCTGATAGATGTCGAACGCGGTGTTGAAATCGTACACGTTGCGGAAATCCTCGATGGAGTCAGTCTCGGTCCTTTGCATATGGCCGGCATCCACGAGTGCAAAGACGATCCGACCAAAGTCGAAGGTGGATTGGATACCCCAGCGCCCTAAGACAGTTCTGGCGAGCATACCCCAGCGGGCCATCGCATAGGCTCGGAGTCCTTCACACAATTGCGGCCCGCTGATGTGCCTGCTGACTTCCGGATCGGTAGCCTCTCCATGCACGAGATTCACCGAATGCGCGAGCCCCTTTTCCAAAAAAAGGAATGCTTCGATAGGGTAAAGCCCCAACCGATCAACGATTTCCTGAAGCGTGGTTTCCTGGGTTGGATCTCCGCCGGGAGGCATGGGTGCAATGTAACAAACTGGCCAAGTGGCCGCCACGCACGGATTGGCGGGCGCGGCGGGCGCGAAGCTCTGGGGTGAGGCCGACAGCTATTATTGGACCAAAATGCAAACGTCGCCACAAGCGCCGGTTGAGTGCACGCGCGGCGCGCGATGTGACGATCTTGTGCACATGGGCGGGTGCCGGTGCGAGCGGCGATATTTTGCCGCGGGTCTGGCCCTTGGATCTGTCGCGCTGGTGCGCGTGCAGTGGACTTGGAGCGTCGCCTTCGCATAATGTGGCCCGCCTGCCGGGCGAGCGGCTGTTGGGGAACGCGGTGTTCGCGCCCAGGCAGATACCAAACCGAGGCAGATGCCACCAGGGCATAGGATCGACAGACAATGTCCCAAGAGGGAACGGCGCGGGACAGACACCTGTGATGAATTAGGGAGAGTGTGAATGTCGTCGAACTCGCAAACGAGCCGCATTACTCTTGCCGTTGTAAACAAGGGTTCTCTGGGCCGCGCTCTTGTCGGTGACCTTGTAAGTGACCTGGTCTGGGCCCTTGTCTGGGCGCCGCTTCTGACGGCTGTTTTGGCTGTTGGATGCAATGTGGCCAACCCACCGCCGTTCAATCCGCGCCAGGCGGGCGACAATGAGCGCGACAGCGTTGCCTACCCCGAAGCGGCGCCCATGCCGCGTCTTCCTACCACGTTGGAGAGCGACTTCCTTCCTCCCAATCCAGATGGCACGCCGGCAACCAAGCCTTCGGGGCCGCCCACCACGGGTGTGGCGCTGGACGTGCAGCCCGTGCTGAAAATGGCGCTGCAGGAGATCGTGCATCGCGCCGTAGCCAACAGCCTTGATGTGAAGGTGGCCGCGTACAATCCGGGCATCGATGCCACGCGCGTCACCGAAGCCGAGGCGCGGTTCGATCCCAGCTATTTCGCCAATGCGACCTTCGAAGACCGCAACCGGCCCGCGGCGTATACGGTGATTCCTGGCACGGGGACGGACATCGATTCTGAAAATATTGGCACGTTCAGCACCGGTATTCAGCAGCAGTTGGAAAACGGAGGGACGATCTCTTTCGGATACACCTCCACGATCGACAAAGTCAACGATGTCATCACACCTGGATCAGTGAAACCCAACCCGTTCTGGGAGAATGAACTGGCCTTGCAGTTCAATCAGCCTCTGCTGCAGGGGTTCGGAAATGACGTCAATCGCGCCCGCATCGTCATCTCCCGTAATCAGCAGAAAATCAGCCTGCTCGATTTTCGCAAGCAATTGGAAATGACGCTGGACAACATTGAGAAGGATTACTGGCAGATTTGTGAAGGTGAGCGCGAAGTGCAGATCGATGAAGCTCTGCTCAACGAGACCGTGCACACCGCGGATATTCTGCTGAACCGGATCGGTCAGGACGTGACGCGCGTTCAGCTTTCACAGGCCAACGCATCGGTTGAGACGCGCCGGGCCACCCTCATTCGCGCGCGGGCGCACGTTCGCGATCTCTCGGATGATTTGAAACGGCAGATGAACGACCCGGAACTGCCCATCAGCGGCGGAACACTGATTTTGCCCGCCGACCAACCAATTGAGCAGCCGCTGAATTTCGACAAGGACGATCAGATTCGCAGCGGACTGGAAAACCGCTTTGAACTGGGGCAGCAGCAATTCCGGATCGATTCGGCGGGCCAGCAGGTGCTGGTCGCCAAGAATCTCCTGCAGCCGCAGCTCAATGTTGTCGGTTCGGTTGGTTTCGACGGGCTGGGCGAAGACTTTGGACAGGCTTTTGGAAGGCAGTCCGAATTCGATCACTTCAACGGTACGTTTGGTCTGCAGCTTTCGATTCCGATAGGCAATCGCGCCGCCCGCGCCGCATATGAACGGGCGCGGCTCCAGCAGGAGCAGGCGGAGATGTCTTACCGGGCGACCATCGAGCAGGTCACGGAGGATGTCAGCCAGGCGCTGCGCGAGGTCAACACAACCTGGGATGAATTGGTGCAGAACCGCAAAGCGACGTTCGCGCAAAACGATGTTCTGATGGCATTGAACCAGCGCGAGGAAGGCGGCGAAGCGCTCACCCCGACGTTCGTTCAGCTCAAGCTCGATACGCAGGAACGGCTCGCCGATGCCCGCCGCGATGAGAACACCGCCGTGGCGAACTACAACATCGCGATCTACAAGCTTGAAGAAGCCAAGGGCACGCTGCTGCGATACAACAACGTCATCATGGAAGAGGACAAGCTTCCCCTAATCCGTGGACTGCGCCAGCCATAGCCCGAGCCTCTTGGTCCAAGCGTAGAGCCGAATCTGCGCTCAGTTGCGCATTGGCACTGACGTCACTTGCAAGGGCGCGACCCCCGTGTCACAACACGCGCTATGAGCTTCGCGCCAGTATCGGAAGAATTTGCAAGCTTTCTATTGCTTGGCGGATCGGCGGTCGCGGGCTATCTCGCCATGCGCGGCATGGTTGATGCGCTGGTTTGCGCCGATGATCCCGCGCCGGCAAAGCGCGCCGTCATTCATTCGATAATGACCGCGGTCATCAGTCTCGCGGCGATCCTGCACCGTCCCGCGTTAGCCGACGTCGCGGTCGGCGTTCCGTTTTCCGCCACCGTTGCCGCGGTCACGCTTGCGCTGGGTGTTATTCTGTCTGTTGCGCCGCGTACGGATCCGACCGTCGGGCCGATTTACCACCGCGCCTGGGCGTTCCTTTTGCCAACCGGACTTCTCACAATGCTGATCGGTTTTAGCGGGGAGCTTTCGCCGCGCAGCGCCCTGATGCTGGCCGCCGAAGGTGGGGCGATTCTCGTGGTTTGCATCGGTCCCCGCGCCCGGCCCGAGCTCCCGCTCGTGTCGGGGGTTGGAGATCCAGAGCGTGGCGAAGAGATGGCCAAATCACGTGGTGGATTGGCGGTTGCGCAGGCATTCTTCGCTATCGCACTGGCGGTCGTCGCAGGCTTGGGGATGGTGCAGGGAGCGGCCGGCCTGGCGCTGCACAATCCGGCGTTTCGCCCCGGCGTCTCGGCGGTGCTGGCGCTGGGTCCTGCCATCGTGCTGCCGATGATCCCGCCGCTCGCCACATCGGCCGAGCGCGGCCGACGCGATGAGGCGACGAGCACGATTGTTTACTTCGCGCTCATCAACCTCAGCGTCGTGTTGCCGCTTGTAGTCGTAGCTGGCCAATTGATTCCGGCGGCCGTTGCAACGACAGAACCATCGGCAAGGGCAAACCTTCAGTTTCCGATTCTGGTCTGGCGGCTCGATACGGTATTACTCACGACGATCGGGCTGCTGCTCCTGCCAACTGCCATCGGCAGATGGGCGCTATCGCGCGCGGAGGGATTGGGCCTGATTGGGGTATACGTGATTTACCTGTTCCTGACGCTGCTCGTGTCACATAGCTGATGCGCTGATTAGACCATCGCGCCGCGCGGGAGCTTTTGCTTCAACTGCAACAGTGGTTCGAGGAGATCGCCCTTTTTTTGAATTCGTTTAACTACGTCGCTGGGCGAGAAGACGAAACCGTCCGCATTGTTTGCCCTGAGCGCTTTGCTTAGTTCCGCCCATGTGATCGGCGTGGAGACCGACGGCCGGGCGGTTCCTCTTAATGAATAGGCACAAACCGTGGTCTTGTGCTGGTCGTTCTGGCTCCAGTCGATGAAGACCTTCCCGCCTCGGAGCTCGCGTTTCATATTGGTGGTCACGCTTTTTGGATCGGCTTTTTCCATGAGCAGGGCCATGGCGTGCGCCAGAGGTTTTGTTTGATCGAATGTCACGGCGGTGTTCAAAGGCACCACGATGTGCAGCCCCTTGCTGCCCGACGTCTTCACGAACGACTCAAGCGCAAAATGCTTGAGCAGATCGCGAAAATCCAGCGCGACCCGGGCGCAATCCAGCACATTCGCCGGCGCCCCGGGGTCCAGATCAAAAACCATCATGGTGGGGCGGTCGGGTTTAGTGGATCGAAACAGCAAAACGTGCAGTTCCAGCGACGCAAGGTTCGCAACCCAGATCAATGTGGCGGCATCCCGCACCACGCAATAGCTTATACCTCCTTCGTTGCGCTCACTCAGGACATTGACGGTTTGAACGAAGCCCGGGCGGTGATCAGGGCAATGTTTTTCGTAAAAGAACGGTTTCTCCACTCCGTCGGGATAGCGTTTGAGGGTCAATGGCCTGTCACGCAGATACGGCAGAATCGTCTCGGCAACGGCGGTGTAATATTCGATGACATTGGACTTGGTGAAGTTATCGCGCGGATACAGCACCTTGTCGGGATTGGAGATTTGCAGCAACTGCCGGCCGACGCGAAGATCCATCTTCTTCGAGCTCATGCGCTCTTCTTTCGCCGTCCATGGGGATGGCCCTGGCCGTTCGCCCCGGCGGTAACACTGTGACCATTGCGGGCGTGGCCGTTTGATTTCACGCCGCTGGCTGCCTTTGCCTTGGCCAGGCTCGCCTGAAGCGCCGCCATCAAATCCGGCGCCTTGCCGGCGGTTCGCGGATGCGTTGCTTGCTCAATCACGATCTGCTCGCCGTTGGCCTTCTTCTCGATCAAACTCATGACACAGCCTTTGTATTCATCATGGTATTTGGCCGGATCGAAATCCGTAAGCAGCGATTGGATCAATTGGTCCGCCGCCTTCAATTCCTTCTCGCCGACCGTCGCAGTGGGCAGATCGCCAAGTTGATCCAGCGGAACGATCTCGTTGCCGAAGTGCATGGTTGATAAGCAGAGCACATCGCCCCCGTTGCCATCACCGAGGGTGCGAAGGGCGGCGAGATATTCCTTGTCGTGCATCACAATTCTGGCGATGCCGACCCGTCCGGAGCGTTTCATCGCTTCGAGCAACAGGCGATATGGCTTGGCGGCGTGCTCGGCAGGGGTGAGGTAGTAGGCACGATCGAAATAAATTGGATCGATCTGGGAAAGCTCGACGAAATCCGTAATCTCGATCGATCGTGTTTTCTCCGGCGCGCATCCCTGTAGCTCCGCCTGCTGCACGATCACATACTGCCCCTTGGCAATCTCGTATCCTTTGACGGTGTGTTCGGGATGCACGTCCTTGCCATCCTCCGGACAGACCATTTTCCGCTGGAGGCGGACCTTGTCCTGGTCGTGGAGCATATGGAAATTGATGCGATCCTCGCGAACCGCGGTGTGCATCTTCACCGGGATATTGACAAGCCCGAAGCTGATCGATCCGCTCCAGATTGCGCGTGCTCCAGCCATGGCGTCCTTCTTTCTTTTTAGGCTTCCTTGACCACGTCACGAGCGCGCTTGTCCGTGCGCAGCCCCTTGTATGCCGCCTGTTGAATCAGGCCGCCCTCTGGCCACCGGCGATATTCCACTTCCACGACTGCATTGGGCTCGACGAAATGCACAGCCCCGGTCGATCGCGACCACCTTCCCGGCGCCAAGCCCGCTCCGGGCACCGGTTCATTGAATGGGCTGGAGGTTCTCGAAAGCGGCGCAAGCGTTTTGGCCATCATGGACAACGTCTGCCGCGTGAATCCGCTGCCGACTTTTCCGGCGTATCGCAGCGCTTCGCCACCAAAATAGCCGACCAGCAGCGCTCCGATTCCGCGCCCGTTGTTGCCGGTGGTCCAGCCGCCGACAACAAACTCCTGCCGCTGAACGATTTTTATTTTTCGCCATGCTGGAGAACGCCGGCCCGGCTCGTACAGGCTGTCGAGATCTTTTGCGACAATTCCCTCCAACTGATTCTTCTGCGCAGTCTTGAGCATCGATGCGCCTTCGCCGACGTGCGCTGGAGAAACCTGCCACGATGCGCCGGCGAGCGTCAACCCTTCCAACGCCACTCGCCGCTCGAGGAGCGGGCGATCCATCAGAGAGCGATTGTCCAAATAGAGCAGATCGAAGATCACGTAGAGGGCAGGCACCAGCTTCATCACGCGTGCGATCGAGCGCGGATCGCTCAGGTGCATTCGCTGCTGAAGCAAGGCAAAACTGGGGCGATCCACCGCATCGAGCGCGACGATCTCGCCATCGAGTATGGCACGTTGAGGACCGATCGCCTCACCGAGCCGGTGAAGTTCGGGATAGCGCGAAGTGATATCGTTTCCGGCGCGGCCCTGCAGCCGCAATGTCGTGCCATCCCAAAAGCACAGGGCGCGCACTCCATCCCATTTGAATTCAAAGCTAAAGCGGGAAGGCTGCGGCGGCAGTTCGGAATGAACCGCGAGCATGGGAGCGATCACCGCCGGCATTGCATCGGCGCGCTCTCGCCTTCGCGTACGAGGCACGGACAGAGTTGAAGCCATTGCTTCTCGCAGTCCGTCATCCCTGACAAAAGAAAAAATCGAACAGCCCTGTTTCGATCCTGGAACAACGTATGCAAGGGGCGCGCCCGGCCGAAGATGGAACCAAGTGGCAAACCCCTAAAGAAGTTGCGCTCATTTGTTTTGCGTTTGCGCCGTCAGGTTGTCGCTGCATCGCGAGCGCGCCGCGTCAATTTCGGTAATTGGGCGTGAGAAATCGGGCGCACTTCACTATCATGCCCCAGCATGGAGCCGAAGTTTGAGCGCAAGCCGTTTGAAACTGAAACCTACGACGTGATGGGGGGATCCGCACGTTGGGAAATCAAGGTGCACGATCACGGGCTGGTGGCACTGATCGATGTCATGCCGCGCATGGTGCCGTTGGGAAAGACCGCCGATTTTGCCATCGTTCAGGCTGCGCGCGTCAGCTATGGCGAAGGCACCCGGCAAGTGAACGAAGACCGCGGGCTGATTCGGTATCTAGCCCGTCATCGCCACACGACGCCATTTGAGATGGTCGAGTTCAAATTTCACCACGTGATGCCGATCTTCGTCGCGCGGCAGTGGGTGCGCCACCGGACCGCCAACATCAACGAATACTCAGCCCGCTATTCCGTGGTTCGCGATCGCTTCTATCACCCCTCGGCCGACGCCATCCGCAAGCAAAGCGCAACCAATCAGCAGGGGGGCGATGAAACCATCGACGATATGACGGCCCGGGAATTTGTCGCTTTCCTGGAAGAATCTGAACGGCAATATGCGACGTACGAAAGGCTGATTGAGAAGGGCGTATCGCGCGAACTGGCGCGGATCGCGCTGCCGGTCAGCGTTTATACCGAGTGGTATTGGAAATGCGATCTGCACAACACGCTTCGATTTCTTTCTTTGCGAATGGATGAGCACGCCCAGCAGGAGATTCGGGAATATGCCCGGGCGATGTTCGAATTGATTCGGCCGATCGTGCCGATGGCCGCCGAGGCGTTCTTGGATTACGACTTGGGCGCCCTCCATCTGACGCGGCTGGAGGTGGAGGCCATCCGAGACGGTCAGCCGTTGAAATCAGAAAATAAACGTGAAAAAGCCGAGTGGGATGCGAAGCGCGCCAAGCTCGGCCTGAAGTAGGGGGAAATTGATCGGCGCATCCGGGCCGGTCGCAACGATCGAATGTTATGACACCGCAAGGTGAGGAGCGACCGCAATTGGACTATGTGTCCCAGGAATCAGCGTTATTTGGCGCCGTGACCTCTCGACAGGTCATCCGGCCGTTGTGGTTTATCTTCGCGGGCGGCTTGCTGTGTTGCATCACCTTCGGCGTTACGGCTATTTTGCAGGACGGCAATAACTGGAACCTGCACCTGCCCAACCAGCCTATTGGCGCAGCCCTGATTGCCATAGGCGTCTGGCAACTCGGCAGAATCGACATTGATCTGGATTACACGCGGCTGATGCATTTCATATTCGTTGTCGCGATTCTGCAGGCTGTCGCGACTACCGCGGATTTTTTCCCGTACCCAAAAGACCCGCTCATCGTGCTGGCGCGCA
>Ga0302326_10008979_pt1 | contig 21970 bp, 23 predicted proteins | sample Palsa_T0_3_FD_202264 | JGI IMG/M metagenome (GOLD analysis project Ga0302326, IMG submission 202264) | Peat permafrost microbial communities from Stordalen Mire near Abisko, Sweden - Palsa_T0_3 | ecosystem: Environmental > Terrestrial > Soil > Palsa > Peat permafrost | place: Sweden: Abisko... | reverse complement strand
GAGCGAGTTGCCCTCAACCCGCTCGTTGGACTCGAGTCTACCAAGCGTGTTGGGGGCAACCCGCTCCACCTCCACTTAAAGTCTCATGCTAAAAATTCTCCTAAACGGTGCGAGGGGTAGAATGGGCCAGGCGATCGCCGCGGCCGCCCCGGAACTCGGCATCACGATTGCCGCTTCCTGCGATGTGGGCGACGATCCGGCACCGCACGTCGCCGCCTGCGACGTGATCGTCGATTTCAGTTCGCCGCGCGGCACGCGTTCCGTCCTTGAACTGGCCGTGGCGGCCGGGAAGCCCATTGTCATCGGCACCACTGGGCACGAGGCCGGGGAAAAGGCCTTGCTCCTTGAACTGGCGGCGCGGGTGCCGTGCGTGTGGGCCGGGAACTATTCCGTGGGGGTAAACCTGCTCTTCGCCCTCACCCGGCGCGCGGCGCGCGTCCTCGGCGCCGATTACGACGCCGAGGTGGTGGAAATGCACCACCGCCTCAAGAAAGACGCTCCCAGCGGCACGGCTGCGCGCCTGCTCGAGATCATCCTCGAGGAGCGCAAGCTCGGGTCGGAAGCCCTGCGGCACGGCCGCCAGGGCATCACTGGGGAGCGCACCCAGGCGGAGGTCGGCGTCCACGCGTTGCGCGGCGGCGACGTCGTGGGCGACCACACGGTGATGTTTGCCGGGGCGGGCGAGCGGCTCGAGCTCATTCACCGGGCGTCCGACCGCGGGATCTTTGCGCGCGGCGCGCTCCGCGCCGCCCAATGGGTGACGGGCCGGCCGCCGGGGGTGTATGACATGCAGGACGTGCTGGGGCTGAAATGATCACCTCGATCGAAGGCACGCTCGAGTCCGCGGGGCCGTTGCGCGCCGTGATCGAGCTGGACGGATTCGGCTACGAGGTAAACATCCCGGTCACGACGGCCGAGCGGCTTCCGCCGGCGGGCGCAACGGTGAAGCTGCATACGCTGGTGATCTACCGCGAGGACGCGCAGACGCTTTACGGATTTGCCAGCCCCGCCGAGCGCGACTTTTTCCGGCTGATGGTTGAAAATGTGACCGGCGTCGGCCCCAAGGTGGCGCTCAGCATCATGAGCCGCCTTTCGCTGCCGCTGCTCGAGGGCGCCATCCGCGCGGGCGACATCGCCACGCTGGCCAAGTGCCAGGGCATCGGCCGGAAGACCGCCGAGCGGCTCGTGGTCGAATTGAAGTCAAGGGTCGGCCCCCCCGGCGCGGGTGCCGCTGCGATGCCCGGCTATGCCGCCGGGGGCGCGGACGGGGAGGAAAACGCACACCGGGACGCCGTGGCCGCCCTCGTCGCCCTCGGGTACAAAAGCGCCGACGCCGACCAGTCCGTCCGCCGTGCCGCCCTGATTCTCGGCTCGAACGCCACCACCGAAGGCCTGATCAAGAAAGCGCTGAGCTGACTCCGGATTTGATCGGGGTGGCTCCCGCAGCGGCCCTTGAGGCTCTCATTGCAGCCTCTGGGTCGCGTCCGCGACGGTATTGGCTGCAGATATCGGGAATTGAGCATCACCGGCCGCGAAGGGAGCCACCCCGATCAAATCCGGAGTCAGCTCAGCGCTGGAACTGAAAGGCCGCCCGCTCCGCCTGGGTCGGGGAGAGTTGAGCGGGACCGATCGCCCGGTTGTCGGCGTCGAGCAGGACGGGGGTCGGTTCGAACATCGCGGACTCGATCGGCGTCCCCTGGATCGGCGCCAGTTGGATCCGATTCATCCACGCAAACTGATCGTTTAATTCCGGCGAAGGCATCTGCGCGGTCCGGGAGGTGTCGACCAGCGTGGCCAGCGCCCGCGTGGTGAAAACCGGCTGCAGCGCGAGGCGGTCGGGGGCCCGCAGGGCGGCCGATGCGACCGGCGGCGATGCCGCGATGCCGACACTTTGCACCGCCGCCCGGGGCGCCGCGGGGGCGGTCGCGGCCGGGTGCATGCGAACCACCACGATCATCGTCACGCAGGCCGCGGCAAGCAGGCCCCCGGCGTAGATGCCGGCATTCCAGCCGCGCGGCCGCCACCCGAAGGCAGCGGGCTTCTTCGCCTCCCACGCCGGAGCCTTCCGGGCGGTCTGATCCCCCAGCAACACACAGGCCTTGTGCATCCGGCAGTATTGGCGGTAGATCCGGCGCCGGTGGGGATTGGTCATCACCTCCGCCTCAAGGCGGGCTGAATCGGCGGCGCTCACCTCGTGGTCGAGGTAGAGGTTGAGGATTTCCATGAATTCTGAGTCGTTCATTTGAAGTCTGCTCCCAGTTTGGCGCGCAGGCTTCCGCGCGCGCGCGCGATGCGGCTTTTGACGGTGCCGATCGAGATCCCCAGGATACCGGCGATCTCCTCGTAGGAAAGATTTTTCACGTTGCGCAGGATGAGAATCTCGCGGTGCTTGCGGCCGAGCCTTTCCATGCCGCTGCCGATGCTGGAGACAAACTCCTGCGTCACCGTGATGTCGTCCGGGGTCTCCACCTCGGCGGGTATGACGTCGGCCAGGGTCATCTCGTTGTCGGCGCCGATCGGGGCGTCGAAGGAGATGGATTTGTCCCGCTTTCGCCGCCACCAGTACCAATAGCGGTTTCGCGCCAGGTTGGTGGCGATCTGGTAGAGCCAGGTCGAAAAAGCCGAATCCCCGCGGAAATTGACCAGGCCGCGATGCGCCCGGATAAAGGCGTCCTGGGTCACTTCCTCCGCATCCTGGGGATTGCGCAAGAGTTGATTCACCATGGAGTAAATGCGGTTCCAGTAGCGCGCGACCATCTCGTCAAAGGCGGAACCATCCCCGTTCTTGAAACGGGTCACGAGCAGCTGATCGAATGCCACTTCCTGTGCTTTGGAAGTCATACGTTCTGCCTCGTTGTGACGGGTATATTTTTGAATTGTTCCCAATTTCTTAAAAAGAAGAGTGGAGGGCATAAGGAGACCGAATGCGACGGTCAATGTTGCGCGGATCTGAGGTCGGACTCAAATCGATCTCGGAGGCTCCCTTCGCGGCCGGTGATAGCCAAACCGAATCTCCCGGCAATCCGGCCGCGGCGGCCCAGAGCCGGGATAAGGCTCTCAATGGCCGCTGCGGGAGCCTCCGAGATCGATTTGAGTCCGACCTCAGATCCAGTCTTGGCTTGCAAATAGGCCCCCGCGAAATCCATGTATCTCTTCCTTTGGACTGGGGTTGGTAGCTCAATGGTAGAGCAGCGTCCTTTTAAGTCGTTGGTTCCGGGTTCGAATCCCGGCCAACCCACCAGCCCGAGCCCCTTTTAATGCCCACCATGAAACGCCTCGTCATCATCGAAGATCAAACCGCCATCCGGGAAATGCTCGTCGAAATCCTGCGCCTGGACAACAATTACCAGCTGGCGGGCGAAGCGGGCAACGGGCAGGATGGCCTTCAGCTTTGCATGGATGTGAAGCCCGACATTGTGGTCCTGGATGCCAAGCTGCCGGGCCTGAACGGGGTCGAAGTCCTCCGCCGCCTGGGCAAGCGCCTGCCCAACATGCGCGTGCTGGTTTTCTCCGGTCATGAAAACCCGGTTCTGGTCCGCGAAATGATCGAGGCCGGCGCCCACGGTTTTGTCGAAAAGACCGCGGGATTGTTCGAATTCAAAAAGGGCCTGGAGACGGTCGCCAGCGGGGGCACTTATTTCGGCCCCGCGGTGGCCGCGCTGCTGCGCAATGTGGTCGCGAATCCCGGCTCCAGCAACACGCCGGACTTTCTCACCGACCGGGAGCGCGAAATCCTCCAGCTCATCGCGGAGAGCAACAGCACCAAGGACATCGCCGCGAAGCTCGCCATCAGCATGAAGACGGTGGACAACCACCGCACCAACCTGATGCGAAAGCTCAATCTTCACGACGTGGCCAGCCTCACCCGCTACGCCGTGGAGACGGGTTTGATCCAGCCGAAAAATTCCCCGTAAAAATCCTTGCCGCGCGGAAACCCATCACCCAGCCTGTCGCTAGCCATGAAATTTCTTTCGATCCAGACCTCTTTCGTCCTCCTCAGCGCTGCAGTCATTCTCGCCGGCTGCACCAAAAAGCCCCTGCGGCCCGATCCCAGCGCGACGCTCATGGGTCCGCAGTCCGGCGGCGCGAACCTGGCGCCGACGGAAGTGCCGGTCACCGACGCCAATTCCGGCTTGCAGAACCGCGACATGAATTTCGACGCCAACGGCCAGTTGCGCGGCGCCCTGGGTGATCCGGTGTATTTTGCCTTTGATCGCGACGAAATCAAGAAGACCGAGCAGCCCAAGCTCCAGGCGGCGAAGGACTATCTCGACAAGAATCCGCAGGTCCGCCTCCTGATCGAGGGCCATTGCGACTGGCGCGGGACTTCCGAGTACAATCTGGGCCTGGGCGACCGGCGCGCCAATGAAGCGAAGAAATATCTCATTTCCCTGGGCGTGAGCCCCGACAAGCTCGAGACCCTCTCCAAGGGCAGCGAGGAAGCGAAGAAGAATGCCGACGCGTCCACGATGGAGAAGGACCGCCGCGACGACCTGGTGGTCCTCAAGCAGTAGCCACGGCGGCCAGCAGCCGCTCCGCGGTCTCGACGCCCTTTTTCATGACGTCGAGATTGAAGCTCTCGTTGGGGGCGTGAAGATTGTCCTCGGGCAGGAATAGCCCGATCATGACCGAATCGAGCCCCGTCACCCGCTTGATTTCGGCGATGATCGGAACGCTGCCGCCCTCGCGCAGATAGAGCGGCGGGCGCCCCCAGATTTCCGTCACCGCGGCGTCCGCCGCGCGAAACGCCCGGGCCAGGACCGGCGACTGGCCGGGCGGGGTGTTGGACCGCCCCGGCGGCACGACGACGTAAGGCTCGCCCTGGTGCTGGTCCACGAAATCGATCCTGACGCCCCTTGGCGCGCGCGCGCGGATGGCGGCCATCACGAGCTGCTTGATCCGGTCGGGCCGCTGATTGGGCACCAGGCGGCAGCTGATCTTGGCAAAGGCCTTGCTGGGGATGACCGTCTTGCTGCCCTCGCCCTGGTACCCGCCTCCGATCCCGTTGAATTCGAGCGTCGGCTGGAATCGAATGGCCTCGAACGGGGAATAACCGGGCGGGGTGTAAAACGTGTCGATCCCGAGGAACTCCGCATAGCGGGATTCGTCCGCCTCGAGTTTTTTCAGCTCGTCGCGCTCCCAGGGCTGCACGTCGAGCACGTCGTCGTAGAAGCCGGGCACGTTCACCCGGCCGTCCGGCGTGTGCAGGGTGGCGCAGATCTCGGCCAGCGCCTGGATGGGATTCATCAGCACCCCGCCATGGAGCCCGGAGTGCAGGTCGCCCTTGGGGCCGGTCACGTTCACGTCGAACAACGCCAGCCCGCGCAGGCCGCAGGTGACGACCACCTGACGCTCGTTCGGCAGCGCGGTGTCGGACAGATAGACAAAGTCCGCCTGCTTCAACCGGTCCGAGAATTTTTCAAGGAAAGCCGGGAAACTGGGGCTGCCCATCTCCTCTTCGCCCTCGATGAGAAACGTGATGCGCAGCGGCAGGCGCGGATTTTTTTCCAGCAGCCGGGCGACCGCCGCTATATTGGTGAGCAGCGGACCCTTGTTGTCCGCGGCGCCCCGGCCGTAAATGCGGTTGCCCCGGATCGTCGGTTCAAAGGGGGGCGTGGTCCAAAGCTCGAGCGGATCGGCCGGCTGGACGTCGTAATGACCGTAGATAATGACGTGGGGCCACGCCGGATCTCCGGCGCGCTGGGCGAAAACAATCGGATGCAAGGCCGTCGGCACCACCTCCACCGCAAACCCCATCGAGCCGAGCAGACCCGAGACGAATTCCCGCGCCCCGCGCATGCCTTCGCCGCAGCGGGAGTCGGTCGAAACGCTCGGGTGGCGGATGAACTCCTTTAGTTTTTCAATGTAATCGAACATGGTAAAAAGTAGAAAGTAGAAAGGGGGAAGGGGAAAGGTTTAGTGGCGGAAGTGGCGGATGCCGGTGAAGACCATGGCCACGTTGCGGTCGTCGGCGGCCTTGATGACTTCCTCGTCGCGCAGCGAGCCGCCGGGCTGGATGACGGCGGTCGCTCCCGCCTCGGCGGCGGCGACCAGGCCGTCGGCGAAGGGAAACAGGGCTTCGCTCGCCACCGTCGCGCCTTGCAGGCTCAAGCCCGCCTCGCCCGCCTTCCACACCGCGATGCGCGAGCTGTCCACCCGCGCCATCTGCCCCGCGCCGATGCCCAGGGTCTGTTCGCCCCGGCTAAAAACGATGGCGTTCGATTTGACGTGCTTGCAGACCTTCCAGCCGAAAAGCAGCGCGGCCCATTCCTCGGGAGTCGGCTGGCGGCGTGTGACCACCTTGAACTCCCTGACATTGCCGAGCGTGCGATCCCGATCCTGCACGAGCACCCCGCCCAGCACGGACCGAATCTCGCGGAGGGCCTCCGCGCCGGGGCCGCTCTGCGCCACCATCAACCGCAGGTTCTTTTTTTTTGCGAAAATCTGCAGCGCCTCGTCGCCGAAGCGCGGCGCGATGATCACCTCGGTGAAAATTTCCGCGATGGCCTTCGCCAGCGGGCCCTCGAGCGTGCGGTTGACAATGATGACGCCGCCAAACGGCGCCTGGCGGTCGGTCGCGTAGGCCCTTTCCCAGGCTTCATCCAGCGAGTCGGCGCTCGCCACCCCGCAAGGGTTGGTGTGCTTCAGGATCGCCACCGTCGGGCGCTCGAATTCGCCGATGAGCCACGCCGCGGCCGTGACATCGAGGATGTTGTTGTAGCTGAGCTCCTTGCCCTGAAGCTGCGCGAAATGCTCGTGAAACGAACCGTACAGGGCGGCTTGCTGATGGGGATTTTCCCCGTACCGCAGCGCCTGCGCCTTCTTCCACGAGAGGGTCAGCGTGTCGGGAAACCCGGCGATGGCCGCGAGGTCCGGCAAGGTGGAGCGAGTTGCCCCCAACCCGCTTCTAGACTCCGCCAAATACGCCGCGATAGCCGCATCATAACTCGCCGTCCGCTCAAACACCTTGAGGGCCAGTTTCCGTCGCAACGCTGCCAACGTTGCCGGTTGGTCGAGCGCCGCCAGCACCGCGGCATAGTCGCCGGGATCGCACACGACGGTCACGCTCTCGTGATTTTTCGCCGCGCTGCGCAGCATGGACGGGCCGCCAATATCGATGTTTTCGATGGCCTCTTCAAACGACACCCCCGGTTTCGCCACCGTCTGTTCGAAAGGGTAGAGATTCACGACCACGAGATCGATGAGCGCGATGTCGTTTTCCACCGCCTGGGCGAGCTGATCGGGCTTGTCGCGGCGGCAAAGCAGCCCGCCATGAATCTTGGGATGCAACGTCTTGACCCGGCCATCCATGATCTCGGGAAAACCCGTGTGCTCGCTCACGTCCGTGACCGGCAGTCCCTGCTCCCGCAGCATCCTGGCCGTGCCGCCCGTCGACAAGAGGGTGAATCCGTGCTTCCGGACCAGGGCCGCGGCAAACTCCGCCAGACCGCGTTTGTCGCTGACCGAAAGGAGAGCCAGTTTCGTCATGGAAATCCCATAAGAAAGCGGAAAGAGGCCCGCGGCAAGCCGGTAGCGTCCCCCGATTTGCTCTCAGCCCGATAAACGGTAAGCTATGGGCCTCCCCTTCCTCCTTCCGACTTCCTCCTTCCTCCTTTCAGCATGGTTTCCCTCGAACTGCCCGGCCTGACCGCCCACCTCGACAAGCTGTCCCACCATCACGGTGGCGCGAGCCTCCCCGCGGACAAGCCGCACGCGTTCGTGTATTTCATCACCCTCCGGAACGGCTCGGACCGGACGGTTTTGTTCCTCGGCCGCAAGTGGATCATCGAGCACGCCGATGGCACGCATCTCGTGATCGAAGGCGATAAAATCGTCGGGGAAACCCCGCGCCTGGCGCCCGGCGAGCAGTTCTCCTACAACAGCAATCACGTGACCGGATGCGACGCCCGCGCCAGCGGCAGCTTCCACGGCGTCGACGACCTGGGCCGGCGAGTGCACGTCATGCTCCCGACGTTCGAGCTAAAGGTTCCCGATCCAATCCTCTGAACAGGAAGTTCGGGAAGAGCGGTAAGATTCAAGACAGCAGGCTTTCTTCCCGATCTCCCCGTCCTTCCTGTTCAAATCCTGTTTCAATTCGCGCCGATTCGTGTAATTCGTGGGCCATGGCCAAAATTGACGTCAGCAAAGTCGCGGAGATCCTTAAGAAAAATCACATCGATCCCGCCGTCCTGCGCCGGGTGATCGAGGAGATGAATCTCGCGGTGCAGCCCGATCCGGGCGAGGCGGAGGGCCCTCCGCCCGTGAAAAAGCAGTTCGTCATCCTGGTGAGCGACCCGGACAATCGATGGCCCAGGCACGATTTCGTGGGCTGGATCCTCCAGATTCCGGATTCCGAAAGCCCGGCCACGACCCAGGATCGGCTTTTCCGCGGCGTCTACGACTACAACATGACCAAAAAAGGCCGCCTCTATCCCGCAAAAACCGTCGGCGAGGCGATCGAGAATGTCCCGGCGAAATTCTTCAAGGAAGCCGACCTCTGGGTGAAGACCAAGGAGCCCGTGCACGTGCTGAAGACGGACAACGAAATTCCGAAAGAATGAGGCGGTCGTTCGTCATCTGGTCGATCGGGCTCGGCGTGGCCCTTTGGGCGGGCTGCGGCGACAAACGGGCGGCCCCCCCGGCCGGCGCCGAGGCGACGGCGCCAAAAAGCGACGTCTCCGGGCCCGGAGTTCCCACTTACTCCTACGACGTGGTGAACGTCTGGCCGCACGATCGCGGGGCTTTTACGGAAGGCCTGACCTACCTGAAGGGGATCTTGCTCGAGAGCACCGGCCTGAACGGCGTCTCCACGCTGCGCAAGGTGGACCTGCAGACCGGCCGGGTCCTGCAGGAAGTGGAGCTTTCGTCCGAATACTTCGGGGAAGGCATGACGGTCCTGGGCGATAGGATATTTCAACTGACCTGGAAGAACCAGAAGGGCTTTGTGTACAATCTTGAGACCATGGAGGTGGAGCGGGAGTTTTCCTACACCGGCGAGGGCTGGGGACTCACGACGGACGGCCAGTCGCTGATCATGAGCAACGGCACAAATCAAATCCAGTTCCTCGACCCAGCCACCTTCCAGGTGACGCGAACCATCAGCGTCTTCAGCCAGGGCCAGCCGCTCAATCTGCTGAATGAGCTTGAGTACGTCAAAGGCGAGATCTTCGCCAACATCTGGCAGACCCAGTCGGTCGCCCGCATCGATCCCGCGACGGGAAATCTCCTCGGCCTGGTCGATTTTTCCGGATTGCTCGCCCCCGAGGATCGCGACAGCCATACGGACGTCCTGAACGGCATCGCCTATGACGCCGGCGGCGACCGGCTGTTTGTCACGGGCAAGGACTGGCCCAAGCTCTTCGAGGTCCGCCTGAAGCCGAGATGACCATGCGCGCCGCCCCTCCCCCCCTCCTCTATGCCGCCACCGAGCGCAGCGCGGACGCGCTCTATTTCGGACGGGTCAGCGTCCCGGATCCCTTCATCGCCTTCGGCCTGCACGGCCGGAAATTCGCCGTGGTCAGCGCGCTCGAATTCAGCCGCGTGCGCCGCGATTCGGCCTTCGACGTTGTGCTGCCCCTGGAGGCTTACCTGAAGAAAGCCCGGGAGGCGCGGCCCCCTCGCGGGAACGGCGCGGCCGGGGTGATTTTACTCCTCGCCCGGGAGTTTCGGCAGGCCCGATTCACGGTGCCCGCCGACTTCCCGGCCGGGCTCTTCGAGCGCCTGGCCAAAGGCGGCCTGAAACTCACGGTCGCCGACGGACCGCTCTTCCCCGACCGTGAAATCAAGACCGCCGCCGAAATCGCTGCGCTCCGCGAGGGCAACCGGTGCAGCGCGCTCGGCATCGCGGCGGCCGAGCGGGTCCTGCGGGCAAGCCGGATCAAGGGCCGCCGGCTCATCCATCGGGGTGAACCGCTCACGAGCGAGCGCCTGAAATTCGCCATCGAAGTCGCCTGTCTCGAAGCCGGCGCGGTGTCACTCAATACCATCGCCGCCGGCGGCGACCAGGCCTGCGACCCGCATGAGCGCGGTTCCGGTCCGCTGCGCCCGAATGAGTTGATCATCGTGGACGTGTTTCCCCGCGTGACGGCCAGCGGATACCATGGCGACATGACCCGGACGTTCCTGCGCGGCCGGGCCGGCGATGCGCAGCGGGCCCTGGTCGCGGCCGTGCGCGCCGCGCAGCTCGCCGCGCTCGGGGCCATTCGCACCGGGGAAAACGGACGCAGCGTCCATGGAAAAGTCACCGGCGTCTTCACCGCCCGCGGCTATGAGACGAAGACCACCCCCGGGGGCGCGGTGGGGTTTTTTCACGGCACCGGCCACGGCCTCGGCCTCGAGGTGCACGAGCCGCCCCGGATGAGCGGCTCCGTGGACTACATCCTGAAGCAAGGCTCCGTCGTCACCGTCGAGCCCGGGCTCTACTACCCCGGCCTGGGCGCCTGCCGCATCGAAGACGTGGTCCAGGTGATGGACCGCGCGCCCCGCCTGCTCTCGAAATATCACTACGAATGGGAGCTGCGGTAGGGACCCACAAGGTGGGGCGACGCGTCCCCGCGACGCCTCCTTCGACTCTGCCCAAACCGGCGCCGCGAGGACGCGTCGCCCCACCTTCTGGCCGCCATGTCGTGATGCCAGGCCGCTTTTGTTTGATGTCGCCTAGGAGGTTTTTGCAGTTAAAACCGTCTCGATGAAGGCTCTTCCCGCTTTGTTGAAGAAGATCGCCGGCCGGCGGCTGCTGGTGATTGGCGATGTGATTCTCGACCGCTACCTCTGGGGCGATGCCACCCGCCTTTCGCCGGAAGCGCCCGTTCCCGTCGTCCACATTCTGCGCGAGTCCGAAACGATGGGCGGCGCCGCCAATGTGGCCAACAACATCGCCGCGCTGGGCGCCAGGGTCGAAGTTGTCGGCGCGGTCGGAAACGACGACAATGGGCGAAAACTGCTCAAGTCTTTCTCGAAAAACGGAATTGAATTCGACCCGCGCTTTGTCAAAAGGCGCTTCCGGACCATCGCCAAGATCCGGGTCGTGGTTCGCAACCAGCAGCTCTGCCGGCTGGACTACGAGGAACCCCGCGGTGAGACGGTTTTTGACCGCCGGAGGTTCGACCTGCTCGAGGCAAAAATCAGGCAGGCGGACGGCGTCATCCTTTCGGATTATGCCAAGGGAATGTTCAATACCCAGGTCGTCCGGCAGATCACCGATCTCGCCCGGGCGCACAAAAAATTCATCGCCCTCGATCCCAAGCCGGCCAACGACATCACGTTCAAGGACCTGGACCTGATCACCCCCAATCGCCACGAGGCCATCGAGCTATCCGGCTTGAAATTCCCCGCGGAAGGCAGCGTCGACCTGGCGGCAGTCTGCGCCCGGATCTGGGACGAATACCGTCCGCGCAACCTGGTGATCACGCTCGGCGCCGACGGCATGCTGACCAGCCACCAGGGCGACGTGGTCCACCGCATCGCCACCGCGGCGCGCGCGGTGTACGATGTTTCCGGCGCCGGCGACACGGTGATCGCGGCGCTCACGCTGGCGCTGACCTCCGGCGCCACCCTCGAGCACGCCGCCCATTTCGCCAACGCCGCCGCCGGCGTGGTCGTCGGGAAGCTCGGCACCGCGACGGTCACGCCGGATGAGATGCTGGCGTATGTGAATCACCCATCGTAAACGTAGACGCGGCGTGCCCAAATCCCGACTCGACGAATTGCTGGTCGCGCGCGGCCTGGCGCCCACCCGGGCGCAGGCCAAGGCGCTCGTCATGGCGGGCCGGGTGTTCAGCGGCACCGAGCGCCTCGACAAGCCCGGAAGGGAATATGTCACGGAGGTCGAACTGTCCGTCACCCAACCGCCCCGCTTTGTCAGCCGGGGAGGCGAAAAGCTGGCCGCGGCGCTCGCGGGATTCTCGCTCGACCTGCGCGGCGCCCACGTGCTGGACGTCGGCGCCTCCACCGGCGGCTTCACGGATTGCGCGCTGCAAGCCGGCGCGGCGTCAGTCGTGTGCGTGGATGTCGGCCGGGCGCAGCTCCACGCCAGGCTTCGCGCCGATCCCCGGGTCACGAATCTCGAAAAGATCAACGCCCGGCATCTCTCGCCCCGCGCCCTGCCCCGCCGCGATTTCGACGCCGTGGTCATGGACCTGTCATTCATTTCCCTGCAAACCGTGCTCCCCGCCGTCTGGCCGCTCTTGCGGCCCGGCGGGACCCTGGTCGCGCTGGTGAAGCCCCAGTTCGAGGCCGGGAAGGCCGAAGCCGACAAGGGCCGCGGCGTCATCCGCGACCCCGCCGTGCGGGCGGCGACGCTGGTCCGCGTGCGCGATTTCGCGCTGGCATCGCTGCCCGGCGCAAAGCTCATCGGCACGATGGAGTCCCCCCTCGCCGGCGCCGACGGCAACCAGGAATTTTTGCTCGGATTGAGAAAATGCATTTGAACAGGAAGGCCGGGAAGCGCGGGAAGAAAGCTTCGCTCTTTGGATTCTTTCCCGAACTTTCCGATCTTCCTGTTCAAAATTGCTTCTGTTACCCTGTTCGTTTCATGCTTAATTAACTTCCCGTGGCACCGATTCGTTCACTCGCTTTTGTGGTCAATGCCGACAAGGCCGGCGCGGCGGAGCTGGCGCGCGAACTGATGGCGATCGCGCGGCGGGCGGGGACGCGCTTCGTGCACACCACCCGCATTCCGCTGCGGCGCGGATACTTGCGCGGCTGCGACGCGTGCTGCGTGATCGGCGGGGACGGTACGCTGCTCGGCGTGGCCGGTGAGGCCGCGCGGTCCCGGGTGCCGATCATCGGCGTGAACCGCGGCAGCCTCGGCTTTTTGACCACGTTTTCCCCCGATGAGGCCCGATCCCATTTCGCGGACCTCATGCGTGGCACGTTTCACATCGATCATCGCGCGATGCTCGCCGGCTCCATCGGCTCCGCCCCGCCCGATCTCGTGCTCAACGACGTGCTGATCAAGGCGGAGGCCAATTCGCGCCTGGTGCGCCTGGAGGTCTTTGCGGACGGCGAACTGGTGACCGATTATTTGTGCGACGGAATCATTTTTTCCACGGCCACCGGCTCGACCGCGTACAATCTCTCCGCGGGCGGACCCATCATCCACCCGTCGGCGAAGGTGATCGCGATGACGCCCATCTGCCCGCATACCCTGAGCAACCGCACGGTCATCTTCCCGGATACCGTGAAATTGCAGGTCTTCAATCGCACGGAGGGCGCCCGCCTGCTGGTCGCGATGGACGGCCAGCGCAACCTCGGGGTCTGCACCGACGAGCCCATCCGGATTTCCCTGGCCCGATTGCGCCTTCCCCTGGCCCAGCACACAAATTACTTCTCCGTCGTGCGCACCAAGCTGAACTGGAGCGGGGGTTCGTCGGACAAAAAGTAGCCGTTGTATTTCACCGGGCGCCACCCGGCGGCGCCGCCGACGAGGTCGACCCGTTGCCTTGTACCCCGCTGCTGTCCGCGCCAGCCTTTTTCTTCTTTTTATGCTTCCGTTTTTTCTTCGGTTTAACGGCATCCGCGCCGGTTTTGGCCGATGAATCCGACGAAGACCCATTGAAGGAAGATGTGGAATCGGCCGCCGCCGAGGCCGTATCCGAGGATTGCGGTGGATCGGCAAACAACGTTGCAGGAGCCAGACCGCCGCTAACAAAGGCGAGCAAGCCCGCGATGACTGACAGTTTCGATAGGTTATTTTTCATAGCGGGAGATAATAGCAAGTGCAGATCCCGCAACTTATCGGTGTCCGAAGATCGAAGGTGGGGCGACTTGTCCCCAAGGCGCCTGTTTGACTCCGACTGAGAGAAGACTCAGACTATCGTCCCAAAGGCGTCTTGGGACAAGCCGCCCCACCTCGGAACTACTTTCCCTTCCCCGGCTTCACAATCAACTGCGTCCGCTTCGCCCGCTGAAAGTATTTCTGCGCAAACCGCGCCAGATCGTCGCGCGTGATCGCGTCGACCAGCGCATCGTAATTCTTCCAATCGTTTGCCGGCCGGCCCTGCAATACGCCCAGCCCGGCCTGAAAGGCGCGCGCGGCATTGGTCTGCAGCGCCTGGCGCCGTCCCGCCTTGAGCCGCACCTGGCACCGGCGCAGTTCCGCTTCCTCCACCCCGCCAGCCTGCACCCGGGCAATCTCGGCATCGATCTCCGCCACGACCTCATCCTCGCGACCCGGCCGGGTGCCCGCGAAGAACAGGAACATTCCCGCGTCCAGCCCGGTGACCCGGGTCGACCGGACGAAGTAAGCCAGCGCCTTCTCCTCGCGCACGCGCTCAAAAAGGCGGGACGCCATCCCGCTGAAAAGCTCGTCGGCCACTTCGCCCGCGAAATAATCCGGGGCGTACAGCCGGGGAGACGGGAACGCCTGCAGGACGACCGCCTGCTCCCGCGGTTGCTCGATGACAAAGTCGCCCGGGTTGGCCGAAAAGGCACCGGCCTTCGCCCGTCCCGCTTTGCGTGGCTCCGCGAGGGTTCCCCCCGGAAGTCTGGCCAGGAACGCCTTCAATTTGGATTCAAGCCCGGGAGGTACCGCCCCCGCCACCGAGAGCACGACGTTGCCCGCCACGCCCAGGTGCCGGTGGAGTGCCGCCAGGTCCATCGCTTTGAGCGCCGTCAGGCCCCCCTCGTCGCCGTGCGAATCCAGCGCGAGCGGGTGGTCGCCGAAGAATTTCCGGCGGATGAGCTTGCGGGCAAACGTCACGACGTCATCCGCATCCTGCCGCAATTCGGCCGCCTGGGCATCGCGTTCGGTCGCGAAGGAAGCGGCCTTGAACGCCGGCGCCAGCAGCGCGTCGGCGATCAGGGACAGGGCGCGGCCGGCGTCCGGTGGAAGCACCTCGGCAGCCAGGCCCAGGCAGGTGTTGCCCGAAAATGAATGGAAAGACCCGCCGGCGTCCTCGATCAGCCGCGCCACCTCGACCGCGCTGCGGTTGCGCGTGTCCTTCGTAAGCAGGGTCGCCAGGAGCGCCGTGGAGCCGCGTTTGCCGGCCGCCTCGCAGGACGGTCCGCCGCCGATCAGCAGCCGGAAGTGGAGATTGGGCAGGTGCCGGTCGGACTGGAGCAGCAGGCGGGCGCCATTGGGAAGAACGGTCTCGGTAAAATCGGCGATAGGTCCGCCTTCGCCGGGGATTCGGCGGACGACCGCCGCTGAAGCGGGGGCCGGGCTGGTGGATACCGAGGTGAGACCGGTCGGGTTCAGATAGGCCGCCTGCACCCGCCTGAGGCCGGCCGCCGTGACCACCCCCAGGCTCTCGAAATAGCTTCGGCTGTAATCGAGGTCGCCCACCACGACCTCCGCCGCCCCCAGCCGCGACGCCTGGCCGCTCATCGTCTTGCGGGTGTTGATCTCGTCCACGACAAGCTGACGCATGGCTTTCCTTAGCTGGGCACCGGTGAATCCGCGGGCTGCGGCGCGAGCCAGCGTCCGCTCAATGGCCGCGGTCGCCGCGCCGCGTTTTTCCGGCTCGCAGGTGAAGGTGATGCAAAAGAGCCCGCTGCTTCCCGGATTCCAGGTCGAGGCGTCGATGGTGTGGACCAGGCCCGCTTTCTCGCGGACCTCCTGCCAGAGCAGGGAGCTGTCGCCATGCCCGAGCACCATGGCGAGCAGGTCAAGCACCGGCGCATCCCGATGCCCCAGGCCGGGGATCTGCCAGGCGAGCACGGCCCGGGTCAGCTCGACCGTCTCAAAGGAGTGCCGTTCGCGGGGAGCAAGCTGGCGCGGCTCCCCGGCCACCAGCACCGGCGCGAGCCGCCCGCGCGGCGCGGCCCCAAAATGCTGCGCGATGGCGGCGGAGACCGCGGCCTCGTCGATGTCCCCGACGATCACCACCGCAAGATTGTTCGGCACATAACGCGCCCGGTAATAACCTTCGAGGTCGCCGTGCGTCATCGTCGAAAACACGTCGCGATGCCCGATGATGGGATTGCGGTAGGGATGCTCCCGAAACGCGCTGGCGAACACGCTCTGCCAAAGGCGGTCGTCGGGGTCATCCCGGGTCATGGCGATCTCCCGCAGAATCACCTCTTTTTCCTTGGCCGCCTCGTCGGCGGGCAGCGTGGAGCGCAGGACGATGTCGGCCAGCAGATCGACGGCAAACGCGACGTGCTCGGACGGCAGGTCGATGTAGTACACCGTGCGGTCGAATGTCGTGTAGGCGTTGATATTCCCGCCATGAGCCTGCACCGCCGCGGATATTTCACGACCCGCCCGGCGCTCCGTCCCCTTGAAAAGCATATGCTCAAGGTAGTGCGAGAGGCCGGCCCCGAGATTCGCGCCCTCGTGAATGCTGCCGGTCTTGACCCAGACCTGGACCGACGCCAGCGCGGCCGAGCGGTCGGGCTTCAGGATCACGGTGAGGCCGTTCGCGAGCACGGTGCGGCTGACCGGCTCCCGCCAAAACGGATCGAGCAGCGACCCATCGGCCTTGGGAAGATTTGATTTTGGCATCGGCAGCCGGTCAGGCCGAGCCGACCGACTCGGTCGTCGAGTTGCCGCGCGCGCGGCGGACGGGCAAAAAGGGAGCGACAAACGCCTCGTCAAAATCGTAGAGCGCATCGAAGTCTTCCAGGCGGTCGCTTTCGGTTTTGCTGAAGACCTTGTACTCGATCAGGTTGAATACGATTGCGCCGAAATCCCGGCAGCAGGTTATCCCCCAGGAGTTTAAAATGCTCTTGGTCATGGGCCCGAATTGGTCGAGCGCGTAGGTCCTCAACCCGGCCAGGAGCTCCACGCCCGTGACGTGGCGGGCGCTGCTGGCGCGCGCGGAGTCGCGTTTGCGAAGATCCTTCACGGTATGCTCCAGGCCCAGGCTCACAAACTTGTAAGCCTTGGGATCAAAGCGGGCATCGTCCTTCCTGATGAGGGCTACAATGTCGGAAAATTCAGCGTCTTGCATGGTGTCACCGCCCCGAAGGTAGCCAAAACGGCGCGGGCAACGAGTATTTTTTCGGATTTTTTGAACAGGAAGGCCGGGAAGGTCGGAAAGCGTGCGAGACATCGGGGATTTCTTTCCGAACTTCCCGGTCTTCCTGTTCAAAATCGCATTCCGAATCGACTTTTCCCAAACCTCTTAACTGGATAACTCCATGACCGCGAACTTGTCGGCATCGCTTGATGCGGCCTGTGCCAGGCTGAAAACGGCGGGCTTGCGCATCACGCGCCCCCGCCTCGCCATCCTGTCCGAGCTCATCAAGCTGGGCGAGCCCGCCAGCATCGAGCAAATCCACCGCGGCGTCGGGGCCCGCCGCTGCGACCTCGTGACGGTTTACCGCTGCATGGCCGCGTTCGAGGGAATCGGCCTGGTGCGGCGCGCTTTTTTCGTGAACGGCACCTGCCTCTATGCCATCGAACTGGGCGGGGCCGCGCGCTATCACGTCATCAGCCGGACCGGCCAGCGGATGGACGAACTTGACGCGGAATCGGGAGCGGCCCTGACCCGGGCGCTGCAAAACGCGGAGGAAAAGCTCCGCGCCCGCGGCTACACCGAGACGGGGCACATCGTGGAGTTCTTCGGCGTGGCGCCCGCCGCTCCGAAGACCTAGGAAACCGCGGCGGCGTAGTTGGCGGTCGCCTGCTTCCAGTTCACGATCTTCCAGAAGGCGGCGGCATATTCGGGCCGGCGATTCTGATACTTGAGATAATAAGCGTGTTCCCAGACGTCGAGCCCCAGCACGGGCCGGGCGCCGTCGCTGGCCGGTGAATCCTGGTTGGCCGTGGAATGCACCTTGAGGGTTCCGTCGGTCTCGGCGCTCAGCCACGCCCAGCCGCTGCCAAAGCGTTTGGCCGCGGCCTCGTTGAACTGGCTTTGGCACGCGTCCAGCGAGCCGAAATCCCGGTCGATCGCGTCGCCCAGCGCGCCGCGGGGCCCGCGACCCCCGCCGGGCGCGATGATTTGCCAGAAAAACGAGTGATTCACGTGGCCGCCGACGTTGTTGCGCAGCGTCGTGCGCAGCGGCTCGGGGATCGAGGCCAGGCGGTCGAGAATGGCCTGCCCGGTGAGCGTGCGCAGCTCGGGATGGGAAGCGAGGGCCTTGTTCGCGTTGGTGATGTAGGCCTGGTGATGCTTGGTGTAATGAATTTCCATCGTGCGCGCGTCGATATACGGTTCAAGCGCGTCGTATTCATAGCCGAGCTTGGGGAGCGTGAAGGGCTGGGGCATGTCCGTGATCAAATCCAGCGCGGGGGTGGGCGCAGAGCCCGGCGAAACCGGCGCGGATCCGATCGGGTCGGCCGCGGCGGTCTTTGAAATCAGGGCCCGCAAGCCAAGCAATGCCGCGCCGACGCCGGCGCCGATAGTTTTCAGCGCCTCACGGCGCGAGAGCGTATGATTCGGGTTCATGGCCCTGAGCCTAACCGGCGGACTATAGTCCGGCAAGCAGCGATTGAAGGTGGAGCGGGTTGCCCCCAACACGCTTGTTGCGCTCGAGTCCACCAGCGTGTTGGGGCAACCCGCTCCACCCCGGACAGGATGCATCACATCTCGCCCAGTAACCGCCGCAGCGTCTCATCCACCAGCTTGGGATTCGCCTTCCCCTTCGCGGCCCGCATCACCGATCCCTTGAAGGCATTGATGGCGCTGTCCTTGCCGCCCTTGAAATCCGCCACCGAGCGCGGGTCCGACGCGAGCGCGGCGCGGCACCATTCATCGAGTTCGGCGGTGTTGGTCTGCGCCCTGAGCCCCTGCCGGTCGACAATGGCGCCGGGCAGCTCGCCGGTCTCCATCATGGCGCTGAATACTTCCCGGGCCGCCGCGCCCAGGATCGCGCCCGAGTCCAGGAGTTTCACGAGGGCCGCCACGTGCGGGGGGCGCACCTTGGAGTCGGCCAGCGGAATGCCGGCCCGCCCCAGCTCGCGGAGCAGGTCATTGGCGATCCAGTTGCCGGCCGCCTGCGGCCTGCCGCTGAGCCGCGCGGCCTCCTCAAAAAAATCGCTCAGGCCGCGGTCCGGCACCAGCACCGAGGTGATGGTGTACGGAATCCCGTAGTCCGAGAAAAACCGGCGCTGCTTGTCGAAGGGCAGCTCCGGGCACTCCGCCCTGATCCTGGCCTTCCAGGCCTCGTCCACCCGCACCGGCATCAAATCCGGGTCCGGAAAATAGCGATAGTCGTGGGCCATTTCCTTCGAGCGGAGGGATTGCGACACGCCGGTCTGCCCGTCGTAGTCCCGGGTTTCCTGTACGATGGTCCCACCCCGCTCGACCACCGCCGTCTGCCGCCTGATCTCGTGCGCGATGCCGGCGCGGACGAAGGAAATGGAATTGAGATTTTTCAACTCCACCTTGGTGCCGAGCGCCGCGCTCCCGGCCGGCCGGATGGAAACGTTGGCGTCGCAGCGCAACTGGCCCTTCTCCATGTCGCAATCGGAGACCCCGCCGTAAATCATGACGGTCTTCAGCGCGGTCAGGTACGCAAAGGCCTCGTCGGCGCTGCGCAGCTCCGGCTCGGAGACGATCTCCATCAGCGGCGTCCCCGCGCGGTTGAAGTCGATCAGCGAGCCGCCGGCCGAGTGATTGAGCTTGCCGACGTCCTCCTCGAGGTGGATGCGCGTCAGCGGGATCTTCCGGTGCCCGCCCATGAGGTTGCGGGCCGCGCCGGGCAGCTCGATCTCGACGAAGCCCCCCAGGCAGATCGGCTGGTCGTATTGGGAAATCTGGTAATTCTTGGGCGAATCCGGATAAAAATAATTCTTGCGGTCCCATTTGCACACCGGGGCGATCTCGCAGCCGAGCATGATCCCGGCCTTCACCACCTGGTCGAGGGCCGCGCGGTTCATCACCGGCAGCGCTCCGGGCAGCGCCAGGACGACGGGATCGGTCAGCGTGTTCTCGGGCTGGCCGTAACTCACGGCGGTGCGCGAAAACATCTTGGACCGCGTCTTGACCTGGACGTGCACCTCAAGGCCGATGACCGCTTCGTAGTTCATCGGAGGTCCGGGTGCTGTCGGTTCCAGTCGTGGTCCCGTTCATAGGCGTGCGCAATGGCGAGCATCTCGGCCTCGCCGAAGGGTTTTCCTATGATCTGCAGCCCGATCGGCAGCTTTCCCCGGGTGAAGCCGCAGGGGATGCTGATGCCGGGCAGCCCGGCCAGGTTCACCCCGATCGTGTAGATATCGCTGAGGTACATCGCCAGCGGATCGGCCGCCCGCTCGCCCTTTTTGAAGGCCGCCGTGGGCGAGGTCGGCGTGAGAATGGCGTCGACCTCCCGGTAGGCGTCCAGGAAATCCCGCCGGATGAGGGTGCGGACTTTTTGCGCGCGAAGGTAATAGGCGTCGTAATACCCGCTGCTCAGCACGTACGTGCCGAGGATGATCCGCCGCTTCACCTCGGCGCCGAAACCCTCGGCCCGGGACTTGAAATAAATATCCAGCGCGTCCGCCGCGGCGGGCGAGCGATGGCCGTAGCGAATGCCGTCGTAGCGCGAAAGATTCGAGGAGCACTCGGCCGTGGCGATGATGTAGTAGGCCGCCACCGCGTATTTGGTGTGCGGCAGGGACACCTCGCGGATCTCGCAGCCGAGCTTCCGGTAGTGCGCGATGGCGGCCTCGACGGCCGCGCCGACCTCGGGGTCGAGGCCCTCGGCAAAATATTCCCGGGCGATGCCGAGCTTCCAGGGACCACGGCGCCGGGCCAGTTCGGCCCGGTAGTCCGGGACTTCGCTCCGGAACGACGTGGAATCGAGCGGATCGTGCCCGGCGATGGCGCCCAGGGCGACGGCGGCGTCCTCGACGGTGCGCGCGAACGGGCCGATCTGGTCAAGCGAGGACGCGAAGGCGATCAGGCCATAGCGCGAAACCCGGCCGTAGGTCGGCTTCAATCCCACGACGCCGCAGAGCGCCGCGGGCTGCCGGATCGAACCGCCCGTGTCGGAGCCGAGGGCGGCCGGAGCCTCGCCCGCGGCCACCGCCGCCGCGCTGCCGCCCGAGGAGCCGCCCGGCACGCGATCCAGGTCCCAGGGATTACCGGTGGTCCGCGTGGCGGAATTTTCCGTGGACGAGCCCATCGCGAATTCGTCGAGGTTGAGCCGGCCCCAGCAGATCGCGCCGGCCTCCTTCAATTTTCGGGTCACGGTCGCGTCGTAGGGCGAGACAAAACCGGCCAGCATGCGGCTCGACGCGGTCAGGGGCTGGCCGGCCACGGCAATGACGTCCTTCAGGCCGACGGGAATGCCGTCGAGCGGGCCGATCGCCCCGCCCGCGGCGCGGCGCAGATCCGATGCGCGCGCCTGGGCCAGCGCGTCGGATTCATCGCATGAATTGAAGGCCTGCACCCGCCGGTCCACCGCCTGGGTGCGGCCGACGAAGGCGCGCATCAACTCGACGGAGGAAGTCTTCCCGGATTCGAGCAGGGCGGCCAGTTCGGTGATGGGCTTGAAAAACAGCTCGGAGGACATCATTCGACCACCTTGGGCACCGCGAACATGCGGTCGTGCTGCGCGGGCGCGTTCCCCAGGGCCGCTGCAACCGGGAGGCCGGGCTGCGGCACGTCCTCGGCCCAGACGTTTTCGACGGGAAAGGCGTGCGCCGTCGGCTCGACCCCGGTGACGTCGGCCTCCTTCAGCAGCGCGATGTAGGCGAGCACGTCGCCGAGCTGCGCGGAAAACGCGGCCTTTTCGCCCGGCGTCAGGGCAATCCGGGCGAGCGCGGCGATGCGGTCGATGTCGAGGGCGGCGGGCGGTGACGTGCTCACTTGCGAATTTGGTAGGACGTCGATTTCAAGATGTCGTCCTGCAGTTTGGTGAAAGCCGCGTTGACCTCCTGGTCGGTGAGGGTGCGGTCCGCGGCCCGGAAGACGAGTGAAAATGCCAGGCTCTTCGTACCCTCGGGCAGGCCCTGGCCATGATAGACGTCAAACACCCCCACGCTCTCCAGCGCGAAGGCCCCTCCGACCGCGTGGCGGCCGGCGCGCTCCAGCGTCCCGCGCACGTCCGCCGCCGGCGTGCCCGCGTCGACAATGAGCGCAAGGTCGCGCAAGGC
>Ga0302326_10008978_pt1 | contig 21970 bp, 17 predicted proteins | sample Palsa_T0_3_FD_202264 | JGI IMG/M metagenome (GOLD analysis project Ga0302326, IMG submission 202264) | Peat permafrost microbial communities from Stordalen Mire near Abisko, Sweden - Palsa_T0_3 | ecosystem: Environmental > Terrestrial > Soil > Palsa > Peat permafrost | place: Sweden: Abisko... | reverse complement strand
ACAACGTCCATGGTACCTCCCTCGAATATTATTCACGTGCGGCGACTTGGAGGGTGGCCAATCTTGGTCTGGAGTTTGGCCATTTTCGGCCGACGTGGCGCACGCTCTCAGCGTGCCGCGACCGCAAGGGTGCGGTCGCCGCGGGCGTAGCCCGCGTTGGGCGAGCTACGCTCGCCTGTGTCGCCAGGAGTGGCGACACGGCACGCCGGGGGCGTGCGCCACGTCAGTCGCGAAATGGCCAAACTCGATCCACGGGCATAGCCCGGCCAGAGCCGGCTCCTCCAAACCCAAGCGGGAACTAAGCCACTTCAGGGATTGCCCGCGTAACTGCCACACGGCGGGCTGGACTCGCAATTGGTGCAAGCGGGGCTGGTGGGGCAGCCGCTATGGTCGACAATCGTCCCGTCGCTGCCGGTTAGCTGGCCCGTGCAGTTCAGGTACAGGATATAGTTACTGAAGGCCGTCTGGATCGCCTGCCACACCTGTGGGTTCGCCGTTTGCGTGATGTAGGGATTATTGTAAAGCTCATCCTGGACGCTGACCCCGTGAGCCGGTGCGGACGCAAAGAAATTGTCTTGGTACAGCGCCACCTCGTTTGGAGCGGTTCCGTCGAGGTAGGTGTTGCCGATCTCCAACACGTTCACCGGGGGGACCGGCGAGTCACCGCCTGGTGGATTGGGGGAGAAATTGTAGAATTCGAATTGCGAGTCGGGGGGATTGCTCCCACTCGTCTGGGTTATCGGCTGTAGTGGCGCGCCAGTTGCGTCACATGTATCCCAATAGGAATAAACTCCCAGCTTGCCGCCGCCGTAAATGGTCTGGCCATTTTGTTGCAGCGACGCTGGGATCGGGTCGGTCTGGTCGACAGTGCGGAAGGCGATCGCGTGGCTAGGCTGTTGGGCTCCCAGGGTGCTCGGTGCGGAGCTGTAATCGTCGGCGGTGTGCAGCACGAACGGCTGATAGCTTTGCCAGTCCTCGGTTGGCGTGCCGACCAGGGGTGTGTGCAGCGGAATGCTGGATATGCGGTTCTGCTGGACCGTCAGATTAGCGCTATCGTGCTGGTATTGGTAAATGGCGTCGCCGATCGCCTCGCGATCTCTAAGGTAGTAAACGATGTCGTCCGGGTTGTCGACCCAACTGTAGTTTCCCAGGGCAAGGCTGTAGAAAAATGGGAGAAGGTCAACTTCCGAACAGACGTAAGGCAGGGAGGGCGGCGTTTTTCCGTGGCTGCGCGACTCCGGGTAGCTAATGAGAAGAGGTACGTTGAGCACCTCCTCGTAAAGCGCTCCGCCTTTCGTGCGCAGACCGTGAGACCCGCCGTACTCGCCATGGTCCGAAGTGAAGACAATGACGGTGTTGTTCCAGAAAAACGATGAGCTCTTGAGGGCGTTTATGACCTGCCCGACCTGATAATCTACGCAACTCTCCATCCACAGGTAGTAGTTGAGAAATGTTTGCCATCCGCTGCTATTGATACCGGGATCGGCGATTTGGCCGGTGGTCTGATTTCTTTGATTCAAAAAAAACTGCTGCAAGCCGGGTTTGGGGTTGTTTCCGCTGCCGGCGGTGTAAGGTATCCCGGACTGATCTTCCCAATTCCAGGGGTTGGGCAGGGCGCTGTAGCTGGTGGGGAGGGGAGGGATGGTAGTCTCGTCGCCTTCTGTCAGGCAATTGTTCAAGCAGTCGGTGCCAGTGTATTGGGTGTTGGGCGCAGACGGGGGGTACACGTATCCCTGCGCGTTGGGCTGCTGCGGGGTGCAGTAGGGTTCTGTACCTGTTATTGGGCACATGCCGGCGCCGGAGGTCAGGCCGTAGGTATACGGGAAGCCACCGATATCATGCGGATTGATGAAGCTGACGGCGCAGAACCAAGGCTTAGCCAGCGCACCGCCGGATTTGCCAGTGAGGTACTTTTCGGCGTTGGGAAGCCAGTAATTTGTGAAGGCCCAGGCAATCGCCGCGTCATTAAGCTGAACCAGGCTTGCCGGTAAAGTGAGAGGCAGAGTAGTGCCAAAATTTGGAAGGTCGCGTTCCGGGGTCGCCTGGGCGAAGCTATCGAGGAAATCGCCGCCGGTCCCCTCGTTGTTCATGCCGTTGGGCGAGGGATATCCGAGGTGGGTACTCTGCGCCAGGCCGCGGGGGTACGGGTTGTGGGACGCGGCGTTAGGGATGTTGAAATTACCAAGGCCGGGGGTGTAATCGCCCATGCCCTTGAATCCGTAATCGCTGGGGCCGTACTCCCCAGGGGTGCCATCAACGAACCCCGTGCCGCAGGACACGTGCCACTTCCCAATCCATGTGCAGTCGTAGGTAGAGTCGCCCCCGGCGCTGTTACACAAGACTTGAGAGAGGACGTTGCCGATGGTGGGAAAGCCGGCAGGATCGCCCGCGGTCCATGCCTCGGACCATGGCAACAATGGCGGCGGGGATGTGCTGCTACCGCCCGCATCCGCGACGTCCCGTGCGAGGCTGCCGCTCGATCCGATCCGCTCAGACCGGAAAATGGAGGTCTGCTGGCTATACAGCCCCGTGAGCAGGCAGGCGCGCGAGGGGCCGCAAACCGTGGCGGGCACGAAGTAGTTCGGGAACTGCCACGAACTCTCGATCAGCGCGCTGATATTGGGAATCGGGCCGTTGGGGCCGATAATCGAGCCGGACGACGGCGCCCAGAAGTTCGGGTTCCGCATCTGGTCGACCATGATGAGCAGGATGTTGTACTTGGGATAGTCGGGGGCGTAATATGTGCCGCTGCACGAGCTCTGTTCGTCGCGGGGCGTTGCCTGGCTGGCGTGCGGAGTCGGCGCCCGGTTTGAAATCGGCGGCGGCAAAATCCCCAACTCTAACGTGCCCGAACCGGCCGGTACTATCTTTCCGAAGGAATCCCGATAGTAATAAGTCTGCGCGTTCTCGGCTTTGACACGGCTGCCGCTGGCCTCCAGAAATGCGCCGGCGGCGGCCGCCGCTCCCAGCGCTCCAATGAAATTTCGCCGATTGAGGCCGGCCTTAACTCTTACGTTCTGATTCTCATCCATTTGGTCGGCGCCCCCGTGAGGTAATTCAGGTTATATTGCCATCATTCCCGGGCGATTGTCAATTGCATTTGATGGCTCCGCGTGGCCGCCCGTACTAGGCCAGTCACCGGCCGCCAAAATTGCTGTTATCTTCGTGTAAGATGCCTTCCCGCCGCATTCTGCAACTTGGCGATCCGTTGTTGCGCACGGTTTCGGCGCCGGTGCCCGCGCCCTCCGCGGCGCAGCCGGTCCTTCAGGATCTGCGCGATACGCTTCACGAATTCCGGCGCACGCACGGCTTCGGACGCGGCATCAGCGCAGTCCAGATCGGCGAGCTGCTGCGGCTTATCTACATCGAATTCGAAGGGGCCGCGTATAACATTCGCAATCCGGAGTATGAGTTCCGGAGCGAGAGTCGGTTCCGGCTGTGGGACGATTGCTTCTCGTTTCCCGATCTGTTGGTGCAGCTCGAGCGCAGCGAGACCGTGCGGGTGCGCTACGAGGACCAGGACGGCAACGTGCGGCGCATGGAAGCGGCGGGCGCGCTCTCCGAGTTGCTGCAGCATGAGATCGACCATCTGGATGGCATCCTGGCGATAGACCGGGCGCTCGACCGGAACAGCCTGTGCACGCGGGAAGAGTACGTCCGGCGATATGCGCCACGCTAACAAACTGGCGATCGGCCTGCTACTGCTGGTAGCCGCCGCGTTGGCTATTTATTCGCAGACGCGCGCGTTTGCCTGGGATGAGGGATTCCACCTGCTGACGGCGCAATTGATCGCTCGCGGCGAGCGGCCCTATCTCGATTTTGTTTTCTCGCAAACGCCCCTCAACGCTTACTGGAATGCCGGCTGGATGCGAGTTTTCGGCGAGACGTGGCACACGGCCCATGCGGTTGCGGCGGCGATGACCGCACTGGCCGTGCTGCTGACCGCGGGCTACCTGTTTCGCCGCTTCCCGGAGCCGGGCTGGCGGGTGGCGACCGCTGTGAGCGCCGTCTGCCTGGTGGGTTTGAACGTCGCGGTTTTCGAATTCGGCACCATCGGGCAGGCCTACGGGCTGTGTATGTTCCTGATCGTGAGCGCCTTCCTCTGCACTGTGGCCGCAGTCGGCCGCACGGGGCTGGTGTTTGCCGCCATGGCGGGTTTTCTGGCGTGCGCCGCGGCCAATTCTTCGCTGCTGACCGCGCCCGTGGCTCCCGTGCTGCTTCTGTGGATGCTCTTCTGCAACCGCGCGGGAAACCGCTGGGCCAAGCTGATGGCTTTCGCGGGCGCGGGCGCAGTGGCGTTCGGGCCCCTCGCCTGGCTGTACCTGCACGGACCGCGGCAGACGATCTTCAACGTCCTGGAATACAATCTTCTCTATCGCCAGCGGCACTGGTCGAACGCCGTAGAACATAATCTCGAGGAATGGTCCGCGTGGATCGATTCGCCGCAAGCGCTCATGCTGGGGCTGCTGGCCGTGGCGGGTCTGTTGTTCGTCTGGAAGCGCGCAGCTTGGGAGCGCACGCAGCGCCGCGAGTTCTATCTTTGTGGCTGGCTGGCATTGGCTTTGATGGTGCACATCTCCACCGCCGTTCCCACTTTTACGCGCTATTATCTGCTGGCCGTGCCGTTTCTGGCTATTCTGGCCGGCGCGGGGTTGTATGCGGTGGGCGGTCGGCTGGCGGCGCCGGACCGTCCATTCTGGCCCGCGCTGATCGTTTGTCTCATTACCGGTTTATGCCTGGCCAGGACGTTGTTCGAGGGCCGCGACGATTTCTCCTGGCACGACGCGGAGAAAATTGCCGCCAAGGTCAAGGAAGTCACACCTCCGCAGGCGCTGTTGCTGGCCGACGAGCCCATTTACGTGGTCACGCGGCACGCCCCGCCGCCAGGCATGGAACTGGCGGATTCGCACAAGCTCGATTTTCCGCCTGCCGTCGCGGCGGCGCTGCACGTAGTGCCGCAGGCAGAACTGGACCGGCGCATCAAAGCCAAGGTATATGACACGGTGGAGACCGCGGACGACGACGAGCAAATCGAGAAGCTCGGGCTGCGGCGGCTGTATGCGCACTCCGCCGAGGTCGGGGATGCGCACGTGTTTTGGGGCCGGTAGCCGTTCGCGGTAAGATCGTGTAGTGCGCGCCCGTAGCTCAGTTGGATAGAGCGGCTGGCTTCGAACCAGTAGGCCGGGGGTTCGAGTCCCTCCGGGCGCGCCATTCAACCACAATAAATCAGATAGTTGGCGTCATAGCTGGAGTATTCGCCAAGTCCTTTTTGGGCAGTATGACCAGAAGTATGCCCACTGTTCGCCACTTGTGCGCGATCCATCGCGGCACGGATGGTCTGCCCTTGAGGGTGAACGTAGCGCTTCGTGATGTTCATGTCGCGGTGCCCAGCGAGGTATGCCAGGGTCCAAGGGTCCGTACGAAGTGCCCATCGGGTTAGGCATGTGTGACAGCGGCTTTAGAACTTGGTTCTTCTGACGGCCGCGACAACCCGTTTGCGTTCTCGCCCCCGCGACATCACGCAAGCATAATCGCTCACCCAGCAAAGCGTCCTCGACGGCCTCTGGATGCTTGGCGATTTCGGCCAGCAGCACGCACTTGGCGGATCGAGGCTGACAGCCTCAATAGTTGGGCACTTCCAGTTTGAGATCGCCGACCATCTGGAAGTGCTTTCGATTCTTGCTCGCGAGCGTGAGTCCTTCTTCGAGCGCGGTGGCGGCGATTAACGAGTCGAGCGTGCGCAGCCCGTGGGAGCGCGCGTAGGTCTTCATGAGGTAGTACGCGCGGCGTGTGATGTCCTCGTTCGGCGGGATCGCCCGGTATCCGATCAGCACAAAATCGAGATCGTTGGTTTCGCGCTGCGTGCGGGCGCCGGCAAGGAGTTCGAGGCAAGTGATCGTGGAGATGGACCACACCCCGGCGAGGCCGTCGAGGTAGTCCGCCGCCGCGCCGTTTTCTCGCGTGAGATCAACCATGATGTCGCTATCGACTAGGTAGGGCATGGAAGATCGCGCTGTCTTCAGTAGCGCGGCTCTCGCAGGCGGTTGACGTAGGTGACGCCGTCGGGGATATCGTCGCGGTCGGCCCACATGCCGAAGATCGGCGAATCCCGGACGGACTTTGGCCGCTTTGGTGCGTCTTCCGCCGGGACATGCACCTCGACTCTCGTGCCTTCGGTGAGCTTCACATCTTCCAGCGGCTTGAAGACGCCGTTTTCGTACGTAGCAGGAATCGTCATGGTTGCCTTCCCTCACCAATTGTAGCGCAGGCGGCCGGCGCCACTTGCGCGGCGAGCACGCGCACACCTGGGAAGTCCTTTCTCCGGCGGGCCGCCGGGGCGGTTCACGAGATCGCGCAGGTATGCCCAACAGTATACCCGCTTCCTGCATCGCAGCATTGGTCAGGACTACTCGCTGCCATCCTTAAGTCCTCGGAAATGCGCATGTATGAGCAACCGTGGGTAAGCCTGCAACTTATTGATTTCGGGCAAAGCAATGGCTTCGAACCAGTAGGCCGGGGGTTCGAGTCCCTCCGGGCGCGCCAGATTCCAAAGGGTTTAACCTTCAGTTCGCCTTCGTAGCCACCGAATTGACAGCCAAATTGACAGCCAGGGGATTCAAGGCGTCATCCATCTTGCGCGCCGTCTCATGTTTCATCTCTTCCAGAACGTGCCCGTACGTGTTCATCGTCAGGCTGATCGAGGAGCGCCCAAACAGTTCCGTGATGAAGCGCGGGTTGAACGCCCTGCGCAAGTAGCAACGTCGCGGCAGAGTGGCGCAGATCTTTGAATCGTATGCGCGGCAGCGCAGCCGCCTTCAGGATCGGGTAGAATTTGCGAAGCATGCTGCGTTGGTCCAGCAGCGTACCGCGCCCGGCCGTGAAGACCATGCCAGTCTCAACCCATCCCTTACCTGCCGCGAGCCGTCCTTCATCCTGTGACACACGGTGGGCCGCAAGCGCTGAAACGGCGACGCGCGGGAGACTGATCCCGCGCCGGCCATCCCGACCGCGCGACGCGGCCGATCGCGTGCGCCGCGGCCTCGGAACGGGGCGGAGCCGGCAGCCCAGGAGCAAGGCTGGCGGTTCGGGCGGTCTGATGCCCGGAGGCCGCTTCCGGCGCCCGCCACCCGTTGTCCGCCGTCGTGACCGGGTGAATCGATCAATAATCGCCCGAAAATACAGGCGCAACCGTCGATAGCGCAGCGGGCCGAGGCTACCGCAAGCCGATGCGCCGCTCGATGTCCTGGAATTCGGGTTCGGAGCGTAGGCTGTTCCAGGAGGGGTCGCCATTCAAGCGGATCAGATCGGCGTCGTGCGTACGGAAGTCTTGTTCCAAGGCCGACAGCGCGGCTTTCTTCTGGCCCAGATACATGTATGCCTTCGCGATAGATTCGAATCCGAAATAAAACCGGCCGCGAGCGTCTTTCGCGTTAGCTATAAATCGCAGGAATTCGTGCGGTCCTCCGGTCGCGTAGGCCTCCCCGACCTTCCGCGCCATTTCGGCATCACCGTTATGAGACAAGAGTTGCGCCAGCTCCTGCGCCGCTGGACCGTACATTTTTCTCTCGAAGTAATATTGCTCGAGAACCCAATGGACTGGAGCAAAAGACGGATTTGCCGCGAGAACCTTCTGGTATTCGGACAAAGCGGCGTCGTACTGGCCGGCGAAGAAGTAAGCATAACCGAGATCGGTCTGCACGATTAAGGACAACGGGTCCAACTCTTGCGCACGTTTCAATTCGGCGATAGCTTCGGCGTGACGTCCGAGGGGAGACAGATACAAATTGCCGTGCCAGTGGTGCGCCAGGGCGTAATTCGGATTCAGTGCCAACGCGCGTTGGAATTCCTTCTCCGCATCCGGCCAGCTCCATTCGAGAACATCGATGCCCGCCAGCGAAGTATGCGGCTCCGCCGAGTCGTCGTCCAGGGCCACCGCCTTGAGAGCGGCAGCCCTGGCCTTGGCGGAGGCGTCCGGAGTGGCGCCTTCGAAAGACAGCAACGTATAGCAATCGGACAGCCCAGCATAGGCCAAGGCAAAATTTGGATTCCTCTCCAGCGACTGGTTGAAATAGCCAATGGCCTGTTCAAACCCTGCCGCGTCCCTTCGGTTCAAGTGATAGCGCCCCCGCAAGTAGGCGTCATAGGCCGCGGGGTCCATCGGGCGCGCAGACCGGAAGCGCTGCCGTTCCGCGGAGGTCAAATTGAGTTTCACGGCACCGGTGATGGCTTCGGCGACTTGCGCCTGCAAGGACAAGACATCCCTCAAATCGCCTTCAAACGAATGGGCCCACAGGTGCCGGTCGGTAGCCGCCCGAATGAGCTGCGCGGTGATTCGCACGCGGCTTCCGGATCGCAACACGGAGCCTTCAACGACTGCGTCCACCCCCAGCTCGCGGCCAATCTGGGGAAGCGCCTTGCGGACTCCCTTGTACTGCATGATGGAGGTCTTGGAGACTACCTTCAGGTCGTGAAGCTGTGCAAGATCGGTGATCAACTCATCGGTCATGCCATCCGTAAAGTACTCCTGGCCCGGGTCGTTGGACAGATTCTGCAGAGGAAGGACGGCCAGGGCGCGGATGGGTTCGAACTCCGGCTGCGCCGGCGAGCCGTTGCGTCCTCGAGTGAGCCGTAGGCCAATCGCCAGAGAGGCCACCACCAGCAGACCGGAGAGCGGCAGCCAGAACAGCCGCCACGGCATGGACACCCTGCTTACGCCGGCGGGGTGGTCCGGAGCTGGCGGGGTCTCCGCCTCGCGAAACACGAAAGCCGGTTTATATCCGCGCGGAGGAAGCTCGATCAGGACGCGATCCTGGCGGCCTTGTTCCGCATAGTAATCCCTCAGCTTCTGTCGCAACCGGCCGGCTTCGTTCCGTACGATGGACTCGATGCGGGGATCGAAGGAAGCGGGCTTCTCGAAGACATCCAACCCAAGTGCGTATTCATTGATGCCCTCGCCCTCACCGGCGAGCGTGCGCTCCACCAGGTATCGGAGGAGCTGGCCGCGTCTTAAAGAAGATGCGAAGGCGGCAGTGGCAAGCAGCCTGGTAAGCTGGCCGCGGATTTGGTCCCGTTGAGCGGCGTCGAGCGCCGGCGCGCCGCGCGCGGGGCTACCCCCAGTGACCATTCCGCCCCAGTGTAACACGCTGAGAACAAAAGCTCGTGACGTCACGGTCCGATTGTGACTTGTATATCGTACGGGTGCTGTTAGAGACTTGATCCGCAGTATGCCGGTGGCGTGACGCTGGGGAAACCACGATGGCGATACACCGCCAACAGGCAGTCGCGGCTTGCGGCACAAGACGAGGATTCGAATATGGTAACGAGACGGTCTGTTTTGTCAACGCTGGCGGGAGCGGGTCTTTTTATGTCGAGCTCGATTCCGCCTGCGCTCGCCCAAGAGAAACCCCAGGCGCCGCTTCAGTCGGTGACGTTTTTGGGGGTCGCCACCGGCCCCGACGGTAAGCCGAGGACGGGGGTGGCCGGCGTCACATTTTCCCTTTACAAGGAGGAGCGAGGTGGCGCGCCGCTGTGGATGGAAACTCAAAACGTGAACCTGGATGCCATGGGCGGCTACACGGCACAGATCGGCGCCACTCGTCCGGAGGGGCTGCCCATCGGACTGTTCGCCTCGGGCCAGGTACGCTGGCTGGAAATCCAGGTGGATGGAGAGCCGGCCGCACAACGGGTGCTGCTGGTGAGCGTGCCCTATGCGCTGAAAGCGGTGGACGCTCAAACGCTGGGCGGACTCCCCGCTTCCGCGTTTGCCTTGGCAGGGGCTGCCGGCAATGCCGCCGTGGCCGCCTCCATCGCGTCGCCCAGGGCCGTTGCGGCTTCCGGCTCGGCCAAGCCCGCCGCAGCCCCGGCATCCACTGTCAGTGGCACCGGCACGGCCGGCTACCTTCCCCTGTGGACCAACAGCACTACTCTGGGGGACTCGCTGATAGTTCAGAAGAGTGGAAACGTGGGCATCGGCGTCAGCCCATCCGGCTTTAAGCTGGAAGTGTCAAACACTTCCGACAACGGCATTGCCGGCACCTCGGCAAGCTCTACTGGTATCGGGGTGCAGGGCTCTGCCAGTGCTACGAGCGGCAATGCATTTGGCGTCTTCGGCACGACCGCTACGCCTACGGGAGCGGGGGTGGAGGGATCCAGTACTTCTACAAGCGGCAGCGCGGTAGGCGTCCTGGGCACCACCGCAAGTACGTTGGGAATAGGGGCGCAGGGCCAAGCCCAAGCCACGACTGGGGCCACGCTTGGCGTCGCGGGAGTTAACCAGAGCTCCGCAGGAATCGGCGTGCAGGGCCACGCTGAAGCCACTACCGGCAGTACGTATGGCGTCAACGGAATTTCCGACAGCGATTCAGGAACCGGAACGATGGGCTTAGCTACTGCCACGGACGGCACTACGTATGGCGTCGTTGGCCAGTCCAATAGCCCTGCTGGGATGGGCGTGAACGGCATCGCCACTGCCATGAGCGGCAATGCCATCGGTGTCTATGGCACGAGCGCGAGCTCTTCGGGTGTCGGGGTGACGGGCGCCGCTCTGGCCGCGAGCGGTAATACGTTTGGCGTCTTCGGCACGGCCGCAAGCCCTACAGGAGACGGGGTGGAGGGATCTAATTCTTCCACGAACGGCAGCGGCTTTGGCGTGGTTGGCACGACCGCCAGCACTTCGGGAAGAGCAGTGGGGGGCCAGGCTACCGCCACGACCGGGACTACGTATGGCGTCTATGCCACGGCCGCAAGCTCTTCGGGAATCGGGGTGCAGGGCAAAGCTACGGCGACGAGCGGTGTCACCTACGGCGTCGCTGGCACATCCGGAAGCAGCCAAGGGGTAGGCGTCTACGGCTTCGGGGCAACCCAAAGCACGCTAGGGGGCCTATTGGCAGGTACTGCTGCCGGAGTGTGGGGTGACACGCACAACGGGTCTGCCGGCGTGTTGGCCACGGCGGACTCAGCGGAAGCCATCGCCGCTTACAACAACAGTGCCACTCTGGCCACGTTGTTTGTTGAAAACCAGGAGGATACCAACAGTTCGGCGATCGTTCTGGCGACTTACAGCGATTACGGCGGCTACTGCGACATTTTTGTGAATGGCAACCTGCTTTGCAGCGGTTCGGTCGGTGGGCATGCCTCCATTCCCAATGGGGCTGACGGTTCCCGCGACGTAGCCCTGTACGCGGTCCAGGCGCCGGAAAACTGGTTCGAGGACGCCGGCTCCAGCCAGTTGCACAACGGCGCGGCGCTGGTTACGCTCAACGCCGAGTACGCCCAAACGGTAAACACAGGCATGGAGTATCACGTGTTCTTGACGCCCAAGGGAGACTGCAAGGGACTCTACGTCACCCATGAGACGAGCGGCAGCTTTGAAGTCTATGAGTTGGGGGGCGGCAGTTCGAGCATCTCTTTTGACTATCGCATCATGGCCAAGCGCAAAGGTTACGAGAATATCCGCCTGGCCGATTTGACCAAGCAAGTCCAGAGAGGAACGAATTTGAAATCCGGAAACGCCGTTCGACCCGAGCGCCTGCTGGCCGGTGCGCCGCCTGACGTGGTGCAATTCCCAACCGCACTTCCGCCCGCCCACGCCGCATCAAAGCTGCCGGCGCATTTCGCAAGGCCCGCCAAGCCCGTCCCTGGCGATGTCAGATCGCAAACAGCCGAGCCTCGCTGAGACGCCGCGATGGCGCAGATTACTGGCCCTCTGTAAAACAGGAGGGTTTCAGAACAATAACTTAAACCTGTTCAATGGCTCGCATAAGTTTTGGCGCCAACTTGTCAGGATTCCTACCAGGGCAGAAACAGCCTCGTGGGGCACCTCAAAACCGACCAGTCGGAGTCACCTGAAAACCGGCCAGAAGCAGGCAGAGCCGCGGCTTTCCGTCCACCGGCGCAAATCGATCCTCCAAACGGCGCCGGCGCCTGCGATGGCTTTCACTGGAGCCTCTTCTCCGGCCGGCGCGGGCAGGCGAGTACGGTAAGCCGGAAAATGTTCCGGTCCGGATCGACGCCCATTTGACACATTAGCTTGCTCTGCGGGAATCACGCAACCAAGCCAGAGGGAGACCTGTGAAGCTGCGGAGTGGGCAAGCTGGTCTATCTCGTAAACGGGAAATAACCCACCAGGGCACCCTTCACTAACATGCGCCAGGCCAGCCCCCCAACGGATAAATCTCCCCTGACGCCGTAGTGTTTACGGCCTTGTGGACCAATCGTTGCCAAACCGCTCGCTTGGCCGTGTCTGACCTGCGAGGCGAGTACGTCGGATCTTACGCCTTCGGCCAAGCGGAATAGATGCCCATATCGCCGCTAAGGCCGTGGCTCGCCCGACTCAACTGCACCAACTTCCCAGACTCGGGCGGCGAAAATAGTGCCAAAATAAAGCTATGATGCACAATGAGTGACGTCTTAATTTTAGGGCCCGGTGAGTTGCACATTCGGAAAAAGTTCGGCCCCGGCACGGTCAACCGGGGCGCTGCGTTGTTCGAATGCGAGTGGGATGGGGGGCTTTTTGAGGCTGGACTGTTCACGGGCGGTATGTTTCGATCGGGGCAGTTCGTTGACGGCATCTTCCTCGGCGGAATCTTCTGGGGCGGCACATGGCTGAGCGGGACATGGGAGGGCGGTTTTGATCGCAACGGCATTTACCATTCCAGAGGCGACAGCCCCTTTCCTCGCTAAACAATGTCACGCCTGCTGATCGCCAGCCCGCATCGTTATCCCGATCTAGCGCGTTTGTGGCATCGATCTGTTATGCGCGAGCTGGCGCCGGAATTCGGGCGCCTCCACTTAACAGTGGAGGCAAATATTTTTTGCGACGCAAACGCAGATCAATTCCTTCCGCATCTGTTTCCGGGAGTCCGCTTCACCTGTAGCGGACCAGGGATGCGCGACTTCATGGAATTCTATGATGTGACCTTGAATGCGCCATGTGATTTCGTTCTTTTTCTCGACGCCGATACCTTTCTCCTGGATGGCGACTGGGCCTGCTCTTATTTCGAAGCATTTACCGATCCAAGCGTGGCGGCCGTTTCCTTCGTGCCGCGAAAAGGCGCGCCTGCAATATTTGCGCTGTTATGCCGAGCCGAGAGCTACCGCGCTCTGCCTGCGCCGGCGCTCGCCTGCAGGTATGAGTTTCCAGAGAATTGGCCGCACGGAGTCAATCTGCAACCGGGAGACTTTGCAGCCAGGGAGTTGGTCAAGGGCGGAAAGATCGTCATCAATGTCGACGCGGATGAGTCGTCGCGCCACACTGTGAACTTTCGAGGTACGACTGGCCTTCGATCCAGCCGTGAGCACATTACGCGCGCAGCCGGCGAGCAAGTGTTTTTGCAGTCGGTCGCTCAATACCCGGCGTGCCTTATCGCCGCTTACGATAATATCCTGCTCGGCTACCTCTATGAGTCTCTTTATCGCGAACCTTTCGCGCCCGATCCCGCCGGTACCCCTTTGGGTGCAAGTTTAACCATGGCCGAATTGAGGTACGCTCTGAAAGAAGTTCGCGACATGAAACAGCTCGAGTCGCTGCACGAAAGATTTCAGCAATCCCATCGCAACATCTTGCGCATGGCGGCTCGGGAAGGAGTGGAACTGTCCATACCTTCCGTGCTGCCCAATGAAATCGGCGCCGCCCTCTAAAGTGACAGGCCGCGGTGTCGCAATCACGTGCATGCCAAGCTAAGCGGTGAGCAATTAGAGCGTAAAGCGCTGGTGTATGTGCTAGCCGCCCGCAGCCCGTCGTCGCGACCGCCGGCGGGCGAGTGCTACCAGGCGCGCTTAGCCTGCTGCCGCATGCACCCTTTGGCGGACCCGTTCCAACTCCCGGCCCATTTTCCGCAGTGTGTAGCGCGCGCCGCGCGAAAAATAAAAAGCGGTCAAAATGGGGACCTTTGGGGACCACCGGCCATCCGCGCCACTGGACGTGGCGCCATCGTGAGGGCCGCGGCCTCGGAGTGGCGTGACTGTGGCGTATCGAGAGACCGATCGTCGGCCGTCGAGGCCCCAACCGTACAACCGACTACTGCCATCCGGGTCGTTCGTTAGAAATCCGAGCTAGCGGCAGCCTTCGCTAAGAACCTGACGCTCTATAGCGTCTAAGACCTGGGTGCCAGCCACTTGTTCAAGGGATGAATCTGAATGACGTAATGCTGGGCTTGTACGAGAAACTAGGGAAGCTCAACCAGGCGATCGCTGCCGTGGAGGAGTTCGAGCGCACCAGGACTCTGGCCGCGCCGCGGCGCGCCGGCCGTAAGTCCATGGGCAAACCGGAAATGGCGGCTGGTCTCGCCGCGCATGAAGAAGTATTGGGCCGGCAGGCGCGGGGCGACCTGAACCGCCGCTTTAGATACGCCTCCCAAGCCGTAGGCGGCTGGGCGAAACTCCCACGGCTAGTCTCGCCGGGGAGGAATTCCTTCAGATTGCGGCACCCCTTGACAGCTATGGCAGGCGTGCAAAACATAAATGAATGGCCTACGAAACCGCCGGAACCCTTATAATCATTGACGTTCGTACCGCGCCGGCAAGCATTGAGATTTCTAAAATGACGCTGTAAACGGCTGTAAAGCATACAGCGGCCCGGCAGTTCGCTCCGGTTATTGGAAGAACTCGGTCATAGCTACGGCGGTATCGGCCCAGCCAAGGTTGGTCGTGGGCACCCCCAGCCCTTGCGCGATGGTGCGCAGGATATTCCCTTCGTCGTAACCCTTGTTGTACGCTTGAGGATCTCCGGACGTCTGCTTATGTCCCGGGATGCTAAACGGGCTCACCAGGACGGTCTCAACTTGTCCGCCGCACCCCAGTCCCTCGGTGAGGGTATCGCAATCCGGGTGGCCGTTATCGTTGTCTTCGTCGAACATGACGATCAGCAACCCATCGCCCCCGGTTTGAAAGTAGGAACTCGCCAACAAGGGAGCGATTTCGGCCTTCAACCAGTTATCGAAGGCCTTGGCGTTTGAATCATGTGCATCGTCATAGCCATTCGGCACCAGCCAGGAGAGATTGGGCAGCGCCTTGTTGTTCAGGTCGGTCGCAAACTGGCTGAAGCACACATAGTTGCTCGTCTCGGTATTCACATCCGTCATGTATTCCAGGGGATCGTGGCGAACATAATAGGTCCCGGAATGATAAGCCCCGCAGCCTTTGATGTTGGGGTCGCTTTCCACATAATCCTTCCAGGTCATGCCCGCTTCCCGTACTTCGTAAGCGATATTGTTGTTCGCGACCGGAAAGCTGGTCGGGGTTTCGTTGTCGTTGTCGGTCAGAATTGAGCCGGTCGTGAGGTTCATGTAATTTCCGATCGAGGGATGACTGGACGAGTAGTAATTGGTGGCCAAGCCATAGGCGTTGGCCAGGGAGGTCAGATAGGGCATGTTTTTCGAGTTGTAGGTGGTTTTGTAGTCCTGATTCTCGCCTACCACGATGAACACGTGCCCGAAGGACGGCAGAGTTGCCGGCTCTGCCTGCGATGACGCTTGTCCGCAGGCTAAGGGAGCAGCGACGGATGCGCACAGCAGAAGCGCGACACACAATCCGGGAACTTTGCTGGATGCTTTCATGAACGATCTCCTTGGATGCTGAATGTAGTCAACTGGCTGCCCACGGTGGAGGTCCGAGTGCACCGCTGGTTGCCACCGGTCATTGTAACCTTAGGCTATTATCTACGAGTTCTATTACAGAGGCGTGACTCCGGCATTAATTATCGACCTCATCCGTCAGGCAATTTGTCCGTAGCGTACTGCGAGCGAGCGGGAGGACTTCCTGCCCCGGGCCTGAGGCGGTGTGCAGCAAAGGCCCCTTGGTGTGCGGCAAAGGCCCCTTGCCCGCACAAGAGACCGGCCGTGCGTTTTCAGCGCAAGTGGATTGGTGAGCCGGAGGCCCCGAAGGCCCGGCCTGTAAGGCTTTGGAGCGGTTTTGACCATTGGCTAGGATTCAAAAACCCGGCTCCATCCGGCTGTAAAGGAAAACTCGACGATCGGCAAACGGCGATCCACCCATAGGGCCGTGTGCAGCGCCGCGATATTAGGATGCTGGAGGCCAGCCTGCACCCGGATCTCGCGCTCGAATCGCCGATGCAGTTGCGGGGCGTCCTCCCGGTCCGGTGGCAAGACCTTCATGGCATCCAATCGGTCCAGCCGATGGCGCACCTTGTAGACTTGGCCCATGCCTCCGCGGCCAAGAAAGCCTACGACTTCATAGTCGCCAACGGTGTCGCCGATTTGAAACGCCACTGTGAATTAGAATACCAGGACTATTGGTCACAACGCGCGGGCGACGAGGACTGGAGACGTGCGACCGCCGTCGTGCGGATGGGCGATACAATCGGCGACAAGGGCGCTGTCCGCGACCATGCCGTCATTCGCCGCGCGGTACCCTTCCACGATGCAAATGCGTGCGGGGCTGCGGGTCCTCGCCGCGCCTGGCGCTTGGTGAGGATGATGCGACCCATTTTTCCGCGGCGTAGCGCGCGCCGCGCGCGAAAATCAAAATGCGCCAAAAGGGGAAGAAAGTGGCCAGCCAAAGACCAACGGCAGTCGTGGTGTTTGGCACGCTCTCGGACACGACAGCGGGCGTATCGCGAGGATACGGATCCTCGTAATTGTCGACCGACCATTGTGAAGGGATTGCCAAGTACTGAGTCGACAGGCTGACAAACGTCCGCGAATCCTTACTAAAAGTTACTAAAAGTATTGTCGATGAATTGACGGAAAGTATCCGGCTGGCTTTCGGAGTTGGTGGGCCAGGGGTAAGGAGAGAGCAACATGGTGGTGCGCAAATGGTGTTGATTGCCCCAGGCGGAAGTTCGCCGTGCGGATCGCGGAGCTGGATTTAGGGCATCGGTTTAGAGCTATTCCGAAGTGGCCGGTGCATCGATGATGCGCGTTCCATTGTCTCCGGCGGGCGCGTCTTCCATCTTTCGCATTAGGCGTTCGAATCCCTCACCCGCTTGCTGCAGTTCGGCACGAAGAACAACTGCACGACGGCGCGACTCCGGTGTCTTTGTTCCAGCAGATTGCGACCGATGCGTAGTCGATGCCGCTCCGGAAGCTGGCGCCCTCATTTTGCCGGTCTGCCGTGATCCAGGCATAACGCGACCAATTCCGAGATACTCGCTTCACCCACACACATGACCGTGTCTGCGCCGCCCCAATAGATCTTCAGGGTTCCATCGGACTCCGCAACGGCGCCACAAGTGAATACCACGTTGTGGACATAGCCCGTGATTTCCCAGGGATCTTCCGGCTGCAAAATCCACGAATCGCCGACACCAACGATCTTCGCCGGGTTCAATAGATCGTGAAGAGCGACCCCCAAGCGATAGACTGATCCGTCCATAGTCCGGAAAACGCCGTGATAGATAGAAAGCCATCCCTGGTCCGTCTTGATCGGCGGCGCGCCTGGACCAATCTTCATTTCGTCCCAGTGATACGGTTCGGGCCGCATGATGAGCTCTGATTCGCCCCAAAAACGTAGATCCGGAGAATAGGAGATCCAGATGGACCAAGGGGCGATTTCCGAATGAGGACGGTCCAGCCGGGCATAGAGGCCCCCAAACTTCTCGGGAAAGATCACTACATTCCGATAGTCCGCCTCCGTGATGAGCGAGACCCTTTCCACCCGGCTGAAATCCTTCGTCTTGGCGAGGGCAATCCGGACTCCATTCCGCGAGTAAGCGCTGTAGGTGATGATGTACTCCCCTTCCAGCCGGGTCAGGCGTGGATCCTCAACGCCAAACTCTTCATAGGCCGCAAAAGGGCTGTCCCGCGCAGGAGTCAGAAAAGGCTCCGGATCGGCGGTGAAATGGAATCCGTCGGGGCTGCGTGCCAAACCGATGATGGACCGTCCCGTGCGTAAGTGCGAGCGGAAAAGCATGACGTATTCGTCTTCGTGCTTCACCACGGCAGCGTTGTGAACGGTCTCCACTGGGTAAGGGATCTCGGCCTTGGTAAGGATTGGGTTGTGAGCGTATCGTCTGACAATGTCCGGCTTCATGATCGACTCACCGCTTCCAGTTCAAAAATCGTCCGGTAAACCCTCTCGTAGGACGCCACCATCGTTTCGATAGAGAAACATTCCTGGACCCGCTGGCGGCAGACGCCACGGTCGATCTCCGAGAGACGCTGCAGGGATTCCACGGCTTCCTGGACGCTGTTGACCAGGAAGCCCGTCTGCCCGTCTTTGATCACCTCGCGACAGGAGCCCAGGTCCATGGCGATCACCGGCACGCCGGCGGCATTGGCTTCCGCCAGGACAAGTCCGAATCGCTCCGGGATCGTGTTCAGATGCAGTAGCGCTCGGGCACGCGCGAACAACTCGTTCTTGCCCGGCACGTCTACGGGCCCGATGTAGCGGATCGTTTGATCCAAACGGGGCTCCACCTGCTCGCGGAAGTATGTCCGATCTTGGATGATGCCCGCGATGAGCAGCGGCAACCCGCTCAAGCGCGCAACCTCGATCGCCAGATGGATACCCTTGTCAGGGTGAATCCGGCCGAGGAAGATCAGTTGGTCGCCGCCACGCTCTTGCAGCGGGTACAACGAAAGATCGATCCCGTTATAGACCGTCGCCAGGTAATTCAGCCCCGACGCACGATCGGAGTTGCTGATGGAGACAAAATATCCGTCACGATATTTTTCATAGATGGCCATGATTCTGGGTGAAGAAAATCCATGGATGGTAGTAAGGACCGGTGTCTTCACCAGCCGCGTGTAGCACAGCGCCATGAAGTCGTAATGGCTGTGGATGAGGTCAAACTCCGCGGCATGCTCGAAAGCTTCGGAAATGTGCATGTATTCGGCAACTTTGGGATCGATCGCAGTATCCTCCTCATACCCTCGGTCCACCACCGCACGCAGTTGAGCGCGGGTCACAGAATCCCCGGTGGCGTACAACGTCACATCCCAGCCGCGGGCAACCAGGCCTTCGGTGAGGTTACTGGCGACCGTCTCCCACGCGCCGTATTGCCGCGGAGGAGTTCGCCACGCTACGGGCGAGAGAACAGCTATTCTTTTGTTGCGGATGGTCACCATGCCTCGCCCATCCGGCCTTTGCCGAGCGGTGGAAGGAGTTTTTCCGGGCCGAGTTTTTCTCCGGTTAAGGGGGCCATTCCGATTGATCCAGTTTAATCTATGACGGCCCTCTGCGGGTCCGAGCCTAATCCGATAGATGTGCGTAATGAGCGCGAGCCGTCGGAACTTGTCGAAATCTTTCGGACGCTGCGCCAGTTCAATTTGGCAGTGTGGAGAAGAACGCCACCCGCGGATTTGCAACGCATCGGCCGGCACAATGAACGCGGCACAGAGTCCTTGGGCATGATGTTGCGACTGCTGGCCGGTCACGACCTGGCACACGTTGCTCAAATCACTCGTTACATCGAAGCCGTTCAGCAGCAGGAGTAGTTGAAACTTCGTAATCCGCGGGATTGGGGTGCGGTGACGAACTTCACTTGCGCCAGCCGGCGCCCGCCGCTCGACGCGATGACCACGCCCGAGCAGCCGGAGTTAATGGCCAGGGAATCCGCCAACTTAGCCAGACGCTTCGGCAGCACGTCGTTAGTGCGTAGCCGCCGGATGTGTTCAACCGTCATTTTGCTCCTTTCTACGCCAAACAAAAACGCGTGCCGGAATTGTGAGATCAGGACGTATGCTAGCGTTTTCCCGGCCGCTTCGGCGCCTTACCTCGCGGCGTTTGGTGGATGCGCGCCGACAACTTGGACTCGGTCGCCTTTAGCAATCTGGCCGCATTTCGCAAGTCGTCCAGAGCCTCAAGAAGCAACCCCTTCGCCACGCGCCCGTCCAGACTCTGTCTGTTATTTCTGGAGGTCGCCATTTTTCTCCTGTTTTGCCCTCCCTGTAAGTGACGGGAGTTTTTCGGGATACGGGGAAACACCAGGCGCCACCCGGATCTCCGGTAGGTCCGATCGCGATTGCGATTTGTTACGTCGCCGTGCCGCGTTCATCCCGCTGGTTATAGCGCAACCGGAGAACCAATTGGCGTATGTCATATCTTATTGAATTGGAAGACGCCGTGCCGACGCCGGGTTGTGCCGGCCCGGTTTCGGCATCACGAATTCGCGAGAACTCACGACGAGGCCGAACGGAATCACGCAACTCGGATCGGCAAGCGCGGGCGAATTGTTAAGCAAACGTGAGCAGTGTTGACGCAAGCCGTCACGTCTCCGAGAAATGTTACAAAATGTTACGTCACTCTTGGGTCCGGGAAACCCGCGTTTTTCAGTGCGCGCCGTTAGGTGGCTGCGCGATGGCAAGCGGCTTCTCATTCGGTCCGAGGGGACCGGTAACGGAGCGCGGTTTCGTGCCGGGCGCCGGCAGGCCCGTCATCCGGGCCGCGCGCGATACGCCGCCCACGCCGGCGGCCGTGCCCTTCTACGCCGCACCACCTGCCGTCCCGCCGCTCGACGTGGTCCATCGCGAGCGCCGCGGCCTCGGACCGGCGCAGCCCGCAGCCCGGCAACATGGCTGGCGCTTCGCGCGGCCTGATGCCCGCGGCCAGTGGTTGTCGCCAGCCGCCCGTTGTCCGCCGCGATTGCCAGCGTTTGGCCCGGAACGCTTACAATAGAGAAATGAAACTCACCAGGAAGGTTATCTTTGCCTCAATCGTTCCGGCTCTGGCGCTATCAATGCCCGGACTTCGCGCGGACGTAACCCTCCGCTATGAAACCGAATTCAAGCCCGCCCCCGCTTTGCAGGCCATGATGGATCAGTTAGTGAAGACGATGCAGAGCGGAGCCGGCGCCGGTACGACCATCCTCATGAAAGGCAACCAGGGCTACACTACCGCGGGCAACTGGAGCGAGATCTTCGATTTCACGAAAGGGGACGTGACGGTGATCAATCCGCGGAACAAGACCTTCGCGGCCTTTCCACTATCGCAGCTTGGAGACAAAATGGCGGCCGCCATGCCCCAGACGACGCCCCAGGGGATGCAAGCTGTGCAGCAAATCCTGGCTTCGATGAAAACCAGCGTCGACTCCAAGATGACGGGCAAAACCGCCGAGATACAGGGAGTCCAGGCCGAAGAACGCCAGATCACCTTCACCATCGATTTCCCCTTGCCCGCGGGGATGGCGAATCAAGCCGGCCCCAGCATGAACATGAAATTAGTGATGCACATTTGGACGGCCAAGAAAGAAGAAGCCTTGCGGGTGCCTGCGATTCGGGAATTGACCGGCTATCAGGCCTGGCAAAGATATATCGTGAACCCCGTCGGCATATTCGAGAAGGTAGCCGCTACCATGCCAGGCTTGTCCAATGCAATCGGCCCCTTGATAGCGGAGTTGTCCAAGAACCAATCCGTGATGCTGCGCACAAACACGGAGATCTACATGCCTTTCCTCGCTGGGGTAGCCAAGCAGATGGCGGCGCAGGGACAAAGCTCCCCGGCCATCGACCCGGACGCACCGCTGGTGCAGATCAATCGGGAAGTCGCGGAACTTTCCACCGCTCCTGTGGACGCATCCTTGTTCGAGGTACCGAAGGACTATACATCTGTCTCGGCCGATGAGATGTTCCACGAGATATGCAAGACCCAGTGCGCAACGGCGGCAGTCGCCCCGAAGTAGGTTGTGGGCCGGGCAATTCTGCCCGCGGCCTGCGGATGGCCGACTCGATCGACGATCGAGAGGCGGTCCAAGCCGCCCCTCCCAAGCCGCACCACCGCGCCAACCCGCCGCTCGTTGTCCGTCGCCGCGACCGCCGGCGGGCGGATGGCCGGCACGATAGGTGACGAGATGCTGTCCGAGACGGCGAAAAGGTGGACATTTTTCCCCGCTGTGTCCCGCAAATGAAGAATGCGGCTGTTCGCCCGCCGCGGGTTTGCGCTACCATCGACAGTTGGCAAGACTGCTCGAAAGCGAACCAGGGCGCATTGGCCCAGCAGGAGGACGTTCAGTTAGCGCCCGGTAACACATCGAAGGGGGCAAAGCAAAGACGCGACAGACCTCGAAGCAGCGGGA
>Ga0302326_10008976_pt1 | contig 21975 bp, 22 predicted proteins | sample Palsa_T0_3_FD_202264 | JGI IMG/M metagenome (GOLD analysis project Ga0302326, IMG submission 202264) | Peat permafrost microbial communities from Stordalen Mire near Abisko, Sweden - Palsa_T0_3 | ecosystem: Environmental > Terrestrial > Soil > Palsa > Peat permafrost | place: Sweden: Abisko... | reverse complement strand
AATCATGTGGTCAGCGCGCCCCCTTACGGCTATCATTTCGCGGAACACGCGCGAAAACACGATAAGGCACGGGTCCTGACATGAAGCGCTGCCCGCGATGCGAGAGGACGTTTCCTGACACCGAGAAATTCTGCGGTGATGACGGCACCGAACTGGTGGCGGCCACGAGCGCTCGGACCACCCCCGTCGAAGCCGCGCCGAGTGCCGAAGCGTCCGGGCCCGACGAACGAATCGAATGCCCGGTGTGCGGCGGCAAAGCCGAGCCTGGGGAAGTAATCTGCAATTTCTGCGGCGCGCGGCTCGACCAGACGACCGCGCCTGTGCCGCCGCCATCGCAAGCGCCGATGTTCCGGACGCAGACGATGGCCACGCCACCGCCACCTCGTCCGACTGGCGCAACGATAAAAGTCGATCAAAGCCACAGCTTCGACGACGAATCGCCCCTCGATGGCGGCGGGCCGCCGTCGCGCGGAATCCTGGGCATCCTCGGCTATATTGTGGCGGCGCTGGTCGCGCTCGGTGGCGGAGTCTGGCTGGCGTTGCATCTGAGTTCGCATGGGGTGGTTGTGACGCCGGTCTCCACGGCGTCGCCCAGCGCAACCGCGTCGCCGGCCGTCGTCGTCACGGGACCGTCGGTGTCGCTCGCGAGCAATCTGCTGGTACAGGTTACCGGGCCGGCGGCGATGGCGCCCGAGCGCGGCGTCGCCTCGGTGACCAAAGTGTTCAGCGATAATCAACGCGCCCTGCTCGACGTTTACAAGGCGGCGCTCACCGGCGACAGCAGCCTCAATGACGGCCTCGTGGCTCATCTGTCGATCGATCCGACCGGCAAGGTAACGTCGTCGTCGGTCAAAGTATCGACTGCGTCGAACCCGAGCCTCGATGCGGAAGTTCTCAACGTGATGGTCACGTGGAACTTTCCGGCGAGTTCGGCGGGCGAGTCGGGAGTCGATTATCCGATAATCTTCGCGACCGATCCTTCGCAGGTCTCGCCGATCGAGACTGCCCTGAGCAACAAGATCGCCAGTCTGAATCCGGGCGAGCCGCCCGAGTATGCGTTTGCGCCCGGCGGCACGCCGACTCCTCCGCCCGCCCCGGAGACGCCGCCTCCCCCGCCCGCCGTCATCATGCCGCCGCCCGCACCAGCGCCCGCGCCGCCGCCCACACATCGACGCCGGCGCCCTGCGACACCGGCTACTCCGACGGTCACGCTGTTGCAGCAGATACAGTATCGGCTCGCTTCCGATGCGAAGCTTCGGCGGGTCCAGGCGTACACGAACTCAGGCGGCGTCGTCACGCTCTATGGCACCGTGTTCGACGACAAGACCAAGGCTTATGCCGAGCAGGTGGTGGGAGCGATTCCGGGAGTTACTTCGGTGATTGATAACCTGACGACTGACACCGCGAAATGGGCGGCCGAACAGAACCGCATCATGATGCAGTTGCAGGGATCAGGACTTACCGGCGTCAATGTAACGGTCATCGGGCCGAACGCCTATCTTTCGGGAACGGTGAAATCCGACACTGACAAGCAGCGCGCCGTGACGATCACCGAAAGCGCTGCGGCGGTTAAAGTGCGCGGAAATATAATCATGGTGACGCCGGGCAGTATTTTCTAAATTTTCGCGTCGAACGTGATTTGTGCAAAGTCGTAAAAGCGCAATACAGCGGGTATGCTATTGACAAGGTTTTCCAGCGGCGTTTATATGAAGATGCGTATCGGCTTGGTCCTACCGGGAGGTCGCGGTTTTAATGGCGGATAACCCGTCCACATGCAAAGAGGCATTCGATGCGATGCCTGGACTCTTCAAGAAAGATGCCTCGAAGGGTCTTAGCGCGATCTACCAGTTCGATTTGGCCGGCGAAGGCGGCGGCAAGTGGTACGTGACAATCGCCAATGAAACTTGCACCGTGACCGAAGGTGCGCACGCGTCGCCCAATATCACTATCTCCATGCAGGCTCATGATTATCTTGCGATGGTGACCGGCAAGGCCAACGGCCAAATGCTGTTCATGACCGGCAAGCTGAAGGTGCAGGGAGACATGGGACTGGCGCTGCGCATGCAGTCCCTGTTCACCTCCTGATAATAGAGGCGCCGTGGTCCTAACGAGCGCCAACGGTAAAAGAGAAAATCCAGCCTTAGAATCCACCGGAACATAGATTCACTTCAGAAAATCAGATTGGCGAGACGGCACGAATCAAACGGTTCGCAGTCGGCACAAAAAGCGCCTGAGGCCCTAAAAAACCCGTTCAGTAGAAAATAGTCAGACGCGATAGCGTCGCGGATCTTCCCAAATGGGATATCCGGTCAGTCATCGATAAACTTCCAAACAGGAGGAAACGTTTACGTCTAACCAACAGAGGGACGCGATGAGTCCACAGGAACCACCTGACGATTCGATGCGCCGCGACAACCTTGGCGACAACGAGGGCGGTGGCGAGTCGGTCGCCAACAAGCTCTCGGAGGAGCTGAGCAACTGGCGTCGCCGACGCAACACGGGCGCCCGCCATCGGCAACTCGATCGAGTCGCAGTCGGCGGCAATTTTCAGTCGGAACCCGCCCGCACAATTAAAGTGCGCGGCCATGAAACACTGGTGATTCGCAAGGCAAAATCGGCGCTCAAACCGCCGGCAAATCCCGATTCGACAAATCAGTAGCGCCGCCGCCGGCTAGCCGGTCCGAGATGGAGCGGCTTACGAGCGCAGAACTTCGGCGGGCGTCTCCCGCGAGGCTTGACGCGCAGGGTAGATAGTCGCCAGCAGGCACAGACCCAGCGAAGCCATCGCGACCAGCACGAAACTTGTCGGTGACACTACGATCGGCAGAGTCGAGACGCCGTATATCGCTTTCGGAATGTGGATGAACTGATAGCGCGCCAGCACGAAGCATCCGATCGCGCCCAGAATCAGACCAGCCGCCGTTCCGGCCGCGCCGACAATCAGACCCTTGAACACGAACACCGTGCGCACTTCGGCTGCACTCGCACCCATCGTCATCAGCACAGCGATGTCCTTGCGCTTCTCCATCACAACCATGATCAGGGTAGCCACCAGGTTGAACGCCGCCACCCCAATGAGCATCAGCAGCACCAGCGAATAGACTTCCTTGAGCATCGCGAAGCCGGCCGATGCGGCCTGATTGAATTCGATCCAGTTGCGGACGTGATAGGCCGGCGCGAAGAGCGCGCGCAGAGCCGTCGTTGCAGTGCCGGTGTCGTCGAGGTTCTGCAGGCGCAGCTCGATACCGTCGACCTGGTTGCCCCGCCCGAAAAACGTCTGCGCCGTCGCGAGATTCATAAAGACCAGTTCGCGATCGATGAAATCGACTCCCGATTCGAACAGAGCGCCGACCTTGAACTGGCCGGTACGCGTCGAAAGCTGCGCGCCCGCGATTATCGGCGCGATTATCCGAATCTGATCGCCGACGTGAACCTTGAGCTTTTGCGCTAGCGTCGAACCCAGCGCGACGACTCCATCGAGCGGCGGACCGGCGCCCGATTGAGTTGCCGTGCTATTGCCGGCGAGCGAGGCGAGGGATCCATCGTGAATATAGCGGCCGACCTGCCGGACGACCGTCGAATTCGACGGCTCGATTCCGCGGACAACCGCGCCACTGAGCCCGCGCGTGGAGCTGATCATCGCTTGCGCCACGATGAACGGATCGGCGCCGCTGATTCCGGGCACCGTTTTCGCGCGCCGCTCTAGCGCCGCGTAATTCGAGATTGGACCGGTGTAGCTTTGTATTTCGACCTGTGGCGTCAGGCTCAAAACGCGCTCGCGGAGGTTCGCCTCGAAGCCGCCCATCACGGCCAGGGTGATTATCAGCGCCGCGACGCCGATCATTACTCCGATCGCCGTAAACATCGTGGTGACCGAGATAAAGGCTTCCTTGCGCCGCGCGCGCAGGTAGCGCAGGGCAATCTTTAATTCGAAACGCATGCGGATTTCAGGCGGCGCGCCAGCTAAATCGCACCGGCTTGCAGCAAACTCGTAGGCATCAGGTTCACAAACTTCGCAAGGGTCAAAAGACTATCTCGTCGCGCTGGAGCCGCTCGATTTCGGCGCGGCTGAGGCCCAGCATCCCACCGAGGATCTCTTCATTGTGCTGGCCCATCACGGGCGCCGCGGAGCGCAGCTCGCCTGGCGTGGCGCTCATCCGATGTTGCAGACCCTCGTACGGCGACGGACCCATCTCCTGATGTTCGAGCCAGTGCCAGAAATCGAAAGCCCGCAGGTTGTCGTCGCGATGCAGATCGATGCAGCTCTGAATTGGATAGGCGGACACCCCGGCCGCTTGCAGAGCCACGGTGAGATCATCGGCCGGATGATCCCGCACGAGCGGATCCATAAAGCGGTCGAGTTCATCGCGCCGTTCGATTCGCGATTGGATCGACGCGAAGCGATCGTCCGGCGCGGCGCCGAGAACCGTCAGCATCACGCGCCAACCGGCGTCGTCGGCAACCGCGATCGCGATCCAGCGTTCATTGCCATCTTCGTCGCGGCATCGATAGGCGCCATGCGGGGCGTAGCGCTCGGACCGATTGTCACCCGGACCCGCCACGCGGCCGGTTGCGAAGTAGTCGATAATCGCCGGCGACATAAACTGCAGCCCTGCTTCGTACTGTGCGAGATCGATATGCTGCCCCTTACCGGTGTTGCGCCGATACTCGAGCGCGGCCAGCACGGCGCAGGCCGCGAAGCGCGGTGCGACGTAGTCGGTGTAGGCGCCGTAGGGCGGGCACAACTCGTCATTCGCATAGCCCGAGATGCTGTAAAAGCCGGAGATCGCAGAGAGCAATTGGCCGAAGCCCGCGAATTCCGCGCGCGGCCCGGTCTGACCCTGGAGGCACGTCGACAGCATCACCAGGTCGGGCTTGAGCGCACTCAATATTGGATAGTCGAGTTCGAGATTGTGCATCACGTGCGGTGTGAAACTTTCGGCGACCACGTCGGCCCAAGGAAGCAGCCGCAGCGCGAGCGCTCGCGCCTCGGGCTTGGCCAGATCGAGCGTGATGCCTTTCTTCGATGTGTTGTAGCTGGCGAAGAACTGGCTCGAGTTGATGCTCGACGGCTGACCGTCTTTCCACGGCGGCGCGACGCGCAGAATATCGATATGGTGAGCCGATTCGATCCTGATAACGTCGGCGCCATTGTCGGCCAGATACTTGGTCGTGATCGGACCGACGCCTACCCAGGTGAAATCGAGGACGTGGGTTCCTTCGAGTGCAAAGCGCGCCATCCGATAACCTCTCGCTCAGACGATGCCTTGCGCACGCAGCGATTCGACCTTTTCCGCTGAAAGGCCGAGCAGCCCGCAATAAACTTCATCGTTGTGCTCGCCGATACGCGGGGCCGGCCGCGGCGCTCCGATTGGCGTGCGGCTGAATTTCGCGAACGCGCCAGGCATCCTTAGCGAACGGCCGTTGGCGGGAGCGGGAACATCGACGAAGAAACGGCGGGAGTCCAGTTGCTCGTCGTGCGCGATGTCCGAAACTGTCGCAACCGGCGCGAGCAGAATCCGGCGGCGGACGCCCTCACTGAAAATTTCGCGCTTGTCCATGGTCAGAAAAAAACGCTGGAGGCGATCTTCCATGTCGGCGTTTTCGTCGAGGTCGCGCTGATTAAGCGCCATAAACATGGCGGGCGTCCATCCCAACCAGTTCGTGCTCTTCATCCAATCGGCGGCGAAGCCCCGCTCCTCCATCCACTGAACCATGCGGGTGGTCGATCCAGCGCCGGTGGTGCCGCCAGCGATCATCATCACGACAAAGCCGTCGCGGCATTTGAACACCAGCTTGCGGCGCAGGACTTTCGAACCGAGGTAAGCGCCTTCGCGGCGCAGATAGTCGCCGTGCATGATCGGCATCGCCTGCTCGTTCATCAGCGTCCATACGACGCAGGCCTGCATGTCGACGACGATACGCTGTCCGATACCGCTCGCCCGCCGAGCCTGAAGTGCAATCAGAGCGGCGACGGCGGCCTCGCTGCCCGAGTGAAGGCGCGCCTGCGGAATGCTCATTTCGAGCGGCGGGCGGCCTGGCTCGCCCATCAGGAACATCGCACCACCAGCCGCCCAAGTGACGATATCGGCGGCCCGATAGCCACGTCCGGGCCCATCTTCGCCGAACGGAGAAATCGAAACCTGGATCAACGCGGGATTTCGTTGCGCTAGAGTCTCGTAACCAAGATCGATCGAATTCAGGTAGCCGGCAGGAAACGACTCGAGGACGAAATCGGATTTTGCGATCAGGTCGAGCAGGAGCGCACGGCCGTCCGGCGAATCGAGATTGGCCGTGACCGAACGTTTGCCAGCGTCATAGGCGAGAAAAAAAAGGCTCGTGCACGGTCCCGGCGAGCCGTCGAGGAACGGCGCAACATTCCTGGTGGGGCCACCCGTGAGGGGCTCGACCCTGATGACATCAGCGCCCAGGTCGGCAAGTATTTTCCCGCCAAGCGAGCCCTTGTCATCGGTCAGATCGATGACCCTCAGTCCGTCGAGCAGTTCACACCCCATCGCAGATCCCCCAGCAATCATAGCAGCCCGTACCGGGTTATGAATCGGCGGTCGGCGAGGTCAGGCGCCGATTCGCGAGCTCCAGCGCGCCGATCGCAACCGCGCTTTCGGCGTTGTGCGGGAGTAGGAATGCGCGTCCGTGAGCACCGTTGAAGCGCGCCATCCGCGCTCTGAAAGTTTCGTTGCCGAGCAGCCTGCCGACAATCACGATCGTGTCGTGATTCGTCGCGCGCGCGGCGGCAAGGCCGAGCACGCCGACCGATTCGGCCACCATATTAAACAGCGCCAGCGCGAGATCGGCCGGCGCGGAAACTGCCTGCGGCTTGCCGAAGTTCGACGCGGTCGCATCGGGGCCGAGGTTATCCAACGAACCGCCCACGAGGTCGCCGATTCGCAAATCGACGCGGCTCAGATCGCCGTCTCGAGCGAGTGCGTCAATCTCGTCGAAGCCGGGGACCTCGCACAAGCGGCGGCCAAGTCCGACGATCGTGCCGCCGCCCACGCCCGTGCCGCCAAAATGTTCGTAGCGATCTCCATCGGCGGTGACGATCGCGGTGCCCGTGCCGATCGAGATCACCAGCGCGCGACTGACTCCCGCCAGTCTCGTGCCGCCCGCGCCGATCGCGTCGAACTCGTCGATCCTGCTGATTGGCCGTCCGATCAGCGTAGCCGGCAGACGGCGCGAGCCGACTCCGGTCGCCGCGATGCGATCGATCGTTGCGGGCGCGATTCCTGCGTCGATCGCAAGTGACGTAAGAATTTGCTCCGCGATCGTGGATGCCGTGGCACTTGCCAAACCGCGCGTGAAGAGCGTGTCGTTGACGCGCAATACAACATTGGTCGTGGTCGCGCCGATATCGATTGCTGCGATCATATCGTCTGTCGCAGAAACTAGCGGGCGGCTTGGTGGCGGCGCAAACCCGCGCTGATGCGCCGTGCTAAGTGCGGCCGGATGGCCTGTGATAAATTAGCGGTAATGGCTAAGCGCAAAGCGATGCAGGAACCGACGCTCTTTTCGGCGCGGGCGCCTGTCGGCCAGCCGCTCGCCGAACGGATGCGGCCGCGGTCGATCAGCGAGGTCGTCGGCCAGGATCATCTGCTCGGACCGGGCCGGATGTTAAGCCGGATGGTGGAGGCAAAGGCGCTGCCCTCAATGGTTTTCTGGGGGCCACCGGGCGTTGGCAAAACGACGCTTGCGATGCTGCTGGCGAGGGATTCGGGCGCCGAGTTCCGCTCGATCGCGGCGGTTGCCGGAGGAATCGCCGAGTTGCGCGCGGCCGTCGGCGATGCGCGCGATGTCGTCGCTTCAGGGCGCCGGATGGTTCTCTTCATCGACGAGATCCACCGCTGGAACCGCGCGCAGCAGGATGCCTGCCTGCCGCATGTCGAAAGCGGACTGTTCACGCTTATCGGCGCCACCACGGAAAATCCGTCGTTCGAAATAATTTCGCCACTGCTTTCGCGGGCGCGGGTGCTGGTGCTCAACCCGCTGACTGCTGATGAAATCGCTCGCATGGTAAGCCGCGCGCTGGCCGATACGGAGCGTGGACTGGGTGCGCTCGGCCTGACGATCGACGAAGCGGGGAGCGCGGAACTCGCCGCGGTTGCCGACGGGGACGGACGCCGGGCGCTCAACACGCTCGAGGTCGCGGCCGAGCTCGCGCGCGCCGATAGCAGCCCGCAAGTCACCGCGCACCATGTGCTCGAGGCGGCCCAGCGCAAAACGCAGCTCTACGATCAAAAAGGCGACGAGCACTACAACCTGATTTCGGCCTTTATAAAAAGTATGCGAGGCAGCGATCCGGACGGCGCGCTGTACTGGATGATGCGGATGGTCGAGGCCGGCGAGGATCCGATGTTCATCGCGCGCCGGATGGTAATCTTTGCCGCCGAGGATATTGGCAATGCCGATCCGCGCGCGCTTCAGATTGCGATTTCGGTCCGTGACGCGCTGCATTTCGTCGGCATGCCCGAAGGCGCCATACCGCTCGCGCAAGGCGTGACCTATCTGGCCGGCGCGCCCAAATCAAACGCGTCATATGTCGCGATGAAGAAGGCACGTGAGGATGTGCAACAGCACGGATCGCTGCCGGTGCCCGTCCATCTGCGCAACGCGCCCACCGCGCTGATGTCGAAGCTGGGTTATGGCCGCGACTATCGCTACCCGCACGATTACGGCGGCGCGATAATCGCACAGGAATATCTGCCCGACGAGTTGCGCGGAAATATCTATTACGAGCCTACTGAACGTGGCTACGAGGCGCGCATCAGGGATTACGTCGCGCGGGTCAGAGAGGCGCGCGGCAAAGCACCGCGTCAAGCGGGAATCGGAAGGGAAGAAAAGCCGAAGTGATAATCAACTCCCGCCCCGTCACGACGGGAGTTGATTACGCATGAGAGCGATCCGGAAAAATCGGAATCGGTCTACTTGACGCCGAGAACGGCGTCCTTGAGCACCTTCGATACCGTGAAGCGGAGGCGGGTCCTGGCCGGAATCTTGATGGGCTGACCAGTGGCGGGATTGCGCCCCATCCGTGCCTTGCTCTTGCGCTTGCGAAACACGCCAAGTCCCGCCAGCCGAAGCGCCCCTTCACGCTTAAGCTCGCGCACGATCAGGCTCGATAGTTCTTCCAATGCGGCCTTGGCCTGCTTCTTGTTAATCCCCACCTTGTCAGCTAGATGGCTTGAAACCTGCGACTGCGTCATCATCCTCCTCCTTGCGCCCGTAGCGGACTCGCGAAAAGCTTGAACTACTGGCACGGTCTTTTCAAGGCGGGTCGAGACAAAAAGCCCGTCCTGATGCATATTTTGTGAACAGTGCCGCCCATCTGATGCGCGTCGGGAAGCGATCAGGGCGCGGAAATAGCTCCGTTGGCCAGGCTCGGCGGATAGCGCACCTCGACCAGGAAGAGACCGGCCGCGGGCGCCGGCGCGGGAGCCTTCCGCCGCTCGCCCAAGAGGAGCAGCTCGGTGAGCCATTGGACGGGAGCTTTCTGGCGGCCGATTTCGACCATCGCGGCGACGATCGTGCGGACCATATGACGCATGAAACTGTTGCCCTCGATGCGATAAACAAAGAGATCTTCGTTCCGCGTCCAACGGCTTTCGATCACCGTGCGGCGCGTAGTCTTTTCGGGCGTGCCGACACTACGAAACGCGGCGAAATCGTGAGTGCCGATGATCGCAGGCGCGGCCGCCGCCATCGCATCGAAATCTATCGGATCATGAATCAACCAGGCGCGACGATGCTCGAACGCCGACGGATCGTGCCGATTGATAATCCGGTATTCGTAGATCCGGCTCGTTGCGTCACGGCGCGGATCGAAGCGCTCGTCCACGGGGGCAACGTCGAGGATCACGATATCAACCGGCAGCAGAGAATTAAGGGCGCGCTGAAGCTCATCGGCGGCGAATGGACGAGGAAGCCGCGCGCAGGCGACTTGCGCCAGGGCATGCACGCCCGCATCAGTACGACCGGCCGCTCGAACACGAATCGGCGAGGTGAAGATGGTCGCAAGCGCTTTTTCCACGCGACCCTGAATTGAATCCTGATCGCGCTGAAGCTGCCAGCCGCAGTAATTGGTGCCGTCGTATTCGAGGGTGAACCGGACCTGCATCGCAGCAGCCGGGAGCGGCTAATTGAGTTCGGCGCCGGCGACGATCGTTTCCGCGATCCATACCGCGCACAGCGCCGCGAGCCGCGCGTTGTCGAACAGGCAGAGAATCGTGGCGCCGGCGGGGGTCAGTCTTGGCCTGACCAGGATCGCCTCCTGACCGACAGATTCGGTCAGGCGAATTCCCTTCTCCTCGTCGGCCAGCAGCAGACCAGGTGCGGAGCGCAGCCGGCTCGCCCATTGCGCGGTGTCGTCGTTGGCGGGGGCAGTAGCCGTATGCAGCGAAAGCGCGCAACCATGAAAGGCGGGAACATGCACAACCGACAGGGCGAGCTTGAGCGGCCGTCCGATCAGCGCCGCCGCCTGGGACGCGATCGTGTCGGCCAACGCATCGTCGTCGCCGATCGCGAAGATGTTGAAGGCTCGCTGCGGCTCATCTTCGTCCTCTTCGAGCCGGGCGTTGAGCAGGTCGGTCGATTGATGGACCAGCTCTTCGACGTCGCGGCGACCGCCCGAGCTGGCCCCTAGCATCAGGGTAGCCGCGATAAAGTCCGGCTGAAAATCGATCGCGCCAAGCACAAGCGCGATGGTGTAGGCGGCCGGATGAGGCACCGCGAATCCGCCCGCGCTTTTCAGTTCGGCCAGGCGCTCGCGGCTGGTGAGTCCGGGTGCGACCAGCGCGAGTCCGGCCGACTCACGCGCGAAACAATCGATACTGATGACAATCGGACATGGGCGCTGGCGGATAACTTCGGCGTTGACGCTGGGCGGCCCGCACAGGATGACGGCGTCGAGATCGGACAGATCGGCCGGTGCGCCGAACTCTTCAACCAGTGCCTCCTCGGAGCCGACCGTGACAGTCTGCGACGCGCCGGCGCCGGAGGCGAATAATTTAATCGTTGAAGGATCGAACGCCCGGGTACCGAGGAGGTCCGCCACCTGGCTGCCAACCGCGCCGGTCGCGCCGACGACGCCGAGCTTCGGCTGGCGGTGCGCCGGGTCCGGACTCATCGCGAGTCCGGATCGGAACTTTCGATTCGCTCGCGCACGAGCCGGCCCATCGCTTTGCAGCCGACGAGTTTGGCGCCTGCCGCGGCGCTCTGGATATCGCGGGTCCGATAACCTTCGTGCAGAATCGCTTCGACCGCTCCGACGATTTGTTCGGCCTCGGTCCGCATGCCCAGTGAGTGTTCGAGGAGCATCGCGGCCGACAGGATCGCGGCGAGCGGGTTAGCCTCATCGCGGCCGGCAATATCGGGCGCCGTGCCGTGAATCGGTTCGTACATTCCCACGCGGAAGCCGGCGCTGTTGAGCTCCTCGCCCAGCGACGCGGAGGGCAGCATGCCCATCGAACCGGCGAGCACGGACGCCTCATCGGTAAGAATATCGCCGAACATATTCTCGGTAACGATCACGTCGAAGTCGCGAGGGCGGCGAATCAGATGCATCGCCATCGAGTCGACGAGCTGACTCTCCCAGGTCACGTCCTTGAAATCGGCGGCGACTTCACCAGCGATTTCGCGCCACAGCCGCGAAGTCGCGAGGATATTGGCCTTGTCGACCGAAGTCAGGTGCTTGCGGCGGTTTTGCGCGACCTCGAATCCGAAGCGGATTATCCGGCGCATCTCCTGCTCGGTGTAGTACATCGTGTCGACCGCTTCGCGGCCGCTCTTGGTCTCGCGCCGCTCGCTGGGCTGGCCGAAATAAATTCCGCCGGTCAGCTCGCGCAGCACCATGATGTCGACGCCGTTGATAATTTCCGGTCGCAGCGGCGATGCCGGCACAAGTTCCTTAAGCGTCTTGACCGGCCGCAAGTTGGCGAACAGACCCAGGCCACGGCGCAGACCGAGCAGCGCCTGCTCGGGACGCTTGTCGGATTTTGTGTTGTCCCACTTGGGACCTCCGACCGCGCCGAGCAGTATGGCGTCGCTTTCCTGAGCCTGTTTGAGGACATCGTCGGGCAGCGGTGTACCGAAGGTATCGATCGCGTGGCCGCCGACGAGTCCTTCCTTGAAGTCGAGGTCAACCGCCGAACGCCGCGCGATAGTCTTCAGAACCTGCAGCGCCTCGCCGACGACTTCGGCACCGATGCCGTCACCCTTGAGAACTAAAATTTTGTAGGCCATTTATTGAAGTGAAGCGTTCCGCTCGTGAAGCTGCTTGAATAGAGGTTAGTTGGCGCCGGCTGTTCGTCGCAACCAGCGCCAACCATCATTTATATCGTCTGAGTAGCGTTTAGCCGAACCTACCGGCCTCGGCAAGTCCTTTCGAGTTTCAGTTGCCCGCGGCCGACTCCGCCACAGGATGCGCGGCGCTCAGCTTCAACCGGTTGAGCGCGTTAATCAGGGCAAGCGCGCTCGCCATCACGATGTCACTGTGGGCGCCCTGACCGGCGACCGTCCGGCCGGCGTCGCGCACCAGACAACTGACCTCGCCCAACGCATCGGTGCCGCCGGTAATTGCCTTGACCGAATACCGCTCCAGCGTCGGCGTCGTTCCGGCTATCTTGTAGATGGCCTTGTAACAGGCATCGACCATCCCATCGCCAGTTCCCTCTGCGCGACGCTCGATGCCATCGACGCGCATCACGATCTCAGCGCGCGGAATTTCCGTCGATGACGATTTCACGCGCAGATCGACGAGCTCAAACCATTCGGCGCTGCGCCGCGACTCCTCCTGCACCAGCGCCAGGATGTCGTCGTCGTAGACCACCTTTTTCTTGTCGCACAATGCCTTGAACTCGGCGAAGGCCCGGGTTACATCGATCGCGCCGGGATCGATCCCCAATTCGGCCAGCCGATTGATGAAGGCGTGGCGTCCCGAATGCTTGCCCAGCACCAGCTTGTTGGACGGGATGCCGATGTCCTCGGGCTTCATGATCTCGTAAGTCAGCTTGTACTTCAGCACGCCGTCCTGATGGATTCCCGCCTCATGCGCGAAGGCGTTGTCGCCGACGATCGGCTTATTGGGCGGCACCGGCTGTCCGATTACCTGGGCCAGCAGACGCGAGGCTGGATAGAGCTGCCGAGTATTAACGCGCGACTGCACGGAGAGCAGATCGTTGCGCGTCTTGAGCGCCATGACCACCTCTTCCAACGACGTATTGCCGGCCCGCTCGCCGATTCCATTGATCGTGCATTCGATCTGGCGCGCGCCATTCTGCACCGCCGCCAACGAATTCGCGACTGCCAGACCAAGATCATTATGGCAATGAGCACTCCAGATGACACGGTCGGCCCCTTCGACATGCTCGCGCATGTAGGCGAACATCCGGCCGAACTCTTCCGGAATCGCGTGACCCGTCGTATCCGGCAGATTGATCACCTTGGCGCCGGCGCGAATCACCTCCGCGCAGACCTTGGCAACGAACTCCCATTCGCTGCGTGATGCGTCCTCGCATGAGAATTCGATGTAGTCCAGATGCTCGCGAGCCCGCGCCACCGACCAAGTGGCGGCGCTCAGAACATCCTCGCGCGTCATGTTCAATTTGTGTTTGAGATGGATCTCGGACGTGGCGATGAAGATATGGATTCCGGGCCGAGCGGCCTTGTCGACCGACTTCAGTGCGTCATCGATATCGCCGTCGCGAGTGCGGGCGAGGCTCAGCACGATCGGTTCGCGCACCAATTGCGCGATACGGTCGACCGCGGCAAAATCACCGGGCGAAGAAGCGGCGAAGCCCGCCTCGATCACGTCGACGTTGAGCCGTTCGAGCTGCCGCGCGATCGCGAGCTTCTCTTCGGAGTTCATCGTCGCTCCCGGCGATTGCTCGCCGTCACGCAGAGTCGTGTCGAAGATCCGCACGTAATCGGCGGCGTTAGTAACCGAGTCGGGTGTCATATGCCTCTCCCTTGACAGAGCCTCCGGTTGCAATGAGCCTTGAGCCGCGCGACATAAAAAAACGCCTCAGGCGGCTTTTCGGCCCACAACCCGAGGCGTTCGTTTCGATTTTTCAGACCGGTCAGGCCTGTTCGCAAACGCCCCTGGCGCAGGCCCCGGTAAGGGCCAGAATAAGGAGGTTTCCGAGCAGGTTCGAACGCATAACATCAAATACTCTATCCGCCCGTCGTTCTCTTCGTCAAGCGCGGTCCATAACCGCTTGACGATCGCTCGTCCTTTTGATGCGATCCGAAATGAGATTCGAGCCTCGGCGAATGCCGTCGCGGCCGTAACCTCAATTCAGGAGGTGGCCATGGTGCTCGGCCTTTCCCACGCGGGTACGTCAGTCTTCAAAGCATCGTCGCCGTCGCGCCGGATTCTGGTCGCGACTCTCGACGGGATCGTGATGCTGGAACGCCTCGGCGACGGTTTGAACAGCGGATGGCGAGTCGCGGACCGGACGCTCCAGGGCTCGCACGTCAGCTCGATCCTGATGCCGACGCCGGGCCTGATCCTGGCCGGTATTTTCCAGGGTGGCGTAGTTGCCAGTAGCGACGACGGCCAGACATGGACGCCGCGCGACAACGGAATCGACGTGCACGACGTGTACAGCCTCGGATCGACTACCTTGTCCGGCCGGCTCCGCCTGTTCGCGGGAACCGAGCCGGCGCATATTTATATCAGCGACGATTTGGGTCAGTCCTGGCGCGACGTACCGTCGCTGCGCGAGGTGCCGGGAGTTCCGCGATGGACCTTTCCGGCGCCGCCGCATATCGGGCACCTGAAGCAGATCGCGATTGCTCCGGATAACCCGGCCGTGATCTATGGCGCGATCGAACAGGGCGGACTGCTCAAAAGCATTGACGGCGGGGAGACCTGGCGCGAAATCCCCGGCGTCGACGACGACGTTCATCGCCTCGTCATTGATCCTCACGATTCACGCCGGATGTTCACGGTCACGGGCGTAGGAATCTACGCGTCGAACGACGGCGGCGAGAACTGGGAGCGCCGCACCGACGAAGGCTCGATAGTCGGCGGCTATCCGGATCAGTTCACTTTTGTCCCGGGCAAGCCGAACGATCTTATCGTTACCGGTGCGCGCGACAATCCGGACGGTTGGTTCACTACCCACTTCGCGGGATCGCGAATGGCCCGCAGCCGCGACGGCGGCCGCAGCTGGCAGATTGTCGGCAACGGATTTCCAGCGCCCGATCAGATGCAGGCGTCGGTGGAAGCGATGTGCCTGGAAGATCGTGGAAGTTCGTTTTCACTCTTCGTCGGCACCACTATCGGCGAGGTATGGGCGAGCGACGACGGCGCCGAAAACTGGACCGCGATTGCGCGCGGACTGGCCCCAGTCTCAAAGGGAGCACACGCGCACATTTTGAACGCCGCCTGATTCAGTGGCGCTTCTGAAGATAATTCAGCCGCCGGCTGGTAGGTCCGATCCGTCTGAGAACGGGGTGGTCTCGTGCGCGCTGGGCTTCTTGCGCGAATGTGAATCAACCGGCCGTAACACAGGAACCTTGGCCGCCATTCGCTCACCCAGCAGCATCAGCACCGGTCCCGACAGCACATAAGCCGTGGCCATCAGGCAGAGGGTGACTTGCGGCACGGCGACAATAAAGGCCAGCACGACCAGCACTCCGACCGTCACGCGGAGCGGCGCGCGGTGATAGAAATCAATCGACTTGAAGCTCGGATAGGGCACCCGGGAGATCATCAGGCAGCCCAGTGCGAGAGTGACCGGCGCTATCAGGAAGCATAGCGCGCGCGGTGCATCGAGATAGAAATAAGTGTAGGCGAGCACCAGGCCGGCGATCATTCCGGCGGCACCCGGTACCGGCAGGCCGACGAAACGGCTCTTGTCGACGACATCCGACTGGATATTGAAACGGGCGAGCCGGAAGGCGGCAAACACCACGTAAAGCCCGCTGATTATAACGCCGCCCAAACCGAGCGGCCTGAGCGCCCACGTGTAGACGAGCACCGCCGGCGCCACGCCAAAGGCGACAACATCGGACAGGCTGTCGTATTCAACACCGAACAGGCTCGAGGTGCGTGAGAGACGCGCGACGCGGCCGTCCAAGCCGTCGCATACAAACGCCACCACGATCATCACCGCGGCCAGCAGGAATTTCCCATCGATTGCCGAGATGAGCGAGTAGAAACCGGCGAGCAGGCCAAGCGAGGTGATCGTTATTGGAACCAGAAAGACGCCGCGGCGCAGCGGCGCCAACCGGTCCTCGAGCAGGCGGCCTGAAATAACGCGCATACCGGCTCGCCGCTGTTGATTTCTCCGACGATTTCTCATCGCACCAGTTCTCCAATAATCGTTTCACCCGCGCGGACCCGTTGACCCACGTTGACGGTCACCCGGTAGTCGAGCGGGATAAAGTGGTCGACGCGGCTGCCGAACATGATAAGTCCGATCCGCTGTCCCGCGACGATTCGATCGTGCGGCCGGATACGGCATACGATTCGCCGCGCGAGGTAGCCGGCCACCTGCACCATCGCATGGCGGCGGCCGTCGCTGTCGCTGATAAGCATCAGATTACGTTCGTTGTGCTCGCTCGCATGATCGCTGTATGCGGCACGGAATTGTCCGGGGGTATGCGCCACCGAGATAACCTCGCCGGCGACCGGCGCACGGTTGACATGGACGTCGAGTGGCGACATGAAAACCGAAACCCGGCGGAACAGACCGTCGCCGGCGAGACCGGGCGGCGTGCCTTCACCGACGTCGCAGACCTTGCCGTCGGCGCCCGACACGACGGTGCCCGCGATGCTCGGAGTCGTGCGTTCTGGATCGCGAAAAAAGAGCGCCACCGCGACCACCGCGAGCATCGCGATGATCGCGAGAATCTGCACGCCGATCACCATGAACGCTATCGCCGGGATGAGCAGGAGCATGACAAACCGCATACCTTCGTCGGCGATGCCCAGTTTGCCTGCCAGCGTGCGCGGCGAAGAGCCCGCTGCTGCTTGCGCAAGGTCGTCCAACGGGCTCAGTTCCTCGCGCGATCAACCAGCCGATCGCTTGCGAGCCACGGCATGAACGAGCGAAGGCGCGTGCCCACCTCTTCGACCGGATGCCGCGCTGCGTCGGTGCGCATCTTCTTGAAGTTCTTGAGCCCGGCGCGATATTCGCCGATCCATTCGTTGGCGAACTTGCCCGACTGGATATCAGCCAGCAGTGCCTTCATGGTTTCCCGTACCTCGGGACCGATCACGCGCGGGCCGCGAGTCATATCGCCATATTCGGCGGTATTGCTGATCGAGTAGCGCATGTTCGCGATGCCGCCCTCGTAAATCAGATCGACGATAAGCTTGACCTCGTGAAGGCATTCGAAGAACGCCATTTCCGGCGCGTAGCCTGCCTCGACGAGGGTTTCGTAACCGGCCCGAATCAGCTCAGTCAGGCCTCCGCACAGCACGGCCTGCTCGCCGAAGAGATCGGTCTCGGTCTCTTCGCGGAAGGTGGTTTCGATAATCGCGGCGCGGCCGCCGCCGATCGCCGACCCATAGGCGATGCCAATCTGCTTCGTATCGCCCGACGGATCCTGCGCGACCGCCAGCAGGCACGGCACGCCGCGTCCCTTGACGTACTCGGAACGCACCAGGTGACCGGGACCCTTGGGTGCGATCATGAAAACGTTGACGTCTTTGGGTGGCGCGATGAATTTGAAATGGATATTAAACCCGTGGCCGAAGGCGAGATAGTCGCCGGCCTTCAGGTTGGGGGCGATTTCATTTTTGTAGATATCGCCGCCCATCTCGTCGGGCACGAGAATCATGATGATATCGGCCTCGCGGGCCGCCTCGGCGGTCTCGAGCACGCGCAGACCCTGGCGCGCGGCCTTTTCCCACGACGGGCTGTCCTTGCGCAGGCCGACGCGCACATCCATGCCGCTGTCGCGCAGGTTGAGCGCGTGGGCGTGGCCCTGGCTGCCGAAACCGAGAATCGCGATCTTATACGGCCTGAGAGCACTCAGGTCGGCGTCGCGGTCGTAATGGACTTGCATAAATGACGATATCTCCTGAATTATGCGTCCGCGGAAGTCAGCCGACTTCGCGGCGCGGGCGATGATTGTTGCCGGGCTGAATCGAGCGCGCCATCGCGATCTTGCCGGTTCGCACGATTTCCTTGATACCGAGCGGGCGGACCAGTGCGATGAAGGCCTGGATCTTTTCGCCGTCGCCGGTTATTTCGACCGTCACCGCGCGCTGGCCGATATCGACCACGTGGGCGCGGAACGCGTTGACGATGCCGTCGAGCTCCGGACGCGTCCGCTCGTCGACCGATACCCGCACCAGCACAAGTTCGCGATCGAGCGTATCTACCTCGTTGAAATCCGAGATCTTGATGACGCAGACGAGCTTGTTGAGCTGCTTCGAAATCTGCTCGAGGATCTGGGCGTCGCCGGAGGTCACCAGCACGATCCGCGAGACGGTCGGGTCGACCGGATCTTCGTTGACGGTCAGCGACTCGATATTGAAGCCGCGGCTCGAGAACAGTCCGACTACGCGTGCAAGCACGCCGAACTCGTTCTCAACCAGTACAGATATTGTGTGGCTAGGCATTGGGCGGGGTGCGCACTCGCATCGGCGCGCCCCGCTCCACGCTCAATTGGGTGCGTGCTGGTGGCGCGACAGTATCTCCATTATACGGTCTTTCGATGCGAGTTTCAGCTTTTGGATGCGCTTCTTTTCCAGTTCCTCTTCGACGGACAGGTGGATCTTATGGCGGAAGTTCTCGAGCTGATGCTTCAGCTCCTGATGCTCCAGGTAGATCGTCCGCAGTTCTTCGTCATGATCCGCCAGCCGCAGAATCTGCTCTTCGTCCCTGATCTCCATTAGCGCTCTCCTTGTCTAGTACAGAGGGCGCGGGCTTCGTGGTCTGAAAGGTTTTGTCGACTGCACGCACGTAGAGCGGTTCGAGCGTCACGATCGGGTCGGACACCCCACGCGCGAGCTTCGAGCCTCCCAGCCCCGCCACGTTTCGTCCGCGTCCCTCAAGTCCGTCCAGAGCCATTACAGAACTCCGTACGCCCCTGGCCTCAAGCAGGTCCGCCAGCAGACTCGCGCTGCTGTCCCCGACTATCGTCACATAGCCTTCGATGCCGGGAGAGAAATCCGCAGGCGTAATCACCTGGTAACCCTCTGTTAATTTCTCTATCGCATCCGGACCGACCCGGTAAAGAGCAGTGTAAACTTCACCCTTGCGGGCGTCCAGAATCGGGCAGACCAGGCTGCCTGCTGTCAGGCCGGCAGCTTCAGCAGCGCATAGCGCCATCATGTCCAGACTTGCAACGCTCGCCACTGGAATGTCCAGAACCATCGCCAGGCCCTTGATATAGGACAGGCCGACGCGCAGCCCGGTGAACGATCCAGGGCCGATTCCGACCGCCAGTCCAGCCAGCTCGCGCAGGCTGAGGCCGGCTGTGTCGAGAAGGGCATTGACCGCGGCGGGCAGGCCGGAGCCGTGCTTGCCCAGCGGCGGCGTCAGCTCGGCAACTACGCGTCCGTGCGCGACGATCGCCAGTGCGGCGGCAGCCGATCCGGTATCGAGCCCCATCACCGGCCCGATTTCCGAGCATTCGGCAAGCGGATTTCTAGCTATGGACGATTCGCGAGATGTCATTGAAAATCACGAACGCCATCAACGCGACCAGCAGCAGAAGGCCGACCTGCAGCGCAATCTCGCGATGGCGCAGCTTTAGCGGTTTGCCGCGAACGGCCTCGAACACGAAGAACAGCAGATGGCCACCGTCGAGCATCGGCACGGGCAGCAAGTTGATAATTCCGAGCTCCAGGCTGAGCATCACGACAAACAGTGCCAGGCTGGCGAAGCCCTGATGAGCCTCGCGGCCGGCCAGTTGCGCGATCATGATCGGTCCGCCGAGCGCCTGCCGGACCGGCGTGGTGCCATCGACAATCTGCGCGATACCGACGACGAGGCTCACGGCGATATGCACGCTTTGCTCGACCGCACGCGGAAACGCCTGCAGTGCTCCGACCTTTTCGATCCCTTCATCGCCGCGCGGCAACACGCCAATCACCCACGCGGTGGTCTGGCCGCCCATGCCGTTTTTCTCGTTCTGCATCCGCGGCGAAATCCGGAAAGTCAGATGCTCGATCGATCCGTTGGACGGCCGCGTCACGTCGAAGGTCAGCGCGGCGCCCTGGCTCGCTTTGACGGTAGTCGACAAATCGTCCCAATTAGTCGCCGGCTTGCCATTAATCGCGGTGACCGTGTCGCCCGGATGGAGCCCGGCCATCGCAGCCGGCGTTCCCACCTCAATCGATCCCAGTACCGGCTTCAGATACGGCACGCCGTGGAGGAAGACAAATGTGAGCAGGATAGGAGCAAAAATTATATTGGCGAACGGACCCGCCAAAACGATCGCAAAGCGCTTGGCGAGGCTCTGATTCGGGAACGCACGCTCGCGAAAACGTTCGACGAGTTTGGCCGGCCGCTTCTCATTGAGAGACGCGATCGCCGCCTCAACCGAGCCGGTCGAATCGATCTCCTCGAGCAGCATCGCCTCTTCAGGCTTCAGAGCACGGCCGAATTCCGCGCGGGCAAAATTGTCGGCGGCGGCGCCGCTCGGCGCGTGCGCATAGCCGGTGGCGAGGCTAATCAACGTGGCCGGCACATCTTCAGGAACTGCGACGGCTTTGGTGCTCGTATGGGTTATCGCGAGCTTATGCGCTTCAGTCAGATCTAGCTCGACTTCATGCAGGTAACCCTGCAGATCCTCCGCGCCCGATTCTTCGCCGACCTCATCGCCGAGCATCCGGACGTAGCCGCCGAACGGCGTCGCACCGAGCGCATATTCCGTCTCGCCGCGGCGAAAACCCCATATTCGAGGCGGATAGCCGACCGAGAAACGGATTACGCGCACGCCGACGTTCTTGGCGACGACGAAGTGTCCGGCTTCATGGACGATGATCAGGACGGCCAGGACAAAGATAGCTACAACAATCGATACGATCATTTAGAGCGCTCTAATTATTGGAAATACCGCGAATGAGCCAGTCATTATAGTAGAAAGTGAACGCCGTCGCGAAGACCAGACTGCACGTCCGATCCAACAGGCCGCCGTGTCCGGGAAAAATCCAGCCTGAATCCTTTACCCCCGCGGCTCGCTTTACCGACGAGCCGATAAGATCGCCAATCTGCGCCAGCGCGCAAATCACAATCGACGCGACCAGCGTGCGGCCTATGCTCCATGCTGGTACCAGAGCGCCGCGTAGCGCAAGCCCCGCGATTGCGCATCCGACCAACGCGCCGGCCGCGCCCTCGACGGTTTTGTTCGGACTGATTCGTGGCGCGAGCTTCGTACGGCCGAGCCAACTGCCGGTAAAGTAGGCCGCGCTGTCGCTCACCACCACCAGGATCAGCACCAGTATCGTTAGCGCGACGCCGCCCGGCGAATTGCGCAATAAGGCGAAATAAGGAAACAATCCGCCGACCCATAGCGCGCCGAAGAAGGCCATCGAAGTCCCGCGCGGCGCCGCCTGCCCGCCGCGAAATCCGACAATCGTCATGATTGTCGCCATCGTGACGAAAATCAGCACTGAGAGCCACTCCATCGACTCCGGCGATTGGAAAACCGCCGCCGTTGAGCCGGCGCCGAGGATCACGATCAGTAGAATAGACGGCGCGCGGAGCGCAGAATTCATCGCGGCGATTTCGTACAGGCCGATTGCGGTCAGCGCGATTATAAAGACCGTAAAGGCGATAGGCGGTGCGAAAAAAATGATCGCGAGCAGCGTCGGCAGCGCGATCAGCGCCGTCCAGACTCTAGTTCGCAGCACGCAGGGAATTTCCGGCCGGGCGCTCGAGACCGCCGAAGCGCCGTTCCCGAAGCTGGTAGGCAACCATCGCGCGCAGGAAATCGCGCTCACGAAAATCGGGCCACAAGGTGTCGGTGAAATATAGCTCGGTATAGGCCAGCTGA
>Ga0302326_10008975_pt1 | contig 21977 bp, 14 predicted proteins | sample Palsa_T0_3_FD_202264 | JGI IMG/M metagenome (GOLD analysis project Ga0302326, IMG submission 202264) | Peat permafrost microbial communities from Stordalen Mire near Abisko, Sweden - Palsa_T0_3 | ecosystem: Environmental > Terrestrial > Soil > Palsa > Peat permafrost | place: Sweden: Abisko... | reverse complement strand
CGTCTGCTGAAAGCGGGTCACGAACTCGGGTCTGGCCGGCCGTTGCCGCACCAGCGTCTCGGCGAGCCAGGCCGCCATATCCGCAGCGGCGATCGCTTGACGATCCGCATCGCTCACCCGGTCGGTGTGCGGATCAACATAGGTCCGGTAGATCGGCAGCGAAGCGACCGCTGCCGCGATTTCGGAGAGCTTCGGCGTGCCAGGGTCGGGTCCAAGGTCGCGCCCCAGGCGCTCGACCTCCGGCGCGAACGGGCCCCGCGCCTGTTCGAGCTTGGCGGCGACGGCGATCTCGGCGAATGAGCGCTTCTCGCCCGAGACCTCCTCCCAGAACGAGGTCAGCGCCGGCTCCGCCGCCGGGTCGACGAACAACGCGCAGACGTCGTTGAGGAACTCGTATCCGACCGTGCCGCTGACCGGCCAATCGCGCAACCGCTCGTCGGGGCCGAGGATCTTCTCGACCCATACCCGACTCGCCCCGCGATCGCGCAGTCTCACCAGGTAGCCGGCGGGATCGGCGAGCCCATCGAGGTGATCGATCCGCAGGCCGTCGATCAGCCCCTCGCGCACCAGCATCAGGACCAGCTTGTGGGTCTCCTCGAATACGACCTGGTCCTCCTGGCGCACGCCCGCCAGGTCGTCGACGTCAAAGAACCGGCGGTGGCGTCCGGTCACTGGGTCGATGTCGAAGAAGCGCTCGCGCAACACCGGATCGGCCCAGTAGCGGTTCCCGGCGTCGGTCGCCATATGGTTGGGCACGAGGTCCAGCACCACGCCCATCCCCGCACCATGGACGGTGTCGACGAGCGCCCGAAACTCCGTCTCGCCGCCGAGTGCGGCCGAGATCCGGCCGGGGTCGATCACGTCGTAGCCATGCTCTGACCCGGGCCGCGCCTGCAGCGACGGCGACAGGTACAGATGCGAGACGCCCAGGTCTCGCAGGTAGGGGACCAGCGCTGCCGCCTGCGCGAAGCCGAACGACGAATTCAGCTGAAGCCGGTAGGTGGCCCGGAGCGGCGTCGGGGAGGCGCTCACGCGATCCGCTTCAGGATCACGATCGAATGGGCGATGACGGTGACCTCGGTCCGGGCTCCGTACTGGGCACTCCCGGCTTCGGCTGCCGGGTCCGCAGTCGACAGCTCCAGTGCCCACTGGGCGCCGAAGCGCCGGCGCGGGAGCATGAACGCCCGCTCCTCGCCGTACGCGTTGAACAGCAACAGGAACGAGTCGTCTTCGACGTCCTCGCCGTGCGGCCCGGGATTGGGAATCTCGCGCCCGTTGAGAAACATACCCAGCACCGGCTCACCGTCCTGCCAATCGCGCCGTGTCGCCTTGCGGCCGTCGGCTCGGAACCACCACACGTCCGGCATTCCCGAGCCCTTCAGCTCTTGGCCGAGGAGGAAGCTCTGGCGACGGAAGGTGACGTGTTCGCGTCGCAGCCGGATCAGCCGGCGGGTGAAGTCGCGCAGCTCGGCAGCGCAAGGATCATTCTTCCAGTCATACCAGGAGATCTCGTTGTCCTGGCACCAGGCGTTGTTGTTGCCGTGCTGGGTGCGACCCATCTCGTCGCCTCCGAGCAGCATCGGAGTGCCTTGAGAGACGAACAGGGTGGTGAGAAAGTTGCGGTGCCGTCGAGCGCGCAGCGCGAGCACGGCAGCAGCGTCAGTGTCACCCTCGACGCCAGAATTCCACGAGCGGTTGTCATCGGTGCCGTCGCGGTTGTCCTCGAGGTTGGCCTCGTTGTGCTTGGTCTCGTAGGAGACCAGATCGGCCAGTGTGAAGCCGTCATGCGCGGTGATGAAGTTGATCGATGCGAACGGGTCGCGACCGTCGGACATGTAGAGGTCAGAAGAACCCGAGAGCCGGGAGGCGAAATCGCCCGTGCTGGCCTGTCCACGCCAGAAGTCCCGCATCGTGTCGCGGTAGACGCCGTTCCACTCCGACCACAGGGTGGGGAAGTTGCCCACCTGGTAGCCGCCCGGTCCGACATCCCATGGCTCGGCGATCAGCTTCACCTGAGAGAGCACCGGGTCCTGGTGGATCACGTCGAAGAACGCCGAGAGCCGATCGACGTCGTAGAACTCTCGCGCCAGTGCCGAGGCGAGGTCAAACCGGAACCCGTCGACGTGACACTCGGCCACCCAGTAACGCAGCGAGTCCATGATCAGCCGCAGCACGCTCGGGTGGACCGGGTTCAGCGAGTTGCCGGTGCCCGTGAAGTCCATGTAATGGCGCAGGTCGTTAGGCAGTAACCGGTAGTACGAGGAGTTGTCGACGCCCTTGAACGAGAGCATCGGTCCGAGCTGGTTGCCTTCGGCGGTGTGGTTGTAGACGACGTCGAGGATCACCTCGATCCCGTGCTGGTGCAGCGCCTTGACCATGCCCTTGAACTCCCGCACCTGCTCGCCCCGGCGTCCGGTGGCGGCGTACTCGGAGTGGGGGGCGAGGTAGCCGATCGTGCTGTAGCCCCAGTAATTGGTCAGGCCCCGCTCGGCCAGGAACGACTCGTCTGAGATGTGGTGCACCGGCAGCAGTTCGACCGCGCTCACGCCAAGATCGAGCAGGTACTCGATCGCCGTTTCCGACGCGAGGCCGGCGTAGGTCCCGCGGAGGTCCTCTCGGACGTCGGGGTGGCGCATCGTGAATCCCTTCACGTGCGTCTCGTAGATGACCGTGTCGGCGAACGGGACGCGGGGCAGGCGATCGCCCTGCCAGTCGAAGGCATCGTCGATCACGACCGACTTCGGTACCGCTGCGCTGTCGTCCTCGTCGTCGGGCTCGAGGTCGGCGTCCTCGTCGCCGTTGGGGATGTACGGCAGCACGTTGGCGTCTTGCGTCCAATCTACGACGCCGTCGATCGCCTTGGCGTAGGGATCGATCAGCAGCTTGGCCGGGTTGAAGCGGTGGCCCTCGGTCGGACGGTAGGGGCCGTGGACACGGAAGCCGTAGCGCTGTCCGGGGCCGATTCCGGGCAGGTAGCAATGCCAGTTCAGTGCTCGGCGCGATGTCATCTGGAGCCTGGTTTCCTCCTCGTCGTCGTCGAACAGGCACAGCTCAACTCGGTCGGCGTGTTCGGAGAACAGCGAGAAGTTGGTTCCGCCGCCGTCCCAGATCGCCCCCAGCGGGAAGGGCTGGCCCGGCCACATCTCCGTCACCTGATCAGAGCTCCAGACATCGGGGGGAGCTTGACGGACCCGCCGGTCACCTTGACCTCCCGGTGCGTCGCGAGGGCCAGCACGGTGCGCTCGCAGGGCAGGCTGGCCGGGTCCGGGCCGAAGTTGCCCACGAGCTCGAACGCTCCCCGCCCGGCGCGCAACCATCGCGCCTGCTCGTCGTACTCGATTGCGTCCAGATCGCCCGGGGGCAAACGGCGGCGCGCCTCCAGCAGCTCGGCATACAGACGCTCGAGCGCCGGGTCACGCTGTCGGGTCAGCTTGGAACGCTCGAACGTGGCGACGTCCTGGGGATCGGGAATCTCCCCCCCGAACTGCGCGAAGGCGGCGAACTCCCGGCGCCGACCCTCCCGGGTCGCCTGAGCGATCTTCCGGTCGATGTGGTCGGAGAAGAACTGAAACGGCGCCGGCTCGCCGTACTCCTCGCCCATGAACAGCAGCGGAACGAACGGCGCCAGCAGCGTCCAGAACGCGGCCAGCGGGCGCGCCGCGGCCGGGATCCGATCCCCGTAGGCCCGGTTGCCGACCTGGTCGTGGTTCTGGGAGAACACCACGAAGCCCTCCGGCGCCACATCCTCGGCCGGGGCTCCGAAGCGGCGGCGGCGAAAGCTCGAGTACGTGCCGTCATGCACGTACGGCCGGTGCAGCGCCTTGGCGAGTTGCCCGACGCGCCCGAACTCGGCGAAGTACCCGTCCCGCTCCCCGGTCAGCACGGTGCGCAGAGCGTGATGGAAATCATCCGCCCACGCCGAGTCGCAACCGTAGCCACGCTCACCGGGGCGCATCACGCGCGGGTCGTTGAGGCCGCTCTCGGCGATCACCAGGGCACGCGGATTGGCGTGGTGAACGCGGCGCGCCACGGCCTGCACGATGTGCTCGGCGCTCGAGTCGAAGATGGCATGGATGGCGTCGAGTCGGAGTCCGTCGATGCCGAAGTCGCGCACCCACCCGACGGCGCTCTGCAAAACCCACTCGCGCACCGGATCGCAGTCCGCGTCGTCGTAGTTGATCGCCCGTCCCCATGGGGTCTCGTACTTGCCGGTGAAATAGGGCCCGAACGCCTCCATCGCCTTCACGCCGGAGACGCCCAGGTGGTTGTAGACGACGTCGAGCAGCACTCCGACGCCGGCCCGGTGAGCGGCGCTGACCAGGGCGGCAAGGCCGGCCGGACCGCCATAGGACGACTGCGCGGACGAAATGTAGACACCGTCATACCCCCAGCCCCGCGCCCCCGGGAACTCCGCCACAGGCATGATCTCGATTGCTGTGACCCCCAGCTCGGCCAGCTCGGGCATGTGCGCCGCGGCCGCCGCAAACGTCCCCTCGGCGGTGAACGTGCCGACGTGCAACTCGTAGATGACCAGCTCGCGAGGGGATGGAGGCTCGAACCGGTCGGCGCCGCTGGGCAGCGAGGCCGCGTCGAACACGCGCGAGGGACCGCGCAATCCTCCCGGTTGCCAACGCGAACAGGGGTCGGGGAGCCTCCGACCCCCCACCAGGTACCAGTAGTCCTGGCCGGCCGGCGCGGTGCTCACCACCTCATGGATGCCGTAGCCGGCCGGTTCCAGGTCGACCTGGGCATCGCCGACCTGCAGCTGGAGAGTCTCCGCGTGGGGAGCCCAGACGCGGAACTCAGTCAGCTCCGCGCCGACCGGGCGGGCCCCGAGCGGGCGCTGCCAGGGATACTCGGCGATCTCAGCGGAGCGCGCAGCCGCGCGCTCCTCACTCATCGGGCGCGAGCCAGATCGCTGCCAGCGGCGGCAACGTCACCGCAGCGGAAACCGGCTGACCGTGCCAGGGAATCGGCTCGGGCTGGACGCCGCCGAGGTTTCCGACATCGCTGCCACCGTAAAACGATGAGTCAGTATTGAGCACCTCTCGCCACCGCTGCGGCCGCGGCAGACCGAGGCGGTAGCCGAACCGCGGTACCGGCGAGAGGTTCGCGACAAACACCACGACGCGTTCACCGTCCCGTGACGCGCGGGCGAAGGCGAGCACGTTGCTGTCGGCGTCATTGGGTTCGAGCCACCAGAACCCCGCCGGATCGGCATCCAGCTCCCACAGCGCGGGCTCGGCCTGGTAGAGGTGGTTGAGATCCCGGACCAGCGCCTGTATTCCCGCGTGTTCGCGGCGCTCGAGCAGGTGCCAGTCGAGCGAGCGCTCGTGGCTCCACTCGGCCGGTTGGGCGAGCTCGCCGCCCATGAACAGGAGCTGCTTGCCGGGATGGGCCCACATGTAGGCATACAGGGCGCGCAGGTTGGCCAGCTTCTGCCACGGGTCTCCGGGCATCTTCGAGTACAGCGAGCCCTTCCCGTGCACGACCTCGTCGTGGGAGAGCGGCAGGATGAAGTTCTCGCTGAACGCGTACACCAAGCTGAAGGTCAGCTCATGGTGGTGATAGCGGCGGTAGATCGGATCCTGCTGGAAGTAGGCCAGCGTGTCGTGCATCCAGCCCATGTTCCACTTGAACCCGAACCCCAGTCCGCCCAGGTAGGTGGGCCGTGAGACGCCCGGCCACGCCGTCGACTCCTCGGCGGCGGAGATGATGCCCGGCTCGTGGCCGTAGAGCACCTCGTTGAGCTCCTTCAGGAACGCCACGGCGTCGAGGTCCTCGCGGCCGCCGAACTGATTCGGCACCCACTCGCCGGCCCGGCGCGAGTAGTCGAGATAGAGCATCGAGGCCACCGCGTCGACCCGGATGCCGTCGACGTGGTACTCGCGCAGCCAGAACAGGGCGTTGGAGATGAGGAAGTTGCGCACCTCGTGGCGCCCGTAGTTGAACACGAGCGTGCCCCAGTCGGGGTGGGCGCCCCGGCGAGGATCAACGTGCTCGTACAACGCGGTGCCGTCGAAGCGCGCGAGCGCGAAATCGTCGCGTGGGAAGTGAGCCGGAACCCAGTCGAGGATCACGCCGACTCCGCGCGAGTGCATGCGGTCGACGAACTGGCGCAGGTCGTCGGGTGAGCCCCAGCGCGGGGTCGGCGCGAAGTAGCCGGTCACCTGGTATCCCCACGAGCCGCTGAACGGGTGCGCCATCACCGGCAGCAGCTCGACGTGGGTGAAGCCCATGTCGACCGCGTACGCCGACAGCTCATCGGCGAGCTCCAGGTAGGTGAGCGAACGATTGTCCTGCAGCGAGTTCAGCCGCCAGGATCCCAGGTGCACTTCGTAGATCGAGAGCGGGCGGCCGAGCGGGAGCTGCTCGCGCCGCTGCGCGATCCATTCGGTGTCCTGGGTGCTCCAGGCGTGGTGAGGCTCGAACACCACCGACGCCGTCTTGGGCGGACGTTCCGTCGCCTGGGCGAAGGGATCGGCCTTCAGGGTCAGCTCGCGATCAGCGGTCAGGATTTCGTACTTGTAGCGAGCCCCGGGCTCGACGTCGGGCAGGAACAGCTCCCAGATGCCGCCAGATCCCAGCGACCGCATCGCATGTAGGCGTCCGTCCCACGAGTTGAAGTCGCCGACGACACTGACCGCGCGGGCGGCCGGGGCCCAGACCGCGAACGCCGTGCCGCCGACGCCCTGATGCTCGCGGACGTGCGCGCCGAGCCGCTGATACAGCTCCTCGTGGCGCCCCTCGCCGATCAGGTACAGATCGATCTCGCCGAGCGTGGGCAGGAACGCGTAGGGGTCCTCGATGGTGAAGCTGCCGGCCGCTCCATAGTCGACCGTCAAGCGGTAGCGCAGTGGCAGCTGGGCGCCTTCGATCACTCCCTCGAACACGCCTCCGGGATGGATTTGCCTGAGCTCGACCGTGCTGCCGTCGTCGAGCACAACAGAGATCCCCGACGCGGCGGGGCGCAGCGCCCGCACGGTCACGCCCGCCTGCGACGGGTGTGCGCCCAGCACCCCATGAGGATTCGCATGCTCGCGGCGCACGAGCATCTCGAGCTCCGCGTTCGCCACGGTCATGTCGACTCCAGCAGGCGAGCGATTCCGGCCGCGGGGATCGGCAACCAGTCGGGCCGGTTGTCGAGCTCGTACTGCAGCTCATAGATCGCCTTCTCCAGCTCGAAGATCGACAGCAGGTTTGCCACACCGGATTCGCCGGCGGGCAGGAGGGCTGGATCGATGCGCGCGAAATAGTGCTCGATGAATGTCTCGCGGGCCCGCGGCTCGAATCCATCCGGGGCCTCAATGCCGCGCATGATCTTGACCGCGGAGGTGGCATAGGCGAATGACCGCAGCATCGAGGCGACATCACGCAGGGGAGAGCGCTTCTGGCGGCGCTGGACCAGCGCCCGCGCGGGCTCGCCCTCGAAATCGATGATCACCCAGCCGGTCGGGTTGTGCAGCGTCTGGCCGAGGTGGTAGTCGCCATGAGTGCGGATCGAGCGCCCGCCCACGCCGAGCTGCGCTCGCATCGCGATCCGCTCGCGCACGTCCTGACCGCGGCCGGCGATCGCCGCAACGCGCTCATCGTCGGGCAAGCGCGTGAAGATCCGCTCGATGTCCTCGTCGATCGTCGCGGTCAGCAGTGACAGCGCCTCGCTGCTCGGCTCCTCCGGGGCGAACGCGGGGTCGGTCGAGTCGGAGGCGAGCGCATTATGCATCTCGGCGGTGACCGTTCCGAGGCTCCCGAGCTCGGTCAGGAATGCCTCTGGATCGGACTCGATCTGGTCCAGCGCGAGTTCCCAGCCCCCGATGGCGCGAGGAAAGAAGCGCTGCGCGACGCCGAGCGTGGCCGCGAACAAGCGTCCCTGGTAGTCATACCAGCCGATCAGGGGAGCGATGTTCGGGAACCCTTGCCGGGTCAAGAACTGCAGCACCTCGAGCTCTGGGTTGATTCCGGGCTCGAGCTTGCGGAACACCTTCAACACGATCCGATCGCCGAACACGATCGACGAATTCGACTGCTCGACGCCGATGACGCGTACGGGTGCATCGGCTGAGATCGGGCCGGTGCCCGGGACATGGTGAAAGCCGAACACGCCGTCCTCGGCTTCGAGTACTTCCTCGGCGCCAATCCGCCGCAGCAGGTCGCGGATGAGCTCGGGGTCGGAGACCGCGTCAAACGCGCTCCACTCCGGAGTGATGGCAATGGGATCGAAGTCGGTGCTCTCGCCGCTGGGCAGGAACGTGAGCGGAAGCTGGTACAGCTCGTGGCTGCCGGTGGCGAACCGGGTCTGGACCAGCGCGAGGAACAGCGGCGGGTCCTCGCACACCACCACGCCCTCATCGATCTCGATTCCCGTCACGTGCCGCGACTTCGACGCGTACCACCGCTGTTGCTCGACCCACTGGCGCAACGCCTCGACGTCGAGATTGTGGCGGAAGGCATTGGCGGGGGTCTGAACCTGCTCGGTCATCCGATCGCCTCCTGCCCCTCCTCGACCAGCTGGAACCAGTAGAAGCCTCTCGGTGCGAGCGTGAGGAGATAGAACAGCTCCCCGATGCGGGGAAACCGCGAGCGCCCGAACAGCTCGACTGGATAGCGGCCGGCATGCGCGCTGAGATCGAGCTCGACCGCTTGGGCCGAGCGAGCGAGGTTGTGCACACACAGCACGAGGTCATCCTCGAACCGGCGAATGACGGCGAAGATCCGCGGGTTTGAGGTCTCGATCGGCTCATAGGTACCGAACCCGAACACGGGGTGTTCCTTGCGCAACGCGATGAAGCGGTGCATCCAGCGCAGCAGCGACGTCGGCGTGCGTAGCTGCGCCTCGACGTTGACCGCCTGGAACCCGAACACAGGGTCCATCAGCGGTGGCGCGTAGAGCTGCGCGAAATCGGCCCGCGAGAAGCCACCGTTGCGGTCACCCGTCCACTGCATCGGGGTGCGGACGCCGTCGCGGTCCCCGAGGAAGATGTTGTCTCCCATGGCGATCTCGTCCCCGTAGTAGACGACTGGAGAGCCGGGCAGCGAGAACAGGATCGCGGTCATCAGCTCGATCTCGTCGCGTCCGTTGTCGAGCAACGGCGCGAGCCGCCGCCGGATGCCCAGGTTGATCTTCATCCGGGGGTCCTTGGCGTACTCGGTGTACATGTAGTCGCGCTCCTCGTCGGTGACCATCTCCAGCGTCAACTCGTCGTGGTTACGCAGGAACAGGCCCCACTGGCAGCTCTCGGGGATCGGGGGTGTGCGCTCCAGGATCTCGTAGATCGGAGCTGCCTGCTCTCGCCTGACCGCCATGAACATACGCGGCATGACGGGGAAATGGAACGCCATCTGGCACTCGTCGCCCTCGCCGAAGTACTCCACGACGTCGGCCGGCCACTGGTTGGCCTCTGCCAGCAGCACGCGGTCGGGGTAGTTCTCGGCCATCTCGCGACGCACCCGCTTCAGGTACGCGTGCGTCTCGGGCAGGTTCTCGCAGTTGGTGCCCTCGCGCTCATACAGGTAGGGGACGGCGTCGAGGCGGAAGCCATCCAGGCCGAGGTCGAGCCAGAAGCGCAGGACGTCGAGCATCGCTTCCTGGACCTCGGGATTGTCGTAGTTGAGATCGGGCTGATGGGAGAAGAAGCGGTGCCAGTAGTACGCGCCGGCGACGGAATCATGGGTCCAGTTGGAGGTCTCGGTGTCGGTGAAGATGATCCGCGCGTCCTTGTAGCGCTGATCGGTGTCCGACCACACGTACCAGTCGCGCTTGGGGGAATCCGGGCTCGAGCGCGACTCCTTGAACCACGGGTGATCGTTCGAGGTGTGGTTCATGACCAGGTCGGCGATCACGCGGATCTGGCGCGCGTGCGCGGCGTCGATCAGGGCCCGCACGTCCTCGACGTTCCCGTAGTCGGGATGCACCTTGGTGAAATCAGAGATGTCGTAGCCGCCGTCTCGCAGTGGCGACTGGTAGAAGGGCAGCAGCCAGATGCAATCGATCCCGAGCCACTGCAGGTAATCGAGCTTGTCGGTCAGGCCTCGGAAATCGCCCGAGCCGTCGCCGTTGCCGTCGAAGAAGCCGCGGATGTGGATCTCGTAGAAGATCGCCCGCTTGAACCACAGCGGCTCGGACTCGAACCACTGGCGCGTCTGCGTCTGCGACGTGCTCGCCGGCTCAGGCTGGGTCGGGGTCTTCAGCGGCGCCTCCGCCAGCAGGTGGGTGAGGGTTGGGGGACCGACCACTACGTCTCCACGTGCAGCAGATGAGCTTGGCGCACTCCAGGCTCGAGGCGCACGTAGTTGGGCCCGATGCGCCATTGGAAGCGCTCGTCGGTGAGCAGGTCCTGCACCGTGAAGCTCGGCGGCAGTCCGAGGCTCGCGGGCACGACCACCAGCCCCTCCCGGGCTTCGTGGGGGTCGATGTTGACGACCGCGATCACCGCGTTGCCCGGTGATCGCTTGGCATAGCCGATCAGCGCCTCGTTGGCAGTCTCCAAGAAGGTGATGTTGGACAGCTCCTGCAGCGCGGCGTTCTGCCTCCGCGCGCGGTTGATGCGCTCGATCAGCGGCAGCAGGGGGCCGTCCAGCGCGCGCGGCTTGATCTCGTATTTCTCGGAGTGCAGGTACTCCTCAGAACCCTCGCGCACGGCCACGTTCTCCAGGTTCTCAAACCCCGAATAGATCCCGTAGCTGGGACTGAGGGTGGCCGCGAGCACCAACCGGGCCTCGAATGCCGCCCGTCCGTCGTGCTGCAGGTAGGCGTGCAGGATGTCCGGCGTGTTGGCGAAGAAGTTGGGCCGGAAGTACTCCTGCTCGGCGGAATGCGCCAGCTCGGACACGTATTCGGTCAGCTCCCAGCGTGAGTTCTTCCAGGTGAAGTACGTATAGGACTGGCTGAACCCGACCTTGGCCAAGTGACGCATCACCGCACGCTTGGTGAACGCCTCGGCGAGGAAGATCACATCGCGGTCGCGGGCGTGGACCTCCTCGATCAGCCAGGCCCAGAACGCGAACGGCTTGGTGTGTGGGTTGTCGACCCGGAACACCCTCACGCCGCTGTCGACCCAATGAAGCATCACCGCCAGCAGCGCGTCCCAGAGCGCCTTCCAGTCCGGTGAGTCCCAGTTGACGTTGTAGATGTCCTGGTAGCGCTTGGGTGGGTTCTCGGCGTACTTGAGCGTTCCGTCGGCCCGCCGGTGAAACCATTCCGGATGCTCGGTCAGCCACGGATGGTCGGCTGAGCACTGGATCGCGAAGTCCAGCGCGATGTCGATGCCGTACCCGGTCGCCGTGCGCGTGAGCGACCGCAGATCCTCGATCGTCCCCAGCGCCGGATCGACCGCCTCGTGACCGCCGAGGGCGCAACCGATCGCCCACGGCGATCCGGGGTCGCCGGGGGCGGCGGTGAGCGCGTTGTCGCGGCCCTTGCGGTTGGTGACGCCGATCGGGTGGATCGGAGGCAGGTAGACGACGTCAAAGCCGAGCTCGGCCAACCGTGGCAGCTGCTCCTGCACCCCCTTCAGGCCGCCCCATGAACGCGGGAACAGCTCATACCAGGCGCCGAATCGAGCCCGCACACGATCCACCTCGATCCGCAGGGGCGGATCGAGGCAGGCGCGACCGTGGCGCTCCTGGTTGCGCTGAACGGCGGCGAACAGCTCGTGTCCGAGCGCCACGTCGTGCTTGACCGTCTCGGGCAGTGCTTCGTCCTGGAGCGTCCGCACGGCGTGCTCGATCAGCGCGCGATCGCCCTTGGAGCGCGTCCGCCCCGCGACCGCCCGCAGGATCGCGATCCCGTCTGAGATCTCGCTGCCCAGATCACTCTGTCCTGCCGCCAGCTTGCGCTCGAGCTCGTCGCGCCAGCTGGCGAACACATCGGTCCACGCCTCGATCGTGTACTCCCAGCGCCCCTGACGGTCCACTTCGATCCCGGCTTCCCACCGCACGCCGTCGAGGTGGGCGTCGACCCGCCGGAGCTCAGTCTCGCGCCACCCCCGGTCCCCGGACCGGCGGTACCGGACCACCGAGCGGATGATCTCGTGGCCGTCTCGGAACACGTCAGCGGAAACGGTCACCGCGTCCCCGACGCAGCGCTTGGCCGGGAAGCGTCCGCCGTCGACCGCGGGAGCGGGATACTGAATCACGATTCGCCGCGGCGGTTGTCCCACCGGATCCTCGGCGGGCGCCGTCTGGAGGGCGAGTTCATTGCGGGTGGCAGGTGCGGTCATAGCTCGAAGGTATCCAGAACGCGTCATCGAGTAAACAGCTTGTGTGAACACTAATCAGCGCTCGAGCGGCATCCAGCTTCACATCACGTCCCTTCCCGGTGCTCGGTTAGGGCCGGATGCCTACCGGTTCCTCGACTGGCTCGCGGCTGCGGGGCAGTCGTGGTGGCAAGTATTGCCGCTCGGACCTCCCGACCGCCACCGCTCGCCCTACAAGTCCGATTCGGCGTTCGCCGCTTGGCCCGGACTGCTGGCGCAACCGCGGGCCACCGTATCGGCCCGGGAGATCGCCGACCTGCGCGAGCGTCAGCGCTTCTGGATCGGCGACTGGGAACGCTTCTCCGGGCCCGGGGCGGCCGCTGACCAGGTTCGGTTCGAGCGCGAGTGGACCGCGCTGCGGCGCTACGGAGCGCAGCGGGGCGTACGAATCATGGGGGACGTCGCGATCTACGTCTCTCCCGACAGCGCCGACCACCGCGCCCATCCGGAACTGTTCCAGCGTGGGCTGGTCGCCGGGGCGCCGCCGGACTTCTACTCGACCACGGGGCAGCTGTGGGGCAACCCGTTGTATGACTGGCCGGCGCTGCAGCGACGCCACTATCGCTGGTGGGTCGAGCGCTTCCGGCGCACGCTCGAGTGCTTCGACCTGGCCCGGATCGACCACTTCCGCGGCTTTGTGGCCTACTGGGCGGTCCCGGAGGGAGCTGAGAACGCGATCGGTGGACGCTGGCGGCGGGGGCCAGGACGTGCCCCGTTCGCGGCCGCCGAGCGCGAGCTCGGACATGGCCTGCCGCTCGTGGCGGAGGACCTCGGTGTGATCACGCCGGCGGTGCGGCGGTTGCGCGAGGCGCTCGGTCTGGCCGGGATGGCGGTGCTGCAATTCGGACTGGACCCAGAGAAGCCGCGCAGTGCGCACCGGCTCGAGAATCACCTCACGCACCAAGTCGTGTACACCGGCACGCACGACCAGGACACGGCGCGGGGCTGGTATGAGTCGCTGAACCCGGCCCGCCAGCGGATCGTCGACGCCGAGCTCCAGCGATACGGCGTGACCGACCGCCAGCCCTGGTGGGCGCTGATCCGCCTGGCGTTGTCGTCTCCGGCCCGACTTTCGATGCTCCAGGCGCAGGACGTGCTCGGTCTCGGCAGCGAGGCCCGAATGAATGATCCCGCGCGGGCGGGTTCGAACTGGCGCTGGCAGCTGACCCCCGGAGCGCTGACACCCGCCCTGGCCAGACGCCTGCGTGAGGCGACCGAGGCGGCCGGACGCTGTGGCGCCGGTTGAGGCGCCTGCACTCAGCGGCGCACACGGGCCGCGAGCGCTTCGGCACGGTGGCGTCCATGGCGGTAGGCATAGGTCGAGTCGCTGCGCAGACGTCCCCACCGGGTGCTCTGCCACTGCACCAATGACGATGGACGCACGCGTGCGGGCAGGCCATCGCGTTCGAGCGCCGCCAGCGCACGCTCCGCGATCGCGATCTGCCCGAGAGCGGTCGGATGCACGCGATCGGGCATCACGAGATTGCGAGCGTGCAGCGCGCGCAGATCGACGACCAGCGCATCGAGGTCTCCGGCGACGCGATCGATCGCGCTGTCCAGCTCGTGCACCTTGACGCCGACGCGGGGCAGGCCGAGGTGGAGCGGCGCGGTGAGCGTCAGCAGCCGATCGCAACGCTCGCGCAGGAAATCGGCCGCGGCGCGAAAGCCGGCTTCGAAGCTGGTGGCATCCCAGTCGGGCGAGCGGACATCGTTGACGCCGATGTACAGGCAACCGAGCTCGTATCGTGCGCCGGGGTGGGCGGTGCGGCGTTCGAACGCGGGAATCTGGCTTTCCACGACGTCGGTCACGCGGGCGCCGTCGACGGCGTAACCGGTGAACGGCAATCCGAGCCCGCGCGCGACCCACAGCGCCCACGACTGGAGCGCCACACCCCACTGCAGCTCGCCCCCGCCGTTTGTGATCGAGTCACCGAAGGCGAGCAGGCCGAGGTGGCAGTCATGGCCGGCGTTCACGCTGACGGTCAAGGGTTCGCGAGCCTAGCGGTTCGACGGCCGAGCCACGGCGCCGCGGGCTCTGAAACGCCTCGGAGGCCGAACTAGTCGATAATCGCACCGCATTGCCCGACGTCATCGCCCCGCTCAACAACGGCCGAGAGGACATCCAACGCGCGGCCGCGGACCTGGCCGAGCGGCTTCCGGCGCCGCTGGCGCCGCTGGCTCGGCTCGCCTTCAACTACCGCTGGTCGTGGCTGCCGGGCGGTCCCGAGCTGTTCCGCGCCGTCGATCCGGAGCGCTTCGAGGTCTGCGCCCAGAACCCGGTGCGAATGCTCCAGGAGGCGCCAGGCCGCACGCTGCGCGCGGCCGCCGCCGATCAGACGCTGCTCGATCAGGTCCGCGCGCTGGACGCCGCCCTCACCGCAGACCTGGACCGTCTCGCGGCCCCGGGGCCGATCGCGCCGGAGCGCCCGGTGGCGTTCCTGTGCGCCGAATACGGCATCCACGTCTCGCTGCCGATCTATTCCGGCGGCCTGGGTGCACTGGCCGGCGACTTGCTCAAAGAGGCGTCTGATCGCGCCGTGCCGCTAGTCGCGGTCGGGCTGATGTACCGCAAGGGCTACTTCCGCCAGCGGGTCGATGGCACCGGCTGGCAGCACGAATATTGGATCGACACCGATCCGGCGCGGCTCCCGGCCGCCCTGGTCACGGGCTCAGACGGGCTGCCCGTGACGGTGCGCGTCCCGATTGGCGAGGTCGACGTGACCGCGCGGATCTGGCGGGTCGACGTCGGCCGCGTGCCCCTGTTCCTGCTCGACAGTGACTGTCCCAAGAACGGTCCGCTGGAGCGCTGGATCACCGCCCGGCTCTACGACGCCGATCCCGTCACTCGCCTCGCGCAATACGTGCTGCTCGGGGTGGGCGGCATACGCGCACTGCGCGCGCTGGGCTATGAACCCGGCGTGATTCACCTCAACGAGGGCCACGCTGCGCTGGCGCCGCTGGAGTTGGCACATGCCTGGTCGGAGAACGGTGCCCAGTTGCAGCGCGGCTGGGACATGGCTCGAGCGCGGACGGTGTTCACGACCCACACCCCCGTGCCGGCGGGGAATGACTCCTATCCACGCGATCAGGTGCAACCGGCCATCCGACGGCTGGCCGGAGAGCTCGGCACGACGGTTGAGACGCTGATCGCGTTCGGCCGCGATCAGCCTGAAGACCGATCGCAACCGTTTGGCGTCACGCAAGCGGCGTTACGGATGAGCCGTGCGGCCAACGCGGTCAGCCGGCGCCACGGCGAGGTCGCACGAGAGATGTGGAGCTGGCTGTGGCCCGAGGAGCCGGTCGAGAACGTGCCCATCGGTCATGTCACCAACGGCGTTCACGTCCCCACCTGGCTCGGCACACCGATGCGCGAGTTGCTGGACCGCTACCTCCGCGACGATTGGCTGTCGCATGCCGCGGACCCTGACACGTGGACCGGGGTGGACGACATTCCCGATGACGAGCTGTGGGCCACGCGCGAGCGCCAACGGGCGCACCTGATCGCGTTCGTGCGCGAACGGAGCATCACCGACCGGCTCATGCGCACCGACCTGCGCAAATACGTCGACGCTGCCGCGCGCGCGTTCGACGAGCACGTGCTCACGATCGGCTTCGCGCGACGCGTCGCCACCTATAAGCGGCTTGACCTGCTCACCCGCGATCCGGAGTGGACGCTCTCGCTGCTCGGCGGTGAGCATCCGGTCCAGGTCGTGCTGGCCGGCAAGGCCCACCCCCGCGACGAGGAAGCCAAGCGCTCGCTGCAGCGTCTGTTCGGGCTTCGGGCGGCGCGAATCGTGGGCGAGCGCGTCGTGTTCCTTGACGACTATGACCTTGCCTCGGCCGCCTCGCTGGTGCGCGGCTGCGACGTGTGGCTCAACGTTCCCCGTCCGCCGTTGGAGGCCAGCGGGACCAGCGGGATGAAATCCGCGTTCAATGGCGGGCTGCAGCTGAGCGTGCTCGATGGGTGGTGGGCCGAGGCGTACAACGGCCACAACGGATGGGCGATCCCGGGCGGGGTCGATCCCGATCACGACGCCCAGGATGAGCGCGATGCGGACACCCTGCACGGCCTGCTCGCCAACGACGTGCTGCCGTCCTTCTACGAGCGCGACGACGCCGGCTTGCCGCGTCGCTGGACTCAACTCATGCGCGCCTCGCTGCAGTCGCTCGGCCCCCGGTTCTGCGCCAGCCGCATGCTGGCCGAATACGTCGACCGTCCGTACCGGAGCTGAGGCCTGCCCAGCGGGCCGGGCGGAAGGATCGAGACCATCGCGGCGTCTTTATCCTATGAACGTCATGCCCTCCCCAGTCGACAACCAAAAGCCGCGCCGCGGGCAACTGGCCGACCTGTCCGCGCTAGCGGACGGGACGCTTGAACCCGGCCGTCGGACCGCCGTCGAGGCGAGCATCGCCGCCTCGCCCGAGCTGACCGCGCTGTACGAGCAGGAGCGGCGCGCGGTGAGAGTGCTGCACCGGGCGCGGCAGACCGACCGTGCGCCTGCGGCATTGCGGGCCAGGATCGACGCGCAGCGTCCGCGGGCCAGTTCCCGCGCCCGGCGCCGGGTCACCTATGCAGGCGGTCTCGCGGCCGCCCTGGCCGTGATTGTGCTGGCGCTGGTGCTCGTCCTGCCTTCGGGCACGCCGGGCGCGCCGTCGCTCGGACAGGCCGCCGCACTGGCTGGCCTGGGGGCGTCGGCGCCGGCGCCGGCGCCTGACTCCGGGGCGCCTTCGGTCAAGCTCGAACGCAATGTCGGCAACCTCTACTTCCCCAACTGGGCTCAGCGGTTTGGCTGGCACGCGGTCGGTCAGCGCGTCGATCACATCAACGGACGCCTGGCCGTGACGGTCTACTACAAGTGGCGTCGAGCCATCGTTGCCTACACGATCGTCGCCGCGCCCGCGCTGGATCAGCCCAGCGCCCGGGTGACCCGTGTCAACGGCACCGATCTGCGAACGTTGAGGTTGGGGGGTCGCCTGGTCGTGACCTGGCATCGCGCTGGGCACACCTGCGTCCTTTCCGGCGTATCGGTACCGGCGCGCGACCTCCAGCATCTGGCCGCCTGGAAGGCCCCCGGGCTCGTTCGCAGCTCCTAGAGGCGGCCGTGCGTGGGCGCTTACGTTTCGGGCTCGAGTGCGGGGGGCCGCTCTGCGGGCGCCCGTGACCGCGGGGCAGTCGGCGGGTCGACAGAGGTGAGCGCGGCGGCCACGCGTTGCCGGGCCCGGTGCAGCCGCGTGGTGATCGTCGCCTCGCGCACTCGAAGCGCGCGGGCGGCCTCGCGGTAGGAGAGTCCGACCACGTCGATCGCGACCAGCGCGTCGCGAAAGTCGTCGGGCAGCGCGGCGATCGCGCTGTAGAGCTCCTGCGATTCGATGACTGACTCCGGCTGCACGGCGGCGCGATCTTCGATGAAGTCGAGATCGTCCGGAAATGAGGTGGTCCGAGGGCGCCGAGTCGCCGTGCGCCGTTGGCTGAAGAACGTGTTTCTCAGCACCCGCAACAGATAGCCCAGATCATCCTCGGAGTGGAGGATCCGGGGCTTGCGCAGCACCCGCATAAACGTCTCCTGCACCAGGTCTTCGGCCTCCTCGCGCGAGCCGCAGAGGCTCCACGCAGCGCGGTAGAGCCGATCGAGATGGTCGCCGAGCGCCGCAGGGTCGAGCTGACGATCGGGGGTCATACGGCTGTGAGCCGACCCTAGGCGCCTGTCATTCCGCGGACGATCGCATGTCAGTCTCGGAGCGCTGAAAGCGGGCGGGGGCCCGGCCCGATGTACTTCGCGGTGGGTCGGATCAGTCTTCCCTCGCGCTTCTGCTCGAGAATGTGCGCCGACCAGCCGGCTGTCCGCGCGCACGTGAACATCGGCGTGAACAACTCCGGCGGGACCTCGGCGAAGTCGAGGACGACCGCGGACCAGAACTCGACGTTGGTCGCGAGCACGCGGTCAGGTTTGCGCGCCTGCAATTCGGCCAGCGCGGCGATCTCGAGCGCCTCGGCCGCCTCCATCCGCGGGGACGCCAGCGCGCGCGCGGTCCGTCGCAGCACTCGGGCGCGAGGATCCTCGGCGCGGTAGACGCGGTGACCGAAGCCCATCAGCCGCTCACCGTTATCGAGCAACTGCTTGACGTAGCGGTCGGCATCACCCATGGCCTCAACGTCGTCGAGCATCTTCAGCACGCGTGAGGGCGCGCCTCCGTGCAGCGGTCCTGAGAGTGCGCCCACCGCGGCTGACAGAGCGGCTGCGACATCAGCCCCGGTCGACGCAACCACCCGGGCGGTGAAGGTCGACGCGTTCATCCCGTGTTCGGCGGCCGAGTTCCAGTACGCGTCGATGGCCGCCACGTGCTTGGGATCGGCCTCGCCCCGCCAGCGGATCAAGAATCGCTCCGGAATCGAGCTCGCCTTGTCGATCTCGACCTGGGGCACCGGTGGCTTGCCGATCCCGCGCGCGGACTGAGCCACGAACGACAACGCCATCACCGATGCCCGCGCCAGGTTGTCCCGCGCCTCCTCGTCGGAGATGTCGATCAGCTCGCGGAATCCCCACTGGGGTCCCAACATGGCCAGCGCCGCCTGTACATCGACCCGCGGATCACCGGAGCGGACGCTCAGCGGGTGCGGATCGGCGGGCGGCATCCCGGGCAACAGCGCGCCGTCGACCAGCAGCCCCCACACCTGCTCGAAGGGCACGGTGCCGACCAGATCCTCGATATTCACGCCGCGATATCGCAGCGCCCCGCCGGCCCGATCGGGCTCTGCGATCTCGGTGGCGAAGGCGACGACGCCCTCCAGGCCAGACTGGACTTCCGTGGTGACGCTCATCTCATCGTGCTCCTGGGGGCGGGTGATCGTGGCGGCGAGCACACAAGGCTAGCTGCATGGGCTTCGCGCAAAGCCCGATGACTCCCCCAGGACGAAGTCATTCCCCCAGGACGGTCCGCATCGGCTTCGGCGCCACGCCCAGTCGCTCGGCATCCGCCGTGCCGTGGTGAGAGGTCAGGGCAACCTCGAGCAGCTCCGCCTCGTCCCAGGTCGCGAACGCCTTCGGACCCATCACGAGCTCAACCAGGTTCAGGGCCGGGCGGGTCAGGCGGGCGGGCACCGTGACGATCGGCCGGCGACGGTGAAACGACGCCAGCGCAATCCTGACCATCTCCTCGTGGGTCAACGTCTCCGGACCCGCGAGCTCATACCGCGCGCCCGCCCGGTCCGCGTCTGGCCCGCGGCCTGACAGCGCCGCGATCACGCATTCAGCCACGTCCTCGGCCCAGATCGGCTGAAACGGTGCCTGCCCCGAGCCGGGGATCGGCATGACGGCAAGCTGCGACAGGCGCCGCAGCAGAGTCAGGTAGGGGTCGTTCGGCGTGTACACGATCGACGGCGCGAACACGATGTGGCAGAGCGATGACTCGACCACCGCTCGTTCCCCGATCGCCTTGGCTCGCAGCAGGCGAGCCGGGCTGCGCGTCGAGGCCCCGAGCGCGGAGAAGAACACGAACCGCCGCACCCCGGCCGCCTCGGCGGCGTGGACCAGCCGCCAGGTCGCCCCGGCCACCAACTCCTCGATCGACCCGTTGGGCTGGGCGCGGATGACCGACGCGAGATGCACCACGGTGTCGACACCTCGCAGCGCATGACGAAACGAGAGCGGGTCGGAGAGATCGCCCAGGGCGATCTGCACGCGCACCCGCTCATCGCCCAGGCGACGCGGATCACGGACCAGGCAGCGGACGGAAGTCTCCGCGGTGATCAGCCGCTTGAGCAGCGCTTGCCCGACCGTCCCGGTGGCACCGGTCAGCAGCAGCACGGGCGGAAGGCTAGCGCTGGGGACGGTCCCGAGAATGCGCAGTTCGCCGGTGCCGACCGGCGCGCGACGGGCCTTAGGCCATCGGCAGCGACATGCCCGCCGGCTTCGGTGCTGCGGCCGGCGCGGGTGCCTGCATCACCGGCAGCTCGATCGGCGACAGCGCGATCAGGCCGCGCGCGGCGTGGCGGAGCGCCTGTGACGCCGGGTCGTCGGGGTCTGAGTAGACGACCGGAAGCCCCGCGTCAGACTGCTCGCGGAGCGCCAGCGTGAGCGGAATCTTCGCCAGCAGCGGAACCTCCAACTCCTCGGCCAGGAGCTGGCCACCACCTTCGCCAAAGATCGGGAAGCGCTCGCCGCTCGGCGTGACGAATCCGGACATGTTCTCGATCACCCCGGCGATCTCGAGCTTGAGCTTGTCAGCCATCTCGGCCGAACGGCGCGCGACCTTTTGCGCCACCGGTTGGGGCGTGGTGACGATCAGGAACTTGGCCTGAGGTAGGAGCTGCGCCAGCGTCATCGAGACGTCGCCCGTCCCGGGCGGCAGATCGATCAGCAGGTAGTCGAGCTCACCCCATTCGACATCCTCGAGGAACTGCTGCAGCGCCTTGTGGAGCATCGGCCCGCGCCAGACCACGGCGGCGTCCTGCTCGACGAAAAAGCCGATCGACATCACGCTGATGCCGTCCTGCGCCTTGATCGGAAGGAGCTTGCGGTTCGCGTTGACCTGCGGGCGCTCGGCGCCCAGGCCGAGCATCCTCGGCTGCGAATAGCCCCAGACATCGGCATCGAGCACGCCGACCGACTTGCCGTCCGCGGCCAGAGCCGCCGCCAGGTTGGCCGTGACGCTCGACTTGCCGACCCCGCCCTTACCCGACCCGATGCAGACGACGTTGCGGACCTGGGCCAGGGCCCCTTCCGGCAGCGCGCCTCGACCCAGCTTGCGGCCGAGGGCCGATTTCTCGTGATCCGACAGCACGTCGAAGCTGACATTCACGCCGACAACACCGTCGAGCTCGCTCACGGCCTGCGCGACACCGGTCTGGAAATGGCTGCGGATGGGGCAGCCGGGCGTCGTGAGCGACACCATCACGTCGACCACCCCGGTGGGGTGGATGTCGATCGAGCGAACCATCTCGAGCTCGACGATGTCGCGTCGCAGCTCGGGGTCGATCACGGAGCGAAGCGCTTCAGTCACCTGGTCTTTGGTCGGCATGCGTCCATTCTCGCAGACGGCGCCGAGCGGCTCGGGGGTGGCGGCGTGCGATCGGTGCAGTCCACGCTGCGCCGCGCTCACGCCAACCGGGGTGCGACCTCGTCGCCCAGCAGCGCGACCGCCTCGAGGTCGTCGTGCAGCAGGTGCTGGCACATCACGCGGCTCACCCCCGCCTCCCGCAGCGCCATCAGCTGCTGCACCGCGTCATCGATCGTCCCCACGACCCAGCCCGCCGGCGGATCGGCCAGGAACGCGTCCGCGTCGTCGTCGCCCCGCACCCGACTGAGCAGGTTGCGGGAGGCGAGGCGGCCGGCCCGGTCGCGCAGTTCGGCGGCGTCGGCCCCCAGGACCACTCCGGTCATGATCGAGACTGGAATCGGGCCTCGGCCGGCGCGCTCGCACGCCTCGCCGATGCGGCCCTTACGCTCGGCGATCTGGTCGAGCGTCGGGAACGGCGTGTTGTACTCGTCGGCGAAGCGGGCGGCCAAGGCGGCGCTGCGCGGGCCGCCGGTGCCGCCCATGATCAGCGGCGGGCGCGGACGCTGGATGGGCTTGGGCTGTGCGTCCAGGTCGCGCAGCGTGTAATGCTGGCCGTCGAAGGAGAAGGTCTCATCGCCCCAGTTGCCGAACACGATCTGCAGCTGCTCCTCAAGGATGTCGATCCGCACGCCTGTGGATGGGAAGGAGAAGCCGTGCGCCTCGTGC
>Ga0302326_10008974_pt1 | contig 21980 bp, 19 predicted proteins | sample Palsa_T0_3_FD_202264 | JGI IMG/M metagenome (GOLD analysis project Ga0302326, IMG submission 202264) | Peat permafrost microbial communities from Stordalen Mire near Abisko, Sweden - Palsa_T0_3 | ecosystem: Environmental > Terrestrial > Soil > Palsa > Peat permafrost | place: Sweden: Abisko... | reverse complement strand
GCCGCTGACGAGTCTTCGAACATGCTGAAGGCCCGGTTGCGCACCAGGTCCATCACCGCCGGGTTGACGGCGTCGGCGACAGCGGCGAACTGGCCGAAGGGTGAGCTGGCCCGCCGCGGCCGGTGCACGATCGCATCGGTGATCACGCCCGCCGCCTGATCCGGTGTCAGTGCCGGGAATTTGTCGTAGAGCTTGGTCGGACTGATCATCGGCGTCCGGACCAGCGCCATGTGCACGGTGGTGAACTTGACGTCGTCGTTGACGACCTCGGCCTGCAGTGCGTCGCACAGACTGTCCAGCGCGGATTTGCTGGCGATGTAGGCGCCGAAGCGGGGCGCCCGGGTCTGCACCCCGACCGAGGACACGTTGATGATCTGCCCGAAGCCGCGTTCCCGCATACCAGGGATGAACTTGAGGATGAGCTGCACCGCGCCCAGATAATTCAGCTGCATGGTGCGCTGATAGTCGTGAATGCGGTCGTAGGACAATGCCAGCGAGCGCCGAATCGACTTTCCGGCGTTGTTGACCAGCATGTCGACGCCGCCGAGATCGTCCAGCACCTTGTCGGCCATCGCGGCGATGGCGTCCATGTCGGTCAGATCGCAGGGGTAGACGTGCGCGGTGCCCCCGTTGCCGCGGATGTCTTTGGCCACCTTCTCCAGGTTCTCCGCAGTCCGGGCGACCAACACCACCTCTCCCCCGGCCTCGGCGATCTTCTTCGCCGCCGCCTCACCGATTCCCGACGATCCGCCGGTGATGAGTGTGATGGTGCCCTCGACCGCCTCGTGCAGGGTGCGGCCACGCACCGCATCGAGCAGGTTGTGCAGGTAGAACGGCCGATATCGGCCGGCCGAGTTCGGGGTATTGACGAGGCTGGACATGGCGGCGAACGGCTTCTCGACGAGACCGGTCAGATCCCCCAGATTCATAGATTTCTCACTCCCGATGGTGATTGCCCTGGATTCACCACCGAGTCTGCTACACCGCCGGAGAAGATCCGGTGATTCCGCCGCAATCCGGTTGTTACGCCAAGTAATCGCCCGGTGATGGCGCTCTAACTGGCGGGCAATCGTGAGGTGGTCCGCTATCAGCATGGGAATACTCACCCGATTCCGTAAGCCCGGCACGGTATCGCTGTACGACAAGATCGGCGGTCACGACGCCCTTGAAGTCGTCGTCGAAGACTTCTACTGCCGCGTGCTCGACGATGATCTGCTGTCGAGCTTCTACGCCGGGGCGGACATGCAACGGGTGAAGGCCAGGCAGGTCGAATTCCTAAGTTCTCTACTCAGCGGATCCGTGACCTACACCGGCATGTCGATGCGGCAGGCGCATGAAGGCCGCGGAATTTCCATGCATCACTTCGCGATGGTGGCTGCGCACTTGGCGGATTCGCTGTGTGCAGCGGGCCTGCATCCGGACACGATCACCGAAATACTTCACATGGTTGCCCCGCTGGCCGGTGAGATCGCAACGGAAAACACCAAGGCGGTCGTCTGACGGCCTTCGGAGACTTCGCCGAGCGTGTGTCGGCTGCGAATTAGCGGCCTGGGTTCTCGCGTCGACCACGCTCGGCGGACCTCATTGTCAAACCGGGAAATCTGCCAGATTGTCAAGCGCGGCCTAGATTAGATCTCACAAGGCGTGTCACGCGCGGCTTCAGGAGAACGGAAACCCGGCCATGTTTTCCGGCATCATCCGCTACTTGCCCGTTGTGGCGGCCGCTTTGGCGATTGTCGGCGCTACGACGGCGCTGCCTGCCGGTACGGCAGTGGCCGACCCGACGGGCCAGGACCAGAAGTTCTTCGACCTGCTCGGCGAGAACGACATTCCCCCCGTCGACAACGACAACAGCCTGATCATCACAGCGCATAAAGTCTGTTCCAAACTCGATGACGGCATGTCGGTGGACGACATGGTGGATTTGATCAGGAACAACGGCTTCAACGAGAATCCGCTCACCCGCCTGCGACCCCAACGCCGCATTACCGCCACCATCAACCGCTTCATCAGCGCGTCGGTGGAGGCTTACTGCCCGTACGACAAAGGCAAGATCGCCTCCATCGCGAGTTACCGCACGATGCGCTCGGCCGACCCGGTGTACGTGTTCACCGCCTACACACATAACGCCCCGGTGTCCCGCCGCGTGATACTCGCCTCGCTGATCGAGCCGCTTCCCGCCGGTGAAATCGCGCCCACGAAGCCTTTACCAGTACCAGCGGCACCACCGCCTGAACCGCAAGAGGTGCAACCCGTACCGCAGCAGCCGCCGCCTCCACCACAGCGACGCGTACAACCAGTGCCACAACAGGCGCCGCCGCCACAAGCCGAGCCGCCGCCTGAGGCGCCTCCGCCCGAAGCGCCTCCGCCCGAAGCGCCTCCGCCCGAAGCCGAACCACCGGCACCGGCAGCGCCTCCTGCTGCCCCTGCTCCGGCTCCCGCTCCGGCTCCGGCTCCCCCGCCGCCGGATCCACCCGCGCCGCCGGGCCATGTGAGGCTCGCTCCCTGAGCCAAGCGACAATTGCTGCGTGACCCGGACATTCGACGATCTCGTTGCCGAGGCAGCCGCAGCGCCGGTCGACGGCTGGGACTTCTCCTGGCTGGACGGCCGAGCCACCGAGGAGCGCCCATCATGGGGCTACCAACGCCTGATGAGCCAGCGGTTGGCGACGGCGACGGCCGCTCTGGACCTCGACACCGGCGGCGGTGAAGTGCTGGCGGGCGCGCCGACCTTTCCGCCGACGATGGTCGCGCTGGAGACCTGGCCGCCGAACGCCGCGCTGGCCACCACGCTGCTGCATCCTCGTGGCGTCGTGGTTGTGGCAGCGCCCGATGAGCCGCGGTTGCCGTTCGCCGACGAGGCGTTCGACTTGGTGACCAGTCGGCATCCAATCTCCTTGCGCTGGAACGAGATTGCCCGAGTCCTGCGCCCGGGCGGCACCTACCTCGCCCAGCAGATCGGGCCCGCGACGATGTCCGAGTTGGTCGACTTCTTCATCGGACCGCAGCCACAGAAATGGGCCGAGTTGCACCCCGATGCCCAGAATTCGCATGCGCGGGCCGCCGGCCTGGACGTCGTTCAGATGCGGATGGAGCGGCAGCGAGCAGAATTCTTCGACATCGCCGCGGTGATCTATTTCCTGCGCAAGGTGGTCTGGACCGTGCCGGACTTCAGTGTCGACCGCTACCGCGATCACTTGCGCAAACTGCACGAACAGATCGAATCCGACGGCCCATTCGTCGCTCACGCGACCCGACTGCTCGTCGAGGCCGCCAAGCCGTAGCGACCATCGATGTGGATGCAACGATCTGCCTATGAGCATGGCGGGGATGGGCCTGATGGGTTTGGTCGCGGGTGCGTCGACCGCGGGCATGCTGGGGGTCGCGATTGATGGGCGACGCGCCTAACGTCGTCGGCGACGAGTGGTTCGAGGGTCTCCGGCCGCACCTACCGGCCACTGGCGAGAACGCGAAATACCGAACGGCTCATGAAGTCCACTGCGACAACGCGACGGTCGCGACGCTGTCGCTGGAGATCGGCCGAATCGAGCGGCAGTGGGTAGACGAGGCCAAAAGCTTTCCGCGCCGGGCACGGAAGTGATCTCAGCCCTCGGCGCGCAACACGTCCAGGGCGTGCTCCAAGTCCGCCGGATAAGGGCTGACAATCTCCATCTGCCGCCCGTCACCGGGATGAGTGAACGACAGCGACCGAGCGTGTAGCCATTGACGTTCCAGCCCAAGCTTTTTCGCGAGCTTGGGATCGGCGCCGTAGGTCAGGTCGCCGCAGCACGGATGATGTAGCGCGGCGAAGTGCACCCGAATCTGGTGCGTGCGGCCGGTTTCCAGGTGCACATCGAGCAGGCTCGCGGCGACGAAGGCTTCGACGGTGTCGTAATGGGTCACGCTCTGCCGACCGTCGGAGGTGACGGCGAACTTCCAGTCGTGACCGCGGTGGCGGCCGATCGGCGCATCGATGGTGCCGCTGGAAGGATCCGGATGTCCCTGCACCAGAGCCTGGTAACGCTTGTCGACCGTGCGCTCTTTGAATGCGCGTTTGAGCAGCGTGTAGGCCCGTTCGGAGATGGCGACCACCATCACCCCGGAGGTGCCGACATCGAGTCGCTGGACGATCCCCTGCCGCTCGTGCACCCCGGAGGTGGTGATCCGGTAGCCCGCCGCGGCCAGCCCGCCGAGCACTGTCGGCCCGGTCCAGCCCACCGACGCGTGCGCGGCGACCCCGGCCGGCTTGTCGACGGCGACGATGTCGTCGTCGGAGTACAGGATCGTCATGCCTTCGATGTCGACAGGTGTGTTCTCCACCGGTGCCGGCGGCTCGGGGAGTCGCACCTGCAGCCACGCTCCCGATGTGAGCCGATCAGACTTGCCGGCCTGCACACCGTCCAATTCGACTCCGCCGTCCTCGGCCAACGCCGCGGCGGCCGTGCGGGACAGACCCAGCAGCCGCGCCAGCCCGGCGTCGACTCGCATGCCGGCAAGACCCTCCGGCACCGGCAGCGACCGATCGGTCATCAGTTTCGGTCGGCCGCGGACCGGTCGACGGTGTCGTCGTGCGGCCCCCCGACATCCGAGCCGTCAGTCGTAGCGGTGGGGTCATCGGCCTTCACCAGGCGCCGCTCCTCCGCAGAGCTTCGCTCTGCATCGTCGTCGGCGCGGCGGCGGCCGATGGTGTCGAAGTCGTAGCCGAGCGCCGAGAGTGTGACCAGCAGAATCGCCCCGCCGACCACCGATGGGTCGGCGACGTTGAACACCGGCCACCACCCGATCGACAAGAAGTCCACGACGTGTCCGCGCAGCGGTCCGGGCGAACGGAGGAACCGATCGACCAGGTTTCCCATGGCGCCGCCGAGGATCATGCCGAGGCCGACGGCCCACCACGGCGACACCAGCCGCCGTCCCATCCAAAAGATTCCGACGACGACCGCGCTGGCGATCACTGTGAGCATCCAGGTGTATCCGGTCGCCATCGAGAACGCGGCCCCGGAGTTGCGGACTAATGTCCAGGTGACAGTGTCGCCGATGATCGGTACCGGCTGCCCGGGCGTCAGCAGCTTGACCGCGAACACTTTGGTGACGATGTCGAGCGCCAGCACCACCGCCGCCACCGACAACAGCAGAGGCTGTCGCCGTCGAAGCGCGGGAGCCTGCGCTTCCCCGGACGTATCGGCCTTGGTCACCGGCTCAGCCGGTCCCGTTGGATGCTCCGTCACTCGTACATCATCCACTAAGGCTGAAGCGGCGACCCGCAGCGCCCGGGCGCGCCGCACTCGCGATCACCGCAGGGCCGAAGCGGCGACCCGCAGCGCCCGGGCGCGCCGCGCTCGCGCCCGCAGCGATGCGGGATGATTTCTTCCATGAGCCGCGTGACCGTCATCGCGACCGGCGGGACGATCGCCAGCACCGCACACGCCGACGGGGCGCATCGGCCGACCCGGGGCGGCGCGGAGTTGGCGGCCGGTCTGGACGTCGACGTCGTCGACGTGATGGCGAAGGACAGTTCACGGCTGACCCCGTCGGACTGGGATATGTTCGGCGCGGCAGTTCGAGCCGCGGTCAGGGGCGGTGCTAGCGGCGTTGTTTTGACGCACGGCACCGACACTCTCGAGGAGTCGGCACTCTGGCTGGACCTGACCTATGCCGGCGCGGTCCCGCTGGTGATGACCGCCGCTATGCGCAGCGCCGACGATCCTGACGCGGACGGGCCGGCGAATCTGCGCGAGGCGCTGGCGGTGGCCTCCGAGCCTGCCGCCCGTGACCTCGGCGTGCTGGTGTCGTTCGCCGGCCGGATCCTACGACCGATGGGTTTGCACAAGGTGGCTACCGGCGAGTCCTTCGCCGGTCAACTGCTGGGCAGTGTGAACGGCGGAGTGACGCTGGCGGGCACCAAGACGCGGCCGTACCTGAGCGAATTGACCGCAGCCGGCGCGCCGCGGGTCGACATCGTTGCGACATATCCGGGCGGTGACGCGGTCGCGATGGACGCCTGCGTGGCTGCGGGCGCCCGTGGCATCGTGCTGGAGGCGCTCGGCGCGGGTAATGCCGCCGCCGCGGTGGTCGACGGCGTGCGGAAGCACTGCCAAGACGGGGTCGAGATCGCGGTGTCGACCCGGGTGGTTGGTGGTCGGGTCAGTCCGGGATACGGCCCTGGCCGCGATCTGGTCGACGCCGGGGCGGTGATGGTGTCGGGGGTGCCGCCGAGCCAGGCCAGGGTGCTGCTGATGGCGGCGCTGGCCGCCCGGCTACCGCTGCGCGACATCGTCGACCGCCTGCTCTGAGCTCCTGTCGGCCAGCGCAGCGACATATTCAGGCCAGTCGAGGCTGTCCACCGGGTTCGCCCGGGTGATCTCGTCGGTGTCGGACGGGAACGTCCGCGCCGGGCCCGGACCCGAGCCACGGGACTCGAACCGGACCGTGACCACGCCGTGCCCGGCGCCCTGCACCCAACCATGGCCGAGCTCGCGGTGGGTCACGTCGTCGCCCACCCGCCATTCCGCGGTACCGGGCACCGGTGACACCACGGCGTCCGGGCCCGCGTGTGCCGTCTCCGCGCCCGGATCGGTGTCCGACATGGTCAGCTCCAGATCGGAGAACAGCGATTCTTGGCGCACGCTGCTCAGGCCCGAAAAGCCAACGCCCAGTAGACGAATCGGCCCGATCTCGCGCGGGTCGAGCAGCAACCGGCGGGCCATTGCCGCCAGCGCGGCGCTGTCGGTGGTCGCATAGGGCAGGGTGGCCGAACGGGTCAGCGTGCTCATGTCGCCCTTCTTCAACTTGACCGTGACGGTCCGTGCGCCGCGCCCATCGCGGCACAGTCGCTGGTGAGCGTGCTCGGCGATCGGCGCGATCGCCTCGCGCAGCTCCTCCAGCGTGGTCAGGTCGGCCGCGAACGTGGACTCGGCGCTGATCTGCTTGGCTTCGGCACGTTCGGCCACCGGGCGGTCGTCGATACCGCGGGCCAACCGGTGCAGCGCGGGCCCGATCGTGGCGCCCAGGATGTTGGCCACCTCGGCGTCGCTCAGCGCGGCCAGCTGCCCGATCGTCTCGATGCCCAGCCGATGCAGCTTCTCTTCGGCGACCGGCCCGATACCCCACAGCTTGCGCACCGCGAGCCCGTCGAGCAACCGCTTCTCGTCGTCGCGCGAAATCACTTGAGTGCCATCGGGTTTGGCCAGGCCGGATCCGATTTTCGCGATCTGCTTGCCCGAACCGGCGCCGACCGATGCGATCAGGCCGGTCTCGTCGAGCACTCGTTGCCGCAACGCCGCGCAGAACCGCTCGACATCAGCCGCCGATGCCCCGGCCAATTCGGGCGGCTCCCCGAATGCTTCGTCGAAAGAGAGCTGCTCGACGAGGGGAACCACCGACCGCACGGTGTCGAACACCCGGCGGCTTGCGACTCCGTAGACCACTCCGCGCGGCGGCAACACCACCGCCGTCACACCGATCAACCTGCGGGCTTGGTGCATCGGCATGGCCGATCGAGCGCCGAACACCCGAGACTCGTAGCTTGCGCCGGCTACCACCCCGCGCCCGCCCAGCCCGCCGACCAGCACCGGGCGCCCCCGCAGTGTGGGCCGCGTGAGTTGCTCGACGGACGCGAAGAAGGCGTCCATGTCGAGGTGCAGCACCCAGCGGGAATCCACGACTACCAGCCTCTCAAATCCCGGCGACGGATTTCCAAGCGGCGAGCCAGCGAACTCGAAGCTGAGTCACTGGCAAGGCCGGGGTTTCGTGGTGTACACGTCGAGTCATGTCGATCGAGGAATTGCCGCACCGGCTGCGGCAAGTAGCGGAATCGTTTGGAATTGACGCCGAACGCTACGACAGGGCGCGGCCGGCCTACCCTGACGAGCTGATCCAGCGCGTCGTCGCGTCCAGCCCCGGCACCGATTTCCTGGACGTCGGGTGCGGGACCGGCATCGGGGCTCGCCAATACCGGGCGGCCGGTGTCACTGTGCTCGGCGTCGACGTGGACACCCGGATGGCCGAATTCGCCAGGCAGACGGGGATCGAGGTCGAGATCGGCAAGTTCGAGGAGTGGGATCCGCGCGGGCGATCGTTCGACGCGGTCGTGGCAGGCCAGGCCTGGCACTGGGTCGACCCGGTACTCGGCGCCGCTAAGGCAGCGCAGGTGCTGCGACCGCACGGGCTGCTGGCCTTGTACTGGCATGTCTTCGACCCGCCCACCGAGGTCGCCGAACCCTTTGACGAAGTCCTGAGCCGAGTGGCGCCCGACGGACCGCTCAAGAGCCCGGGCCTTGGACTTCAACAACGCAACCTCGAGCGGGCCGTCGAGGGCATTCACACCGCAGGCGGCTTCAGCGAGCCCCAAAAGTGGCACTTCGAATGGCAGCGGGACTACACCCGCGACGAATGGCTGGACCATCTCGCTACCACGGGCCAGCTCACCGTCCTCCCGCCGGAGCAACTGGCCACCGTCTTGGATGCCGTTGGGGCGGCCATTGATTCGGCCGGCGGCGGCTTCACCATGCAGTACGTCACGCTGGCGACCGCCGCGACGCTCAGATCTTAGAGATAGCCACCCGCACTCCGTCGCCGATCTCGGCGGCGCCCTGCTGCGGCTCGTCGAATTGGAAACTGGTGGCCAGGATTTCTCCGGCGATCAGGTCGCGGTGCGTCGCCGCCCAATCGGCCCGTTCCGCGGGCACCGACATCACCACGCTGATCCGGTCGGACACGTCGAGCCCACTGGATTTGCGCAGCTCCTGCAATTCGCGGATGCGGTCTTTAGCCCACCCCTCGGCTTCGAGCTCAGCTGTCACCGTCGCATCCAGGACCACAAGCCCGGCGCCGCCCGGCAGCGGCGCGGTGTACTCGGGGTCGGCGGCGACCAGCCGTGAACTGTATTCGTCGGGTTGGAGCACCACCGGTCCCGCGGTCAGCGTGCCGTCCGGGTTGACGACGCCCTCCCCTGCCTTGACCGCCTTGATCGCCGCCTGCACATCTTTGCCGAGTCGCGGACCGGCGACCCGGGCGTTGACGGTCAGCTCGAAGCGACCGTAGCGGTCAATGTCGTCGGTCAGCTCGACCGATTTGACGTTCAGCTCGTCGGCGATCAAATCCGCAAAGGGTTCCACCAAGACCGGATTGTCTACTGCCACAGTCAGATTGGGCAGAGGCAGTCGCACCCGCAGCTTCTTCGCCTTGCGCAGCGACGAGGCCACCGAGCAGACCTCACGGACCTGGTCCATCGCAGCGACCAGCTCGGCGTCCGCGGGCAGCAGCTCGGCAGCCGGCCAGTCGGACAGGTGCACCGAACGTTCGGCGGTGATGGCGCGCCAGACGATCTCAGTGGTCATCGGCAGCAGCGGTGCCGCAAGCCTCGCGGTCACCTCGAGCACGGTGTGCAGCGTGTCGATCGCGTCGGGGTCTTCCTCCCAGAACCGCGAACGAGAACGTCGCACATACCAATTCGTCAAGGCTTCGGTGAACTGCCGCAGCTGTTCGCAGGCCGCGGAGATGTCGCAGCCGTCCAATTGGGCGGTCAGGTCGTCACGCAGCGCCGCCAGCTTGGCCAGAATGTAGCGATCCAGGACGTGGCGCGAATCAGCGCGCCACGTTCCGACTTTCGGCGCGTAGAGGGCCAGGAAGCTGTAGGCGTTCCAGAACGGCAGCAGCACCTGGCGCACCCCGTCGCGAATCCCCTGCTCGGTGACGATCAAATTGCCGCCGCGCAGGATGGGCGACGCCATCAAAAACCAGCGCATGGCATCGGAGCCGTCGCGGTCGAAGACCTCGCTGACGTCGGGATAGTTGCGCAGCGACTTGCTCATCTTCTGACCGTCGCTGCCCAGCACGATCCCGTGCGCTACACACGCTGTGAACGCCGGCCGGTCGAACAGCGCGGTGGCCAACACGTGCAGGGTGTAGAACCAGCCGCGGGTCTGGCCGATGTACTCGACGATAAAATCACCGGGGTAGTGCGCGTCGACCTGCTTGCCAGGGTCGGCGCCGTGAATCCCGTCGAACCAGTCGCGGTTCTCGAACGGATAGTGCACCTGGGCGTAGGGCATCGACCCGGAGTCGAACCACACGTCGAAGACGTCCGGGATTCGCCGCATCGTCGACTGTCCGGTCGGGTCGTCGGGGTTGGGCCTGGTGAGCTCGTCGATGTAGGGGCGATGCAGGTTGTCGGGTCGCTCGCCGAAGTCGCCCTCCAACTCGTCGAGGCTGCCGTACACATCGATCCGCGGATACGCCGGGTCGTCGGACACCCACACCGGAATGGGGGTGCCCCAATAACGATTTCGCGAGATCGACCAGTCCCGTGCACCCCGCAACCACTTGCCGAACTGACCGTCTTTGACGTGTTCGGGATACCACGTGATCTGCTGGTTGAGCTCGACCATTCGGTCACGGAAGTCGGTGACTTTGATGAACCACGACGAAACCGCCCGGTAGATCAGCGGATTGCGGCACCGCCAGCAGTGCGGATACGGGTGGTCGTAGGTTTCCTGGCGGATCAGAACCGCACCGTTCGCTGCGGCCGGGCCGGTGTGGTTCTTCAGATCGCGGATGATCTGCGGGTTGGCATTGAAAACATGTTGGCCCTGATAGTCGGGCACGGTGGCGTCGAATCGCCCTCTGGCATCAACGGGTGTCACCGGGACGATGCCGGCTTGGTCGGCAGTCTCCTTGTCGTCCTCGCCGTAGGCCGGTGCCAGATGCACGATGCCGGTACCGTCGTCGGTGGTGACGAAATCTGCTGCCAGCACCTGAAAAGCGTTGGGCGCGTCCATGAAATACGGGAACGGCGGCACGTAGCGCATGCCGACCAGGTCGCTGCCGCGGTACGTGCCCAGCACCTCTGGCGCGTCGCCGAATTCCCTTGCGTAGGCGGCCAATCGGGCCTCGGCCAGCACGACACGGTGATCGCCGGCTCGCACCTGAACGTAGCTGACGTCGGGATTGACGGCCACGGCCTGGTTCGACGGCAGTGTCCACGGCGTCGTGGTCCACACCAGCAGGTGCGCGCCGGCAAGATCGCCGTCGGTCACCGCGAATCCGACTGTCAGGGCCGGATCTTGGCGGCTCTGGTAGACGTCGTCGTCCATCCGCAACTCGTGATTGGACAGCGGGGTTTCGTCGCGCCAGCAGTACGGCAGCACCCGGTAACCCTCGTAGGCCAACCCCTTGTCCCACAGCTGCTTGAACGCCCACAGGACCGATTCCATATAGGGCAGATCGAGTGTCTTGTAGTCGTTGTCGAAGTCGACCCAGCGAGCTTGGCGAGTCACATAGGCCCGCCACTCGTCGGTGTAGCGCAGTACTGATTCGCGGCAGGCGTCGTTGAACGCGGCGATGCCCATTGCGTCGATCTGGGATTTGTCGGTGATGCCGAGTTGACGTTCGACTTCCAGTTCGGCGGGCAGACCGTGGGTGTCCCAGCCGAAGCGGCGGTCGACCTTGTAACCGCGCATGGTGCGGTAGCGCGGCACGATGTCCTTGACGTAGCCGGTGAGCAGATGCCCGTAGTGCGGCAGTCCGTTGGCGAACGGCGGGCCGTCGTAGAAGACGTATTCGGGGGCGTCGGCGCGATGGTCGATGCTCGCGCGGAACGTGTCGTCGGCCGCCCAGTATTCGAGGACCTCGAGTTCGAGCGCCGGTAGGTCGGGTGCACCGCCGGCCGGCTTCGGATAGGCGTTCTCGGTCACTGCTCGTCGTCTCCATGTGCCGCTCTCAGGGCACGGGGACGACGAAGTGCTGTGCACTCACGCCGCGGTACCACCCCGCTTGCCACGCCTGTGCGTGGCCGCTCATTGCAAGCTGTGACGGGCTCACCCGTTCGGTTCTACTTGGCCGATGGCTCGGCTGTTCTTCCGAAGGCTCCCCGGTGATGGCCGGATCGACGCCGTGGGCCGATTCTACGGCTCACCTCGAAGCGACGCGTTACTGGTCGCTGGAGTAGGTGCGTTACACCCAGTTCCACACCGACATGTCGCCGCGCGGATAGCCGTCGCAAACTTCGGTGGCTTTGGCTACCACGCCCTTGTTGTTGACGAAGATCTTCGCCCAGTTACCCCGATGTGTTGCCACTTGCTCGTAGTAGACGTTGGTGGCGGTGTCTTCCGAATACCGGCGGCGCCCTGCGGCATCGAGCAAGAAGAACCAGTGGATGCGGTCGACCGCCGCCTGCTGTACGTCGGCTGGGCGATGACTTTTGTCCACCATGTAGCGCTCGTAGTAAACCGGGCTGGTGTCGCGAGCGGCAGCCAAGTACTGCTCGGCGTCACAGGACGTGGCGATGATGCGCCGCGGGACGAGGAAGTCTTCCGTCGAGTCAGCCTGTGCCGGAGCCACACCGGCGGCTGGCGCTCAACGCGCAGACCGCCAGCACCGCCAGGATCGGGACTGCCGTCCGCCGAAGTAGTGAGGTCATCATGAGTCCCTACCCGCTCGTATCGATCGAAGGTCGCAGACTACAACTTGCTGAAGCCAGGGTTGATTCCCGACTCGATCGATGGCCGAAGTGGTGGGCGCAGTACACCTAGCCCTTGAAGTACACGATCTGGTAGGTCGTCGCGATGAGTGCACCGTCGCGGCTCCACAGCTGAGCGCTCTGGTCGAAAAACCCACGGTCGAAGCGGTTCGCGTGGGCAGTGCCCAGGATGTAGTCGCCGCCGATCGCATCGAGATGCGATTGGCCGACGTGGAAGTAGGTGGTCAGCGAGATGGTGCCCGAGGGCACCATTCCTCGACGAAGGAACACTCGCGGGAAAAATATGTCGGACACTGCGGCAATCGCCGGGAAGTCGACCGGACGCTGGTCAGCATCGCGCACCCACAGTGTGGTCGTCGACGATGGCCCCGTCTGGACCTCGCCGCCGGCGAACGAACCTTCGGTGAAACGCATGTCGTACAACCGAACCCAGGTCGGAAGGTTCTCGTACGAGCCGCGATCGATCTGCTCTGGAGGCGGCACTTTCGGCGAGATCGCCTCGGTATCAGACCACGTGTCACGGTGGATTCCGAAGACTGCTGTGGCCGTCGTCTTGACTGCGCCATCCTGACTGAGTTCGACGATCCAATGTTGGTTCGTGCGGTTGGTGCGCGGCGCTCGGCGCGAGATTTCGAATCCGCCGTCGACGATGGGTGCGGCGAAATTGACCGTCAGCGCTACCGGCTCACCGAGACGGTCGGGATGTGACTCGATGGCGCGCAGCAGGATAGCGGCGGTGATGCCACCGAAGGGTCCGACCATGTTCGCCCACTCGGCCTGCGTTCTGCCCCGCACGAGTTCGGCGTCGATGACCTCGAGATCGAGCGCGCGGTCCAGAGCATGAGATTCGGGCATCGGCGTGACGTCTCCTGAGTTCGACTCTGCTGCACTAGGGCTCGAACACGTCGCCCCCACCGGTCTGAATTTAGACGTTAGCGTACGACTGACTCAACAATCGTCCAGCCACCGGCGAAGTCCGCTGTCAAGGCCATCTGGCCGGATCGCGGGTCAATCGTCCGCAGCTTTTCTAGACTGCGGCGATGGCCTTCGATCCGACGTTTGCGCACGATGTGGTGCTGCCGCTGGCCCAGGCGGCTTACACGGTGATGGATGGCAGCACCGCGACCCTGCCTGCCGGCTACAGCCAGACCGCTCTGATCCAGGCGGACCCCGTGATGCTCACCGCGATGGTCAGCCCGCATCCGGCGGTGACGGCGATGACCAAAAACACCAACATCTTCGGGCTGGTCGGCCGCAACCCGACCAGTCGCATTGCTTTCGTGTCCTTTCGTGGCACCTCAGACATCGAGGAGTGGGTCGCCAACATCGACGCGATCCCTGACGACTACCGCCCGATCGGCGGGTTCGGGCAGGTGCACTCCGGCTTTCAAGACGTCTACGAGCTCGTCGGGCAGAACATCGCAGCGAACTTGTCCACGGCGACGGCCGGCTGCGATCAAATCTTGATCACCGGCCACAGCCTCGGTGCGGCGCTGGCCGTGCTCGCGGCCCCGGACGTCGCACGCAATATGCCGCCGAACACGATCGAGCCGCGACTGGTCACGTTCGCCGGACCCCGGGTCGGTCTGAGCGACTTCGTCGCGAGCTTCAACGCTGCGATAGAAAGCTGCTTTCGGGTGGTGAACTTCCTCGACCTGGTGCCCTACCTACCGCCGACCCCGTACGTTCACGTCGGTGCGCAGATCAGTGTGGACAGCGGCGGAGCCGTCCAGGTTGGCTGGCGGCACAGCCTGGCCGCCTATCAGCAGGGACTGGCCACCCTCATCGCAGCCCAGAAATAACGAGGGTGAACAGCGGCTGGCGAGCGCTTCAGGCGCCAACCTCGATCACACCTGCGCGCCACAGGGCGGCGTAGAGCTGGCGCAGCGGAACACACAACAGCCGAGCCGCTCCCTCGACCAACGGGTCGGCACCGGCCAATTGGGCATCGGGGCGCTTGGAGGTCTTGGGCATCGGCACAGCCGTCGGCATGGGGTCGGGCACAACCCGGAGCCTGGGTGCGGACGTCGCCGCTACTACTACGTCGTCGTGCAGAAAAGCGGTCATGATCGCCTCCTAAGCATAAAGTCAAACGGGCACAACGGGATTCGATGTCCGTCCGACACAGGAGTCGACGCGCTGGAGAAGCCGAAAGAGGCTTAGCCGATAGCGACGAGACGCGGGCCGGATTGGGACGAAACGGAAGTCGGATATCGATCCGGACTAGAATCGGAACTCATACGTCCCTCACCTCCTCGCAGTCGCAAAGTGTGCGGTTGACCGCACGATTGGCACGCAAGCAGGAATACAGAACCCGATCAATATCGGGAAACCGCACCCCACTCGTCAGAGTTTCGGCACTACACGGCGTATCCGGGCCGACAACAAAATGCAAGGCCGGAAGCCACTTGGGCTCAACCCTTAAGCCGGGAGGAGCTGTCCTGACCCTGGGCGTCTCTCGACGTTCGGGGTCAGTGGCCTGTATCCGTGTAGACGCCTCACCTAACGAGGTGCTTACACCCACGATGATGCATGAACATCCGGCTGAGGTCAATTCGCCACGCCCGGAAAAATCTCACGACGCTGACCAGCCGTTATGAGTCCGTTACGCGACCGGCGCGGCCCCGTCCGGGCGCAGTCCCTTCATGACGAGCGAAACGACGAAGTCGGCGCTTCGGCCGCGCTGACGCCGTCGTCGGTGGCCGTGCGCCGGTGCACGATGTCTCCGATCAGCGCCGACAGCGTGAATGCCACCAGGCGAGGCGGGGCGGCCACCATCTCTCCGCGCTCCTGCGCCGGCACAACCAGGCTCTCGATGTCATCGATCCACCGCTCGTAGATCCCTCCGAGCTGTCTGTCGAACCGCCTGTCTTGCCCGAACGCATCCCTGAACAACTTGGCGCTCGCCTTGTCGGCGTCGAGAAACTCGAATGTCGCCCGCAAAGTGGCCCGAATTGGTGCCTCGGCGTATCCGAACGACGCGCCGCTCTCGGCCAGGGCAACCGCGACGTCGGTGCGCAAGGCATATCCTTCGGCGGCGATCAGCGCACGGACCAGGCCGTCTTTGCAGTCGAAGTACTGATAGACCGCCCCGAAGGGTAGCTGTGCTTCTATCGCAACGTCGGCAATCGTCGTACCGTGAAAACCATTGCGCGCGAACACTTTCTTCGCGGCCGCCATGATGTCGTCGGGCGACCGTGGCTGGTCGCTGACCGCAGGCTGGCCGGGCGGGAACGCATCACTTGTCACGATTCGACCATCTAGTCGAAAGCCTAAAGAGCACAGAAACATTCGTTTCCTTGGCGCTTACCGGTCCACTAACTCGTCGAGACGCCCAACCGTGTCAATAAATTCGGAGACCATCTCCAGCACGACTGAGGCGGTCGGCTGCACCTTGTTCATCGAACCCACCACCTGCCCGACGAAGTAGGTGGCCAACTCGCAAGCATTGGTGTCGGCGTGCGCGGCCGCGCGGTTGATCCGCCGTTGCGGGTCACCGATCAGCGCGCTCTGCAGCGGCATACCGAGCGGGTCTGGGCTGTCTGACCGTTCCCACTCTTCGGTCCAGGCGGTGCGCAGCATCCGCGCGGGCTTTCCGGTCAAAGATCGCGATCGCACAGTGTCAGACGAGCTGGCGGCCAGGAATTTGTCCCTCACGGCCGGCAGCGTCTCGGCCTCCTCGGTGGTCAGCCACACCGAGCCGCACCACACGCCTTCGGCGCCCAGCGCCAGTGCCGCCGCGATCTGACGGCCGCGGGCAATGCCGCCTGCGGCCAGGACGGGCACGGGGGCCACCGCGTCGACGACGTCGGGAACGAGCACCATTGTCGCGACCTGGCCAGTGTGGCCGCCGGCTTCGGTGCCCTGCGCGACGATCAGGTCGACGCCGGCCGCCGCATGCTGCTGTGCATGCTTCGTGGTTCCGGCCAGCGCGGCCACCAGAACATCGTTGTCATGGGCGCGGGTGACGAGCTCCGGCGGTGGTGACCCGAGTGCACTGGCGATCAGCCGTATGCGATGGGAGAAGGTGACATCGAGCAGCGGTTCGTACCCCTTGGGCGAGATGTTCAGATCGGCGGCCGGGCGCCGTTCCTCGTCGGTCGGCGCCGGGATGCCGTATCGGACGAGCAAGTCGTCGACGAATTGGCGGTGCTCCTCGGGCAGGAGTTCGTGGGCCTGCTTGCCGTCGATGCCACCACTGTCGGCGCCAACGTATTTGGGCGGCAATAACAAGTCGACGCCGTACGGCTTGCCGCCGGTCTGCTTCTCGATCCAAGTCAGCTCGGTCTCCAACCGCTGCGGGGTGTGGGCGACGGCTCCGAGGACGCCGAACCCCCCGGCGTTTGACACAGCCGCCACCACATCCCGGCAATGACTGAACGCGCAGATCGGGAACTCGACACCGAGCATCTCGGCGACCCGTGTTCGCATTGGCGGAACGCTATGAGTTGACGATTAGCGTGTCAATCCGACGCGTTGAACGGGCTATCGTCCGGCGGTTGGCCGTCTGGCGGCCAGCTCACCACGTCATCCTCCAGCGGAACCTGCAAACTCTGCAGGATGGAAGCGACCATCCGCCACGCGCTGATCGCGGTGACCAGCTCGACCAGCGTGGCCTGGTCGGCGCCGAACTCCTGCTTACATGCCGCCCAGCTCTCCGCGCTTACCGCACCGTCGCGCACCACGTCGTCGGTGGCGGCGAGTACGGCCCGCTCCGCTGATCCGAATGCCTTGTAGGAGTGCCAATCACGCACGCCGGCGAGATCATCGGCGCTCACCCCAACGCCCTGGGCGACACGCCAGTGTTGTGACCATTCGTATTCGCATGCGGTCAGCCAAGCGATGCGCATGATCGCCAGTTCGCGCAGGCGGGTGTCAAGCTCGCCCTGCCACAGCATCCTCGCAAGCAGATCGTTGAGGCCAGAGGCGATTTTGGGGTGATTCAACAGCACCTGAAAGATCGCCAGCTCGGCCATGTAGTCGGGCACACCCGCTTCGTCGGCAGCGGCTTTGGCCTCGTCTACCGGGAGACGGGGTACGCGGGCTTCACTGCTCGGCGTCACGCTGACTCATCCAAGGCCGTTAACCGACAGCGGCTCCCGGCTCGGAGAAGGGTGCGCCGAAATCGGACACCCGCTCGAAGCCGTGTCGGCGCGCCTCGGCGGCGCCGCGCCGGAGCAGCACGCTGGTCGCGACGAACCCGGCGTTGTCGAGGACCACGAGCGGGGACAGCAGCCGATTGTGCACGAATCCGAACGACAGGCCGCTGTCCGGATCGGCCCACCCGAGCGAGCCGCCCAGGCCGATATGCCCGAACCCGGGTATCGCATCGAAGGGCAGACGGTGGTATCCGAGGTGGAATGCCAGCGGAATCACCAAGTTGCCGTCAGGTCGCAGGCTGCGCCGGCCGCTGAGGCCCGCGGCCACCTCGCGGGACAGGAACTGGGTGCCGTCGATGCGGCCGCCGTTGGCGATCGCGCCGTACATCCGCGCCAAGCCGCGTGCCGTCGCCACGCCGTTGGCCGCCGGGATCTCCGCATCCAATAACGGGATATCGCCTTGCACAGCAGCTTTCACACCAGGGAAATACATGGATCCGAACCCTGCGGATCGGGGCAGCGCAGCGATCTTCGGTGCCACCGCGTTAAACACAGGATTCTGGAAGGCGCTCTGCGGCATGATGATCTGTGAAGCCCGTGTCGGTGCGTCGACGGGCGGTCGGCCCAGGTGCAAGCCGTCGGCCCGCAGCGGCTCCGCCAGCTCCCGACGGAACAATTCGCGCATGCCCCGTCCGGTAACGGCGCGGGCCAGTCCCGATACCAGCCAGCCGTAGGTCAGCGCATGGTAGGCCGACTTGCCGAACGAATATCCCGACGGCGCGGCCGCCAGGCGCTCTTCCATCAACTCGTGATTGAGCAGGTCTTCCTTGCATGCACCCTGCAACGACGACAGACCGGCTTGGTGCCGCATCATCTGCCGGACAGTGATGTTTGCTTTCCCGTTTGCGCCGAAAGCCGGCCAGTATTCGGCCACGGGCGCCTCGTAGTCGATCAGGCCGCGGTCGACGAGTCGGTGGATGACGGTGGACGCCATGCCCTTGGTGGCCGAGAACACCATGGCGGCGGTATCGGCCCGCCACGGCACCCGTCCGCGCCGGTCCGACCAGCCGGTCCACACGTCTACGACGGGTTCCCCGTCGAGATAGACGGCCAGTGCCCCGCCGCCGAATCGGCGGCCCGGGAACATGCCGGCAAAGCTGCGCACCGCGCAAGAAAAATGGGGATCGGCTGCGCCGTGAACACCGCGCGGCAGCACAGACCGGCGATTGCCCACCACTTCGAGGGTCATGTTGAGGAATCTACCGTTACAGATTGGAAAGAACTTGAAATTTACCCATCCGTTATTGAGGCGAGCTTCAGTATTTGCTGAGCCGCCAGAGCCGGAGTCAATTCCCCAGTTAGAACCTGCCGCTCGACATCAGCGCGTGCTTTGCGTACGGACGGGTTGGACAGCACTCGATCCAACACCGTGTCCCGAACCATCTGCCAAGTCCAGTCGACTTGTTGCGCTCGCCGCCGCGCCTCGAAGTCCCCTGCCTCGGTCAATACGTCACGATGGCGCTCGACGATCTCCCAGAGCTCGTCAAGGCCGGTGCCCTCCAACGCGCTCATTGTGAGAACCGGTGGCCGCCAGAGGGTTTCGCGCGGGTAGATGAGCCGGATCGCGCCGGACAGCTCACGGGCGGCTTTACGCGCCTCCTGCAGGTGGTTGCCGTCGGCCTTGTTGACCACGACGATGTCGGCCAGTTCCAGCACGCCTTTTTTGATGCCCTGCAGCTGATCGCCGGTGCGCGCCAGGGTCAGGAAGACGAAGGTGTCGACCATGTTGGAGACCGCGACCTCGGACTGGCCGACACCGACGGTCTCCACAAGGACCACGTCGAAACCGGCGGCCTCCAGCAGCAGGATGGTTTCCCGGGTCGCCCTGGCCACGCCGCCGAGGGTGCCCGACGTCGGGGAAGGACGGATATAGGCATCCGGATGCACTGCCAATTGCGGCATCCGGGTCTTGTCACCGAGAATCGATCCGCCGGTGCGGGTCGACGATGGGTCGACAGCGAGCACCGCCACCCGATGGCCGCGTTCAATCAGGTACATGCCGAGTGCCTCGATAGTGGTCGACTTGCCGACCCCTGGGACCCCGGTGATACCGACGTGGAGGGCGTTGCCCGCTGCGGGCATCAGCGCCAGCAGCAACTGCTGCGCCCGGTCGCGATGGTCGGCCCGGGTGGACTCGACCAGTGTGATCGCCCGCGGTAAGGCCGCCCGGTCGCCGCCGCGCACCGCCGCGGCGAGTTCGTCTATGCCGTCGCCGTTTTCGGTTGCCATCTGGCTAGAGGGTGTGCCCGAGACGTTCGGCCAGTTTGTGCACCAGGTCGATGGCGGCGTCGGCGATGACTGTGCCGGGCGGGAAGATCGCGGTGGCTCCCGCTGCGTACAGTTCGTCGAAGTCACCCGGCGGGATCACCCCGCCGACGACGACCATGATGTCGGGTCGTCCCACTTCGGCCAGCGCATCGCGCAGTGCCGGCACCAGGATCAGGTGGCCGGCCGCCAGTGACGACACCCCGACCACGTGCACGTCGTTGTCGGCCGCCTGGCGCGCCACCTCGTCCGGTGTGGAGAACAGCGAGCCGACGTCAACGTCGAATCCGATGTCGGCGAACGCCGTTGCGATCACCTTCTGCCCGCGATCATGTCCGTCCTGCCCCATCTTGGCGACCAGGATTCGCGGCCTCCGGCCTTCCACCTCGGCGAACTTCTCGACTAAGCCGGTGGCATCAGAGAAGGAAGTCATGTTTCCACCCCCAGCTTCGTCGCGGTAGACCCCGGCGATGGTACGAATCTCCGCCTTATGACGGCCGTACACCTTCTCGAGTGCATCGGAGATCTCGCCGACGGTGGCCTTGACCCGCGCCGCGTCGATAGCCAATGCCAGCAGATTGTTGCCCATCCCATCGTCACCGGCCCGGCCGTGCGCCTCCGCAGCCCGAGACAGTTCGGCCAAGGCGGCGTCGCAGGCGGCCTGATCCCGGTCAGCCCGCAGGCGTTCGAGTTTGGCCAGCTGCTCAGTTCGCACCCGGCTGTTCTCGACCTTGAGGACTTCGACCTCCTGATCCTCTACCACCTGGTACTTGTTGATCCCGACCACCGGCTGGATACCGGAATCGATACGCGCCTGCGTGCGGGCAGCCGCTTCTTCGATGCGCAGCTTCGGAATGCCCTCGCTGATGGCTTGCGCCATACCGCCGTGCTCGGCAACCTCCTCGATGTGTGCCCGTGCCCGCTGCGCGAGTTGATAGGTCAGCCATTCCACGTAGTAGGAGCCCGCCCATGGGTCGATCGGCCTGGTCGTGCCGGACTCCTGCTGAAGCAACAGCTGGGTGTTGCGAGCGATGCGGGCGGAGAAGTCGGTAGGCAGCGCCAGCGCCTCGTCGAGGGCGTTGGTGTGCAGTGACTGAGTGTGACCCTGAGTCGCAGCCATCGCCTCGATGCAGGTGCGCGCGACATTGTTGAAGGCGTCCTGGGCAGTCAGCGACCATCCCGAGGTCTGCGAATGTGTGCGCAGCGACAGCGATTTGGCGCTCTTCGGGTCGAACTGTGCGACCAACTCACTCCACAGCAACCGGCCGGCCCGCAGCTTGGCCACCTCCATGAAGAAGTTCATGCCGATGCCCCAGAAGAAGGACAACCTGGGGGCGAACTTGTCGATGTCCAGGTCGGCTGCCAGACCCGCCTTGATGTAGTCGACACCGTCGGCGAGCGTGTAGGCAAGCTCCAAATCCGCTGTGGCACCGGCCTCTTGGATGTGGTAGCCGGAGATCGATATCGAGTTGAACTTCGGCATCTTGGCGCTGGTGAAGGCGAAGATGTCGGAGATGATGCGCATCGACGGCTTGGGTGGATAGATGTAGGTGTTGCGCACCATGAATTCTTTGAGGATGTCGTTCTGGATGGTCCCCGCCAACTTCTCCGGCGGTACCCCCTGCTCCTCGGCGGCCACCACGTACAGCGCCAGGATCGGCAGCACGGCGCCGTTCATCGTCATCGAGACCGACACCGTCGATAAATCGATGCCGTCAAACAGTTGCCGCATGTCCAGTATGGAATCGATTGCCACACCGGCCATTCCGACGTCACCTGAAACGCGGGGGTGATCCGAGTCGTAGCCGCGGTGGGTGGCCAGGTCGAAGGCCACCGACAGGCCCTTCTGTCCGGCGGCGAGGTTGCGCCGGTAGAACGCGTTGGACTCCGCCGCGGTGGAGAACCCCGCGTACTGGCGGATCGTCCAGGGCTGATTGACGTACATCGTCGGGTAAGGCCCGCGGACAAAGGGTGGCTCCCCCGGGAAGCTGTTCAGCGGGTAGCCGTCAGCCTCCGCGGCGGCGCGGTCGGCGGCGATGTACACCGGTTTGACGTCGATGTCTTCTGGTGTGTGCCAG
>Ga0302326_10008973_pt1 | contig 21982 bp, 19 predicted proteins | sample Palsa_T0_3_FD_202264 | JGI IMG/M metagenome (GOLD analysis project Ga0302326, IMG submission 202264) | Peat permafrost microbial communities from Stordalen Mire near Abisko, Sweden - Palsa_T0_3 | ecosystem: Environmental > Terrestrial > Soil > Palsa > Peat permafrost | place: Sweden: Abisko... | reverse complement strand
CGCGGCGAAAGCACCGCCGGGGTGACGGCGAGGACGATCTTCCAAAAGCCCTTGCGCCCAAGGATCTGACCGACCGGCTCCCGTCTTTCCCTGCGTACTAGCATCGCCTCTAGCGCGTCGAGCTGGTCGTGCGTCAGGGCGCGATGCGGGTCGCCGATCATGTCGGCGCGGCGTGCACCCGCCGCTGCCTCCACCAGCTGGCGGCTATCGATAACGGGGCTTTCCACGCCGGCCTCGGCCAGTCTCCGCTTGGCCGCGGCCCAAGCGGACACCAGCGACGTCTTCGGCGTCGCCGCAGGCGTCTCCTGCAGGCGACGCGCCTTAGGCGCGAACTCCGGTGAGCGGAGACGAGCCGAACGAACCGGCTTTGACCGCACCGCTCATCTTGTCGCCTTCCACCTTGACGGTGAATTCGAGCGTCATGGGAAAAGGCTGGGTGATCTGGGCCGACCAAGTGAGCGTGTCGCCATCGACCTTGCCCGAGATGTCCTGACTGCCCATTCGGCCGGCCATCTGGCCGGTAAAGGAAACTCCGCTCGTGGCAATGTTGAGCGTGCCCTCCTGCACCCCCATCGGCGAGTTGATCGTGGTCTTCCAGGCGCCATCGGCGGACATGTTCATTTCTCCAGCATCAGGGAAGGGCAGACCTAACCAGTCGATCCGCCGTGAAGCAAGGGCCGCCCGCGAACTGCTTATTCCGCAGCTTCGGTGAATGCCGGCTCGGCCGCCGCCAACTCAGCCTCGATTTCGGCGGCCTTGACCTCCATCAGCTCGACGATGTGGTCGAGCATGTGGGCGTTGTCCATCTTGTGATCGGCCTTGCCAGCCAGATAGACCATGCCCGAGCCGGCGCCCCCTCCGGTAAAGCCGACATCCGTCATCAGCGCTTCGCCGGGGCCGTTCACCACGCACCCTATGATTGAAAGGCTCATTGGGGTCGAGATGTGTTTGAGCCTCTCCTCGAGCATGCCCACCGTCTCGATCACGTTGAAACCCTGCCTGGCGCAGGAAGGGCATGCGATGATGTTGACCCCTCTGTGGCGCAGGCCAAGCGACTTCAGGATGTCGAACCCGGCCTTGATCTCTTCCACAGGGTCGGCGGCGAGCGACACGCGCACGGTGTCGCCGATCCCCGCCCACAGCAGACTCCCTAGGCCGATCGCCGACTTTATCGTTCCCGAGCGAAGGGCCCCCGCCTCAGTCACCCCCAGGTGAAATGGACAGTCCACGGCGTCAGCGAGCAGTTGATAGGCGGCGACGGTCATGAAGACGTCGGAGGCCTTCACGCTGATCTTGAATTCGTGAAAATCATGATCTTGCAATATGGCGGCGTGGCGAAGCGCGCTCTCGACCATCGCCTGCGGGCAGGGCTCCCCGTAGCGCTCCAGCAGATCCCGCTCCAGCGAGCCGGCGTTGACGCCGATGCGCATCGAACAGCCGTGGTCGCGCGCGGCCTGTATCACCTGTCTGACCCGGTCGGGCGAGCCGATGTTTCCGGGATTGATTCTCAGGCAGGCCGCTCCGGCCTTCGCCGCCTCGATCCCGCGCTTGTAGTGAAAGTGGATGTCGGCGACCAAGGGGACCTTGGCTTCCCTGGCGATGGTCTTGAACGCGGCGGTCGCGTCCTCGTCCGGACACGACACGCGCACGATGTCGGCCCCAGCCTCCTCCAGCTGACGAATCTGATCGATGGTCGCGGCGGCGTCGCCGGTGATGGTGTTTGTCATCGACTGGACGGTGATAGGGGCGTCCCCGCCCACCGGCACTGTCCCTACGTGAATCTGCCGGCATTGACGGCGATCGATGGAACGCCAGGGCCGCAGACGTGTGTGGTCTTGAACTGCCATGATCGACCCAGGATAGGCGCAAACTCCGATCGGCCCAACCCCGCCGACGCGCAGTCAGTCCGAAAGACGCGCCAAGGGGGTCTTGGTCGCCGTCAAGACGCCGCGCGAAACCCCGCCCACGAAGACCTCGACGGCCCCGGGACTGTCCACATCGGCCACGAGGCCGTCGACGGCCGGCGCACGCCAAGCCTCTCCTGGCGCGAGCTGCCGGGCGAAATAGACCGCGCCGCTCCCGCCACGGACGACCAGCGACGTCGCCGCCCGAGCCTGCAGGATGATGTCGGAGGTGGGACCTTGAATTGCGTAAATCGGTCCCGCGGCCACGAAGCGCGCGCCGATCGGGCCGGCGTCCGATGGCTGTAGTGGCGCCGGCGCGACAACCAGCGATGTCTTTTCCACCGCGCCGGCGGCTGCGCTCCCAGGAATTGCGGCGGCTAGTCCGGGCGTCTGGTAGACCGGCGGCGTGGCCGCCTCCGGCGGCGCGGGAAGCGGCGCGCCCAGGCGAAGGGGTCCGGCCGCCGGCTTGACCTGGGCCGCGACGAGACGGGACGATGGGGTCAGGAGCTGACGTTCGGAACGCGCCAATCCGTGGCGAGACAGGTTCCAGCCTATGACAGCCAGGATGACCACGCCAACGATCGCCAGCGAAAGGCGGGAGGGCCGTGGTCGCTCACGCGGAATCGCCCATGGCAGTTGCGGTTCGGGCGCCTCGGGGGCCTCCGCCCTGAACCGTTTGGCGACCGCCTCCGTCTCGAGACCAACGGCGTCGGCGTAGGCGCGGACGTAGCCGATCGAGTAAGGTCGGGATGGAAGACTGGCGACGTCGAGGGCCTCGATCGCCGAAATATAGGCTGGGCGGATTCGGGTCGTATCCGCGATGTCCTGCAGGCTGAGACCGCGGGCTTCGCGAAACTGCCGCAGCGCCGCGCCGATACCGACCGCCGGGTTCAGCTCCAGGCGCCGGTTGGTCCAAAGCCGGACTTGGTCCGACCCGGGCGACTGACGAAAACCCTGGAGCGAGCCCGTGTCCAGCGGCATGCCTTGGGCTATCCTCAGCCGTGGTTAGGACCCGCCTGCGAGAACGGTCCGAACACTACGCCCCCCGACGAATCCGACTTGCCCTGGATAACAGGAGAGTCCGGTGATTCCAATGGCCTAAGCGGAAACATATAGCTTGCGGGCCAAAGCCTCGATCTCGCCCCTGACCGAGCCGGCCGGGCTCCTCAGCAGGCTCTCGACGCCACGCCTGGCCGCCTCGCGATCGCAGGAAAGGACCATCTGCTTGACCGGTCCGATGCCCGCCGGCGGCATCGAGAGCTGATCGAAGCCCAATCCCACCAGGGCGAAGGCTTCCAGCGGCCGGCCCGCCATCTCCCCGCATACGGAGACCGGAGTGCCGGTCTCCTCGCACGCCTCGCGAATGGCCTTCAGGGCGCGAAGGGCGGGAGGCGAAAGCGGGTCGTACCGATCGGAGACGCGCGGGTTTCCGCGATCGGCGGCGAACAGATATTGCATGAGATCGTTGGTGCCCACCGAGACGAAATCCGTCATCGGAAGGAGAGCGTCGAGATGCCAAAGCAGGGACGGCGCCTCGATCATCGCGCCCACCTCGAGGCGAGATGGCGCCGGACGGCCACGCCGCTGAGCCCAAGCGAGTTCGTGATCCACGAGGGCCCGCGCGGAGCGAAACTCTTCGACGCTGGCGACAAGGGGAAACATGACTCTCAGGGGCCTGCCGGCTACAGCCGCTATAAGGGCGCGAAGCTGAAGGCGCAGCAGGGCCGGTCGATCCAGGCCCATGCGCACGGCCCGCCAACCGAGAGCCGGATTGTCTTCACGCTCGGCCTCGAGATAGGGCAGGACCTTGTCACCCCCCAGGTCCAGGGTTCGGAAGGTGACCGGCATTTCTCCCGCCGCCGCCAGCACCCTTCCGTAGAGGGCCGCCTGGGCGTTGAACCTCGGAAGATCCTCCGACACCATGAACTGGAACTCAGTGCGGAAAAGGCCAATCCCCTCGGCGCCGGCGTCGGCGAGCAGTTCCAGGTCGACAGCAAGACCAGCGTTCATGAGCAGGGTGATCTTGACGCCGTCACGCGTGAAGGCGGGCGTCGTGCGCAGGCGCGCGAACTCCGCCCGCCGTTGTGCCCGAACGCCGATGCGCGTCGTCACCGCCCGAACCATGTCCGGACGTGGGCGCAGGTACGCTTCGCCGGTCTCGGCGTCGACAATTACCGAATCGTGTTCGCTTACCTTGTCGCGAAGCCCCGGCAGCCGGCCGACGCACGGAATGTCGAGCGCCCGGGCGACGATCGCGGCGTGACTCGCCGGCGAGCCCTCTTCCAGAAGCAGACCACGTAGTCGGGTGCGATCGTATTCCAATAGTTCGGCCGGCCCGAGGTTGCGCGCGATCAGGATCGCGTTTTCGGGCAGAGTGCGGGTCTTGCCCCCGTCGCCGGCGAGATGGCGCAGCAGCCGGTCGTTCAAATCCTCGAGATCGTGGACCCGTTCTCGGAGGTAGGGGTCGCGCGCTTGGCCGATGCCGGCGCGATGTTCCGACCTCACGCGCTCGACCGCCGCCTCGGCCGTGAGGCCGGAGCGCACGGCTTCCTGGAGCGAGTGATTCCAGCCGCGGCTGTGAGCCAGCATCTTGTAGGTCTCTAAAACGTCGTAGGAGGCGCCGAGAATTCCCTGATGCCCGTCCAGCATTCCATCTATCTGGCGCTGCAACTCGAGGATGGCGGCGTTTAGCCGGAATTCTTCGGCGACAGCGTCATCCGACAATAGACGACTCACCGCGACCGGCGCCTCGTGCAGAACCGCCGTCCCTAGCGCGAGGCCTTCGGCCAGGATCGCACCCTTTACCCGCTCGGGGCGATGAGGGGCGATCTCGACGTCCTTGAGGTCGTGCCGGTCCAATACATCGCCGGCGGCGACCATCTCGGCCAACACCATGGCGATGATCTGGAGATCCTCGACCTCGTCCTCGCCATAGTTGCGGCTGGTGCGGTTTTGCACCATGAGGACGCCGATCGCGCGCCCGCCGCGAAGGAGCGGGGCCCCCAAGAGGGCGTGGAAAGGATCCTCGCCGGTCTCCGGCCTGTACGAAAAGGCGGGGTGTCCGGGCGCGTCGGAGAGGTTGAGCGGCCGGCCGGTGCGCATGATCTCGCCGACCAGCCCCTCGCCCGGCCGAAGTCGCGTCAGGCGCACCGCGCCGGGGTCGAGGCCTTCGGTGGCGAACAGCTCCATCTCTCCCGAAGCCCGCCGCAGGTAAATCGAGCAGACTTCCGCGACCATGGAGGCGGCAATGATACGCACGACCATGGCGAGTTTGGCCTGGGTCGGATCCGGGCCGGCCATGGCCTCTCTGATCTGCCGGAGCAGGCTTCGCGGCCCGCGTATGGTCAACCCAGGCGTCGGCATGGCGGCTTCGAGTTCGCAGGCTCCAGTTGGTCCGGGCGCCTATAGCAGGTTTTGCCGGGCCAACCGCGACCCGGAAGCCGAACTTCAGGCGGCGCGATCAGACCTTGTCGAGCCCATAGGCCGCGTGCAGGGCCCGGACGGCAAGCTCGGTGTATGCCGCGTCGATAAGAACGCTGATCTTGATCTCCGAAGTCGAGATCACCTGGATGTTGACGCCCTTTTCGGCCAGGGCGCCGAACATTGTTTTCGCCACCCCCGCGTGGCTGCGCATGCCCACGCCGATCACCGACACCTTGGCGACGTCCTCGTCGACCGCGACGTCGTCGAAACCGATCGAACTCTGGACCGACCGGACAACCTCCAGCGCGCGCCGCGCGTCGCGCTTGCCAACCGTAAATTCCATGTTGGCGGCCCCCTCGGATCGAGCGTGGCTCTGCACGATCATGTCGACGTTGACATTCGCGTCAGCCAACCGTCCGAAAATCTCCGACGATACGCCGGGATGATCAGGAAGGCCGAAGAGGCTGATCTTCGCCTCATCGCGGCTGAACGCGACACCACTGACGATTCGCTTCTCCACGATCTCCTCCTCGTCGCACACAACCGTGCCGTCGCCGCTGGCAGCCGCGGCCTCCGTGAAGCTCGAAAGTACTCTGACTGACACGCCATGGGCCATCGCGAGCTCCACCGAACGAGTCTGCAGCACCTTGGCGCCCAGGGACGCCATCTCGAGCATCTCCTCGTAACTGACTCGAGCAAGCCGGCGGGCTTTCGCCTCGATCCTGGGGTCGGCGGTGTAGACTCCGTCGACGTCGGTATAGATATCGCAGCGCGTAGCCTTTATGGCGGCGGCGATCGCCACGGCGCTCGTATCGGAACCGCCCCGGCCCAAGGTTGCGATCCGACCCGACCGGGTGACTCCCTGGAACCCCGCCACCACCGCGACCTCGCCCCCCTCCAAAGCCTCGATAAGCGCCGACGCCGGGATCTCCTCGATCCTTGCCGCGCCGTGGGAGAGATCGGTGATTATCGGAATTTGCCAACCCATCCACGATCGCGCCCTGACACCGAGATTGCGAAGGGTCATGGCAAGCAGCCCGGCGGTCACCTGTTCGCCCGAAGCCACCACGGTGTCGTACTCGTCGTCCGAAGATTCGACGCCCGAGCGGGCCGCGCCCGCGCCGTCGGTCCACGCCACGAGCTCGTTAGTCTTGCCGGCCATGGCCGAGACGATCACTGCCACATTCTCGCCCGCGGCGACCTCGGCGGCGACGATCCTGCCTATTCGCCGGATGCGCTCGAGGTCGGCCACCGAAGTGCCGCCGAATTTCATGACCAGCCGGGACACGCCGCGCTGCCCTCGTGCGAAAGCCGAGGGTTCTAGCGAGCCGGCCCCGGTGGGGCAATCGGCGACGCCTTGGCGTTGACCTGCACTGGATCGAGGTCCAGCACTCCCTGATGAGCGAGCGGTCAATCCTCTCCAGTGTCGATGCGCGGGAGGTCGAGAAGTTCTCGGCCAGCGCCAGCGAGTGGTGGGATCTAAAGGGAAGCTTCGCCCCACTCCATAGATTGAATCCAATCCGCCTGGCGTTCATCCGCGAAAGGGCCCTGGCCCATTTCGGACTGGATTCCCAAGCGCGCGCGCCCTTCGCCGGTCTCCGACTGCTCGACATCGGATGCGGCGGCGGACTGCTCTGCGAGCCCATGACCCGACTGGGGTTTTCGGTGACCGGCGCCGACCCGTCCGAACTCAACATAGAGGCCGCCCGGACCCACGCCTCCGACATGGGTCTTGCAATCGACTACCGGACTGCGGCGAGCGAGGATCTGGTCCTAGCCCGCGGGCGCCCGTACGAGGTCATCCTGAACATGGAGGTCGTGGAACACGCGGCCAATCCCGGGGCCTTCATCGACGACTGCGCCCACCTCCTGGCGCCGGGCGGGCTGATGATTGTCTCGACCTTGAATCGGAACATCAAATCCCTGGCCCTGGCCAAGGTCGCCGCCGAATACCTCCTGCGCTGGACCCCGCCTGGGAGCCACGATTGGCGGCGATTCATCGCCCCTGACGAATTACGTGGCTTCCTCGCTCAGTCCGGGTGCGCGGTCGAGGGGCCGTTCGGGGTAGTTTTTGACCTCGGCACGGGCCTCTGGGCCCGCGCCGACGACGTCCAGGTGAACTACTTCATGACAGGGGCGAAACCGCGCGCGCCCTAAGCTAGACGATCGGTTCCTGCCCGGGCGTCGGCCCCCTCGGCGGCCACATCGAACCGTGGCGTCTCGTCGTAGCCTCCGCTGGAAGAGTAGAACGCCAGCCACATCAGCACCCCGGTAAGGCCGCCCACGAAAAGCACCCCGGCCGCTGTGACGGCGACGATCGCCGCTGAGCCAGTACTGAAATCCAGCGCGCCGGTCGCGTACAGCGCCCACCCAAGACCGCCCGCCAGGACCACGACGCCGGCCACCGCCAGAATTCCGCCCACACTCCTCACCGAGGTCTCTTCCGGCCCCACACCCCAAGTAACTCCCGGACAGGCTCGAGGTTCATCAGTTGACTTCGGTCTTCCCTGGAGCGAGCGGGGGCATCGGGGCCACCGGGACGCCGTCGGCCACCAGAGCCTTGACTTCACGGGGCGTCGCTTCGCCGTAGATTCCCCGTTCCTCCGACCGGCCCTCATGGATCGAGCGCGCCTCGACTGCAAACTTGTCGCCCACGTAATCGAAGTTATCCTCGACGTGCCGCCGGACCTTTCCCATCGCCTCCATCATCATCGCCTGCATCCCGGGCTGAAGCCCCGCGCGGGGCGCCGCGCGAGAGGCGACCGCGGGCGCCATGATCTGTTTCTTCACGTCCGCGCAGGCGCAGACCGGGCAGGCCAAGAGGCCCCGACTCGCCTGGTCGTCAAAGTCGGTAGAAGCGCCGAACCAGGCTTCGAAATCGTGGCCCTGATCGCAGACGAGCGCGTAACGAATCATGGGCCGGTGAACGGCCGTGCGTTCCGCAGGACGGGGATGGCTGCGCGCGCCTGAACAACCTCCGACGGATCGATGTCGGCCACAATCACCGCGGGCTCGTCATGATCGGCGATGGCCGCGACCTTCCCCCAAGGTCCGACGATCATTGACCGGCCCCAGGTCGCGCGGCCATCCTCGTGGGCTCCTCCCTGAGCGGCGGCGGCGACAAAGGCCCCGGTCTCGATCGCTCTGGCGCGCAGAAGCACCTCCCAGTGGGCCTCTCCGGTCGCTCGGGTAAAGGCGGAGGGGATTGTAAGAATCTCGGCGCCGGCATGAGCCAAAGCCCGATGCAGCGCCGGAAAGCGCAAATCATAACAGATCGTCAACCCGAGCTTCATCCCCGCCGCGTCGGCCGTCACTGCCCGCGCGCCGGGTTCGTAGGTGGCCGATTCCCGGTGCCGCTCACCGGAGGGCAGATCGACATCGAACATGTGCAGCTTGTCGTATGACGCCTCGATCCGGCCGTCGGGACCGATCAGGAGCGAGCGGTTCGCAGCCTTGCCGTCCTCGCGTCTCACCATCGCCGAACCGATGAGGAGCCAAATCGAAAGCTCGTCCGCCAGCGCGCGCAGACCGCCGACGGCCTTATCCTCCTCCGCCGGCGCGATCTGATCCAGCAGGCTCGCGCGATCGCGTTGGAGCAGATTGGTTCCCTCCGGCGTAATCACGAGTCGTGCGCCCGCACCGGCGGCCTCTCGCACCAAAGGGGCCGCGTGATTCAGGGCGGAGGCCTGGTTGGCGGGAGTGCGCAACTGGACCAGGGCGAGCTTCAGCATCAGGCCTCGAGCATAGCGTCGAGCTTTCCCTGACGCTCTAGTTCCATCATCTCTTCGCAACCGCCAATATGTTCGTCGCCGACGAAGATTTGCGGGAAGGTCCTGGCCCCCGATCGTTGAACCATTTCCGCCCGCATCTCGGGATCGAATCCGGCCTCGATTTCAACGACGTCGGCGGCCTTGTCGCCAAGAACGGACAGGGCCCGGGCGCAGTAGCCGCAGAATGGGCGGGTATAGATGGTTACTTTCGCCATTGGCCTGCTGGTTTTACGGCCCCTTCCATCGCCGTCATATAGGCGGCCCCGGGATCCTGCTCAAACCTCGGCGCCGCCCGGCGGCGGGAACCCTTCTTGTCATGAGCCGCGGTCGGCGCCGACCATGAGCGTGGTCGATGGCCACGCCTGGGCGCGCGAACGCTGATCGTCGGTTCGGGTCTCGCGTGGGGTCCTCAGAGGGACCCTGGCGATGACGACCGCATCGACCGCCGCCGCTCCAGCGGCTTTCAAGGCTCTCGCGCAGCCCTCGACCGTAGCCCCGGTGGTGAAGACGTCGTCCACCAGCAGCATGCGGCGACCAAAGATTTTGGCGCGCCAACGCGGGGAGACCGCAAAGACCCCGGCGACGTTGCGCCTGCGACCGGACCCACTTTTGCCCCCCTGGCTCGCGGTCGGTCGCGATCGCACGAGCACGTCGGCCATGTACGGCGCGCCGGCGAGCCGAGCGAGCGGGCGAGCCATCTCTGCAGCCTGGTTGTAGCGCCGGCTCAATAGTCTCCAGCGGTGCAGCGGCACCGGCAGGATTCCATCCACGTCGGGCAGGACATCGGCGGCCGCGCGGGCGAGCCATGCCGCGAAAAGTCCCGACAGGTCGGTTCGATCGGCGTGCTTGAGTTCGAGGATCAGACCACGAGAGTTCTCGTCGTAGAGGCAGGCGGCGCGCAGGCGATCCACCGCCCCCTCGCGCGATTGGCAAAATGCGCACAATGCGCCATCGCCCAGGTCGTATTCGAAAGGGATACCGCAGGCGTCGCAGAACGGCGCGTCGACGAAGATGATCCGACGCCAGCGCTCGGCGTCCAGGCCCGTGGCCTGGACGGTGGTCGCGACGCCATCGGCCGCCGCGAGCGATCTGGGCGGCAGCGCGAGGTCGACCGCGGCGCGAATCGCCCGTCGTATTGCGACACGCAAAGGCGGCAAGGCGTTTGGCGTGACTCTCAACTGGAGCGCCTTTTGTCAGCTCGGTCACGAGCTTTGCATGAGAAATGATGCTTGAGTAAGTCTCTTCGCCTTCAGGTCTCGATGATCGCGCCACCGAATATCTTCGACCGCGATCTCCATCGCCGCCGGCTGGACCGAGCCGCGACGACTCAGTCGCGCGCGAACTTCCTGCACGTGCGGGCCGCACGCGACCTGGCCGCGCGTCTTATGATGGTCAGGCGGTCGTTCCCGCTGGCGCTCGAACTCGGGGCCCGCCACGGAGCGTTCGCTGCGGCGCTCGCGGAGATAGGCGGCCAGAAGATCGGTCTGCTGATCGAGACCGGGCTATCGGCGCCTATGCTCGGCGAACGCCTCCGCCACCAGATGGTCATGGACGAGCAGCGCTTGGCCGTGGCGGAGGAGGCCCTGGATGTCGTCGTCTCGGCGCTGTCCCTTCACTGGACCAATGACCTGGTGGGCGCGCTGATCCAGATCCGAAGGTCGCTCAAGCCGGACGGCCTCCTCCTGGCGGCGCTGCTCGGCGGCTCGACGCTCACCGAACTTCGCCAAGTCCTGATGGCGGCCGAGTTGGAGCTTCTCGGCGGGGCAAGTCCCAGAATATCGCCATTCGTCGATGCGCCGGACGGGGCCGCTCTTCTTCAGCGCGCGGGCTTTGCTCTGCCGGTCGCCGATGTGGACACTGTCAAAGTGCGGTACGACCAGCCGCTCGAGCTTCTGGCCGATCTGCGGGCCATGGGCGAGACGGGCGTCCTCGCGGAACGGCCAAGACCGTTGCGACGCGCGGTCTTGGCTCGCGCTATCGAACTCTATTTCGAGAGATTCTCCGGCCCCGACGGCAGGATCTCCGCCACCTTTGAGATCGTGACCCTCACAGGATGGGCGCCTGGCTCCGACCAGAGCAGGCCAGCGGGCGCGGGCCGGTCGTCTGAGCCTCGGCGCGTCTTCCGGGGGTAGCGAACACGATAGCACATAGCGCCCGTCAGGAGGTGGCGGCGCTGACGGCGGTGCTGATATTGTTGAACATCGTGTTGGCATTGTGGCCGAACTGGGTGACCGCCGTGAGGATCACCAAGAAGATGAGGCTCACGATCAGCCCGTATTCGATCGCCGTCGCGCCGCCCTCGTCGGCGAGGAAGTGGCTCAGAGCCAATCGCGCAGCCAGGCCACGAGAGGCTCGTCGGCCGGCGGCATCGGGTAGTCGACTAGATTTTGCGGTCTCACCCATGCGATCGCCTCGTGTTCGCGCGCCGTCGCAAAGCCTTCCCAGCGCCTGCAAATGTAGAGTGGCATAAGCAAGTGAAACGAATCGTAACCGTGACTGGTAAACGCGAAAGGCGCCAAACAGGCCTTTGTCACCTCTATGCCTAATTCCTCGTTCAGCTCACGGATGAGACAGGCTTCTGGGGTTTCACCCATCTCAACCTTACCGCCAGGAAACTCCCACATGCCTGCCAGCGCTTTACCATGCGGACGCTTGCCGATCAGGACCCTGCTGTCGACATCGACGAGAGCGCACGCCGCGACGAGGACTAGGTTGGCCAAGGGCGGCTCTCTCCCATGGGTCGCGGAAGCTGTGGCAAATAGGGCGCGCCGCCGCCAAGGAAAAGACGCCTCGGCTTGACTTTGCCTTGGACGGAGCCGATGTGCGCCCTGCGTTCGAATTGATTTCGGACGTTATCGGCGCCCCAGCCGCGTGAGGGACACCTAGTCCCAGCCTGTCGAGCGCCAGTAGTTCTCAACCCAGATCGCCCGGCCACGCGGGGTGTTCCCCAGAAACCGGCGCCGGAGCCTGCGGACACCGTGGGATAGCGCTCATCGAAAGACCTCTTTTGACTCAATTCAATGAACTTGGCCTCGCCAAGCCCTTGCTGAAGGCGCTGGCCGAGGAGGGCTACACCCAGCCCACACCCATCCAGATCCAGGCCATCCCCAGCGTCCTTGGCGGACGTGATCTTCTGGGCGTCGCCCAAACAGGCACTGGCAAGACCGCGGCCTTCGCCCTGCCGATCCTGCATCGGCTGGCCGCCGACCCCCGCCCGGCCCCCAGGCGTGGTTGTCGCGTCCTGGTCCTCGCTCCTACGCGCGAGCTGGCGAGCCAGATCGCCGAAAGCTTTCGCACCTACGGCCGGCACCTTGGCATGTCGGTCGCGGTCGTCTTTGGCGGCGTCAAATACGGACCGCAGATCCGTGCGCTCGCCGCCGGCGTGGATGTTCTGGTCGCGACGCCGGGAAGGCTGATCGACCACATCAACGAAAAGGTTGCCAATCTCTCGGCGACCGAGGTGCTTGTCCTCGACGAGGCCGACCAGATGCTCGACCTGGGTTTCCTGCCCCCCATCCGCCGGATTGTCGCGACGCTGCCCAGGCGGCGCCAGAGTCTGTTCTTCTCCGCGACGATGCCCGCGGAGATCGCCAAGCTCGCGGCCGAACTCCTGACTAACCCCGTCCACGTCGCGGTAGCGCCGGCGGCGACCACGGTGGCGCGGGTCGAACAGCGGCTGCTGTACATCGAGGCCGACCGCAAGCGCCCTCTCTTGGCCGAGCTCTTCGATGATCCCAAGATGGATCGCGCCCTGGTCTTCACCAGAACCAAGCGCGGCGCGGACAGGGTGGCCAAATACCTCGCCACCCAGGGCGTGGACGCAGACTCCATCCACGGCGACAAGTCGCAGGGTCAGCGCGAGCGGGCTTTGGCCGCTTTCAAGGCTGGTGCCGTACGCGCTCTCGTCGCCACCGACATCGCCGCGCGAGGCATCGACATCGACTGCGTCAGCCACGTGATCAATTTCGAGCTTCCCAATGTTCCTGAAGCCTACGTCCACCGAATCGGCCGGACCGCGAGAGCCGGGGCCGCGGGCGTCGCCATAAGCCTATGCGCCAATGACGAACGAACCCTGCTTCGCGACATCGAAAAGCTGACTCGCCAGACGATCCCCGCTTTCGACCGCAGGCACGATCGATCCCTAGGCGCGATGGCGGCGATGGACCTGAAGACCACGCCACAGCGAAGCGGAGCGCCGCCGAAGCAGGGTCACCGTCCGAACGACCAAACCCCTTCTAGGCGCCGTGGCCGGGGCGGTAGCGGGAACGCCTCCGGGCGGGGCGCCAATCCGAGCGCAATTCACCACCGCAACGACGGTCCCAGGCGCTCGGCGCCGCTCGCATAGAGCGCCGAACGTAGATCAGGCGTCAGGACCGGTAGTCGCCGTTGATCGCGACGTACTGTTTGGTGAGATCGCAGGTCCAGATCGCCGACTTGGCGCGCCCCACACCCACGTCGATGGTCACCTCGAGCTCGGCGTTTTTCATATAGGCGCTCATGTCGGCCTCCGAATAGTCGTCGGCGACCTTGCCGTCTTTGGCCGCTGGCAGGGCGCCGAACGCGATCGAGAGCCGGTCGCGCCTGACCGGCTCGTCGGCGCGACCCACGGCCATGACGATGCGTCCCCAGTTGGCGTCCTCGCCCGCGAAGGCGGTCTTCACCAGCGGGCTCTCGGCGACGGTCCGCGCGATCTTGCGCGCCGAGGCCTCGTTCGCGGCCCCCTCGACCGTGATCTTGATGAACTTGGAGGCGCCTTCGCCGTCACGGACGAGTTGCAGCGCGAGATTGAGCAGTACGCCCTCGAGCTTGGCGCGGAAGTCGGCCAGCCGCCGGTCGCCGGGCCTCGTGATCCGGGACCCTCCGGCCCTTCCAGTGGCAAACATCAGCAGGGTGTCGTTGGTGGAGCGATCGCCGTCCACGGTGACGCGATTGAATGTCGAAGCCACATATCGGCTCACCAGGCGCTGGAGGGCTCGGCGGTCGATGGCCGCATCGGTGACGACGAACGCCAGGACGGTGGCCATGTCCGGCGCCACCATGCCCGAGCCCTTGGCGATGCCGGCGATAGTGACCGTTCGCCCCTCGATCTGCGCCTGGGCTCTGACCCCCTTGGGAAAGGTGTCGGTGGTCATGATCGCTCGAGCCGCCGCCTCCCACGCTCCCGGCGTCAAGGCCAAGGCCATCGACGGCAGGCGGGTCGTCACCTTCTCGTCGTCGAGCAGGACGCCAATAACACCGGTGGAGGCGAGCATGACCTCTCGCGTTCGACAGCCGCATGCCCTGGCCGCCGCCCGGGCCACGGTTCTGGCGGCGCGATCGCCGGGCTTTCCCGTGAAAGCATTCGCGCAGCCGGCGTTGATGACCAGGGCGCGCACTTCCCCGTGCCTTGTAAGTTGCCGCCGACACCAGTCGACGGGCGCAGAGCCGATGGCGTGGCGGGTGAAAACGCCGGCGCAGGTCGTGCCGGAAGTGAAACGCATCAGGACCAGATCGTCGCGCTCGCGCTTGTAGAGGCCGGCGCTGCTCGCGGCCAGCTCCACCCCCGGCACAGCCCCGACATCGCCGAACGGGACGGCGAGGGGTGAAAGCTTCGGGGTCAGGCTCATCGGATCACCGACCCTGCGGGGCCAGGGTGGCGGCTCTGAGTCGCTGAAGGGGCCACGGGCGTCATTGCGGCAGGCGGGGCCGACGCCGGTTCGGCTGGCGCGCCTGGCAGCATCTGTGGCGGAGCGACGAGCATTCGCACCTTGGCGCGGCGGCGCAGATCCAGTACCAGGTCCTTCACTTGGTCGAAGGTCAGAAAGCGGATGATCTGCGGCCGTGCGGCCTCGAGGCTGATCGGCGCTTCCTGGCGGCGATCGTCGAGCCGGACGAGCACCCAGCCGGCGCCGAACTTGAACGGCCCGACGACTTGACCGGTCTTGGCCCCCTCGAGGGCGGCGGCGTAGGCCGGCTGCAGCATGTCCTCCGTCAGCGGCGGTAGACCCCCCCCCTGGAACCGCGTACTCTCGTCTCGCGAGCGCTCGGCCGCTGTCGCCTCGAAGCTCGCGCCGCCGGCGAGCAGGGCCTTCACCTGCTGCGCCTCCGCCTGGGTCGGAACGACAATCTGGCGAAGCCGGATCTCCTCCGATGCCGTCGTGTTCTTCAGCATCTCCGCATAGAGACCCTTGACCGCGTTCTCGTTCACCGCGTTGCCGACGGCGTTTTCCAGGACGATATCGCCCAGAACCCGGTCCCTGGCGGCGACAAGGCGCCGCTGAACGGCCGGGTCTCTGTCCAGGCGGCGGCGGACCGCTTCGGCGGCCAGCAGCTTCTGGTCGACGACCTCGTCGAGGACCTGGCGAAATTGCTCGGAGGACGGATCGAGAGGCTCGCCCGGCCCTATAAGGCCCTGGGCGACGGCCTCCCGCTTTACATCCGACGCCCAGATCAACGCGCCGTTGACGGTCGCGACCGCTCGATCTCCCGGCTGGGGGGGCGTGGATGGGGTCTTCTGCCGGCCGCAGGCGCTCAGGACCAGCAGGCATGCCGCCGCGACGACGATGTGTTTGCCTGCGGTAAGCCTTGACTTCATGGAGGGACGCCGTCCTGGGCAACTTCGAAGCTGGCGGCGCGCATGGTCCAGAATGCGACGTCCGTCAATCAAATGCACAGCCGCAAGAGAGCCTCGACCGCCGAAGATGGGGACCGCTCGATCCGGCCATCAAGTCCGTCTCCGCTGTTTCAGTGCGGGAAGGCAAGACCAATCGCGGCGTGGGCGCTGACGACCGCCGCCCCCATCGCGTTGACACCGCCCGGCGGGCTCCCTAAGTCTCGCGCGCGCCAAAGGGCGAGGTCTGCTTGGCCGGCCGTGGGCTTTGCCGCGCCGTGCGCAAGGCCTTCAACAGGACGCTCTCGCCTTCTCATGCTCGATCTGAAAAAGCTCTTCGGCTCCTCCAACGACCGCAAGGTCAGGGCGATGGCGGCCAAGGTGTCCAGAATCAACGCCATGGAGCCGCAGGCCTCCGCGCTCTCGGACGCGGACCTGAGAGCCAAGACCGAGGAATTCAAAGCCCGGCACGCCGCCGGCGCGAGCCTCGACGATCTGTTGAACGAAGCCTTCGCCGTGGTGCGCGAGGCCGCCAAGCGCACCCTCGGCCAGCGCCATTACGACGTCCAGATGGTTGGCGGCATGGTGCTGCACAAAGGCGGAATTGCGGAAATGAGAACCGGCGAGGGCAAGACCCTGGTCGCGACCCTGCCGATCTACTTGAACTCGCTGGCCGGCAAGGGCGTCCATCTGGTCACCGTCAACGACTATCTCGCTAGCCGCGACGCTGAATGGATGGGACGGATTTACGGGTTCCTGGGCGTTTCCGTCGGCGTGATTATCAATGGCCTTTCTCATGGCGAGCGCCAGAGGGCCTACGCTGCGGACATCACATACGGCACCAACAACGAATTCGGCTTCGACTATCTGCGGGACAACCTCGTCTACGATGCTTCGGAGATGGTCCAGCGCGGCCACAACTTCGCGATCGTTGACGAGGTCGATTCGATTCTGATCGACGAGGCTCGCACCCCACTCATCATCTCGGGCCCCACCGAAGATCGCTCGGATTTCTATCGCACTATGGACCTGCTGGTGCGAGATCTGATCAAAGACGCCGCCACATTCGAGCATGACGAAAAACAGCGTCAGGCCCTACTCACGGAACACGGATCGGAAGTGATCGAGGAGATCCTGGAACAGGCCGGGCACCTCGAGGATGGATCAGCAGGCCTCTACGACCCGGCCAACATCAGCGTCGTCCACCACGTCAATCAGGCGTTGCGCGCGAACGTCCTTTATCAGCGCGACCGTGACTACATCATTCGCGACCGCGAGATCATGCTGATCGATGAGTTCACTGGCCGCATGATGCATGGCCGACGATTGAGCGAGGGCCTGCATCAGGCGATCGAGGCCAAGGAAAAGGTCGATATCCAACCTGAGAATCAGACCCTGGCGTCGGTGACGATCCAGAACTACTTCCGACTCTATTCCAAGCTTTCAGGCATGACCGGCACCGCCGCCACCGAGGCACAGGAGTTCATTGACATCTACAAGATGGATGTCGCCGAAATTCCTACCAACCGCCCAGTGACGCGGATCGACGAGGACGATGAAGTCTACCGGACGGCGGCGGAAAAAAACCAGGCGATCATAGGCCAGATCGAGGACTGTCACCGTCGCGGCCAGCCGGTGCTCGTGGGAACAGTGTCCATCGAAAAATCCGAGCACCTCTCCAATCTGCTGAAGGCGCACCGTTTCGAGATGGACGGCAAGTCGATCGCGGGCCTTCCGCACAGTGTCCTCAACGCCCGCTATCACGAGCAGGAAGCTTACATCGTCGCCGAGGCGGGTGTTCCCGGCACGGTCACCATTGCCACCAACATGGCGGGGCGCGGCACTGACATCCAACTTGGCGGCAACCTCGACATGCGAATGGCGAGATGGCGCGCGGAACAGAAGGGCTTGGGAATCGAGCCAAGCGCCGAGGGCGAGGTCGGCGAAAAGATCGCCATCGAGGCCGAGATCGGGAGTAAGCGGGCCAAAGCGCTGGCCGCGGGTGGCCTTTTCGTTCTGGGCACCGAGCGCCACGAGAGCCGGCGGATCGACAACCAGTTGCGAGGCCGGACTGGCCGCCAAGGCGATCCCGGTCGCTCGAAGTTCTTCCTCTCGTGCGAAGACGATCTGTTGCGCATCTTCGCCGGCGATCGGCTCGACGCGATCATGCGCACCTTCGGAGTCGAGGAAGGCGAGGCGATCACCCACAAGTGGCTGAACAGCGCCATCGCCACTGCTCAGAAACGGGTCGAGCAACGTAACTACGAAATCCGCAAGAACCTCCTGAAGTACGACGACGTCGTCAACGACCAGCGCAAGGCCGTGTTCGAGCAGCGTCAGGAGTTCATGGAGGCCAGCGATCTCTCCCAGATCGTGGCCGAGATGCGACACGACACGGTAGAGGATCTCGTCGCCCGCCACCTGCCGCCAAAAGCCTACGCCGACCAGTGGGATGTCGAGGGCCTCGACGAGCGCGCGAGGACCCTGCTCGGCCTCGAACTCCCGATCAAGGAGTGGGCGGCGGAGGAAGGGATCGCCAACGAGGAAATCCAGCAGCGCCTGATCGCCGCCGCCGACGCCAGGGCGACCGAGCGCGAGGCCGCGCTCTCGTCCGAGCAGACGAGATTGATCGAAAAGAACTTTCTGTTGCAGATGGTCGACATGCAGTGGCGCGAGCACCTGATGCACCTGGACCACTTGCGCAACGTCATCGGCCTGCGGGGTTACGGCCAGCGGGACCCGCTGAACGAGTACAAGACCGAAGCCTTCTCCCTGTTCGAGAAACTGATCGGCGATCTGCGCCAGAACGTCACCCGGTGGCTGATGACGGTCGAGATCCAGTTCGCTCCGCCCGAACCCGCTCCGGCGCCGATGTTCGAGGTCCACGTCGACCCGACGACCGGCGAGAACGAGCGGGCTTTGGAAATGGCCGGCGCGGCGTTGGCCGCGGGTTCCGCCGAACAGCGCGCCGCCGTGCCGCTTTCCGCTCTGCCGGAGGGCTTCGAGCGGACAGGACGCAATGCACCCTGCCCCTGTGGCTCCGGCCGCAAGTTCAAGCACTGCCACGGAGCGCTGGTCTGAAGTGAAGCCCGCCTCGCCTACCTCATCAGCATACGGATTATAGGTAGTTTCGATCTTGAGCTCCCCTGACAGCTCGGCGCGGATGCGTGACTGGCCGTTCATCGCCGGAAGATCGACGCGGATCACCGGGGGAGAGGGCGCCTGGCTCATCGCCGACGACGGGCGCAGGATCCTCGACGCCGCCGGCGGCGCCATTGTCGTCAATGTCGGACATGGACGAGCCGAAGTCGCCGAGGCGCTGGCCAAGTCGGCCAGCGGCGCCGCCTTCGTCGTACCGCCATGGCGGACGCCGGAACGGGAGGTGCTGGTCGAGCGGCTGCGCGCGGACTGGCTGCCCGAGGGGCTCGGCCACATCCACCTGACCTGCGGCGGTTCGGAGGCCATGGACGCGGCGGTGAAGATCGCCCTGCAGCACTTCGCCGCCCGCGGCGAATCTCGACGCACCAAGATCATGGCCCGCGAAATTTCCTATCACGGCACGACCATCGCCATGGCCGGCTTCTCAGGTCATCCCGGCCGCAAGCGGGGCCTGGCGGGTTTCCTCGCCAGCCATCCCCAGGCCCCCACGCCCTCGCCTCTGCGCTGCCCTCAAGGCCCGGATTATCCGCACGCCGGCCGGCACTACGTCGAAGCCACTCGACGAGCGATCGAGCAAGCCGGCTCTGACACTATCGCCGCGCTCGCCATAGAGGCGATAACGGGATCGAGTGGTGGCGCCATCGTACCGCCTACGGACTATCTCTCAGGGGTACGTCAACTCTGCGACGAATTCGGCATCCTGCTGATCGTCGACGAGGTCATGACCGGGTTCGGTCGCACCGGGGCCAAATTCGCCTGCGACCACTGGCGACTGAAGCCCGACATCCTGGTCAGCGGAAAGGGGCTGGCGGGCGGCTACGCCGCCATCAGCGGCGTCTATGCGACTGCAGAGGTGGCCGAGCCGATCCGCGAGGCCGGCTTCGAAGTGATGTTCCATACCTTCGCGGCCATGCCCTCGGCCTGCGCCGCCGCCGACACGGTGCTGCGGATCCTCGATCGGGAGAATCTCGTCGAACGAGCCAGGGTTCTGGGGGACCAGCTTTCGGCCCGGCTTGGCGACCTGCTCGGCCAACATCCCCACGTCGCCGAGGTCCGCGGCATGGGCTTGCTTCAGGCGGTCGAGATCGTCCGCGACCGCGACACCCTCGAGCCCTTCGACATCGCCGACCGAATAACCAACCGCGTCGTTGCTCAGGGTCTGAAGAACGACGTCTTCTTTTACCCAGGAGGAACCGGCGAGGTGCGCGACATCATTTGCCTGGGGCCACCTTTCGTTTGCACCGACGCCGAGATCGATCTGATGGCCGAGGTCCTCGCGCGCTCCATCGACGAAGTGCTGTGCTGACCACGCCCGCTGGCAAGCCGCGCGCCCGCGCTATCTCGATCCCGTTCGACGGCGAGCCGGGGCCGCTGAACGCCATCACCGATGTCGCCGGCGTCGAAGTCGGCTATCGCACCATCATCCGTGGCGCCGGCAAGCGCGTCGTCGGCGAAGGCCCGGTGCGCACAGGCGTCACGGCTATCCTTCCCAGAGGCAGGTCCGGGGCGCACCGTGGCGTCTTCGCCGGCATGTTCAGCCTCAACGGCAACGGGGAACTCACCGGCTCACATTGGGTCACCGAGACCGGGCGCTGCGATGGCCCGATCACGATCACCAACACCCATTCGTGCGGGATCGCACGGGACGCGACCATAAAGTGGCTCGCAAAGAGGTTCTCGAGCCTGGACGGCTGGTCACTGCCCGTCGCCGGCGAAACATTTGACGGCTACCTGAACGACATTAACGGCTTCCACGTCGGCGAGGACGATGTCTTTGCCGCGCTCGACGCGGCGGCGGGCGGCGCCATCGAGGAGGGAAGCGTCGGCGGCGGAACGGGGATGATCTGCTACGGCTTCAAGGGCGGCTCGGGGACGGCGTCCCGCAAGGCGCGCCTGGCGGGCGCGTCCTTTGTCGTCGGCGCCTTTGTCCAGGCCAACTTCGGCCGGCGCGAACAACTCGTCGTCGCCGGCACGCCGGTCGGCCGGGCGCTGAAGGACTGGCGGCCCGACCCGCGGGCGGGGGCGGAGGCGGGCTCGGTAATCGCCATTCTAGCTACCGACGCGCCCTTGCTTCCCCATCAGCTCCAGCGCGTCGCCCGACGCGTGAGTCTGGGGATCGGCCGTAGCGGCGCGATCAGCGGCCACGGATCAGGAGACATCTTCCTGGCCTTCTCCACGGCGAACGGCGAGGCCCTTCAGGCAGGCTCGGAAGCCTTGGCGCAGGCGCGTTTCATACCGGACGCCGCTCTCGACCCCCTGTTCGCCGCCACCATTCAGGCCATCGACGAGGCCGTAATCAACGCTCTGATCGCAAACGAGACCATGATCGGCGCCGACGATCACGTCATCCACGCCCTGCCTCACGCGGAGGTGCGAAGGCTGCTAGGCCTCCAGGCCTGAGCTCCAGGCGCCCTGATCAGACCTTTTCGAGCACGTGGATGGCGCAGGCGGAGCCCATGCCGACCACGTGGGTGAGGCCGATGCGCGCGCCCTCGACCTGGCGCTTGCCGGCCTCGCCGCGCAGATGGGTCGAGATCTCATAGATGTTGGCGATGCCGGTGGCGCCGAGGGGATGACCCTTGGAGAGCAGGCCGCCGGAAACGTTCACCGGGATCTTGCCTCCGTGGGCGGTCTCGCCATCGTCGATCAACCTGCCGGCTTCGCCGTCGCCACAAAGGCCGAGATTCTCGTAGTGGACGATTTCAGCGGTGGCGAAACAGTCATGGAGCTCGACGAGATCCAGATCCTCGGGCCCCACGCCCGCCATCTCGTAGGCTTGCTTGGCGGCCAGCCTGGTCGCGCCGTTGAAGTCCGGCATCACCAGGTTGCGCGGCGAGTAGGGATCACTGGTGAGCGCCGAGGCGCGGACGCGGACGGCGCGGCCCATCAACCCCAGCCGCTTGGCCGCGCTCTCCGAAGCCAGGACCGCGGCCGCCGACCCGTCGACGTTCACCGAGCACATGAGCTTGGTGTTCGGATAGGAGATCATCTCGGCGCCCATCACCTCCTGAAGCGGGGTTTCGACCTGGTACATCGCCTTGGGATTGGCCGTTGAATGATGATGGTTCTTCACCGAGACCTTGGCGAACTGCTCGAAGGTCGTGCCGTATTTACGCGTATGCTCCAGCCCCACGTGG
>Ga0302326_10008972_pt1 | contig 21982 bp, 20 predicted proteins | sample Palsa_T0_3_FD_202264 | JGI IMG/M metagenome (GOLD analysis project Ga0302326, IMG submission 202264) | Peat permafrost microbial communities from Stordalen Mire near Abisko, Sweden - Palsa_T0_3 | ecosystem: Environmental > Terrestrial > Soil > Palsa > Peat permafrost | place: Sweden: Abisko... | reverse complement strand
TGAGGACTACCGCGCCGATGAGCTGCCGGGGGTTGGCGCCGCCGACTTCGCCGCCGTCCTGGCGGGATTCTGGCGCTTTGCCGAAACGGTAGGCGTCGGCGGCCCCCACGTGCGCGTCGTTTCGGCGCGCGGCGCGGCCGGTGATGATCTGGAGACGGACGTTCTCGAGGTCGTCCAGAGTGACGCTCCGTTCCTGGTCGACAGCGTCATGGGCGAGGTGACCGACGCCGGCGCCAGTGTCACGGCGATGTTCCACCCCGTGGTCGGCCAGGGCGAAGCTCGGCGATCGATGATCCAGGTCTGGCTCGCGCCCCTGGCCGAGGCGCGGCGCGTGGCTCTGGCCGACGGGGTGGAGGGGGCCATCGCGGACGCCCGCGCCGCGGTCGCCGACTTCGAGCCGATGCTGGGCCTGATGAAGCGCTCGATCGAGGAGCTGAGGGCCGCGGCGCCGGGCGATCCGGCGATCCTGGCCGAAGACATCGAGTTCCTGCGCTGGATGGACGCCGGCCACTTCGTCTTCCTCGGGGCCCGCTGTTATGATTATCCGCGTACGGAGGATGGCGGTTACGCCGCCGAGGAGCCTCTTTACCGACCGGAGGACGGCCTGGGCGTGCTGCGCGATCCGGGCCGCTCGGTGCTGCGGCGCGCGAGCGAGCCGGCGGTGCTGTCAGCGGCGCTTCGCCGCCGCCTTGAGGCGGCCGAGCCCCTGGTCATCGCCAAGTCCAACCTCCGCTCGCGCGTCCACCGTCGCGGCTACATGGACTATGTCGGGGTTCGCCGATACGGCCCCGATGGCAAACCGTCCGGCGAGGTCCGCTTCGTCGGCCTCTTCACCCACGAGGCCTATGACGCGCCGGCCAGGGAAACACCGCTGCTGCGGCAAAAGGTGGAGCGGGTAATGACGGCGGCGGGATTTGCCCCCGGCAGCCACAACGCCATCCGCCTGGCGAACATCTTGGAGACCTATCCGCGCGACGAGCTCTTCCAGATGCGGGCGATAGAACTCCTGGCGACCAGCCTCGACATCCTTCACCTTACCGATCGTCCCAAGGCCAAGCTCTTCATCCGTCACGATCCGTTCGATCGGTTCGTCTCGGTGCTCTTCTACGTCCCACGGGAGCGCTACGATTCGCATCTGAGTCAGAAGGCCGGGGCGATCCTGGCCCAAGCATTCGGCGGCAGGATCTCGGCCTATTATCCCAGCTATTCCGACACGCCCCTGGCGAGAGTCCACTACATCATCGGGGTGACTCCGGGCGACCACCCCGATCCCAACATCGAGGCGCTCGAGGAGCGGATCGTCCGCATCGCCCAGACGTGGACGGATGATCTCGAGGCCGCCATCGCCCATGGGGTCGCCGATCCTGGGCGCGCCTGGCGGCTCGCCGCCGCCTACCGGGATGCCTTTCCCCCCGGCTACCGCGACCGTTACGACGGCGCCGAGGCCCTGGCCGACATCGAGGCCATGGACGGGCTCGCCGACGACGGCGCGATCCGGGTGCGGGCTTATCGCCTGGCGGCAGATACGCCGCTGCAGTTCCGCTTCAAGCTCTATCGGCGGGGTGAGGGGCCGGCCGCCCTCTCCAAGGTCCTGCCGATCCTCGAGCACATGGGCCTGAGCGCCCTGGAGGAGGAGGGCTTCGTCGCCACCCCGCGCCTCGAGGAGGGCGATGGCGTCGATAGGGTGTGGATCCACGAGTTCCTGATCGAGGACGAGCATGGCGAGCATCTCGCGTTCGCCGACGTCAGGGCGCCGTTCGAGGAGACCTTCGCCGCCGTCTGGGCTGGCGCTGCGGAAAGCGACGGTTTCAACCGCCTGGCGCTCGAGCTGGGGATTTCCTGGCGGGAGGCGGCCCTGGTGCGGGCCCTGTCGCGCTATCGCCAGCAAACCGGGCTCGATCCCAGCCAGGTGGTGCAGGAAGCGGCCCTGACCGCCCATCCGAAGGTGGCGCGGCTGATCCTCGATCTCTTCCATGTCCGGTTCGATCCGCAAGGTGGCGATCCGCTGGAGGCGCGCGCCGAGAAGGCCGGCGCGCTGCGCGGCGAGATCGAGACCGCATTGCAGTCGGTCGAGAGCCTGGACGCCGACCGGGCCCTGCGGCGCCTGGCGGCCCTTACCGGGGCGCTGACCCGCACCAACTACTATCAGCGCGACAGGTCGGGGGCGCCAAAGCCCTACATCAGCTTCAAGATAGCCGGCCGGGAGCTGGTCGACTTGCCCTCGCCCAAGCCGTTCGCCGAGATCTTCGTCGCCTCGCCGATCGTCGAGGGCGTGCACCTGAGGCTGGGTCCGGTGGCGCGCGGCGGCATCCGCTGGTCGGACCGGCGGGACGATTTCCGCACCGAAATCCTCAGCCTGGTGAAGGCCCAGCAGGTCAAGAACGCGGTAATCGTGCCGGTGGGAGCCAAGGGCGGCTTCTATCCCAAGGCGGTCGCGCGGGGGGCGAGCCCCCAGGCGGCCAAGCAGGAGGCGATCGGCGCCTACAAGACCCTGCTGCGAGGCATGCTCGACCTCACCGACAACATCGGCGCCGACGGGACCGTGATCGGCCCCAGGGACGTGATCGCCCACGACGGCGAGGATCCCTATCTGGTGGTCGCCGCCGACAAGGGGACGGCGGACTTTTCCGACATCGCCAACGCCATGGCCGAGGAATACGGCTTCTGGCTCGGCGACGCCTTCGCTTCGGGTGGGTCGGCAGGCTACGACCACAAGGCGATGGGGATCACGGCCCGGGGCGCCTGGGAGGCGATCAAGCGCCACTTCCGCGAGCTCGGCAAGGACATCCAGCGCGAACCGTTCAACGTCGTGGGGATCGGCGACATGTCCGGCGACGTCTTCGGCAACGGCATGCTGCTCTCCCGGGCGATCAAGCTCAGGGCCGCGTTCGACCACCGACACATCTTCCTCGATCCGGAGCCAGACCCGCAGACGGCCTTCGGCGAGCGAAAACGCCTCTTCGACCTGCCGACGTCCTCCTGGGACGATTACGACCGGCGCCTGATCTCCGAAGGTGGCGGCGTCTTTTCGCGGGCGGCAAAGTCGATCGCGCTGAGCGAGCCGGTACGGAAGCTGCTCGATCTCCAGGCGAGCGCCCTGCCACCCTCCGAACTCATCGTCGCGATCCTGAAATCGCGAACCGAGCTTTTGTTTCTGGGCGGCATCGGCACCTATGTGAAGTCCGCCCAAGAGGACAACGCCGAGGTCGGCGACAAGGCCAACGACCAGATCCGCATCAATGGCGCCGATCTGCGCTGCAAGGTCGTGGGCGAAGGGGCCAATCTCGGTTTCACCCAGGCCGGACGGATCGAATTCGCGCTGGCCGGCGGCAGGATCGACACCGACGCCATCGACAACTCCGCCGGCGTCGACACCTCGGACCACGAGGTCAACATCAAGATCCTTACCGGCATGGCCGAACGCGCCGGCGAACTGACAAGGGAAGACCGCGACCAACTGCTGGTCGAGATGACCGGCGACGTGGCGGCCAAGGTGCTGGCCCACAACTACGACCAGACCCTGGCGCTGTCGCTTCTCGAGGCCGAGGCGAAGGATGATCTGGAAGCCCAGGGGGCCCTGATGACGGTGCTGGAGGCCAAGGGCCGCCTCGACCGGGCCCTGGAGGGCCTGCCCGACGCCGCCGCCCTGGCCGAGCGGGCCCGGGAGGGGCGGGGGCTGACGCGGCCGGAGCTGGCGGTGCTGCTGGCCTACGGCAAGCTCGATCTCCTCCACGAGGCGGTCGCCTCGGCCGCCCCGGACGATCCCTATTTCGTCCGGGTGCTGGACAGTTATTTTCCGAGGCGGCTATCGAAGTTCGACGAGGAGATGAGACGCCATCGGCTGCGCCGTGAGATCATCGCCACGGTGGTCGACAACGATATCGTCAACCTCTGTGGGCCGACCTTCCCCGACCGCCTGAGGGCGGCGGCCGGCTGCGACACGGCGGCGCTGGTCATCGCCTTCGAGGCCGCGCGCGAAGTGCTCGCCTTCGAGGATTCCTGGCTCGCGGTGCGGCGACTGGACGGCAAGGTTCCGGCGGCCGGCCAGATGGCGCTCTTCAGGGAACTCGCCTACGTCCTGCGCGGCCAGACCTTCTGGTTGGCCAGGCGGGTCTCGCGCCAGGCCGATGGCGTTCGAGGCCTCGTCAACGCCTACAAGCCGGCGGCAGAGTCCCTGAAGCGCCAGATGCCGGGCGTGCTCTCGGCCTTCGAGCAGAAGGCGGCAGTGCGGCGCGCTGCCGCCTGGGTCAAGGCTGGCGCGCCCAGGGACATCGCCCACCAGGTCGCGCTGATGCGCCCGCTCACCGTGGCGGCGAACCTCGCCGACCTGGCGCGGGCCAAGGACTGGCCGCTGGCGGGGGCGGCGCTCGTCTATCACCGGGTGGGCGGCGTCTTCGGTTTCGATCGCCTGAGGGCGGCGGCGGGCTCGCGCGTCGCCGGCGACGCCTACGAACGGCTGGCGGTGCGCCGCCTGATCGAGGACATGCTCGCCGAGCAGGCGGCGCTGGCCGGGGCGATGATGGTCAGGGCCGACGGGCCGCACGACGGGAGCCCGGACCGGGCCCGCGCCGCCGTCAACGCATGGGTTGCCGCCCACGCCGAGGCGGCCAGGGAGGCGAAGACGACGGTGGAGGACGTGGAGCGGTCCGGCGGCGGCTGGACCTTCGCCAAGCTCACGATCGCCAACGCCGCCCTGCGCGAGCTGACGGCAGCTTGAGGGCGGCTCAGGCGCGCAGGAGGCCCCGCGCCACCTTTTCGTCGACGCGGATCTGGCGGACCATGGTCTCGATGCTGGGGAACTTCTCCTCCGGGCGCAGAAAGGCGATCAGGTCGGTCTCGATGATCTCGCCGTAAATGTCCTCGTCGAAGTCGAAGAGCCAGACCTCGAGCCGGGGCTCGACCTCGCCGGTGGTCGGATTGACGCCGATGTTGGCGACACCCGGAAGCTCGCGGCCATCTACCAGGCGGGTGCGGGTGGCGTAGACGCCGAAGAGCGGGGCGACATAGTCGCCGAGGAGGACGTTGGCGGTGGGAAAACCCAGGCGCCGGCCAAGCTGACGGCCCTTCTGGACGACGCCCTCGATGGCGAAGGGGCGCCCCAGCATGTCGGCGGCCTCGCCCGGCCGGCCGCCGCGCAGAGCCTCGCGGATCGCCGAGGAGGAGATCTTCCGCCCGCTCTCCTCCAGGGCCGGGGCCACCGAGACCGTGAAGCCGAGAGCCTCGCCATAGGTGCGCATCGCCGCCGGATCGCCGGTCCGGCCCTTGCCGAAGGTGACGTCGAAGCCGACAGCGACGTGACTCACGCCCAGGCCGGCGGAAAGCACCTGGCTCGCGAACGCGACGTCGGAAAGACCGGCCATCTCGGCCCCGAAGGGGAGCAGGTAGAGGCGCTGGCCGCCCAGGCGCTCGACGGTGCGAGCGAGCTGGCGCGGCGTCATCAGACGGAACGGCGGCGCGTCGGGCTCGAAATGCATCCGCGCGTGCGGCTCGAAGCTTATGACTCCGAGCGGTGCGCCTGCCGTCGCGGCGGCGTGGGCGGCGTCGGTGATCACCCGCTGGTGGCCCAGGTGGACGCCGTCGAAGTTGCCGAACGCGACCGCCGCGCCGCGGTCCTCTGGGACGAGGCCCTTCCATCCGTGGAGGATCTTCATGACGGGTGGGCCGGCTTTCGGCGCGCGCCCTCTTCTCCCCGCCGCCGGACCATGACCTCGGCTTCGCCCTCGATCACCCTCTTGCCGCTGACGCTGCAGGTCGTGGCAAGGCTGACGCGGGCGCGGTCGGCGTCGATGGCGATGATCTCGACGCGCGCCGTCACCAGGTCGCCGATCCTGACCGGCCGGCGGAAACGCAGGGTCTGGCTGATATAGATGGACCCGTGGCCGGGAAGTTCGGCGCCGAGGACGGCCGAGATGTGGCTGGCCACCAGCATCCCATGGGCGATCCGACCCCCGAAGGAGGAGGCCGCGGCGAAGGCCTCGTCGAGATGGACCGGGTTGTCGTCGCCACTGAGGGCGGCGAAGGCTTCGATGTCGGCGGCAGTGACGGGCCGCCTGAACTCCGCGGCCTGACCGACACTCAGATCCTCGAGACAGTATCCGCGCAATTCCCCAGAAGCCCCCACTGGCGCGATTTCCTCCGGCCGCCCGGCGTTTTAGCGGTTTCGCCGGCCATGGCGAGGGCGTGCGCTCCAGGCAAGCTGCGCCGTCAGATAGCGGGCGCTGGCGCCGGCCGCCTCGAGGAAGGCTCCCGCGCGCACCGGATCGGGCGCGCCCGGGTCTTGCGTGAACGCCTCGGCGTGGATGCCGCCGGTGACCAGAAGAGCGTCTAGGCCCTGACGATTGGCGCCGGTGATATCGGTGGCGACGCCATCGCCGATGACAAGGACCCGACGCCGGTCGACCGCACGGCCAAGCACCCGGGCCGCCTCGGCGAAAGCACGCTCGTAGATCGGCGCGAATGGTTTGCCGGCCATGACGACCTTCCCGCCCAGGCCGGCGTAGAGTTCGGCGAGCGCCCCGGCGCACCAGATCAGGCGCCCACCCCTTTGGACGACGCGGTCGGGGTTGGCGCAGACCATCTCCAGGCCGCGGACCGCGGCCGCGGAGAGCGCCGGCCGGTAGTCTTCGGGAGTCTGCGTCTCGTCGTCCTCGAGCCCAGTGCAGGCGACGAAGGCGGCATCCTGGGGGTCGGCGAACGCGAGGCCCAACTCGTCGAACAGCGCCCCGTCACGCTTGGGACCGATCCACCATGCTGGCCCCGGCGCCCGCGCGGCGAGGAGGCCCCGCGTCGCATCCCCGGAGGTGACCAGGGCCGACCAAGCCTCTCGCGGCGCCCCCAGTTCGTCCAGTTGCAGGGCGACCTCGTCGAAGGGCCTGGGGGAGTTGGAGATCAGCACGACCGGGCCGCGCCTTGTCCGCCATCGCGCCAGGCTCGCGCACGGGCCCGGAAAAGCCGCCCGGCCGTCGTGGATCACGCCCCAGACATCGCAGAAGAGCACATCGTACCGGTCGGCGACGTCGGCGAGTCCGAATAGGGGGGCGGGATCGGTCCTGCGCGCGGCCGCCGCTGCGCCTAGCGCGTCGGCGATGGGGTTTCGCCTCTGTAGTCATAGAACCCGCGGCCGGCCTTGCGCCCGAGCCAGCCGGCCTCGACGTATTTCACCAGCAGCGGACAGGGCCGGTACTTGGAGTCGGCGAGGCCGTCATAGAGCACGTTCATGATCGAAAGAACGGTGTCCAGGCCGATGAAGTCGCCCAACTCCAAGGGGCCCATCGGATGGTTGGCCCCGAGCTTCATCGCCGTGTCGATCGCCTCGACGGTCCCGACGCCCTCGTAGAGCGTGTAGATCGCCTCGTTGATCATCGGCACCAGCACCCGGTTGACAATGAAGGCGGGGAAATCCTCGGCGTTGGCGGTGGTCTTGCCCAGCGATCGGGCGAAGGCGACCGCGATCTCGTAGGTGCCAGCGTCGGTGGCGATGCCTCGGATGATCTCCACCAGCTTCATCAGCGGCGCCGGATTCATGAAGTGCAGGCCGATGAAGCGTTCCGGCCGGTCGGTCGTCGAGGCAAGCCGGGTGATGGAGATCGAGGAGGTGTTGGAGGCCAGAAGCGTGTCGGCGCCAAGGTGCGGCTGAAGGGCCTTGAAGATCTGCTTCTTGATCTCCTCGTCCTCGGTCGCCGCCTCGATGGCGAGATCCGCGGTCCCGATTGCTTCGAGGTCCGCAGGGGTGATCCGCGCCAGGGCCGCCGCCTTGTCGTCTTCCGACAGGATCCCACGCGCGACCTGGCGGGACATGTTGCGGTCGATGAGCTCGAGGCCGGCGGCGAGCTTTTCAGGGGCGATGTCATTGAGAAGCACCTTGTAGCCAGCCACGGCGCTGACGTGCGCGATGCCGCTGCCCATCTGGCCCGCGCCGATCACGCCGACCGTCTTGATTTCCGCCATGGCATCCGCCCTAGGGGCGCCCTTTTGCTGTTTTGACCGGGCCGTCCCAATCCTCCCGGGTCTTCGGCGCCGGTCCTAGCACATCCATCTCCGCCGCCGCCAAGCTTTTGCTGCAATGCAGCGCGAGTCTATCGGCCGGCGGCCGTGAGCGCCGCCATCAGTTCGGGAACGGCGGTCTTGTAGTCGGCCACGAGGCCATAGTCGGCGACCTGGAAGATCGGTGCGTCCGCATCCTTGTTGATCGCGACGATCACCTTGGAATCCTTCATTCCGGCGAGGTGCTGGATCGCGCCGGAAATGCCGATGGCCACGTAAAGCTGGGGTGCGACGACCTTGCCCGTCTGACCGACCTGATAGTCATTGGGCGCATAGCCGGCGTCGACGGCGGCGCGGGAGGCGCCGACGGCGGCGCCGAGCTTGTCGGCCAGGGGCTCGATGACCCTGTGGAACTCCTCGGCCGATCCCAGGGCCCGGCCGCCGGAGACGACGATCTTGGCCCCTGCGAGCTCCGGGCGGTCGGATTTGACGATCTCGTCGGAGACGAAGCGGGTGTGCCGCGCGCCGGGCCCCGGATCGACAACCTCGATGGGCGCGGCGCCGCCCTCCTCGGCCGCCTTGAACGCGGTGGCGCGGACCGTGATGACCTTCTTGGGGTCCGACGAACGCACCGTCTCCAGGGCGTTGCCGGCGTAGATCGGGCGCACGAACGTGTCGGCGTCGATGATCTCGACGATCTCCGAGATCGGCGCGACATCGAGCATGGCGGCCAGACGCGGGGCGAAATTCTTGCCCACCGACGTGGCCGGAACGAGTACGGCGTCGTAGTTCGCCATCAGCGGCGCGATGGCGGCGCTGAGCGCCTCGGCAATCTGTTTTCCCAGGGCCTCGCTCTCGGCGGTGAGCACCTTGCGGACACCGGCGATCTTCACCGCCAGGGTGGCGACGGGCGCGACGTTCTGGCCGGCGACGAGGATGTCGACGTCCGCGGAGAGAGCCTTGGCCGCGGTGACGGTCTTGTTGGTGTTGTCCTTGAGATTGACGTTGTCGTGGTCGGCGACGACGAGAACGGCCATGTTCAGAGCACTCCCGCTTCGGTCTTCAGCCTGGCGACCAGCTCGGAAGCGTTCTCGAGCCTGACCCCGGCGACCCGCTTGGCCGGCTCGGTGACCTTGAGCACCTTCAGATGGCCCTCGCCGAGGCCGCCGTAGTCGTCCGGACTCTTGATGTCGATGGTCTTCTTCTTGGCCTTCATGATGTTGGGTAGGGAGGCGTAGCGCGGCTCGTTGAGGCGCAGGTCGGCGGTCACCACCGCCGGCAGGTCCAGTTCCAGGGTCTGCAGGCCGCCATCGACTTCGCGGGTCACCTTGGCGATTTCGCCCTCGATCTCGATCCTGGAGGCGAACGTCGCCTGCGGCCAGGAGAGCAGCGCCGATAGCATCTGGCCGACGGCGTTGTTGTCGCCGTCTATGGCCTGCTTGCCCATCAGGATCAGGCGCGGCTGTTCGGCAATGGCGACATTCTTCAACAACTTGGCGACCTCGAGCGGCTCGGGGTCGGTGTCGGTCTGGACGAGGATGCCACGGTCCGCCCCCATGGCGAGCGCCGTGCGGATGGTCTCCTGGGCTTGGGTCGGGCCTATGGAGACCGCGACGATCTCGTCGGCGACGCCCTTTTCCTTCAGCCGCACCGCTTCTTCGACGGCGATCTCGCAAAAGGGATTCATCGACATCTTGACGTTGGCGAGGTCGACGCCGGTCTGGTCGGACCGAACGCGGGCCTTGACGTTGGAATCGATCGCCCGCTTCACTGGGACCAGAATCTTCATATCGTCACCCCTCCACCCGCCACGCCGCCCACCTCGCGCGCGGCAATGGGCAATAGCGCCTCGCTCGATCAATGCAAGGCGGCAGGGCCACCGCCCACGGGACTGGCGTCCCTGTCGTTTGTTGCTAGAAGCCGGCCCATGAACCCGTGGATCACCCTCACCAAGTATATCGTCTTCAGCCTCTTCATCATCACGGCCACGGGCATGACCGTCTACGACGTCCTCTATGTCCAGCCGGCGAAACGGTGCGAGCGGGCGGGCGCCTGGTGGGACGCCAAGGACCGGGAGTGCCTGACGCCGATCCCGATCTGGTGGCTCACCGGCAGGGGGCTCGTCAACCGGCCGCACCCGGCGCCTGGCGCGGCTCAGCGGGTGGCGCCGGGCGACCAGAGCACGTCGCCACCCTCCCTGGCGTTGGCGAACCGGGCGGCGACGAAGAGCAGGTCGGAGAGCCGGTTGAGGTAGCGCAAGGCCTCCCCATGACCGCCGCCACCCTCGGACTGGCTGAACGCCACGGCCCGGCGTTCCGCCCGGCGGCAGACGGTGCGGGCCAGGTGCAGGGCGGCGGCGGCGGCGCATCCGCCGGGCAAGACGAAGGACGTCAGGGGCTGGAGGTCGGCGTTCAGGGCGTCGATCTCCGTTTCCAGGCGCTCGACCTGACCGGCGGTGATGCGCAGCGCTGCAGCGCCCTCGCCAGCTTTGACCGGTGTCGCCAGATCGGCGCCAAGATCGAAGAGATCGTTCTGGATCCGAGCCAGGAGCGGATCGAGATCGGGGTCGTCGATGGTCTCGCGCCGCGCCAGCCCGAGCACGGCGTTGACCTCGTCGACCTCGCCATATGCCTCGACCCTAAGGCTGGCCTTGCTGACGCTCTGGCCGCTCGCCAGCCGCGTCGCGCCGGCGTCGCCGGCGCGGGTGTAGATCCTGTTGAGAACCACCATCGACGCCCAGTTCCCCCTCTTCAGTGAGCCGCTGCGCGCCACCAGACGGCGGCCGCGACGATGACGATGGCCACCGCCTGGAGCAGGATCCGCAGGCGCATCAGCTTGTTCGACCATGCGCGGCCGAAATCGCCGCCACGAAAGAGGCTGTAGACTCCCATACCTAGGGTTATCGCCACCGCGGCCAGAGCCACGGGAATCAGGATGTCAAAAACATCTCGCATCGGATCGCCAGTCTATAGCCGATCGGCGGGCCGCGCGCGACACGGCGGGGCGGCCGCCGGCAGGCGGCGGGAGGCGCTTGTTGGCGGTTCCTTAGCGGCGCAGCTTGATTCGGCTGCACGAACGCCCGGCGTTCAAGAAGGCCCTGGAGAAGGGCGGCGCCTACAACCTCGCCTGAGGCCGCGCTCTCACGGTCTCTCGTGGACGAACTCCCAGTGCCAGGGTTCGAAGACGTAGTTCACAAAGCCGAAGCGCGCCGCCTTGCGCACCAGCCACCGATAGGCGGGTCCCCGTGCGATGAAGAGGCGATTGGCGTCCGCCGAGGAGTCGGGCGGAAAACCCGGCGCGGCGCCTAGAAAGAGATCGAAGGCGAGGCCGGTCCGGTGCGCCGAGCAGGTCGCCCTGACGACGCCCTGGCAGTTCAGCTCCCGATGGCAGCGCGCATCATCGTAGGCCGGGCTGCGATACCCTGAGAAGATCGTCAGCAGACGCCCATCGGCGCGCACCGCGGGAAGTTCGGCCCGGGCGGCGTCGACCATCCTGCGGTAAGCGCTAAGAACCGACGGGCGCAGCAGAATGACTTTGCCGCCATAGGACTCGGCCGCGTCCGCCCGCGCCAGAGCCGCTTCATCGGGCGGCGCGGGGCAGGCGAGCCGGCTCGCGGCCACGAACGGCCGGCGCGACTGCCAGATCGACTTCATCAGTGTCAGGGTGGCGAGGTCGACTACGCCGGCGCCGGCGAGACCGTGAGCGCGCTGCCAGATCGCCACGTGGGCGGCGAAGGCGGGGGTCGAGGCGGCGCAGGCGGTGGAGACCTCTCCGGCGACCATGGGCTCGTAGATCGCCCAGCCGGTTTCGGGTCGACCAAACGGCGCCCAGGCCATCCGCGCGAGCGAGACGGCGTTGAGTTCGGCCGCCGCCCGCAGCCCGGCCCCGCAGACTTCGGTGTCGTCCTGGGCGACCGCGATGCTGGCCGAGGCGAGCCATCCGACGACCGCAAGGAACAAAGCCGACGTCGCCATCTTGGCCTCGCGATGGAACCGGAGGATCGATCGCGCCTTGCTCATAGCATGATCAAGCTAACTCCGATGGCGCCCCGTCAAGCCGGCCGCCTCGCCGCCATCGCCGCCTGCGCTCTCGCCGCGGCGGCGTGCGACGACTTCAGGTCCCCCAGCTACGCACAAACCGCTCACCCCAGCCAGGAGGTCCGCCAGAACGCGATTGCCCGGGCGCCGCCTGCCGCGTTGCTCGCGCCTGTTTCCGCCCCAGCGACCATCGCCGCCGCGCCGGATCCAGGCAACCCAACGGCGCCCAAGCCCTCCGCTGTCCAGGCCTCTGTGGTCCAGGCGCCGGCCGACCCGGCCGCGACCGCGATCGAGGCTGCGAGCGCAGAGCCCGGGAGGGCGCCGTCGCATGAGCTGTTGATCAAGGTCGAGACGCTGCTCGACCGCGCCGACTTCTCGCCCGGGGTTATCGACGGCGGCGTGGGCGCCAATCTGGGCCGCGCCATTACGGCCTTCGAGGCCGCCCACGGCCTCGAGGTCAGCGGCAAGCCGGACCAGGCGTTGCTCGACGCTCTCGTCAAGAGCGATCCGGGACCGATCACGCAGACCTATTTGATCACCAAGGATGACGTCCAGGGTCCATTCCTGGGGACCCTGCCGCACGGCTTCCTCGCCCTCTCTAAGCTTCATCGTCTCGCCTACCTGGACCCGCTTCAGGAACTCGCCGAGCGATTCCACATGAGCCGGATCCTGTTGCAGAGGCTCAATCCCGGCGCCGACTTGACTGCGGCCGGAACGTCGATTCTCGTCGTTCGCCCCGGCGCCGGCCGCCTCGGCGAACCGGTCGCCCGCGTCGAGGTCGACAAGGCCAACGACCAGGTTCGCGCCCTGGGCGCTGGCGGCAAGGTGGTGGCGGAATTCCCGGCGACCGTGGGCAGTACCGAGCGACCGGCCCCGTCCGGCGAATGGAAGGTGAGCGCCGTGGTCTCCGATCCCACCTACACTTACGATCCGGCCCGCCTCACGTTTGGCGACAAACGCCATGGCCGCCTTACCATCGCTCCCGGCCCCAACAATCCGGTCGGCGCGACCTGGATCGGCTTGACGGCGGCCACCTACGGTATCCACGGGACGCCAGATCCGGCTCTGGTCGGCAAGACCGCTTCCCATGGCTGCGTGCGCCTCACGAACTGGGACGCGGCCGAACTCGCCTCTGCGTTGAAAAAAGGGACGCCGGTGGTCTTCGTCGGTACGGCCGCGAGCTAGATTTCGTCGAGCCAACCTTCGAGGAAATCGAACACGGCCGCCTTGAAAAGGGCGTGGGGGATGGCCGAGAAATGGTCGCAGCCCGGCAGCGCCACCGCCTTCGCTCCTGGAATGACGTCGGCAAGCGCCTGCGGGTCGCCTGCGATTTCGTCGCGGGCGCCGGCCACGACTAGGACCGGCATCGGCAGGCCGGCAAGGGACACACGGCCCAGATTCCCTTGTGCGCCTTCGCTCGAGGCGGCGAGCGCCAGCCGGTCCTCGCCCTGCTGATCGGCGAACAGGCGGAATCCCTTGAGCATCGGCTCGGCAATCAGGCTCGGATCGTCGGCGCGCATGGCCTCGGCCAGGGTCATGGCGCCAGGGGCCGCGATCGGCGACGAAAGCATCCGCGCCCCGACCCCGCCCAGGATCAGGTGGCCTATTCGGTCCGGCGCCGCCATCGCAGCCTGGGCGGCCAGGTGCGCGCCCAGGGAATAGCCCATCAATTCCACCCGCCCCAGGCCCAGGAAGTCCATCAGGGCGACGATGTCGGCGGCCATGTCGGCCCGGGCGTAGGCTGCGGCGTCGTGCGGCTTGGCGCTGGCGCCGTGGCCGCGCAGGTCCAGGGCGACGATCCGGTAACCCTTGCGCTCGAAGGCCCCGTACCAGCCGAGCCGACGCCAGTTCTCCTCCCTGTTGGTGGCGAAACCGTGCACGAGCACCACCGTTCCGGTTTCGCCCTCGGCCGGCCGGATGTCGTCGAACGAAAGATCGAAGCCGCCCGATCGGAAACTCGCCATGGTGAGCGCGAGGGTAGGCGGCTCTTGCGGCGCGCGGCAAGGGCGCCTTAATCGATGGCCCATGCGCGAAGAGGTCTTCATCGGCGGCTGGACCCGCAACAGGCTGCGCGAGAAGAGCCAGAACGAGCGGCACGCGATCTGGAAGCGCGCCCGCGCCCTGCATTCGGCCGAGGGCAATCAGCTGGCCCGCGCCATCGAGCTCCTGGGCCTGCCGTACGCCGAACCCGAGCCCCTGGCGGTCGATGACCCCCTGGGCGCCAGAATGCGGGAGATCATGGCCACGCCGCAGGCGCGGTCGGCGGCCATCGAGGCGACCCTCGATGGCCTGCCCGCGATCGCGGGGATCGACGTGCTGCTGCACGAGGAGCTGGGCGAGAAGTACCGCCTGGAAGCGGCCGCCGTCGCCACCGCCCAGATCCTGGTCGGCGAACTCATGCGGGCGCTCGGCTACGTCGAGGCCGGACGCAAGAACCTGCCACAGAGGTGTGTCGCCCGGGCGGGGGCGTTCTGGCGGCGGCCAGAGCCCGCGCCGCGCGCACCGACCTCCAAGTAGGGATCAGGCGTCCACCGTCGCCGGCTCCTTCTTGGAGAGATCCTCGCCGGTGGTCTGATCGACGACCTTCATCGAGAGGCGCGTCTTGCCGCGATCGTCGAAGCCCAGCAGCTTGACCTTCACCATCTGGCCCTCGGTGAGGACGTCGGAGACCTTGTTCACGCGCTCGCTGGCGATCTGGCTTACGTGGACGAGGCCGTCCTTGGCGCCGAAGAAGTTCACGAAGGCGCCGAAGTCGACGATCTTCACGACCTTGCCGTCATAGATCCGGCCCACCTCCGGTTCGGAGGTGATCGAGCGGATCCAGTCGATCGCGGCCTTTATCTTGGCCCCGTCGCTGGCGGCGACCTTGACCGTTCCCTCGTCGTTGATGTCGACCTTGGCGCCGGTGGTGGCGACGATCTCCCGGATGACCTTGCCGCCCGACCCGATGACTTCGCGGATCTTGTCGGTGGGAATTGTGATCGTCTCGATCTTGGGCGCGTATTCGCCGACATCCGGGCGGGCCCCGTCGATCGCCTTGGCCATTTCGCCCAGGATGTGCAGCCGCCCCGCCTTCGCCTGGCTAAGCGCCTGCTTCATGATCGCCTCGGTGATGCCGGGGATCTTGATGTCCATCTGCAGCGAGGTGATCCCATCGGCGGTTCCGGCGACCTTGAAGTCCATGTCCCCCAGATGGTCCTCGTCGCCGAGGATGTCCGAAAGAACTGCGAAGCCGTCCTTTTCGAGGATGAGGCCCATGGCTATGCCGCTGACCGGTTTCTTCAGCGGCACGCCGGCGTCCATCAGCGCCAGCGATCCGCCGCACACCGAGGCCATCGACGAGGAGCCGTTGGACTCAGTGATCTCCGAGACCACGCGCACCGTGTAAGGAAAGTCCTCCTTCGACGGCAGCATCGGCCGGATCGCCCGCCAGGCGAGCTTGCCGTGGCCGATATCCCGCCGGCTGGGCGCATTCATCCGGCCCGTCTCGCCCACCGAGTACGGTGGGAAGTTGTAATGCAGCAGGAAGCTCTCCTTGTAGGTCCCCTCGAGAGCGTCGATGAACTGCTCGTCGTCGCCCGTCCCCAGGGTGGCGACCACCAGGGCCTGGGTCTCGCCGCGCGTGAAGAGCGCCGAACCGTGGGCGCGAGGCAGGACCGACACCTCGGCGACGATCGGCCGGACAGTGTCGGCGGAGCGGCCGTCGATCCTCTTGCCGGTCTTCAGGATCGCCTGGCGGACGACCTCGGCCTCGCACTCCTTGAACACGGCCGCCAGTTTGGAGTGATCGACGCCGGCTGGATTTTGGTCGGAGACGCCCAGTGCCTCGATGACCCTGTGCCTGGCCGCGCTGACGGCGTCGTGACGGGCGCCCTTGGCCGTAATGGCGTAGGCGGCTTCGAGATCCTTTTTGACAAGCTTGGCGACCTGCGCCTGCAGCGCGTCCTGGTCCTCGGGCGTGAACTCGAAGGGTTCGTTGGCCGCGTGTTCGGCAAGTTCGATGATCGCCTGGATGACCGGCTGCATGCCCCTGTGGGCGAACATCACCGCGCCCAGGACTTCATCCTCGTTGAGTTCCTGGATCTCGGATTCGACCATCATCACGGCGTCGTTAGAGCCGGCGACCACCAGATCGAGGCGGTTGGACCCATCCTTGACCTGGTCGAGCGTGGGGTTGAGCACGTATTGGCCGTCGATATAGCCGACACGGGCGGCGGCGATCGGGCCCATGAACGGCACGCCCGAGAGGGTGAGCGCCGCCGAGGCGGCGACCATCGCCACGATGTCCGGATCGTTCTCCAGGTCGTGGGAGAGCACCGTTATGATCACCTGGGTCTCGTGCTTGAACCCTTTGACGAACAGCGGCCTGATCGGCCGATCGATCAGTCGGGAGACCAGGGTCTCTTTTTCCGAGGGACGTCCCTCGCGCTTGAAGAAGCCGCCCGGGATCTTGCCCGCGGCGAACGTCTTCTCCTGGTAGTTCACGGTCAGGGGAAAGAAATCCAGGCCCGGCTTTGGGGCCTTGTCGAACACCACCGTGGCCAGGACCGTGGTGTCGCCGTAGGTGGCCAGAACCGCTCCGTCCGCCTGCCGGGCGATGCGCCCGGTCTCCAGGGTCAGCTTGCGGCCGGCCCAATCGATTGATTTTCGTCGAATATCGAACATGTCTGTTGTCTTCTTTCTTTGGTCGGCCCGAAGGCGAATTCCCTCGGGAGCGGATAAGGCGCGGTCGCCTTTCTAAGGGGCGGGTTCCGAGATCCTCTCCAGTGCGACAGGCCAGGTAAGAGGATTCCATTTTGGCGAACCCTCGGGCGAATGCCCGGAACCGTATCTACAGGGCCGGGAAAGGCCCCGCCCCCATGCCTGTCTATGGCGGGCGGCGGCTTAAAAACTCTTCGGGCGCCTTCCCGCCCGGCTAATGGCGCAAATGCGCTCTGCTAGCGGCGCAGTCCCAGGGTCCCAATCAGGGCCTGGTAGCGCGCTTCGTCGGAGCTCTTGAGATGATCGAGCAACGATCGTCGCTGCGAAACCAGTTTCAGGAGTCCGCGACGCGAATGGTTGTCCTTCTTGTGAATCTTGAAGTGCTCGGTGAGATTGGCGATCCTCTCCGACAGGATAGCCACCTGAACCTCGGCCGAGCCGGTGTCGTGGTCCGAACGGGCATGCGTGGTGATCAGTTCGGTCTTGCGTTCCGCGGTGATCGACATCGAATGAATCTCTTTCCGCTCAGGCGAGGTGAAAGACCCGCGTGGGATTGAGCCGGCCCGCGCGCATCTCGCAGAGGGCCACGATTCGTCCGCCATGGAGGGCCGAAACCGTTCGCGAGGCGCTGAGCGCCGCTCTCAAGGTTTCGACCTGCCGGGGGAGCAGAACGATGGACCGTCCCTGCGTCAACCTGAAGGAGTCTTCGGTGGTCACGGCCACTGCCGGGATGTCGTCCAGCGGGGTCTCGACCGGAAGCAGGGCCTCCAGAGGCGCCCCCCTATCGCACATACGCTCGATGAACTCCAGCCCCACCGCCCGTTCTTCCAGGAAGGCCCCCACCCGCGTGCGGCGCAGGATGCTGACATGGGCCACGGCTCCGAGGGCGTCGGCGAGGTCGCGAACCAGGGAGCGGACGTAGGTCCCCTTGCCGCAATCGATCTCGACCTCGGCGTGATCGGCGTCGCCGCCGCCGGTGAGACGGGCGCCATGGATGACCACTCTTCTCGGCGCCAGCTCCATCGCCACGCCTTCCCGCGCCAGGTCGTAGGCCCGCGCGCCTCCCACCTTTACCGCCGAGAAGTCGGGGGGAATCTGGTCTATCTCGCCGACGAATGTCTGAAGCGCGGCGCCGAGGTCTTCGGGCCGGGGGCGGGCCGCCGACATGGCCGTGACCGCGCCCTCGCGATCGAAGGTGGTGGTCTGGACGCCCCAGGCGATGGTGAACCGGTATGTCTTCGTGGCGTCGACGAGGTAGGGGACCGTCTTCGTCGCTTCGCCGAGCGCGATCGGCAGGACGCCGGTGGCGAGCGGATCGAGGGTGCCGGCGTGGCCAGCCTTTCTGGCGTTGAAGGCGCGGCGCACGCGCGCCACGGCCTGGGTCGATCCCAAGCCCTCGGGCTTGTCCAGACATACCCACCCGGAGATCGGCTCGCCCTTGGGATGGCGGCCCAATCAGTTTTCCTCTCGCCCTTCCGTCGCCAGGATGTCCCGGCGCACCTTGGGATCGGCCAGCAGGCGGTTGATGTGGGCGGCCGCGCCGAAACTGTCGTCACGGACAAACTTCAGCGTCGGAGTGAACCGCATCTCGATGGCGCGGCCGAGGTGGCCCCGGAGGAATTTCGCGGCGCGATTGAGGGCGGCCACCACCGCCCCAGCGTTCTCCCCGCCAAGTGGCTCGGCGAAACAGACCGCGTGCTTGAGGTCGGGACTGACCTTTACTTCGCTGATGGTCACCGAAACCGAAGCCAGGGCGCCGTCGGCCAGGCTCTCATGGCGCAGAATGTCCACCAGCGCGTGGCGCACGAGTTCGCCGGCGCGAAGCTGGCGTTGGGAAGGGCCTGACCGGGCCGGGCGGGCTTTGGCTGTGTGACGAGGCATGTCGCGGTTTGGGCGGCGATCCCGCCGGCGAGCGTGTCGATGCCGGAAGGGGCGCGCTACTTAAATCTGCGCCATGGGCTTGTCCAGCGTTCCGCCCGAGCGAATTGACTCCTCGGGGGCGCGGCTCATTTCCAGATCGGCTTACCCGAGCCCGGCAGGCCTAGCCGCGGCCACATATCGGTCACCGCCTCGATGACCTTCGCGTCCATCCGGATCGGCCGGCCCCACTCCCGCTTCGTCTCGGGCGGCCATTTGGTGGTGGCGTCCAGGCCGATCTTCGAGCCGAGGCCGACCTCGGGCGAGGCGAAGTCGAGATAGTCGATCGGCGTCGATTCGATCAGAGTGATGTCGCGCGCCGGGTCCATCCGGGTGGAGAGCGCCCAGACCACATCCTTCCAGTCGCGCGCGTCGATGTCCTCGTCCACCACGATCACCCACTTGGTGTACATGAATTGGCGAAGATACGACCAGACGCCCATCATCACCCGCTTGGCGTGACCGGGATAAGCCTTCCGAATAGAGACCACGGCCACGCGGTAGCTGCAGCCCTCCGGCGGCAGCCAGAAGTCGACCACCTCCGGAAACTGCCCGCGCAGCAGGGGGACGAAAATCTCGTTGAGCGCCATCCCCAGAACGCTGGGTTCGTCCGGCGGCCGGCCGGTGTGGGTGGTCAGGTAGATCGGCTCGCGACGCATGGTGATGGCGGTGATCTGGAAGACCGGGAAGTCCTCGACCGCGTTGTAGTAGCCGGTGTGGTCGCCGTAGGGCCCTTCCGGCGCTGTCTCCTCGAGAAGCACCTCGCCTTCGATGACGATCTCGGCCTGCGCGGGGATCAGCAGAGGCTGGGTCTTGGCCGCGGCCAGATCGACCTTCGCCCCGCGCAGCAGGCCGGCGAACTGGTACTCCGAGAGGGTTTCCGGAACCGGCGTCACCGCCGCCAGAATGGTCCCGGGGTCGGCGCCGATCACGGCGCAGGCCGGCAGGGCCGTGGGTCTGCCCGCCGCCTTCCACCGCCTGTAATGCTGGGCCCCGCCCCGGTGGGCGAGCCAGCGCATGATGGTCCTGTCGCGTCCGATCACCTGCATCCGATAGATGCCGAGGTTGAAATCGTCCTCGCGGTCTTGTGACGGCCCCTTGGTGACGACCAGCGGCCAGGTGACGAGCGGCGCCGGCTCGCCCGGCCAGCAGGTCTGGATGGGAAGCCTGGCGAGGTCGATATCGGCGCCCCTCAGCACCACCTCATGGACCGGAGCGTCGGCGACGACCCTGGGCCGCATTCCCATGATCGTCCGCGCGACGGGAAGCATCTCCCAAGCCTCCTTCACTCCGCGCGGCGGCGTCGGATTTCGCAGGAAGGCCAGCAGCTCCCCCACAGCCTTCAAGTCCCCGGGTCCGGCGCCTTCCTTTCCGTTCAGCGTCACGCCCATCGCCACCCGTTCGACGGTTCCGAAGAGATTCACCAGGCAAGGGATCGGCGAAATTGCGCCGCCGGCCAAAACCGGACGCTCGAAGAGAACAGCCGGTCCCGCCTCGGCCAAGAGACGGGTGCATATCTCGGTCATCTCCAGGACGGTCGAGACAGGCTCGCGCGACCGCACGAGCTGGCCCCTGGCCTCCAGGGCGGCGATGAAGTCGCGCAGGCTGCGGTAGGCCATTGGAAGCTCCCTAGGGCGAGGAGCCTTTGCTGTCACGCTTTGCGGTCGGACTGTCCGGTCTTAGACTCGTGCCGATGAAAGTCGATCTCGACGATCTCCCGCCAAGGGTCGCCCAGGGCCTGACGGCTCTCGCCGAAGGCGACGAACTGATCCTCGTCCAGCAGGGGGCAGTCGTCGCGTGTCTCCAGGTAAAGGCCTCCGCGCCTGCGGCCGTTGATGAATCCGGCGTCGACCCTTCGCCCGAAGAGCGGATGAAAGAGGTCCTCGACCAGTTCAACGCCATGATCCACGACGAGTTCTGAAGGCGCGGGCGTTGACCCTAGGCCGCGCGCTCCGCATCATAGGCCCTGACCATCGCCTTGGGAGCGATCTTGCGCCACCGGCGCTCGAGAAACGCGCGAAAGGATCCGCGGTGTAGGCTGCCTATCCTGGCGAGAACGCTGGGGTAGTCCTTGTAGTGGGCCGTGAAGTGAAAGGTCTGCGGCTCGGCCTCCATGAGCATCTCGCGCTCATCGAAGCTGACCTCCAGAAGCACCACGCTGGCGTCCTCCCGGCGCAAGCGCGTGAAGAACTTCTTGTTCACCACGAAGGAGGGCCGGCCGTACGATGTCCCTTCGCTGACGCCCGGAAAGGAGAGGCAGATCTCCCGCATCTCATCCTCGGTCATCCGGCCTGTTCCCTCATCAGTAGGCGAGCGCGGTCCCGTCCTTGCGCGTTTCGGTCGCCGCCGCATAGCGCCCCGGCCAACGCTGGATCGCCTGATACCCCCCAAAACCGCCGTCGGTGTCTCCTAGAGGCCAGCCGAGCGCAGCCAGACCCTGCCGGGTCTTCTCCGGGACACCGGTTTCCAGCCGCAGGGTTCCCACTCCCGCCTGCGGCGCTCCGGTAGGCTCGGAAGAGCCTTCGTGATGCCAGCGGGGCGAGTCACCGGCCTCCTGGAGACCTAGATCGTAATCCACGAGATTCACGATGATCTGCGCCTGTCCCTGAGGCTGCATATCGCCGCCCATGACCCCGAAAGCGAGCCAAGGTTCGGCGTTGCGGGTCGCGAAGCCCGGGATGATGGTCTGGAACGGGCGTTTGCCCGGCGCGTAGATATTGGGTGAGCCATCCACGAGGCTGAAGAGTTCGCCTCGATCCTGGAGCATGAAGCCCAGGCCATCTGGAGAGAGGCCCGAGCCCATCCCCCGATAATTGGACTGGATCATCGACACCATCATGCCGCTGGAGTCGGCCACGCAGAAATAGGTGGTGTCGCCGTGGCTGGGCGCCTCGCCGGCATGGACAGGGGTGAGAATGGCGTCGGGGCGGATCAGTCGGGCGCGTTCACGAGCGTATTCCTTCGAGATCAGCCAGTCGATTGGGATTCGCGCGAAGTCCGGATCGGCGAAGTAGCGGGCGCGGTCTTCGAACGCCAGGCGCTTGGCCTCGACCTGGGCATGCAGGCTGGCGGTCGACTGGAAGCCCATGGCTTTCAGGTCGAAGGTCTCGAGGATGTTCAGGATCTGCAGGGTCGAGAGCCCCTGGCTGTTGGGCGGAAGCGCCCAGACATCGACGCCCCGATAGGGCGTGGATCTGGGCTCGACCCATTGCGAGTGGCGCCCGGCCAGATCCGCCTTGGACAGCCATCCGCCAATCCGCTTGAAGTAGGCGTCGATTACCTCGGCGATCTCACCCTCGTAGAAGGCGTCGCGGCCGCCTTCGGCGATCAGGCGATAGGTCCGG
>Ga0302326_10008969_pt1 | contig 21990 bp, 15 predicted proteins | sample Palsa_T0_3_FD_202264 | JGI IMG/M metagenome (GOLD analysis project Ga0302326, IMG submission 202264) | Peat permafrost microbial communities from Stordalen Mire near Abisko, Sweden - Palsa_T0_3 | ecosystem: Environmental > Terrestrial > Soil > Palsa > Peat permafrost | place: Sweden: Abisko... | reverse complement strand
GGCATCGCCGTCAGCTACGCCAAGCACATGACCCATCACCTGCTGCCCGAGGTGGACCGGGCCGCGCTGGCGCCGCTGCGGCACGCGCACCTGATCAGGGACCCGCGTGAGCTGCTGGCCTCCTACGCCCGGGTGCGCGCCGAGCCGACCCTGGAAGATCTTGGCCTCAGCCAGCAGGCGGAGATCTTCGAGGCGTTCGGCGGTCCCGTGCTGGACTCCCGTGACCTGCTCGCCGACGCCGACGGGATGCTGCGTGCCCTGTGCCGGGCCCTGGACGTACCCTTCGACGACCGGATGCTGTCCTGGCCCGCCGGACCGCGGGACAGCGACGGGGTGTGGGCCCCGTACTGGTACGACAGCGTGCACGCCTCCACCGGCTTCGCGCCCTACCGGCCGCCCGCCGACCCGCTGCCCGCCCGGCTCGAGCCGCTGGCCGAACGCTGCCTGCCGTATTACTCGCGGCTGCATCCCTACCGTATTTCCCGCCTTCCGGAACCAGGAGGTCCCGATGCTTCAGGTCTTCGATGAGCGCAACCGCGATCTCGTCGTCAACGTGGGCGGCAAGCTCAGCCACCGCGACCAGGCCGGGGTCAGCCCGTTCGACTCCGCCGTGCAGGGCGGCGACGCGGTCTGGGAAGGCCTGCGCCTGTATGCGGGGAGGATCTTCCGCCTGACCGAGCACCTGGACCGGTTGCGCGCCTCGGCCCAGGCGCTGGCCTTCGGCCCGGTCCCGCCGGATGAGGAGATCATCGAGCAGATCAGGCGCACCCTGGCCGCGAACGGCATGCGCGACGGCGTCCACATCAGGCTCACGCTGACCCGCGGGGTCAAGCTCACCTCCGGCATGGATCCCCGGCTGAACACCTCCGGGCCGACGCTGATCGTGCTGGCCGAGTTCAAAGCCCCGGTGTACGACGCGGCCGGCATCACGCTGGTCACCGCGAGCGTGCGCCGCCCCGCGCCGGACTGCCTGGACCCGAAGATCCACCACAACAACCTGCTGCCGTCGATCATGGCCAAGATCGAGGCGAACGTGGCCGGCGCCGACGACGCGGTCATGCTCGACCCGCGGGGCTTCATCGCAGAGACCAACGCCACCCACATCTTCATGATGATCCGCGGCACGCTGGCCACCCCCACCACCGCGTCCTGTCCCGAGGGCATCACCCGGGCGGCGGTCCTGGAGCTGGCCGCGGAGGCCGGCCTGTCCTGTCAGGTCGGCGACTTCACGCTGCCGCAGCTCTACACGGCCGAGGAGGCCTTCGTGACCGGCACCATGGGAGGCCTGGCCCCCGTCGTCCGCGTCGACGGCCGGACGATCGGCGACGGCCATCCGGGGCCGGCGACCAAGCGCCTGACGGCCCTGTTCGCCGACCTCACCGCCGCCACAGGCACCCCCGTCGTCTGAGCTTTGGTTTGCCGGGAGGGTACCGGTGATGCCGTGAGCGTTAGCTGGCCCGGAGGATGCCGGTGATGCCGTGGCGTCGTAATGTCCTGGTCTCGGTCATCAGGACGGCCAGGGCGAGGACCACGATCGTGGCGGCGGGCAGGCCGAACGCGGCCGGGTCGGGTGCGAACTGGACCTGGGTGCTGGTGCCGGTGAACGCGGACAGGTCGATGGACGAGCCGACCACGCGGGGCAAGACGGCGGCGCAGGCGGCGCCGGCTACGACCGCGGCGAGCACGGCGGGCAGGGCCTCGGTCAGCACGAGCCGGGTGGTCCGCTGGTAGCCCATGATGGCCAGCCGGGCCACGGTCAGCTCGCGTTCGGGTGACCCGAGGGCCAGGCCGAGGATCACGATGAACAGGCCGAACGCGGCGGCGGTGGCGATGGTGAGCGCGACGACGAGCGCGGCGCCGTGCGGCAGCGGAGAGCCGGCCAGCGCGGCGAGCACGTTGCTGCGGAAGGTGGTGTAGTGGCCGGGGATCACCTTGCTGGCCACGGCGGACAGCTGGGCGTCGTCGATCGCCGGGCCGTCGACCAGGACCAGGTTGGGCGCGGGCTGGCCGGTCAGGCCGGGCAGGGTCGCCAGCGCCATGACCACGAAGGTCCCGCCCCCGGGCAGGGCGGGCGTGCTGCCCAGGGTGCCCGCGACCCGCACCTTGACCGGTCCCATGGCGCCCGCCGAGATCAGCTGGACGGCCCCGGTGCCCAGGATGGCGGCGGCGGACGGCGAGGCAAGCACCGGCACCGTGGCGCCGGAGGATAGCGTCCGGCCGGTCGCGGCGCCGATCTTCGCCGTGGGGAAGGCCGGGAACGGGGTGCCCGCGACGACCGCCGCGTAGCGGGCGGGATCCACGGCGACCACCGTCACCGGCTGGCCGCCCGGCGTGACCCAGGTGGTGTTCCAGACCGCGGTCGCCCCGCGCACGCCGCGCACCGCCGCGATCGCCTTGACCGCGGCGGAACTGATCGGCGGGGAGGTGGGACCGGTGGTGATCAGCACGTCCGCGCCGGTGGTCTGCCAGGACGCCGCGATCTCGCCGCGGGTGATGCCGTCGCCGACCATCCCGGCGAAGGTGGTCAGGCTGAGCGCGAGCACCAGCGCGAACGCGGGCAGCAGCCCGGCCAGCGAGGACCTGGCCGCCCGGGACAGCGCGACGAACCCGGTCGCGCCGGCGCCGCGGGCACAGGCGGCGAGCAGGCCGCGGACGGCTAGCGGGTACAGCCGCAGCATGATCAGGACGACCGGGATGGCCACCAGCACCGGCGTGACGGCGAGGTACAGGTTGATCCCGCCGTTGGCCGGCACGCCCTGGTCGTGCAGCACGATCAGGCCGGCCACCGCGGCGGCGCACGCCGTGATCTCGGCCACCGGCCTGCGCCACACTCCGGCGGACCGGCCGCGCTCGGCGACCGGCCTGCGCCACGCCCCGGCGGACCGGCCGGTTTCGGCGCTGGTGATCCGGGCCGGGTTGGCGGCCGGGGCGGGCCTGCGGTGCTGCCACGCCGCGATCAGCGGCGGTCCGGTCAGCGCGGCCAGGACCGCGATCCCGGCCAGGGTCCAGCCCAGCCGTGAGGTCGCCGCGCCGCCGGGAACCAAGGCGATGGCCAGGCCCGCGCCGATCAGCGCGGCGGGCCCGGCCGCGATCACCGCGGCGCGCGCCAGCAGCGCCGCCACCTGCCGCAGTGAGCCACCCCTGGCCCGCAGGACGGCCAGCTCGCCGTCCCGCCGCGCGACGATCATCCTCGCCGCGAGCAGGATCACCGCCGCGCCGACCATGATCAGGCTGACGAACAGCAGCAGCAGCACCGTCTCGATGCCCGCCTGGGTGCCGAGGAACTGCGACAGGTCCGGGCTCAGCGGCGAGGTGACCGTGAGGGAGTCCACGCCGGCGGCCAGCGATCCGGTCAGCGGGAGCGGCGTCGCGGTCGCGCGGTTAAGGGCGTTCGCAAGACCCTGCGCCTGGTCCGCGGTCACGCCGCCCACCTCAAGGGGGAACTCCCAGTTCAGCTCCATACCCGGACCGCTGAACGTGTCCTGCATCGCGGCGAGCTGGCCAGGATCCGCGAGAACCCCGCCCACCCAGTACGGAAAGCCTTTAAATGGCGGCGGAATGACGAGCGACGGCGCGGCCGCGTTGGGGTCCTGGGCCCAGAAGGTCGAGCCGGCGGCGCGCTCCCGCACGATCGCGGTGACGACCAGGCGGACCGGGCCGGCCACGGTCGCCAGCGACAGGCGGCTCCCCGGATGCAGCCCGAACCGTGCCGCGGTCGGCGCGGTCGCCGCCACCGCCAGCGTCCCGGCGGGAAGCCGTCCGGTCGCGTAGCTGCCCGCCGTGAGCTGTACGTTGCTGATGAGCGGGTCGCGGTAGATCACCTCAAGCCTGGGCGGCGCTCCGGCTTGCGCGCGGGCTGGGGCGCCCGAGGAGATGGCGAGCAGGTTGGTGCTCAGGCTGGCCCAGTCGCCGCCCGCGAGCGGCAGAGGTGTCGCGGCGAGGCCGTGCCGGATCTCGCGCATCGACCGGGTGAGCAGGCTCGGGGTCAGGTTCTGCTGAGGCCCTTCTGAGTAGTACTGCGGGTTGGTGAAGGCGGTCCACGACGTGCTCACCTGAACCGTCTTGGTCGTACCGGTGAGCCCGGCCAGGGTCTGGTGCAGCGCCTGGGTCCGGGTGTGCAGGCTGAGAGCGGGCCCGGCCATCGCGGCGAACACGCAGCCGCAGACCAGCAGGGCCAGCGCCAGCGTGCTGCCCGCAGCGGTCCCCACGATCCGGCGCCAGGGCCAGGGCCGGCCCCGGCCGATGGGATCGGCCGCGAAGCGGTGCGGGTGGGCGGGTGCAGACACGAAGGATCGTTCCGTTAATTGGTCTTGATTTTTCCGTCTTCGAGCTCCAGGACGGAATCGGCGATGCCGATGAGGTCCGGGTCGTGGGTGGCGACCAGGGCGGTCACGCCCTCGGACTGCACCACGGTGCGCAGCAGCCGCATGATCTGCTTGCCGGTCTCGGAGTCAAGCTGGCCGGTGGGCTCGTCCGCCAGCAGCACCTGCGGGCGGCCGGCCAGCGCCCGGGCGATCGCGACCCGCTGCTGCTGGCCGCCGGACAGCTCGCCCGGCCGCTGCTTCGCGTGATCGCTGAGACCGACGATGTCCAGCATGAGCCGGACCCGCTGCTCCCGTTCCTTCGCGGCCACCCCGGCGATCCGCAGCGGCACGCCGACGTTCTCCGCCGCCGACAAGATCGGGATGAGGCCGAACGACTGGAACACGAACGCCACCGAGGTGCGCCGCATCGCCATCCGCTCGTGGGCGGACATGGCGGTCACGTCCTGGCCGGCCACCCGCACCCGGCCGCCGTCCGGCCGGTCCAGGCCGCCGATCACGTTGAGCAGCGTGGTCTTCCCCGATCCCGACCGGCCGCGCAAGGCCACCAGCTGGCCGGACCCGACCGTGAACGACACGCCCCGCAGCGCATGGGTGGCCGTGCGCCCGGTGCCGAAGGTCCGCGTGACCTCCTCGGCAGCCAGCATGTCCGTCGCGAGCACCGGGTTCGGCGCGGTCATGACTTGTCCCGCCGGTCGGGCCAGACGCCGATGTGGTCGGGTTCGCCTTCGAGGCGGACCAGGTCCCGCATGCCCAGCGGTTCGGTCATCTCCCTGGGCAGCTGCAGCCGGCCGGCCCGGTCGAGCACCGCGTACTCCACCGCGTGCTGGGCCACCTCGCCGTCGTCGTCCGTGCTGGCCAGCCGGTGGATCTCGGTGCTGGTCCGGCCGTCCCTGATCGCGACCACCCGGCGCACCACCGAGGACACCGCAGGGTCGTGCGTGACGATCAGCACGGTCACGCCGAGCTCCCGGTTCGCCGTCTGCAGCGCGCCGAACACCTCGGCCGCGGTGGCCGTGTCGAGTTCGCCGGTGGGCTCGTCCGCGAGCAGCACCTTGGGCTCGTTGACCAGGGCCACCGCGATGGCGGCCCGCTGCTGTTCGCCGCCGGACATCTGGTCCGGCCTGCGGCCCGCGCCGTCGCCCAGGCCCAGCAGGTCAAGCAGTTCGGCCGCGCGCGAGCGGCGGCTGGGGGCCCGGCTCCCCGCCAGCCGCATCGGCAGCTCCACGTTCTGCTGCGCGGTCAGGTAAGGCAGCAGGTTGCGGGAGGTCTGCTGCCAGATGAAGCCGACGGTCCGCCGCCGGTAGGCCAGCCGCTGGCGCGAGGCCATCGCGGCCAGATCGTGGCCCGCCACCCGCACCGAACCCGCGGTAGGCGTGTCCAGGCCGGCCAGGATGTTCATCAGGGTGGACTTGCCGCTGCCCGACGCCCCGACCAGCGCCACGATCTCGCCCTCGGCCACCAGCAGGTCAAGCCCCTGCAGCGCCTGGACCTCGATCCCCGCGGCGATGTAGATCCGCACCAGCCGGTCGCAGACGATCAGCGAGCCCGCGCCGAAGTCGCGGTGCTGCCGCCCCGCCTCGGCGCCCAGGTCGGCGAGGCTCTCCTGGGGAGATGAGCCCTGCTGTAGGGGCGTGGTGGCCATGTGCGTCACTTCCTTACCTCTTAGTGTGCCCGGAACAGGCCGGTGATGCCGCGGTCGCGCAGCGTCCTGGTCTGCGCGAGCAGCGTGGCCAGGGCGAGGACGAAGATCGCGGCGGCCGGCAGGCCGAGCGCGAGCGCGTCCGGTGAGAGTTCGACCGGGGCGCCGGTGCCGGTAAAGGCGGACAGGTCGACGGACGAGCCGACCAGGTGCGGCAGGGCGACGGCGCAGACCGCGCCCGCGATGACCGCGGCGAGCACGGCCGGCATGGTTTCGGCCAGGGCGAGCTCGACCGGCCGGTCGTGGCCCATCACGGTCAGCCGGGCCAGGGTCAGCTCGCGTTCGGCCGATCCGAGCGCCAGGCCGAGGATCACGATGAACAAGCCGAACGCGGCGGCGGTGCCGATGGTAAGCGCGACGATGAGCACGGCGCCGTGCTGCAGCGGCGAGCTGGCCAGGGACGCGAATACCGCGGAACGGAAGGTGGTGAAGTTGTCGGGGATCACATCGCTGGCCACGGCGGTCAGCTGGCGGTCGTCGATCGAGGAGCCGGTGACCAGGACCATGTTGGGCACGGGCGCCCCGGCCGGACCCGGCAGGGTGGCCAGCGGCATGACCACGAACGCGCCGCCGCCGGGCTGGCCCGGGGTTCCGCTCAGGGTGCCCGCGACCCGCACCTTGAACGGTCCCATCGGGTACAGCGAGTTCAGCTGGGTCGGCGCCGAGCCGAGCATGGCGGCGGCGGCCGGCGAAGCGAGCACCGGCACCGCGGCGCCGCCGAAGGCCACCGTCCCGCCCGCGGCGCCGATCTTGGCGGCCGGGAAGGCCGGGAACGGGGTGCCCGCCACCACCGCCGCGTAGCTGGCCGGATCCACTGCGAGCACCGTGACGGGCTGGCCGCCCGGCGTGACCCAGCTGGTGGTCCAGACCGCGGTCGCGTGCTCGACGCCGCGGACCGCCGCGATCGCCCGCACCGCGGCCGGGCTGGCCGGGGGTGACGACGGGCCGGTGTCGATCAGCACATCGGCCCCGGTGGTCTGCCAGGACGCCGCGACCTCGCCGCGGGTGATGCCGTCGTTGACCATCCCGGCGAAGGTGGCCAGGCTGAGCGCGAGCACCAGCCCGAACGCGGGCAGCACGCCGGTAAGTGAGGACCGGGCCGCCTGAGACAGGGCGACGAAGCCGGTCGCGCCCGAGCCGCGGGCCGAGGCGGCGAGCAGGCCGCGGACCGCCAGCGGGTAGAGCCGCAGCATGACCAGGACCACCGGGACGGCCACGAGCACCGGCGTGATCGTCAGGTACAGGTCGACGCCCCCAGAAGCCGGCAGGCCCTGGTCGCGCAGCACGACCAGGCCGGCCACCGCGGCGGCGCACGCCGTGACCTCGGCCACCGGGCGGCGCCACGACCGCTTCTGGCGGCCGGTCTCGGCACTGGTGTTCCGGGCCGGGTTGCTGGCCGGGACGGGCCGGCGATGCTGCCACGCCGCGATCAGCGGCGGTCCGGCCAGCGCGACCAGGACCGTGGTCCCGGCCAGCAACCAGCCGGTCAGCGAGAACGCGGTGCCGCCGGGGACGATGGCGATGGCCAGGCCCGCGCCGATCACCGCGGCCGGGACGGCCGCGATCACCGCGGCGCGGGCCATCAGCGCGGCGACCTGCCGCACCGACCCGCCTCGGGCCCGCAGCATCCGCAGCTCGCCGTCGCGTCGCGCGACGATCATCCGGGCCGCGAGCAGTATCACCGCCGCGCCGACCACGACGAGGCTGACGAACAGCAGCAGCAGCACCGTTTCCGTGGCCGCCTGGGTGGCCAGGAACGTCGACAGGTTCGAGATCAGCGGCGAGGTGACGGTCAGCGAGGTCGCGCCGGGCGTCAGCGCGCCGGTGAGCGCGGGCGTCACCGTGACCGCGCGGTTCAGGGCATTTTCCAGACCCTGCGCCTGGTCCGCGTTCACGCCGCCGACGCTGAGCGGGAATTCCCAGTTCAGCTCCATGCCGGGTCCGCTGAACGTGTTCTGCATCGGGCCGAGCTGATCGGGGTCGGCGAATACCCCGCCGACCCAGTACGGCAAGGCCCTAGCCGGAACGTTGAGCTCGGGTGTGCCCGCGATAAGATCCTGCGCCCAGAAGGTCGAGCCGGCGGCGCGTTCGGCCAGGATCGCGGTGACGAACAGGCGGACCGGGCCGAACGCGGTCGTCATCGACAGCCGGCTCCCCGGGTGCAGCCCGAACCGCGCGGCGGTCTGCGTGGTGGCCGCCACCGCCAGCATCCCGGCCGGCCCGGCGGTGCTCGCGTAGCTGCCCGCCACGACCCGGGCGTTGCTGGTCAGCAGGTCGCGGTAGGCCAACTCGATTTCCGGCTTCCCGCCGGCCTGCGCGCGGGGTCCTGCCCCGACGACGTCGAACAGGTTCGTGGTCAGGCCGGCCCACTGGCCCGCCCCCAGCGGCAGCGGGAGCGCCGCGAAGCCGTGCGCCATCTGGCGGGTGCTTTCGGTGAGCTGGCCGACGGTCAGGTTCGGCCGGGCCCCCGCGCCGTTGTCGACCAACGGACCGGTGAAGTCGCTCCAGTTCCCGCTCACCTGGACCGATTCGGTGACAGGGTTGAGCTTGGCCAGGGTCTGGTGCAGCGCCTGGGACCGGGTGTGCAGGCTGAGGGCAGGCCCGGCCATGGCGGCGAACACGCAGCCGCAGACCAGCAGGGCCAGCGCGATCGTGCTCTGCTGGCCTGCTCGCCTCCGGCGCCCTTTAAGACGTCGCCTTCCCTCGTCGCTCGTTCCTCGCTCCTCAGTCCAGGCGGCGTCGGGCGCCTTTGGCTCGGGGTCGGGCGCCTTTGGCTCGGGGTCGGGTGGCTTTGGCTCGGTCATGCGGTCTCCGCGGCGCGGAGCTCGGCGGCGGCGTCCGGGCGGCGGGCGATGGTCAGGGCGGCGGCCAGCATCGGGAGGACGGCGATGGCCAGGGCCAAAGGGAGCGTCTGGGACCAGCTGAACTGGATCAGCACCGGCGGCACCGGCGTGGTCGCGGACGGGGTCAAGGTAATGGCGGGCACGAGCAGCTCGGTGAGCACGGCGCCCAGTATCAGGCCGGCCAGCGCCGACGGCAGGCTCAGCATGAGCTTTTCCAGGCAGAGCTGGCCCGCCGCCGCGCGCGGCGGTACGCCCAGGGCGGCCAGCAGCGCGCTTTCCGCCCGGCGCTGCCGGACGCCGGCCGCGATGCTCACGCAGAAGCCGGTGATGGCCAGCACCGCCGCCGCGAGGGCGACGGCCAGCAGCGCCTGCTGCGGAACGGTCGACAGCGGGTTGCCGAGCAGTCCGGACGCCACCCCGGCGGAGCTGGTGATGTCCGAGCCGGGCGGCAGGACCGCGGCCAGGCCCGGCGGTGCGCCGGAGCTCCCGGTGCTCCCGGATGAGGTGGCCAGCCACCACTGCGTCGCCAGGGCGGGGGCCAGCCCGCCGCTGGCCAGGATGTTCTGCACACTGCCCAGGTCGATGATGAGGGCGCCACCTCTGGCCGACACGGTCGGGAACGTCGCCACCGCCGCGACGATCTTCACGCTGACGATGGTGCCGTTAACATCGGTCTGCACCGTGGATCCGACGCTGACGTTGCTCGCGGCCAGATAGCCCTGCGTGGCCAGGCCGGGGATGGCCGCCACCGGTGCGGCTGCGGTCAGTTCGAGCTGGGCGGCGACCGCAGTGGGCGGTACGCCTTCCAACCCGCTCGCGGCCAGCCCGTAGCCGGGATTGAACGTCACGCTCAGCGCGCCGCCGCCGGCCGCGGCCGCCGAGGACACCGCGGGCACGCCCGCGGGGCCCTGGGTCCCGAAGGTCTGACGGACGCCGGCCAGCTCGGGGGACGAGGCGGCGGCCGGCCAGCCACGCAGCGCCGTCCCGGCCACCGTGGCGGTTCCTGGGCCGCCCGACACGCTGGCCACGGTGAGCACGGCCGGCCCGCGAGCCCGGGTGGCCGGCAGCGTGTAGACCACGCTGAACCCGGTCAGCCGCAGCGGGTAGACGGACCCGGACCCGGTCGACCTGGCCGGGCCGGATCTCGGGCCCCCGCCGGTGAGGCCGGCGGTCAGGGTGTGGTCCCGGCCGTCCGCGGGCAGGGTGCCCAGGTTGACCGCGTAGACGTCGCCGTCGGCGTCTTCGAGGGAGGCGGTCACCGTGGCCGGCGACAGGCCGAGCGAGGCGGGGCCCAGCCGCGCGGTGAGCGCGAGTTCGTCCGGGCGGCCGGGCAGCGCGATCCCGCTTTCCGGTCCGGCGGGCGTGATCGTGCCGAACAGCCTGCCCTCGGGCAGCGGCGACTGGTCCGCGCGGAGCAGCGTCACCTTGGCCGCCTGGGCCGAATCGATCGCGAGGGTTTCCGCCGTGCCGGCCGGATTGGCGAAGGTCGCGACCGGCATCGCCTGCCGTACCCCGGGCACCTGCAGCAGGGCGTTGGCCTGGGCCACCGACAGCGGTTGGCTGGTCTGCACCCGCACGTCGGCGCCCGCGCCGAACGCAGCCTGATCGTGGTCCGAGCGCGTCCAGCTCTGCCGCTGCGCCAGCGCGAGCGTGCCCATCGCCACGGCCAGCACGATCAGCAACGCCGCGCCGCCCTGCCTGATCGGCTGACGGCTGATCTGCCAGCTGGCCAGGGCCGCGGTCAGCCGCCTGCCGCGGGCGGCCAGCCGGTCGCCGGCCTTGCCGCCGGCCGGCAGCAGGCGCAGCGCGAGGACGGTACCGCCGGCCAGCGCGAGCGCCGGCGCGATCACGACCACGGGGTCAACGCCGAAGTTGCCGTTGGTGCCGGCTGACACCGCCGAGTAGTGGCGCAGCTGCCAGCCCGCGACCACGGCCAGCACCACCAGGGCGAGGTCGGCGCCCGCCCGGGTGATGCCGGAGACCGCGGCCTGCCTGCCCCGCCGGGCCCGGGCGGTAGCCGGCGTCACCGTGGTCAGCGCGGGCACCACCATGACCAGCACCGCCGCGACGGCGACCACGGCGGCGGCCCGCAAAGCAGGCCATACGTCACCGGCCGCAGTCCCGATCCCGGCTCCGCCCCCGCCCGCGCCCGACCCGGCGAACAGCCCGGCCAGCAGGACGCCGGCCACGCCGCCTGCCGCCGAGGCCAGCACGCACAGCGGTATCGCCTCGGCCGCGGCCAGCCCGACCAGCTGCCGGCGGGTGGCGCCGCGCGCGGTCAGCATGGCGGCCTCGCCCTCGCGCTGGCCCGCCAGCAGCCGCGCCACGGCGAGCAACGCCGCGGCGGCGAGCAGGAACAGCAGCACGGCACAGATGGCCAGCAGCGAGCGGGCGACGTCCTCCTCGCTCGCGGTCCCGGTGAGGACCGCGGGCAGGCTCGTGCTCACCGTCAGCGCCGGAAGCAGCTGAGCGTCCTGCAGTGTCTGCTTGAGCACGCCCACGCTGGCGGCCACGGTGGTCAGCTGGCCGACGGGGATGCTGGCCGTGCTTGGCTGGGCCAGCCAGGAGCCAGAGAAGACGGCCAGCGGTCCGGCGAAGGCCGCGGCCGGGACGGTCAGCGGGCCGTAGGTGGTGAAACCGCTGGCCGTGCTCGAGCCGGCCAGGGCGATATCGTCCAGGCCCCAGTACGACGACGACAGCTCGCGGGGACGGTACAGGCCGGTCACGATGAACCGGACGTATCCGGAGGAGACCCGGTCCTGCAGGCGCAGCACGTCGCCGACGGTCACGTGCAGCAGCGCCGCGGCGGTGGCGGGCAACGCCGCCGGGATGGGCTGCCCGCTGGCCAGCGGCCCCGGCCACCGGCCGGAGACCAGGGTCGCGTGCGCGGTGGTGTCGCCGAGTTCGGCCGCTTCGGCGATGGGCTGGTTGCCCGCGCTGGCCGGCCGGGCGGGCAGCGAGCCGGCCACGAACCCCAGCGGATCGGACCAGTCGGCCTGGTAGAACGTGAACGGCGTGCCGTCGAGCGCCGAGGCGATCCGGCCCGGCAGCGCGGCGGTGTACTGGGCGGCCTGGCCGGCGCTGACGTTGCCGTTGATCACCAGCGCCGTCCCGGTCGCGCCGCTCAGGTCGTGGCGCACGGCGCGCGGCAGGGCCTGGCCGCTGAAGGTCGCCAGCGCCGAGGCCAGGGCCGCCGCCACGACGATGGTGAGCGCCGCCGCGATGATGACGAGGCGGTGGGCGTTCATCCGGGGCAGGGTCAGTGAGCCCCTCGCCAGCGCACCCCGTGTCACACCCATCAGCTCAGGAGCCTACGATCCGGACAGGCTGATAAAAAGAGTGCGTATACGAGCTGGAACCGGTCTGTGACCAGGCCGGGATACGGCGACCTACCGGATGTTCGAAGATCAAGGGGGCTGACGGTGTCGGTCATCGTCATCACCGGGGCCGCCGGCCTCGTCGGGTCCATGCTGCGGACCAGGCTGGCCCGGCCGGGCCGGACGCTGCGCGTCCTCGACATCGCCCCGCTGCTGGCCGGGCCCGGCGAGGAGGCAATCCAGGCGTCGGTGGCCGATATTGACGTGATGACCGCCGCCTGCCAGGGAGCGGACGCCGTCATCCACCTGGCCGGGATCCCGGGCGAGGCGCCCTGGCCGCGCATCCTCGAGGTGAACATCAACGGCAGCTACGTGGTGTTCGAGGCGGCCCGCCGGGCCGGGACGCCGCGGGTGATCTTCGCCTCCTCCAATCACGCGGTGGGCTTCACACCGCGGTCGGCGTTCCCCGTGCCCGACTACGCGTTTCCCGCGCCCGACAGCTACTACGGCGTCTCCAAGGCCAGCACCGAGGCGCTGGCCGCGATGTACCACTACCGGTACGGCCTGGACGCGATCTGCGTGCGGATCCTGTCGTGCTTTCCTGAGCCGCGGAACGTGCGCATGCTGTCCACCTGGCTGTCGCCCGACGACGCGGGCCGGCTCTTCGAGGCGTGCCTGACCGCGGACAGGCCCGGGTTCCGCGTCATCTTCGGGGTGTCCGCCAACACCCGGGGCGGCTGGGTCTCGCTGGCCGAGGCCAGGGCCCTCGGCTACCAGCCCAGGGACGACGCGGAGGCCTACGCCGCCCAGATCCTCGCCGAGCACGGCGAGGCGGCCCGGCCGGACCCGGACACCGACCCGGTGCTGCGCTACCTGGGCGGCGAGTTCGCCCTCCCCGACGCGCAAGTGCCCCAGGCGTAGCCTGCCCCGGGCACAGCCTGGGGCCCGGCCTTAGCCGGTCCGGTCCGGTCCGATCATGCGGCGCCGGGCTCAGTGCTGGCGTTCTTCGTCGTGGTGAATGCGGTCCAGGCAGATCGCGACGCAGATGATGAGAGCGTCGTTCTCGCCCGGGGCGACGTCGACGCCGTAGGTGTCGCGGACCCGGAACCACGACCGGGAGATCTGAGCGACAACCCGCCCGCCGTCGCGGATCTCGAAGTCCTTGTCGATGATGTTCCCGACCGCCTCGAGCCGGCCGCCGCCCGGAATGTCGATGAACGAGCGGTGGTGCAGCGGTGAGATCACCGCCTTGTGCACGGTGGCCACTACCGCCCCGTCGTGCTCGATCTCCATCGCGTCGGTGAACGTGAGGAACCTCTTGTGGATGGTCGCGAGCTTGTCCCCCGAGGCGTCCTTGAGCTCGAAGGTCTCGCGGAGCCTGAGCGCCTTGCCGTCCACCAGGAAGACCTTGTGGCCCTGCTCGTCGGTGACCCAGAAGTCGTCGGTGATGGAGAAGATCCGCTCCCGCACGAGATAGCGCATAGCGCTGAGGCTATCCGGGTTTCTCCCCGGCCGTGCGCCTCCCGTGTCCCCGAATCCGGGGATCGCACTTTGCATACAGTCGCCGATAACCTCTTAACTGCGCAGTTGTAGCGCAGGCACGGCGAGACCACACAGGGGGTGACGATGACGGTGATGATGCGTCCGCTGCCGCGGCCGGTGCCGTTGCGCCAGTCGGTCTACGATGCGCTCATCGACCTGATCGTCGGCGGCGACCTGCCGCCCGGCCAGCACATGGTGGAGACCGATCTGGCCCGTCAGCTCGGGGTCAGCAGGCAGCCGATCCGCGAGGCGCTGCACCGGATGGAGGCCGAGGGATGGGTGGACCTGCGGCCTAGCCAGGGTGCCTTCGTCCATGTGCCGACCGATGCCGAGGTGGACGATCTGCTCGACGTGCGCGCGCTGCTCGAGGCCGAGACGGCCAGGCTGGCCGCCCGTGCGCCGAGCCCGGCCCAGGTGGCCAGGCTGAGGGAGATCAACCGCGAGGGGCAGGTCGCGGTGGGCGCGGACGACTTCGGCGAGGCCGTGGCGGTGGACAGACTCTTTCACGCCGAGGTCGCGGCCATCGGGGGTAACGCGGTCCTGGCCGAACTGGCCGATATCGTCGGCCGCCGGGTGCAGTGGTACTACCGGCTGGTGGCCCCGGAGCGCGTGCCCGACTCGTGGACCGAGCACGACGAGGTGATCGACGCGATCGAGGGGCACGACGCCGACCGCGCCGAGTCGCTCGCCCGCAAGCACACCGAGCGGACCCGGGCCGCTTATCACCGGCCTCGGGAAGCCTGACGCCGGCCGGACGCGGGCCGGGGTCATTTCCGTTCCCCGGTCGGGCCGCCCAGCGTTCGGTCACTTAGTGCAATAATCCGCTCACCCTCGGCAAATGTATGGCGACGCGACTTGCCGTAAAGCGCGGAATGCATGATGTGGAGCGCGGCCGGGCAGTAGCGTGTGTCTTCAATCGTGACCTTCTGCGCCGCAAATCGTCTGAGTAGGTAGCAGAGTGTCTCGTTTGTCGCAATGATGCTAGTGATCATTGACCTGCTGTACGACAGACAGGGGAGTGACCCGGTATATGAGGAGTGGTTCGCCGGCTCCAGATGGCCGCGGATGGCCATCTGCGCAGCGTCCGTACCCGGACGAGGCCACGAGCGGTCCAGTCCAGCATGGACCTGGGCCGCGAAGCGACCCGCGCGAAGGCCCCGGCGGACGGCGCGAATTGCCGTTCGGTCCCGAGATTTCCTGGCCTCAAGGTTTCCGTCAGCTTGACCCCGCGTCCCGGGACGTGCTCGAGTCCGCGTACAGCACCGGATCCGTCTATCAGCAGCCGGCCATCGACGACTACGGCTACGGCGATCCCGGCTATGCGGATCCCTCCTATGAGGGCCCCAAGACCCGGGACCCAGATCCCGCGTTCCGGGCCGGAACCGGATCCAGGACGCCCGCCGGCCCGGCGGCTTCCGGATGGTCCGGATACCGTCCGCCCGAGACCGCGGTGCCCGGCTACCAGGTTCCCGGCTTCCGTTCGCAGCCGCAGGACTTCACCGCGGCGTCAGCCCGGCCGCAGGACAGCTACCCGGTGACCGGCGCCCAGGAGGCCCTGCCCGACACCGGCCCGCAGCCGCTCGCCCGCGGCTGGGCGGCTGAGGATTCCGGCGCCCCGGCCGCAACCGGCGGCCCGGCCGCAACCGGCGGCCCGGCCTACCCGGAGCAGTGGTACGGCCATCCGCGCCTGGACGACCGCGTTCTCGGTGACGATGTCCGGGGCGACCGGGTCCTGGACGGATCACGTCCGGCCGACCCGCGTCCGTCTGACCGGCGTTCCGGCGACCCGCGCCTTGCGGGCATGCGTTACGACGAGTTGCGCTACGACGAGCCGTCCGAGGACGAGCCGTCCGCTGACCGGCGCGGCTTCGGCGAGTCTTTCGACGATGAGTCATGGTTGGAGGATCTGCGTCGCAGCGCTCCCGCCTATCCCCAGACGCCCGGTGACCAGCCCTTCCCGGCTGGTCCCGCGGCCCGGGCCGAGGCCGGGGCTCCCGGGCCCGGTCCGCGGCCCGGCAACCCGCAGGCACCCGCGGCTGACTGGTTTACCGGCCACGGGCCTGGTCGCGGCGACCGGGGCGACCGTGGCGGCCCGGCCCCCCAGGTAAGCGCCGGTCGCGCGACCAGCGCGAGCCCGCGACCCGGCGGGCAGCCGGAGTCCGGGAGCGGATTCCCGATGGGCACCCAGGCCCGGGCAGGCGCCGCGCGCCAGCCAGGCTCCGCCTTCCCGCAGGCTCTGACCGGCCAGGAAAACGGCTTCCTGGGCGCGCCGACCTCGCAGGTGGGCGTGCTGACCCCGCCCGCTGGCAGCCGGGTAGTCGCCCGGCCGGAAAGCGGTCCGCAGCTGGCCAGCCCGTTCCTGGCCCCGCCGAGCGAGGGTCGTGCGGGCGCGCCCGGCCGGCCGGGCGCTCCGGTACGCCCCGGGCATGGTCTCGACGGCCCGGCGATCACGTCTTCCTGGCCTGCCGCGCCGCAAGTTGACGAGATTGAGTCGTTTGCCGAGTTCTGGCGGGACGATCAGGACGACGATTACGCGGGCCTGTTCGGGGACCGGGTGGTCGATCCGGATGGGGCCAAGTCGGCCGCCAAGCGCCGCATCGGCCGCCGTCGCAGTGGCAGTAATGACCACCGGCTCTGGCTGGCTCTGGGCGGGGTGGTGGTCGTAGCCGCGGCCGCGATCACCGGGATCATCAAGTTCGAGTTTCCCTCGCACGGCGGTCCCGCCCACATCATGGGGACCCCGGCCGCGATCGGGACCTACGCCCGCACGGTGGACCTGGAACGTCAGACGAACGTGGCCCAGCTGCGCGACGAGGTCATCAAGATGAGCGCGGGCCACGCCAGCCGCGTGGTGTCGGCCGTGTACGAGTCAGGAAATTCGGCCGCGGGGAACGACGAGCAGATCATCATGTTCATCGGCGGTCATCTGGCGAACGCCGCCCCGGCCACATCGGTCGCCAGCTTCACGCAGAAGTTCCCTGGCGCCGAGGTGGTCACCGCGGGTTCACTGGGCGGTAAGGCCGCGTGCGTCGAAGAGGGCAGCAGCTCGGACAGCGTGTCCATGTGCGCGTGGTTCGATAACGACAGCTTCGGTGAGATCGTCTCGCCCACGATGAATTCCACGGCCCTGGCGAAGGAAATGCTCACCGTCAGGCCGGCGGTCGAGACCGTGGACAAGAAGTAGGAGTAGCCGCTCTAGCTGCCTCGCTTCTTGAACCCGAACCGCTTGGTCAAGGACAGCCGGGTCACCGTGAGCATGATCGCGAGCGCGAGCGCGATGAGCCCGGCCACCTGGGCGGTGAGCACCGGGGCGAGCGCGGAGGAATCAGCGGCCGTCGCGGCGCTGCGCCGGGTTCCGTGAGCCTGAGCCCGGGTAGAGCTCGTCGCGGCCGTGCCGGAAGAAGGGACGATGGCCGGGAACAGGCCGACCGCGTTGCCGGCGCCGATGAGCGAACTCGACACGCCGTTGAGCGCCGGGATGGGGCCGAGCGGCAGCGGGGCCTGGGGTGAAGCGCTGGCCGACGGCTTAGCCGCGGCGGGTGCCGCGGCGGTGACCGCGACGGTCTCGTCGGCCGCGGGCGGCGTCCACGTCGCCGAGGTGACGACGCTGGCCGTGGCGGTCAGCGTCACCGAACTGACCGAGCTGGCGCCGGACGCGACCGGGATCTGGGCCTGCAGGCTGACGGGCTGCTTATCGGACACCGAACTGACCGCGCAGCTCGCGGTCTTGTCTCCCTTGGCGCAGCCGCTGGCAAACGTCGGCTTCTGGCTGGCCGGCTTGGCCGAGAGGGTCACGGACACAGCAGAAGCCGGCCCGTTCTTGGTGGAGACCTCCACCACGAACGCGGCGTCCTGCCCGCGCTTGATGCTGGCTGGCCCGCGCTGGACGCTCACGCACAGTTCTGGCGCGGATGCCGCCGCGCTCGCGCTGGTGCTCGCGCTCGCACTCGGGCTCGTCGCGAGGTCCGCGTCGAGTGACGCGGACGCCGTGGCCTGGGCCGACGATGAAGTCACGGACGACGACGGAGCGGCGGACGACGGAGCGGCGGACGACGGAGCGGCCGACGACGGAGCGGCCGACGACGGAGCGGCGGACCCCGATGGCGAAGGTGATCCCGAGACCGAGGACGACCCCGACGGCGACGGGTCGGCCGTGCCGGTCGCGCTCGGATCGACGGTGGATGAGGCACTCGGATCGCCGCTCGGATCGGCCGACGAGTCTGAGATCGACGCCGACGGGGAAGGCGACGGGGACGGGGAAGGGGACGGGGACGGCGATGGAGAGGGGGTCGGCGAGGGTGAGGGTGACGGCGTGCTCGAAGACGGCAGTAGCTGGCACGTGGTGTCCGTGTTGGCGGAAGCCGTCGTGGTGCCTGTGCTGGCGGAGGCCGCCGGGCTGGCCGAAGCCGTCGTGGTGGCGAGCCTGACCGAGCCCGCCTCGGCGATGCCTGACCAAGCCGCCAGCATGCTCACAATCAGGAAGCCGCCAGCCAGCAAGCTGAGCGTCGTTGCTCGTACGTGCGCCAAACGCATATTAGATTGCCCTGTCTGGACTGCTCGTCACGGTTACGGTGCGTTCTTCATGTGTTCGGAGTCAACTAGGCGGCGGATTGGTACTGAGTACTCATATCCGGTTGCCGGTTCAGTTATGCATGCCCGGGAGGCCGGTTCCGTTCTGTAGATATCGCACTTTCGATGGAGCCGGGCCACCCTGGCGGGTACGGCGGCCCGGCCATCTGATGGGACGCTTCCCGCCGCCGATCGGTTCCGCAGGCGGCAACATTTGCCCGCAAAAAGGAGCCACCGCTCGAGTCCACCGACACCCCCCGATGTGCTCCCGACCCCGACGTGAGCAGGAGCCTGACATTCAGGTCCCCAGGGTACCTTCTCTACCTGCCGGACCTCACCGAACGCGTCGTCTCCGTCACCGATGGTATGCAGTGCGCGGCTCCTCAGCCGAAGCCGTCGCGACAGAATCGCCTGGCCCCGGCCCGTCGCCTTTGCTAGCTTCGGTCAACATGGCCGAGAACGGGGACGGGGTCAGGGTCGGGGTCGGGGTCGCGGCGGACCGTCTCGGCGCGCGGTTCGTCAAGCTCTGGGCCGCGAGCACGACGTCGGCCCTCGGCAGCGGGCTGGCCCTCATCGCGGCGCCGCTGTACGTCGCCTCGCGGACATCCAGCCCGCTGATCGTATCCGGGGCCACCGGCGTGGCCTGGCTGCCGTGGCTGCTGTTCGCTCTGCCCGGCGGCGTCCTGGTCGACCGGGTGGACCGGCGGCGCCTGATGGTCGTTATCGACTGGACCCGGGTCGCCGCGATGGCCGTCCTGGCCGCCGCGATCGCCACCGGGCACGGCGGCATCGCCCTGCTGTACGCGGTGTTGTTCGTCATCAACACGGGCGAGATCGTGTTCCGCTCGGCGAGCCAGGCGATGATCCCCGCGGTCGTACCGCGGGGCCGGCTCGAGCGCGCGAACGGCTGGCTGACCGGCGGCACCACGCTCACCCAGGGCATGCTGGCCGGGCCGCTGGCAGGCTTCCTGTTCGCGGTGGCGGCGTGGATCCCGTTCTTCGTGAACGCGGGCACGTATCTGGCCAGCGCCATCCTGATCGGCTTGGTCGCGGGGACCTACCGGTCGTCGCCGCGCCCAGCGGCGGCCACCCCCAGCCGAAGCGAGGCGCGCGAGGCGCGCGACGCGGCCGCGGTCCGCGGGTTGCGGTCGGTCCGGGCGGACATCGCCGAGGGGTTCCGCTGGCTGATGGGCCAGCGCCTGCTCCGCACGATGTCGATCTTGATCGGGCTGCTGAACGTGACGCTCACCGCGGCCACCGCGGTGCTGGTGCTGCTGGCCAGGGAGCGGCTCGGGCTCGGCTCGGTCGGCTACGGCCTGCTGTTTACCTGCATCGCGGGCGGCGGCATCGGTGGGGCGGTCATCGGCGACCGGCTCATCGGGTGGGTCACCGCGACCTGGACGATCCGGATCGGCCTGCTGATCGAGGCCGGGACACATCTGGCCCTGGCGACCTCGCGCGACCCGTACCTGGTCGGGTTCATCTTGTTCGCCTTCGGCGTGCACAGCTCGCTGTGGACCATCGTCGGGAGTTCGCTGCGCCAGCGGCTGACACCGCCGGAGATGCTCGGCCGGGTCGGCAGCACGGGCCTGTTCATCGCCGCCGGCGGGAACTGCGTGGGTGCCGTGCTCGGCGGCGTGATCGCGTCGAACTTCGGCCTGACCGCGCCGTACTGGATCGGCTTCGTGGTCGCGGTCCTCGTCTCGGCGGCCACCTGGCGCGTCTTCGACCGGGCCACGGTCGCTCAGGCTTACGCGCAGCCCGCCCCCGCGGCTGGCTGACGGCCAGCGGCGCGTGCCGCGGGACGGCACTATAAGTTGACGGTCTGGCCGTGGTCGCGCCGGTCAGGAGACCGGAAGGCGTATCGTCCGGCCGGGATCCGGCAGCGGGAAGGAGCAAGACCGTGCGAGTTGGTTTTATCGGCGTGGGCCGGATGGGGTTGCCGATGTGCGCGAACTTGGTCCGGGCCGGTTACGACGTCATGGCCGGAGACGTGCGCGAAGAACTCCAGGCCGCCGTCATCGCTTGTGGTGCCCGCTGGGGCGGCCCGGGACCCGCGGTCGCGGCCGCGGCGGATGTCCTGATCACCATGCTGCCCGGCGGCCCGGAACTGCGCCATCTGATGCTGGCGCCAGCTGGCGTGCTTTCGGCCTTGCCGGGCACAGCCACCTGGATCGATATGACCAGCACCTCCCCCGCCATCGGACGGGTGCTGGCCAGCGCCGCCCGGGCCCGGGGAATCGCGATGCTGGAGGCGCCGGCCGGCGGCGGGGTCCAGGCCGCCGCCGCCGGCCGCCTTCGCCTTTTCGTCGGCGGAGACGCCGAACTGCTCGAGCGTCATCGTCCTGTGCTTGAAGCGCTCGCCGACCCCGGGCCGGATCATCCGGATGGGCAGCCTCGGTGCCGGGTACACCACCAAGCACCTGGTCAACCTGCTGTGGTTCGGGCAGGCCATCGCCACGGCTGAAGCGCTTCTCCTGGCCCGCCGTGAGGCCATCGACCTGGGGCTCATGCAGCGGGCCCTAGCCGAAAGCGCCGCGAGCAGCAGCTTCATCCGCGACGACCTCGGTGCCCTCTTCGACGGTGACTACCTCACGTCGTTCGGGCTCGATCGGTGCTGCGAGGAACTCAGTGCCATCACCGCCCTGGCCCGGCGCGACGGCGTGCCGTTCGAGCTGTCCGAGCAGGTGGAACGGATCTACCAGCGTGCCCTGGCCCGCTACGGCCCGGCCGACGGCGAGCTCCTGCCCGTGGCGATGCTCGAGGAGCAAGCCGGAATCCAGCTGCGCCATCGGAGCTGACCACCAGGGTCAGCCGTCGCTGGGCCCCCTGATCCCCCCGTCCTGACTCCGGGCGGAAAAGAACCCGGCCGCCGATCTCACGATCTGGCCGGCCGGAGCGTCTACCTGGTACAAGCAGATGGTGAGGAGATGACCATGGTGACGATGAAGCAGGCGCCGGTATCCACCGCGACCCCGGCGCACACGACGATCGCGTCCCGGCTGGGTGATCTGACGGTCGTAGCCCGGGATGGAGCCGTTACCGGGCTGTACTTCCCGCATCATTGGTACCTGCCGGACCGGGCCGCTTTCGGGGCGCGGAACGACGCCGGGTTCGGCGATGTCCGGGAACAGCTCGGCGACTACCTGGCCGGCCATCGCCGCCGCTTCGACGTGCCGGTCCGCGCCCGCGGCGACGAGTTCCAGGAGCGGGTATGGGATCTGGTCAGGCAGATCCCCTACGGCGAAACCGTCAGCTACGGCGAACTGGCCAGGCAGCTGGGCGATGGCACCACCGCCCAGCAGGTCGGCGCGGCCGTGGGCCGCAACCCGGTGTGCATCCTTATCCCCTGCCACCGGGTGGTCGGCGCCGGCGGCAAGCTCACCGGCTTCGCGGGCGGCCTGAAGCGCAAGCGGCTTCTTCTCGATCTGGAACGGGACGTGGCTCGACGCTCGAGCCGGCTTTTCTGAGATGGGATCTCACGTTTCGCGCTGCTCCAGCGTCTGCCCGACGTGACAGGCAAGCAGCCATTCGAGCAGCTGGTATCCCAGCACGGCCCGGCTGTCCTTCGGGTCTGCCGGGCCGTGCTCGGACCCGTCGACGCCGACGACGCCTGGTCCGAGACGTTCCTGTCCGCCCTGCAGGCCTACCCGCAGCTGCCGGCCGACGCCAACGTCGAGGCGTGGCTGGTGACG
>Ga0302326_10008967_pt1 | contig 21993 bp, 20 predicted proteins | sample Palsa_T0_3_FD_202264 | JGI IMG/M metagenome (GOLD analysis project Ga0302326, IMG submission 202264) | Peat permafrost microbial communities from Stordalen Mire near Abisko, Sweden - Palsa_T0_3 | ecosystem: Environmental > Terrestrial > Soil > Palsa > Peat permafrost | place: Sweden: Abisko... | reverse complement strand
CTGGTGCGGTACGGAAGTGCGTACGAAGAATCGCTAAATAGAGATGCAAAAATGGCTTGCAGCGCCGCGCGGACCGAAAACGGCGATAAGTCGAGAGCTAGGAAGATGTGGTGCAGGCGGGGATACACCAGTGTGCCCCTGCGGGGTGCGGCCAAGTTCGGGCCAGCCGTTCGGCCTATCTATGGACTGAAGAAGGGACGCCTTAGTTTGTAAGGAGTTCGTTCAGGCGAAATCTATTCGCTATGATTATTTAACTTACAATTCAAAATATGAGCAGGTAGCTGTTGTCGTTAAGCGTTAGTCATCGTACATCCTGTCTATTGCACACAATTATTAGGCTCTTCCCGCCGAGGTGTCGATCACGAATAAGTTTCAGCGATACTATGCACGTTCTTGGTGCAACACTCGGCTACTGGGGCAGGCAATGGCAGACTCAAACATTTCGTAGAGACCATTGGAGCTAATTTCTGGATCGATCCATTTCCCCAGTATTTGCGCAATCGGACTGCGGCTTTGCACATGGGCATCGCTCTGTTCGGCTTAAGACTGACGCAAGTGGGGGTTTTTGCCTAACCTCTGCTTGCGAGTATCGCTTGGTGGAGATTTCCGATTCATCTATTTAGGAGTCCATCTAGAACCGTGAACGCTTCAGTAATGATATGGCATTTCCTATTCGCACTATTGACCGTCGCGATTGGCTTTCAATCGGCAATCGTACTTGCCGATACGAGCAACGACGAGTACGTACTGGGGCCAGCCGACGTCGTTCATATTACTGTGTTCAACAATCCAGAACTCACCACGGACATTCGCGTCTCCGAGACGGGCGCAATTACTTTTCCTATGATCGGACATGTCCCGGTCGTTGGATTGACGATTTCCCAAGCGCAAGCCGCGATCGCCAAGAAGCTGGCCGATGGTCATTTTGTTGTAAACCCCCAAGTCAACATACTGCCAACCTCTGTCGTCGGAAGCCAAGTGACGGTAGTAGGCCACGTCAATCATCCCGGCCGCTATCCCCTACAGACTACCAACACTCATGTTTCTGACGCTCTCGCCGAGGCAGGCGGCGTTGATCCCATCGGCGCCGATACGATCATCCTGATCCAACATAGCGGTGGGAAGGAAGTACGCAAGCCTCTGGATGTCACCGAATTATTTGTCGAAGGTTCAGAACAAGACGAACAGGTCCAAGCCGGAGATACGCTCTATCTGCCTCGCCAGGCAGTTTTTTACGTATATGGAGAGGTCCACAACCCTGGCGTATATCGGCTGGAACGTCATATGACAGTGATGCAAGGGTTGGCGATCGGGGGCTTTGTTAACGAGCGCGGCTCTGAGCGCCGCACAGAGATATATCGGCAAGATAAAGACGGGAACGTTCATCCAATCGATTTAAAGGCAACTGATATGCTTAAACCCAATGACGTCATTTTTGTGCGGGTGCGGATCTTCTGAGACGTTTTGCCCTTCGCCAGCGCACTTCGTCCGACCGGAAATTCATGTAGGAACTGCCGCGGCGGCCCCGGCGGTCTGAAGACACATTCGAACGCTTTTCGTTCTTAGCGCCTCATTCCACAGCGGCCCTGCACCGCGTTGGTGCTAGGTCGCTGAAGTCGGTGCATGCGTTTCGTTAGAATCAGGGTATCCTTTTGGGGATAGGCCACTCTGCTCAACGGCTCCTTGCGAATCATTTCAGAGGGATCGGGCTCGGAAAATGCGAAAGGTATTGGTATGCAAATGTGATCTTTTGCAATATTCCGAAACATTCATCAGAGAGCAGGTTTTGGCCTACGCATCTTGGAAACCAGTTCTCATCGGTCTTACCAAGGTTCCCTCGGGTCTTCCACTCGATGGGCTCGATGTACGCCTACTTGAAAACGCGGCACCAACATTCTTTGGCACGATGTACCGGAGAGTACTCTCGGAACTCAACATTCCTGCGTCGCACTCAGTCGCGCGACTCAGACGCGAAGCAGCATCTCTCGTGCACGTGCACTTCGCCACTGATGCAGTAATTTACTGGCCCATTGTCCGCCGTTTGAATCTGCCTGTCATCGTAACGCTGCATGGCTATGACATTAATATCCACCGAGAATGGTGGGAGAGGGGCTTTCTTGGTGCGCGCGCCAGGCGATATCCGAAGCGATTAATGTCTCTTTCTCGTCAGCCGCGAGTTCACTTCGTGGCCGTGAGCGAGGCGATCAAACAGCGCGCCATTGCGTACGAGATACCTTCGGATCGGATTGACGTCCACTATATAGGCATCGATCTCAGGCACTTCCACTCTTCCGGCCCATCAGTGATTGCGCGCCGCCCTCGTATTCTGTTCGTCGGCAGGCTCGTCGAAAAGAAGGGTGGAGAGTTCCTGATCAAGGCGTATGCGAGGGTCAGATCCAAGCTTCCGGAGGCCGAACTCGTCATGGTCGGGGATGGACCCCTCTTTCCGCAACTAGTGACGCTGGCGTCGAAACTTAATGTTCCCGTTCAATTTCTCGGCAGCGTCAATGCTATTGAGGTCAAGCGTCAGATCGACATGGCCCGAGTATTTTGCCTACCAAGCGTTACGGCTGAGAACGGTGACGCGGAGGGATTAGGGATCGCGCTTCTTGAGGCTCAAGCCTGCGGTGTGCCGGTGGTAACGTCTGCGCGAGGCGGTGCGACTGAGGGCATTGTCGATGGAGTTACCGGTTTCGCGTTTCCGGAACGGGATATTGACATTCTCAGCGCGAGATTACTGAGATTGCTGGTAGACGAGGAGCTTGCTCTCTCTATGTCGCGGGCTGGTCCAACTTTTATAGCCGAGAAATTCGACATTCGACATTGTACGCGCTCACTTGAAAGACTTTATGACGCGATGACCCAGGCAAAGTGACCTCGAGCGTCGCATGCCACATCGCATCCGACGGCACTAATGTCGAACCGGCGTAGTCAGCCGGTTGCCTCAGGCGTCCTCTGGGCGGCCGCTTCTCAGGCTGGACGACTATCGATTCAATTTATGGTTCTGGCGGCCCTTTCGCGATTGTTGCCACCGCAGGACTTTGGACTGCTTGCACTGGCCACTGTTGTCACCAGTTTTGCTGGTTTACTTCGAGACATGGGCACGGCGGCCGCGATCATCCAAAGGGAACATCTATCAGCCCGGCTTCTCGATGCAGTGTTCTGGTTCAATATTTTAGTAGGCGCTGGCCTTGCGCTTATCGTAATTCTGCTCGCCGTACCGATCGCCGATCTTTTTCGCCAGACTCGCCTAGCCGGGGTACTCACTGCTTTAGCAATATGCTTTCCGCTGGCCAGTATTGGAGCGGTCCATCAGTCTTTATTGGAGAGATCGCTCAGATTCCGATCATTGGCTCGCATCGAAACTTCCTCCGGGTTACTGGCGCTCGTTATAGCGATCGTCGCCGCTATCCACGGCCTCGGTGTATATAGTTTGGTTTTGAACACCATCACCACAGCGGCATTCACAAGCCTCCAGTTGTGGTTCGCTTCTAAATGGCGCCCAAAGGGTCGTTGGAGCGTAAACGAGCTTAGAGCGATTTGGAAATTCAGCGCCAACCTTTTTGGTTTTCAGACCCTGAACTATTTCGCACGCAATGCGGACACGATGCTGATTGGCAGATTCCTTGGTGCTACTGATGTGGGCTGGTACAACATGAGCTATCGAATCATGCTGTTTCCGTTGACCAATCTGTCGGGTGTGATAAGCAGGGTCTTGTTCCCGATGCTATCGCGGCGACAGACAGATACTGCATTGTTCGGTGCCCTGTATCTGAAGCTGACGTCTGCTCTTGCAGTGGTTATTGTCCCTCTTATGATCGAACTCTGGGTGCTGCGTAAGCCTTTTGTCGACGTTGTATTGGGGAAACGTTGGTGGCCGGTTGCGGAAGTGCTTGCGTGGCTCGCGCCCGTTGGGATGGTGCAATCCGTGTTCACGACAGTGGGCTTAATTTATATGGCAACAGGAAACACGAGGCTAATGATGAGATGGGGTCTGTTTGCGGGCGTGATGATAGTTACGGCCATGGCCATTGGTTTACGGTGGGGATATCTCGGCGTTGCCAAATCATATGCGGTAGTCACTTTTCTATTGTTGTATCCGCTTCTCGCAGTACCTTTGAAACTTGTGGGCCTAAAAATCATAGACGTAATCCGATCAGTACGACTGCAAGTTATTACTGCGACAATTATGGCGATCGTTCTGTCTCTTCTGGAAAAGACATTAAGCGTCGAAATGGAACCCCTTCTGAGACTGATCGTGTTGATGACGATCGGGGTGCTTACTTACCTTGCGACGGGATATTTCGTAATGAGATCAACCCTCATGGAAGTTCTTGCCGCGATTGTTCCAAATAACAAATTGATCGGTCTGCGGCAGCCTTTGAATCCACGAAACGAAAATGAAAAGTGAGGGCAAATCGGCAAATCGGCAAATCAGTAGTATCCGGAAGTTAAATGAAACAAAGGTCAGGACGAGGTTCACGACGACACCTGCTATATCGTGCCCAAGGCGGACGGCAGGCCATTGTCCTTCTCGGTCTGGCTGACGGAGCCTACAGCGGCCGAACCCCAATGGTTTTTGCGCCACGCCTGCCTATCGATGCACTGCTTGAGTTGCGGCGGTGGACAGAGCGCGATCAATCGCCGCATCGCGCGTCAGGGGTCTCGTTTGCCTTCGCTTTCATGGCGCGTGTTGGTGAGTGAAGAAGTAAAAATCAGCGAACGATGTGTCGTCAGGTCTGGCCGGGTCGAAGGGAAAACGATTTGGTACATAGCCTGCCGCCTTCCACTCGGTCGCGTGTTGGGCGATCCAAGCGGTGAATTTGCGATGTCGTACATGCGGCGCGTCGGTCAATGCATCGTAATTACTTGCGTAGATGACGACGTGAAGTCGGGACCGTGCGAACAGCGAGCGCATATAAAGATCGAAGACGGAGTCCTCGACAAGATGAAAAATGACGTCCAGGGAGAGCGCCAAATCGAACTTGCCAAGATCGTTTGGAAGAGCGCCGGCCAAGTAAAAGCGTTTGGCATGGTCATGCGCAAATAGGGCGGAGCAACGTTCGATTGAGACAGTTGCTACATCGATGCCTACATATTCGGGATACTTGGCCAGTTTAAGTTGGGCGCCGTCACCGCAACCGAATTCTATTACGGTGCGAATGTCCTTCGTTCGAACAAAGTTGTTTAAAATTTCGGCCTTGAACTCCGCTAATCGGCCGTAGGAACCAGCGCCCGAGGTACCTCTGTGGCGATACCGTGCTTCCCAGAACGTAGCGGAGTCGGTAAACAAAACAGGCTGGCGCGAGCGCGCTAGGCTCCTGGCGGCAGGCCCAATGAGAGGGATGCGCTTAATCAACCTCTTACAAGCGGATATCGATGGTCGTAAGCGCACAAACATAGTAGTTCGAAATCTCTGGGCCGGTCGAAGGAGCCATCTTCCCAAAGAATCACGACACGGATTGAAAGACAAAGCGTCGTCCGGAATGCCGGATCGTGACGCTATCGACGGGTGTGATTTCTTCCCTCATCGTAGTTGACATATCGTGACGACCTCTATTTGCGCACGCCGCGTTAGGCGGAATACGCAACTTGCATAGGAGTTAGGAGTTTAGCGAGACAATCCATGAAATCCAGACACCTGCCGCATGAAGATTCTCGTAAGTGACTTCAGCGTTCGAGGGTGCACGCCGTGACGAAAGAACTCTAGCATATCCAAGTATCCAAGACTAAATCCGTAGAGGCGGCCGAAAACCTGAAGGAATAATCCCTGCCGCATGATCGGCGGTAATTGCGTATGTTTCTCGCAAATTCTGTAATACGACGAGAGGATCTTGGATTTAGCGATCATTGAGATTCGATCCGCACGTGGCTCAAGACTCAGCGTGTAAAGCGCGGCGTCAACTAGCATTGCCGGACCGAATTTCTTCAGGATTCGAATGAATACGTCCAGGTCTTGCCACGCGGGCAACTTTTCATCGTAAAGCCCCGCTTGGATCAAGTATTCGCGACGAGTAAAAACCTGATTGCCGATGACGTTATAGAAAAACAGATCATCTGCATTCACGGTTCTGGGCTTGGATGTTACGGACGTCCTCGCCCCGTTGGCGAGTACGTCCTGAGTGAAAAGACAGGAAACAGGTTGGTTAGGATCTCTAGGGGAAAGCCAATGCGCGGCCAGTGTCTCGACTCGCCTGGGGTGAAAATAGTCGTCGTCATCCAGACCTGTGACCAACTCTCCCGAGGCCGCCATAATTGCTTGATTGCGCGCTCGAGAAGCGCCTACTGATATTTCGTTATGAATTGCTTTGATACGTTCGTCACTTGCTTGAAGAGCGTCAAGATATGCCCGTGTCCCGTCCGATGAACCGTCATTGACGACGATGAGCTCTATCGAGGTATAGGTCTGCTTCAAAACAGACTCCATTGCCCTACGTAGCAGGCCAACCCGATTTCTAGTCGGCATGTATACACTTACGAGCATCTAACGTATCTCCCCACGGCCGGTAGCGCTTTTATTGTGGCCTTGATAATCGTCAGGGGCGGCTAGGGAATGCGTGGATCGTGTCACCATCGTTCCGCGACGTGCGGTAATTCCGAGAAGCTGATCAGTGAGGCGATTGACATTAGCCCCGAATGCGGTATGGGAAGCATTCGTCCTAAACATCTCGGCGTTTCGAGTGATTATTTCCCGTCTGAGCTGCGTGCGCCCCAATTTCAGTGTAATTTCAAATGCACGAGCGAAGCTCCCAACCGGAAATAAGCACTCCGGCGGTAAGAATGTTCGGGTCCCGGGCAGATCGGACGAAACGACAGGCAATCCCAGGCACATGGCCTCTAGCATTACCAGTGGAACGCCTTCGTATCTTGAAGGGATAAGGAGCACGTCATTACGCTTGATCATCTCAGCAGGGTTGTCCTCCCAAGGATGCAAACTGACTAATGTTGAGAGCAGTGTAGACCTTGCAAGGCGTCTCTGAATTTCTCCTTTGTAATAGCCCTCTCCCACGATGTTGACGTGTAGAAGCTCGCGCATTGCTGCCGCATCCTCGAGATAGTCAAGCAACAGATCGAGACCTTTCTGATGTGAATCCAGTCGGCCTAGGACCATGACATTCAGGCGCCCGCTCTCGGTTTTAGGAGCGCGGTATTGTTGGAGGTTCGCCTGTCTCTCTATCTCTCGTGAGACGGTATTGCATAGCGTAAATATAGGGCGACGAACGTGTGCCCAGCGCGCGAAACGCTCTGCTTGCGCGTCGGTGATAGTGATCCAAGCATCTGGCATGTTGGCATAAACCAGTTTCGTCAAGCAATCTCGTAGCCATGCGAATCGAAAGCGCATTGCCCTGCTGCCGTCGATTACCGGCGTGTACACGGCGACGCGAACCCCCCATAGACGTGCGATAAGCGCGTACACGGGCGTCCTACAAACAAAGCCTTCAGCGATGATGCACAGAGAGGGACGCAGCGTAACGAGCGTACGCCACAATTTCACAGCGTCGCATACTGTCGTCCATAAGTGGACGAGTCGGTTGGTCAGCTGCCACCGCGACGATCCCTCCGGCTTGAAAGTATCGACAAAGAGGAAACCCCGACCATGCTGTTCCAAACGGCTACCTTGCCTGGCAAGTAACTGGCATTTCGGATACCCCCTAAATTGAATCTCCTGCAGCCATCGAATGAGCATTACTTCGTGGCCTCCAAACTCCGAGGCGCCGTCGACGAAAAGCCACACCTCTCGTGCCGACGACTGAGGGCTATGCGGCCTAACTAAGGACATTGTTGTTGCCTTCCATGATTGATAAGAGCAGCGCGTTGCCTCGGTCCTCCCACCGAAAAAGCGCTTGCGCCTGCGCGAACGCCAGCGACTGCATTTGTGTCAGTCGCTCAACATCATCGATGAGTTCACAGATACCCATTGCCAGACTTTTCGAGTCCGCGCAGCGGAGCATTGCCGATTGCAGCGATGCTGGCAGCCCACTGACAGCGGTGCATAGGGTGGCCACCGGTACTCCCCCAAAAATGTAGTCGAGAAATTTCAACTTAAAACCGCCGCCCACAACCTCTGGCACGACGGCAATACGCGCAGACTGCAGATGCGGTTGAACATCTTCAATGAATCCGTGAAACGTAGTTGCTCTGGACGTTTTTTCCAGCTTGGATCGTAGCGTCGGAAAAACCGAACCTATGACATGGAACTCTATTCCGTGCTCGGCAAATATGGGATCCGCCAGAGCAACAAAGTTGCGAAGATTCTCCTGCTTTGGCAACCAGCGGAAAGAACCGATCATGACCACTTTTCTTGGAGTATCGTGACTTATCGCCGTCCTGGCGGACAACTGGCAGGCGTAACCCGGCTTTAATACCAGAGCCTTCAGTGACGGTACGGTTGCTGCGAAGCGCGATGCATCCTCTTCTGTAATGGCCGTGACGACGTCGACGTTCCTGAGAAGCGAATGCTCGAAGGCTCTAGTCTTCCTATAGTTTTGCCAGATTCCGATACGCTGAACAAGCGAGCCTTTGAAGTGCTTGAGCAGCGATTCAGCAACCGATGTCTCGTGATTGTGTGCAACGTAAACCATTAAGGGCGCGGCCCACCGACGTCGCTGCGCAAGAAAGGGGGCTAGAGCCCACCCCATGCCGTACTGATCGAGTATTACAAAATCCCAAGGCTCTCTGACGAGGTCCTTGAGCCTGTCGCGATACGAGGGGGTGGCATAGGCTGCAGCTACGAGCGGCATGCGACTTAGGAGTGCCCTCGGCGTTGAGTTTCGCCGGCCGGCTACCACGCTCCACCGTATTGGCCAGGTTCCGGGAATCTCACAGTCCTGGTCGGGGCGAAGGCCAACTAGTGTTAGGTCCGCGCCGGCTTCAGCTAGCGCCTTGGCTAAGTTGGCGCTATATATCTTGTCGCCACAATCTAGCGGAAATGGCAACTCGCGCGCCAACCAGAGTCCGCGAGGCTTCGCGCGCAATGCCAAGCGGCGACTGAGCGCAACAGCCCCACGGTATGTCATGACTTATGGTGCGTCGGCCTACTGGGTGCCGATTGAATGTTCTGGACGATCACAGGGTGTCTTTCCAGATCAGTTCCTTCAATGGGCGCGGGATGAAGTACATCCGGCCGACAGTTGCTTTTCATAATCCTCGCCGGGTTCCCACCCACAATGGAGTACGGAGGAACATCTTCGGTGACGAAGGCGCCTCCCGCGATTCGACTGCCTTGGCCGATGCGTATTCCTCCTACAATAATTGCGTGTGGTCCAATCCACACCTCGTCTTCGATAATCGGGTATTCCGTTACGCGTTCTCCGTCGAAATTCATTCGATCGCGCTGGCCGACGGTGACGCCGTTGTAAAGTGTCACATTGGAGCCCAGTTGCGCCCGACTATTCACTACCAATCCCCATCCGTGCTGAATAGAGCACCCAGGGCCAATGCTTGTCTGCCAGGGTAGATCAATGCCCGCGCGCTTTCTGGCCCAATAATGTATGACCTTCATCAGAGGTAGCATGAGTTGCAAGGGTCCCTTGGATTCGGCACATGCCTGGCACAAGCGCATGGTCACAATCACGCGAAAGGGCCTTCCTAGGGCAAAGGCTTTTATACATACCGTAGGCGCGAATGATCCTTCTAGCCTGTACGTGTCATGCCGCAGTGCGCTTAGCAGGTTTTGCCGCTCTACCTCAGCCATATCGCGTCCCGAACGCACAATTCGCGCGTACTCCATAATTCAAGCGGACCCATCGCGCGCGGCACGACACAACTCTATTGGGAGGATTACGGTTTAGGGCCAAAGGCCTTCTGGTAGGCGCTGCCTGCCAAAGGTTGGTGGCCATCCGAAAGCCTCGCGTTATAGTCAGAAGCCGGATAGTCCCAATATGACTGGTACGCGACGTTGTTGTCAGCTATCCATTTGGCCATCTCCTCAACGAAATTGGGATCGTCGCCTCCCCCGTGGCCGTCGGGTCTCGTGCCCGTTCCCCATTCTGGAAATGACATGGGCTTATTGTGGGCACGTGCAAAATCTCTTTGCCATTTTAGTCCATATGGCTGATCCAACAATTCGCTCCAACGCTGCTGCGGTGTTGATACGTTCTTATCCCAAGTCTGGTTATAGACATCCATACCAATGATATCCACGACGTCATCTCCCGGGTATACGGAGTCCGGGCGAATTTGGTTTTCTCCTTCTGTTGAACACCAGTCAAACCGGAATTTGGCCCCCGGCACAGATCTCATAGCGGTGACGACACGTCGCCAGTAGGCTTTCCACGACACCGGATCCCGCTTCGCTGCCCATACGAACCAACCGCCGTTGAATTCCCAGCCAATGCGAACGATCGCGCTGCCGTATCCATGCTCAACCATCGCCTTCGCAAGCCGCACGAATGCCTCGTCGTATGACCCAACCGACCCCTCAGTTAGTGTATATGCGCCCTTTGGCAGCATAGGCAACGAGAACACGATCGGAATTGCCGCTTTTTTCCAGCACTCCATCGCCCATACCGCATCGTTTGTCATTGACTCCCACGAATCAGGTGCGAAGAAATCCAATGCTATATCCGGCTTCTGACCGAACCATTCAACGAACTTATCAAGTTGCTTCACACCCGTGCAGCCGTTGCCCTGATAAACACCAAGGGGCGCCGCCATGGAGGGCCACGGCCATAGGAGCATAAGCAACAACCACCAAAAATATGTATCCCACCGCGTCATCTGCCCACTGACCGAGGCAGCGTAGTACCTTGGGCCCGATCTAGAAGCTGCCATTTGGGATTCGCCAAGTTGCTGGGTGCTAACCATTTGCTTTGCCTTAGTCTCTAATCCTTAAGTTTAGACAGCATGCTATTGTCCCCTACGAATTGACTCAGCAGGGGCCCATGTTTGGTAATGTTCGCCGCGCAGAGACAGAAATATCCCGACTCCGGTTCCAAGGAAGGCGCGCATGATATCTGTGATCTGCACAAAACATTTCACTGAGAGCATAGTTCCGAGCGTGAACGTGAGCGCCACGCCACATGGGAGCAAAAGGGCAACGCGCCTATATCCTGCTGCAAGCAGAGATGCCTCAAAGGCAATGACTGCAATCGCGAGCAGATAAATCGTGAACCAGCGAATTAGTTTGTGCGAGACGTACTTGTAGAGCGTGAGTTTGTCGAGCTGCCTTAGTCGTCGCCACATTAGCCGATGAACATTGAATGCCTGACATGCTATGCGCTTTTTCCTACGATACTCTTCGCTTCTGGAAGTGACGCATTCCTCGTACGCTCGCGCGTCGGTAACCTGTATGACGCGGTAACCCGCACATAGAATCGTGAGTGAAACGAACATATCATCTATCGCGTAGTCGGGTGGCGGCTGGTGCAACGCCTTCCTTATCGCAAACACAGATCCGTCCGCGCCCATCGTCGATCCACTCTCACTCTCTAACTTCTTGAGAGCCTCCTCAAAGCGCCAATAGATTGATCCGGAAGTGGCTGTGACCGACGCGGCATCATTCGTATAAACGAGGTTACCAGACACACAGCCTACTTCTATATCAGCAAAGTGGCGCTTAAAGTCGCGTACGCATTCCATATCCATTATCACGTTGGCATCCGTAAATATTAGCAGTGATGCCTTAGCCTTTGATGCCAACAAATTCATTCCGTGGGTCTTTCCATGACGCTCACTGGCGAAATGTATGTAGTCAATGTGTTCCAAGTAAGCGCGGAGTATGTCAGACGTTTTGTCAGTTGCCGCGTCGACGTAGATAAGTATTTCTAGTCCAGGCTCGCGGTTGCGGATCGCTAGGAGATTGAGGATTTTACGCTCTATTACACACTCCTCGTTGTATGCGCAGACACAAATCGCACAACTGAGCTGGGCGTCTGGCAGACGTGCTAGCGACGTCCCTCGCTTAGGGAAAAAGACTGCCAGTGCAATCAGCGACCACGGATAGGTTGTGAACGGGTGGCTCGCGGTCAGCAAGCACATTAGGCCGATGACAAAAAACAGCGTCGCCATATTTAATATTTGGTCATTGCAGGGAATGACAACTTTTGAGATGCCTACGACGACATTGCAGTGTTGCCAACAGCTCCAGAAATCCAGCGCTCCGGGCGCAATCTATTGCTCAGGCTGACAGCGGCGTCGCTTGAGGAAGGCCAGACTAAGAGAGAAAGTACCAAGCCGTGCTGAAACGGGCCGTATACGCCATTGAGGAAGAACCCCATCCCAACGGCCACCTTGATCAATATCGGCATGGTTGATGAAACGAGGCAATACCAGAGGAAGCTAAAATACATTAGCGCGCCGACTATGCCGAACTCAAAGATGATTTTGAATAGCGTTTGTTCTGCGACAGGGTAATGCGCACGCACCTGGTATGTCTTGAAAGCGCCTGCGCCGAATCCAAACAGCGTACGCCAAGGGTCGTCCCACAGGTACTGGTTGAAAAGATAGAATCCACCCACAAAGCGCGCGAAACCGCTGGACTGCGTAGAGTTGAATTCGGTTGCGCGTGAGAAGAGGTTATCCAGATGGAAGTGATCTCCAAAGGCCAAGATGGCTAGCGACATCACCGCCATTAGCAGTAAGAGATCCCAGCGGCGGCGCCGAATTACAAAGAGTGGTATGCAGACTGCAATAATGAGCAGTCCTGTGCCTGAATGTGCTGCTAGTAGAGCCAGCCCATATATGAGAAGCCGACGCCACCTGTTCAGCATGCAAAACTCTATGACAATAGCGGTACCGAGGAGCTGCCCCAGGAAGGAAGGCTCAAGCAAAAAAATGCCATTGGGTCGATAGATCTCTGATCCAAAGCTCAAGACACCTTCCTCGTTGAATTTCTGCACGACAAACTGCTTCGGCACAAAGTTTTCTATGGGGAAAAGAAATCTGTGGTCGATAATGGATTGAAGAAAGAATTGCGCAAGACCGCACAGCGCCATTAGGGTTGCTATATCAAGATATAATTTGCTAACGGTCTCCGCATAGTTCCTGCCACGTGCGAGGACGAAAACATAGGGAAGGTGTGCAGCGACTAAGAGAGCCAACGATGGCGCAGAGAAAGAGTCGGAGCGGAGTATTTGCATGCACCCTACTAGTCCAATAAGCGCCAGAAAGAAAGCAAGCCTTGGTCCATCGAATCTGAGCCGCCCAGCCGCAACTCCGACCGTAAGCGCAATGAACATTATTGGAATAGAGATCCCGATCCCACGCGCCCCGAACGGTGGTACGGCAAATTTCGCTAATATTGTGACGCTTATTAGGGGCGCGAAAAGAACTGCAAGGGAAACCCAGTCACTTGCCTTGGGGGCTACGATTGGCGATTCGATACTAGGACTCTCAAGCGCTTTTTGTCCGCGAGTTGCATTGGCAGTGGACCCGGCGACTTGCATCTGCACGCCTATTCGCTAATTACCGTACCCAACACGGCCGCACCCGTAGGTTGAAGAGTCGCCTTGGCCTGCGTGACATCTGCAACCCTAGTGTGATGCCGCCGCGTCACAATTAGACAGCCCCCAGCACGCGCCGCGATGATTTGTGCATCGGCGTACTCTAGGACGCCTGGAGCATCCACTATGACGACATCGTAAGCCGCTGAAGCTGCCTCCATAATGTATGAGAACCTGACTCGACTTAGAAGTTCCTGGGGATTTGGTGGAGTAGGCCCTGCACAAAGAATCGAAAGATTGTCTAACGAAGCGACGGACTTTAGTACCTCCTGGAAGTAGCCGCGGCCGGCAAGCACACCCGATAACCCTGCGTCCGGCTTGACGCTAAACAAAGTGTGTAGACGAGGGCGGCGAAGATTTGCGTCGATGAGTAGCGTACGCTCACCAAGCTGCGCGAACACAACTGCCAAGTTTGCGGCAATTGTGCTACATCCATCGCCGCCGCGCGCCGATACCACCGCTAGAGCCTTACTGCGATCTTGAAACCAACGCAGTATCAGCTGCGTGCGCAGAGCTCGTAGCGCCTCGGCCTGCAGGCTGAAGGGCTGATACATGGTGAACAATTCGGCGCTTAGATCGGACTCGCCTATCCGGGAGTACGAATATTGGAATTGTCTCGATAGCGCGTGTTGGACATCTGCCTCGCTGACAAGTCCCAAAAAACGCGCTGCGTCGCCGAACCGAAGAGCTTGGTGGCGTTGCGCCAGCAGAATTTCAGTGATGTGATGCCGACCTATTTTTCCGGCATCCAGCAGCAACTGCCCTATAATCTTGTATGGAGGCGTAAGGTCGGCCCCAGTAGCCCGCACCTCATCTTCAGGTGTTATAAATCCTTCCACCACGGCCATGTTTGACAAGCTCCTCTACTTCACACCGATCTTGTAAGAGGCACCGCGAACCCAGGTATTTCCGCGAGAACTACCATATCAGTTGCTTCGATAAGGCCGGCGACGGACCGCACTCGACCATCCACCGATTCCGCAACAATCGCAGAGGCAACTCCTAAGCCGAGTCCGAAGATGACAGCAAGCACTAAATTGAGGACTATTTTTGGTCGCGCTGAAGCCAGCGGCACAATGGCGGGGTTCAAGATAGCGATACTGCTTTGGTCAAGTTGTCCCTCGAGCTTGACCACGCCCGTTCGCTGTAGGGCGTCGTCAAACATCCGTTGAGCGTTTTGCACGTCGCGAACCAGCACGTCCTGCTCGTCGCGAAGTTGCTTCAGCTTAAGAATTTCTGTCTTGTGCTCATCTACGGACTGTAGTAGCTCCGCACTTCGTTGCCGCGCAATCTCCGCGGTTTGCCTAATGGAACCCGTCGCCGCACCGACTTCTGCGCTTAGCTTGCTCCTAAGCGCCTTAACCTCGGCCGCGGCACTTAAATACTTTGGGTGATTGTGGTCGTATCTCTGGGCGATATCGGCAAATTGACCCTCCGCGCGTTCGAGATCAATTTTCATGCCTTGCAGGGCCGTACTGCCGAGCACATCTGGCAGCTGTTCCAACTGCTGCTTTGCTGTAGCCAGCGTTAACTGCTTAAGTTTCGATTCCGCATCAGCAGCATCAGCCTGAGCGTTGATGAGTTGTGCGGAGATTCCTGCGAGGTTTGCGCTTTCGACGTCCAAACGATCGTCAGCACCGGCGATCCCGTTCTTTCGCTGGAAGTCAGAGAGGCGCTGCTGTGCTATCTCTAGGTTGGCGCGCAACCCTTGCGCCTGTTCCTCGAACCAGCCCGCTTGCCGACGCGCCGGATCGACCTTGAGCTCGAGACTGGTTTCGATGTAGGCATCGGCGAATCCGTTAGCGATTTGAGCGGCAAAATTGGGGTTCTTGGCTGAGAACGTTATCAATATTACGCGACTGTCCTTTACAGGAGTGACATCCACATGCTTCAACAACCGGTCGGCGAGCCAGTCGCGTACGGCGCCGACAGCTGAAGGTGGGCGCGCAAGAATGCCGCTAATCTGCTCTATAACAGCTGGCTGTTGCACTAGCTTAAATCTATCAACGACCTTCAGTGCCACTGTGTGGCTAGTTATCACTTCGACCTCGGTCGCGACATTATTGGCCAGCAACCCGGGTTGTTGGTTTGCGACTTGCCCTGTAACAAGATCGGTAAGAGTCGTGTCTTTGGAATCAACCACTACTGACACTTTGCCATCGTACGACTTTGGCCAAAGAAGGCTTACCGCCCCTACTACAAGAACAACGCAACCTAGTACAGACAGCGCAAGCCGCCGACGTACTCTCAGGATTTGAATTATTTCCCCCAGAGTCAGTCCTCTCACGTTAGTTCTCCACGGACTATCTGAAACAATGCCATAGGGATCGGCGGATCTTGATACGTTTGCATGCGATCAGAGGCGACGGCGTGAACCTAATGTCAATATGCACGTCGGTCGCGCCATACTAAGGCTGCTGTCTTCAACATGATCGAAAGGTCCAGCATCAGCGACCAGTGACGCAGATACTCAAGGTCTAGGTGAACGCGCCTTTGCATAGACTCAAGATCATCGCCACCGCGATACCCGTTAACTTGTGCCCAACCAGTAATGCCGGGCTTCACTTTGTGGCGAATCATGTATCCGGGTATCAGCCGGCGGTATTGCTCATTTACAGCGATGGCGTGAGGACGAGGTCCCACGATGCTGAGACTTCCTGTCATGACATTAAATAGTTGCGGCAGTTCGTCAAGTGATGTCCGACGAATAAAGGCGCCAAAACGTGTGACTCGCTCGTCGTTTCGCGTGACCTGCGTATAGTTTGAAACACCGTCTTCCGTGACGCTCATCGAACGGAACTTGTATATCAGAATTTCCCGGCCATCGAGGCCATACCGCCTCTGCTTGAAGAGAACTGGGCCAGGGGAGCTTAAGTAGACTCCAAGAGCCGTGAAAATCAACAACGGCGAAGCAAGCAATAAGATCACCAACGAAATCGTGATATCACACAGCCTCTTGACTATGGCGCGATCGCCGTAGAACGGCGATTCGCGCACGGCGACGATTGGCATCCCACCAACCACGTCGACACGCGCCTGAATCAGGTCGAACGTGAATAGGTCTGGGACGAAATAGATCGACACCGTGGAATCCTGAAGGGCCTGGAGCAGCTGAATGATGCGCGGATTCGGCGTCATAGGCAGCGTGATGTAGACAACCGTTATGTTCTCGCGCTGCACATAACTCGGGACCTCCCCTGTCTTCCCCAACAGGATGGATCCTTCGATCGGCAGTCGCTGCGGGCTACGCTCGTCGAAGAATCCAGAAACCTGAATGTGCAGTAGCGAATCGGCCTCGAGCTGCTGTTTGAGACGTAGACCGACCTCCGTCATCCCAAGAATGACTGCCTTGCGCAGTTGCCTACGGCCGTTGGCCGGGCGCTGGAGAAATTTGTGGACTAATATCTCGCTCAGCCAAAAGGCGGAGGGAGTCACAAAGACCCAGGTGAGGAGAACTTTCCAACGCATGTGCTGACTGATCCCCGACAGATGCAGTACCAGCCAAAGAAAGCCGACGACAAGAATCCACCGCAGCAGGAGGTCGAACATAGAACCGCGTGAGATTGGGCGAACTAGGCCTCTCGGCGCATCAACGGCATCCAGAAACTCAGCTGCAGTAAAAAAAACAAGTACGGCGAGCAGGAAATAAGGACCGTAAAGCGGCTCCCTGTAGACAAGCATGCAGCCCAGTAGGCAGATTACTGCGAGCACCGGATAAAGCAGCGATTTAAGCGCGAATACCCACGACGGATCGCTTGCGGTTACTGGCGGGAAACACCTCGTGGATTGGAGGCGACTGTGCAGTATGCCGTCTGCCATTATTGGTAGCTCATAAGATTCACGTTCGGTTTTCGATTGCAACAATCAACGAGTGAATTGATGATTAAGTGATCTTTGCTTGCGCCTAAGCTGATGCGCTACGAGAACAACAGAGACCAGCAACATGAGCCTGCCGTCTGGTGTACGAGCAGGCGCCAACGGGACGACTTGGGCCGCGTCAACGTGAGCTTCCATGAAGCGGGTCTTAGTTGCGACGGGCGATGCAGGGGTCAAAGAGAGGTCGACAGAGTCCGGGGGCTCGATGGCCTGCGCAGAAATCGCAAACGCACCTGACGTGATCCTGGTTGCGCTGACTTGGCTCGACCGTCCCTCGGCACGAGAGATTAGTGGCACAGTCAGTAGAGTCAAAGCCAAGACTCTCGCAGCGCTCCTAATTGCCGATACCAATCCCATAGAACGTTATCTCAAATAAGATTGGGCGGGCTGGTTGTATGCTTGCCAGATACCGGTCACATCGTTGGATTAGCTCCTGGACGCTAAGAAATATCTTCACATCTTCCAACGAATGCAAACTAGCATTATTCGTGCCAACAAAGGATTCGTCACGCTTCTGCGCCAAAGGCGCATGAAAAAGCGGTCTTTTTACGGAGAGGCGACGAATCTTTATGTATCAAAATGTGCGCCCGCTGCGCACAGTGTTCGCGCATTAAATTTTACCTTGCACCATCTCGACTAAGTTGTGTCCTCAGAGGTACCTCATCGGGGTGTCTCTTTATTAGGGTGTCTCTTTGTTAGAATGTTTAGAACCACCCGGCGCCTTACTAACGTCTCCATATTGCGACAGACGGCGCGAGACACCGATGCGTCATCTGCGGCAAAGGTCAACGTCAGCGATCGTCGTAGCCGGCTCTGGCGCGAACTCAAGATCCTCCAAATCTGATCGAGACCACACTAATGCCCTTCGCGGCATCAATGCGCATTGAAGTCCGCCGGCCTGTTCTTTTCCCACAGAGAGATCAATATTCCGGGAGATATAGCTCATACGGCTGATCCGCTTGACCGGATAGCCGCAACTCTAAGTCCAAGCCGAAGAGCGCTCGATAAAAGGAATAGATTCCTACGTCGGAGTTCCGTGTTTCATACTGCGCGTATGGCCGCAGTGACAGCCAGTTAAGTACTTGGTACTTAACTGATAACGTAGCCAGCTGGTAGTGATCAAGGCGCGCCGTCCCAATGGGTGCGAGACCAGTCAGATTTGCTCCCGGAAACGTACTATATGTCCACTGGTAGCGTGGAGTGACGACGATTTTTTCGGTCGCATTCCAGATCGTCCCGAGGGCCACGCCGGTATCAATCTCGGTGCCCCCATAGGTCACATAAGTGTTGACTGCCCGACTCAATTTTATGGAGATGGAAGTTTGACTCGTCAGATCGCGTTGGTAAGCCAACAGACCAGTCGTACCCCCAATCGTAGCGGCATCTTCCTGTATCCGGCGCGTATAGCCTATCGCACCATTGAAGGTAGACAATCCAGTCGCGACGTATTTTGCCGCCGCCTCCACGGTAGTTTGATTGTACCGCGGCGTAACGACGAACTCGTCGCCATTGAAGTGTCCATTTAAAAAAATCGCATCGATTCCGGCCGAAAGCTTCGCCACACCGACATAGCGCAGGCCCTCGTGAATCGAATCTTCACTGAGGCTCAGATTGGGGTATCCCGGGCGGGGCGAGTCGAGATCGTTGATCATCCCCTGGCTTTCAAGTCGCCAGTCTGGGGTAAACTGAAAGTTGGCACTGGCTGTGCTAACGCTCTGCAGCTGTAGAAACAACTGTCTCCCGGTAAAGTCCAGAAACTGCACCATGCTGCGCTCACGTCGATAGTCCACTACGCCATCGAACAGATACGCAAGCTTCCACTTCATGCCGCCGTGCAGTAGGTATTCGTCATGGCTGAGCGCGGTCAGCTGGTTGTAGCCAAAATGCCGTCCTTCGACGTTGGCGTAAAATTCCTGCAAACTCCAGTCATACAGGGCGTTGATGCCCGCACGCTCTTCCAAATAATTGTCGGAAAATGTCGGGCCATGTTCGCCGAGGGGCTCGGGAGCGCTTGACGGCAACGCGTAAATGTTCGAGTTATATTGGTATTCCAAATCGGTGAACGGAAGGGCATGCAGTTGACCCCAGGCGTCGGCGGGAAAAACGGCAGCGAGCACGACGAGCCAGATCCATCGCGGGCCGAAGCGTTGATTTATCAGACTGTGCACCCGAGCAATGGCGCCATAGCGGCCTCGGTTCACTGCCTCACTCCTCAGACTCTTCCGTAGAGGCGCCGTCCCAGCTACCAGGAGACGACAGAAATATTGTAGTACGGATCAAGATTGGCGCCTAAGTGACGAGGCGATCCAGCGCGATCGCATCGATAAGATTCGTGGGATATGCGATACAACCATCGATTTTTTACCAGTGCCTTGGGCAGCCACCATTTTGATATCTCGCTGCAGGCGTGGTTCAAGGACTACAGCGAGATCCGTATAAAGCCCTGCAGATGCACACCCCCTGAATTGATCCGCAGTTGCTATCAATCCGCAGCCCGTCCGGTTGGTGGCAATTCCTTATCGGGAAAAGGATTCTTAGCGTTTGGCACGAGCCCGATGCCGCTCTCACATGTCCCGTCGACGGCTCAACTCGTCATAGGACGGCTTTCCTTCATTACTGGCCACTGAACAGCGAACAGTTTTCTGCATAAGCTCTTTATAAAAACGCATCAATCGCCCACGCCATCCGGGACGCCTCGATTCCGACAGCATCCATACACGGAGCCGCTCGAAGCCGTACCAGATCCGGCGCAGCAGGGAGATTGGGGAATAAATAGCTGAGGCCGGGTCGAATTGAGCCCACCTATTGTCTTGCCAGTCGGCACGGCTGCGAATGACAGTCGCAAAGGCGGTCGCTTCGCGGTACTCGGCGTCGTACTTGACGAAGTGCCCGGCTGCTGGCTCGTAACGGCCCCTGCGCCATGTTGGGCTCTCGTCTCGCACCGACCGGGCGGCGTACATCACGTAGGGGAACAGTTTCGTTTTGTTGAGGAGTCCTTTGCGGCGCAGGTGGTGCGCAAGGAATCGTTCATTATTCCAATCCGTACGGCGCTTGATCATCTCTTCGTAGAGTTCGTCTGGTTTCAGCAAGATGTCCTCGATGACGTTCAGGCAGTTCATCACATCGGCCCGAGACACGACGAGGTGCCGATCGTTCAATCCGCTCCAGTGCTGGCCATTCGGGACCCATAGCGCGTCGCGGTCCAGGATTGACAGCGGCGGGTGGGGGCAGAGCCAGACAAAGTCCGACCTGCTAATCACGAACCTGTCGTATCGATCCAGAACGCCATCGCGTTGCAGACCACGAAGCAAGAGCCAACGGCAGAATGGCTGTATCGAGGACGCCGACGGCCGCGGGTCAGACGACTGAATTTTCCCCGCCCATATTCCCTTCAATCGCAGCATCGAGCGCCAATTTGGCGCGGGGACATTGTTGTCCTGACACAGCCACTGCTGCGCCAAGTCGAAACCTTCTCCGTAGTCTTTGAAATCGAGTGCGGTCCAGCGGTACTTCGCATGCTGCCAATACGGGTTGTTGTAGTCGTACTTCTCGTCAATCGTTACGGCCAGCGCCAGGTCGGCGTCTAACTCGTCGAGAACGTGTCATTTGAAGCTCGGAAAGGTTAAATCGTGTGCACGCGTGCTGCAGAGCAGACAGACAAGAACGCTTTCCACGCACACTCCGGCTCGAACGCAAAAATCCAGAGCAGTTTAACCCAGACGGGAAACCGACTACGGCAGGAGCACGAGAAGAATTCACGTTCTACGCCACGCGGCGACTGCGGCGCCGCCGCCGCCGCCGTCCGCAGTCGGATCGAGGACACCGGCGGCGCTACTGCCGCTCGTAGACCGTGACTTCGTGGACCTTGGCGCCCTTGGCGTTGGTCTCATCGACCGTGACTGTCATGGTCTTGCCGTCCTTCGAGACCACCCGGCCCAGGTGACCGATCACCTTGCCGGACTTGATCATGTCGCTCTTGGACTCATTCGTGCCGACCCGCGTGACCGCGATCATGTCGTAGTCGGTGGTACCTGAGATCGAATGCGGCTTGCCGTCATAGGTAAAGGTCGAGCTAGTGTCGTGTGCGGTGCCGTCGGCGTCCACGCTGTGGATCGAGACTTTCAATCCATCCGGGGTCACGGTGTACGTACGCACCGCGCTCTTCAGTGCCGGCTCGTTCGAATCGAGCTTCGACTTCGCGAGATTAAGCGTCCAGGTGCCCACCGCCGGATCCACCGCCATATCGGCGCCGAGGATGCAAGTCGACGGCAGCATAAATGCCGCGCTCAACAATGTCAGTGCAACAAATTGACTGCGATAATTCATGGTCTGTTCCTTAGTTGTTGATTGGTTGTCGGAATCTGCCAGACCATCACACTATACGCGCAGTCGTTCGCACATCGTTGTCGAAGAATATAGAGACTAGTCATGGCGTAGTGATGCGTGCGGTAGCGCCCAGACGGGGCCGGTCCATCGCGTGTTGAATGCCGTGCGGTGGGTCTTGTCGAGTTAGCGAGGTATCGAGCATGAAGGCCTTACTTGAAATGTTTTTTCTGGTCCCCTTGCTGCTGGCAGGGTGTATCAGTAGCAGCAGTCCCGCGGCACCTGCGAAAAGCACCACGGTGATAGTTCCCCAGAACTCTACGACAACGGTTGTTTGCTCTGACGGAACAAG
>Ga0302326_10008966_pt1 | contig 21994 bp, 16 predicted proteins | sample Palsa_T0_3_FD_202264 | JGI IMG/M metagenome (GOLD analysis project Ga0302326, IMG submission 202264) | Peat permafrost microbial communities from Stordalen Mire near Abisko, Sweden - Palsa_T0_3 | ecosystem: Environmental > Terrestrial > Soil > Palsa > Peat permafrost | place: Sweden: Abisko... | reverse complement strand
GTTTCAGCGAATATTCAGCTTTTTCAAATTTTAATTTTTGATAATTAATCTTTGTAGATTTGTACGGGTATGCGGCCGCATTTTACCATATCTGCTTATGTGATCCTATTCGCCTGCTCATTTTTTTTAGGTAAGGTTTACGGGCAGCAAGTCAGCGAATTAGACAGCCTTTTGCGGGCTGATAAGGCACTTACCAATGAAAATGCCGACAGGGCAAAACTTTGGGTGAGAATTGCAAAGGACTATCAATATAAGAATACGGCTGAGGGGTTCCGATTTGCAGATAAGGCAATTGCAATCGCACAGCGGCTTCATATACAAGATGAGCTCGCTAGTGCATTTGATGCAAAAGGGCAGCTTTACTTTCGCTCCGGTCAGCACGAACTTGCCATAGCATCGCTCGGTAATGCCCTTGCCATTTTTAAAGCAACAGGAAATAAAAAGGGCATGAGCACAGTATATGCTGATTTTGGAATGGTATACTGGCAAACTTCAGAATGGAAAAAAGCCATTGACTATTTTGATCAATCCATAGCTATAGCGGAGAGTGAAAAAGACGAACAATCGATTGGCGACAGCTACGGAGACATCGGTATCATTTATTATGAACAGACTGATTTTGGCAAAGCGCTGGACTATTTCCAAAAAGCACTGGACATCCACCAAAAATATAATAATATCCGTAGCGTTGCCCAGAACCTACAGGATATTGGTATGATCTATTCAGACCGTTCCGAATATCTTAAAGCCATGGACTACCTGTTTCAGGCTGCCCGGATGAATGAAGAAATAAAAGACCTGTCTGGGTTGGCGCACAATTATGCCAATCTGGGCTGGCTTTATGAAGAAATAGAAGATAATAGTCACGCGTCAGACTATTATGAAAAATCAATAGCACTTTGCGACCAAACCGGGGAAAAGTTTGGGCTCTATTATAACCTGCAAAGTCTCGGCAGCATGAAACTTCGGGATAAGAATTATGCCGCCGCTATGGCCGATTTTCGGCAGGCGCTAACGCTGGCGGACGCACTGGGAAATAAACATGGCATTGCCATGATACGTAATTATATCGGAAGTATACAGGCGGCCCTTGGTAATCCGGAGGAGGCAATGACAGAATATGGGAAAGCAGCTGTTTTACTCGAATCTATGAGCAATAAGCGGGATATAGGGGATAATATGGAGAAAAGAGCAGAAGTGATTATAGACGCCCCGGACAAGGTGTTGCTTGATCATCACATTTCCCCCAAGCACCGTTTGGATACAACGCAATCGCTGCTGAGCCATGCAATGTTTCTGGCGCAGGAAGCGGGTGATAAAAACGTCCAGGCAAACATTTTGAAAACATCGTCTTTATTGTATGAAAAACTGGGCGACATCAGTAAAGCGTTCTCAGACTACAGGCAATTCATGGCACTTCGTGACAGCTTGACTGATAAGGATCGGCAAAAGGAGCTTGAACGAAAAGGCATTCAATACGAATTTGACAGAAAGGCTGATTCGCTTCGGTTTCAAAATCAACTGGCGGAAGCAAAACTCCAACAAAATCTAAAGCAGGAGCGCCTGTACGGAATCGGTGTTTTTCTTTTGCTGTGCGGAGCGACAGGATTTTTGCTTTATCGTAATAAAATAAAACAAACTACCCTGAACGTTGAATTGGAACGTAAGATGAGCGATGCCATACTCAGCTCCCTGCTGGCGCAGATGAATCCTCATTTTATTTTTAATTGCCTTGGCAGCATCAAGCAAATGATATTGGAAAATGAACAGGAAAATGCAAATAATTATTTGAACAAATTTGCAAAAATGATCCGGCTTTCTCTTGAATATTCCCGGAGGCCCTATGTAACTGTCAGGGAAAAATTGGAATATCTTGATAATTATCTGCAAATGGAGCTACTGCGCTTCGATCATTCCTTCAGCTATCACATTGAAGTGGACGAAAATATTTGTACAGAGGAAGTAGGGGTACCCCCGATGATGATACAACCCCTCGTTGAAAATGCGATATGGCACGGTTTAATGAACAAATCCGGCGACAGAAAATTGTTTATCCGGTACAAATTACATGATGATAGATTGATTTGTGAAATAGAAGACAATGGCATCGGCGTTATCCAGAGCAGCCTCCGGCCCAAACACGGACACCAATCTTTCGGTATCGAAAATATCCGGCATCGTTTGACCTTGCTTAACGAGAAATATCATTTAGACTGTTGCCTGCAAATCAAAGATAAAAGTGAATTAAATAGAAATCAAAGTGGTACTTTGGCGATTTTGACATTACCTATTTTAAACCATTTTGGCGCCACATGATAAGAGCTGTTTTGATAGATGATGAGATTCGCCTTCTTAACAGCTTGCAAACCATGCTGAAAAGAAATTGCCCCCAGCTGGAGGTGGTAGCTGTCTGCCGCTCGGCTGACGAGGCTTTAATAAAAATAAAAGAAACAAATCCAGACCTCGTTTTTCTGGACATTGCGATGCCCGGCAAAGACGGTTTCGCACTTTTGAATGAAATCGGAGATATTCGTTTCCGCATCATTTTCGTCAGTGCACACGATGAGTATTCTTTACGCGCATTTAAGTTTAGCGCAGTGGATTATTTGTTGAAACCTGTGGCTGAAGACGAATTGGTAGCGGCTGTGAAGAAGGCAGAACAGACCATTTTCCAGGAACAGACGCTTCGAAAAAGTGTCGAGGCTTTGATGCACAACCTGAAGCCGCAGACAAATACGCAGGAAAAGAAGCTTTGTTTGGTCACTTTGGCCGGATTTCATGTGGTAAGCCTTTCGGATATCGTTTATTGCGAGGCGGAAGGGCCCTATACTAACTTTTATTTTTTGAAAGACAAAAGGATTTGTGTCTCTCGCCCGTTGGTAGATTTTGAGTTACTACTGTGGGATGATAATTTCTTAAGAGTGCACAAATCATTTCTCATTAACCTGTATCATACCAGGGAATACCGGCGCGGGGAAGGCGGCGTGGTTATTATGAGCAACGATGCTGAAATATACGTGAGCCGCCGTAAGAAGGATATTTTCTTGGAGAAAATAAAAAATATTTTTAAGCATTAGTTTGATGTGTATTACGTTTGCCTGGCACCTTTTATCTAAGTAGCGTCCGGCCAACACATTATCGGTAATGAGCATAAAGCAAAAAGCCCAGAACAAGTTCAGGGCTTTTTGTGCCACATGTGGCACATTCGTACCGCGTAGGGGAGTCGAACCCCTCATTCCTCCGTGAAAGGGAGGCGTCTTAACCGATTGACCAACGCGGCGGTCGTATAAACCGTTCTGCCGGTTTTCCGTGAAAGGAGTGCAAAGATATAGGCGATTGAAAAAAGGACCAAATTTTTTAGCCCCTAGTTTTCAATTACTTTGGTTTCCATCCCTCCACCCCCCTTTATTATCTCCAACGTCATTTCCGACCCGGCAAAACCTTGGTAATAAAAAAATTATACGCGCTTTTCAATTGATACCCAAAAATTTATAATGTCTTAATATCCAAAATAGTAACTTCGCTTCCTCAATTTTTTTTAATTCAAAATATTCGTTATGAGCACAGTTAAAGTTGCTATCAATGGTTTTGGCCGGATCGGACGTTTGGCTTTTCGCCAGATTCACGGTCTGGATGGAATAGAAGTAGTGGCGATTAATGATTTGACCAGTCCCAAAGTATTGGCTCACCTGCTGAAATATGACAGCGCCCAGGGCCGCTTCGAACAAGACGTAAAGGCTACTGAAAACTCTATTATCGTTGACGGCGAAGAAGTAAAAATATACGCTCAGAAAAATCCGGCCGAAATTCCATGGAAACAACACGATGTAGACGTCGTTCTCGAATGTACCGGCTTTTTCACCGATAAAGACAAGGCCGCCGCTCACCTCACCGCCGGCGCCAAAAGAGTCGTTATCTCAGCCCCCGCTACAGGTGACCTCAAGACCATCGTTTTCAACGTTAATCATAATATTCTCGACGGTACCGAAACTATCATCAGCTGCGCCTCCTGCACCACCAACTGCCTGGCGCCCATGGCTCAGGTGCTGGACGACAAATATGGCATTGTCACCGGTCTCATGACGACCATCCACGCCTATACCAATGACCAGAACACCCAGGATGCTCCGCATCCCAAGGGCGACCTTCGCCGCGCACGCGCCGCTGCCGCCAACATCGTTCCCAACAGCACCGGCGCCGCCAAGGCCATCGGGCTCGTCCTCCCCAAACTGAAAGGCAAGCTGGACGGCGGGGCCCAGCGCGTTCCGGTCCTTACCGGCTCCCTTACCGAACTGGTCACCGTCCTGAACAAGAAGGTCACCCTCGAAGAAGTCAACGCCGCGATGAAGGCTGCCACGAACGAGAGCTTTGGCTATACCGAAGACGAAATCGTCAGCACCGATGTCATCGGCATCACCTACGGTTCCCTCTTTGACGCGACCCAGACCCGCGTCATCGCCAATGGCGACCACCAGTTGGTAAAGACCGTCAGCTGGTACGACAATGAAATGAGCTATGTCAGCCAGCTCGTTCGCAGTCTCAATTACTTTGCAAAACTGATCTCTAAGTAAGTGTCAAAATAAAAGCCCGGTCTGTCCCACGACAGACCGGGCCCTTTTTTATACCTTATATCATTTTATGAGTCAATTCAGCCAGCATTCGTTTGCAAATGAAAAAGCCCTGATCCGGGTGGATTTTAACGTGCCGCTCAACGACAAATACGAAATTACCGACGATACCCGCATGCGGGCGGCCATTCCCACCGTTCAAAAGATCCTGAAAGACGGGGGCAGCGTCATCCTGATGAGCCACCTCGGCCGGCCCAAAGACGGCCCAACCGAAAAATATTCACTCAAACACCTCGTTCCCCATCTGGAGGAACTGCTCAACGGCCCCGGCGGATCAAAGACCACAGTGCTTTTTGCCGCCGATTGTATCGGCGAACCCGCCACCACTGCAGCCGCTCAGCTCAAACCAGGCCAGGTGCTGCTGCTGGAAAATCTCCGCTTTCATAAAGAAGAGGAAAAAGGCGATAAGTCCTTCGCCGAACAACTCGCCCGCCTCGGCGACGTCTACGTCAACGACGCCTTCGGGACCGCCCACCGTGCACATGCTTCCACGGCCGTCATCGCACAGTTTTTCCCCAAAGACAAACGGATGTTTGGCCTCCTGATGGAAAGCGAAGTCGCCAGCGCAGAGAAAGTCCTGCACCAGTCGCAAAAACCTTTTACTGCCATCATCGGGGGAGCGAAAGTCTCCGACAAGATCCTCATCATCGAGAACCTGCTCGAACGCGCTACCGACATCATCATCGGCGGCGGCATGGCCTATACCTTCTTTAAAGCGACCGGTGGAAAGATTGGCAATTCTCTTTGCGAAAACGACCGCCTGGAAACCGCAAAGGCACTCCTGATAAAGGCTGAAGAGAAAGGCGTCAGGATCCACCTGCCTGCCGATAGCATTATCGCAGACAAGTTCGATGCCAACGCTAACGATTCCACGGCGCCCAGCAACAATATTCCCGACGGCTGGATGGGCCTTGATATCGGCGAGAATGCCTGCGAGCAGTTTACCAACGTCCTTCACCGGTCGAAGACCATTCTGTGGAATGGCCCTATGGGCGTCTTTGAAATGACTAAGTTTCAGCACGGTACCAAGGCTATTGCCAAGGCAGTCGCCGAAGCAACCGCTAAGGGAGCGTTTTCCCTCGTCGGAGGTGGCGATTCCGTATCGGCCGTTAACCAGTTTGGTTATGCCGATAAGGTCAGCTATGTATCTACCGGCGGCGGCGCCATGCTGGAATACTTCGAAGGGAAAGAATTGCCGGGTATCGCAGCGATCAAGGAATAGTTCGCATTTTGCGAACTTCCGCGCCATGCACGTCCCGCGCCCATCCACTTACCGCGCATGCCCGTGCACATCCGCACCAACGCCCGCATCCGCGCTACAGCCTTCGCCGCTCACCCCAAAATTTTGTCGATGGCCTGATGAATGATTATATTTATCAGGCCATTTTTTATGGCATAAACCCACTGCGTATGAGATCTTTGCTAACCTTCCTTTGTTTTGCATTCTTCTTCATCCCCTCTCTCCACGCTCAAAAACACCATCAATCCGACACCGATCCCTTTGCAGGCCTTGACACTGCCTTTGCCAGGGTCCTGAAAGATTGGCATGCCGCCGGCTTCGCCGTAGCTGTCGTCAACCGGGACAAGGTCATCTATGCAAAAGGCTTCGGCTACCGGGACTGGGATAACAAGGCGCCCGTCACCCCTCATACCCTTTTCGCCATTGGGTCCTGCACGAAGGCCTTCACCGCTTCGCTCATCGGTATGTTGAATTCAAAAGGGCAGCTCGATATCGACAAGCCCGTCCGCGACTACCTGCCCGAACTGAAATTTTACCGGTCCGATATGGATGACATGATCACGCTCCGCGATATGATGTGCCATCGTACCGGTTTGCCCCGCCATGACCTGTCGTGGTACCTGTTCGGCAATACTTCCCGGGATTCCCTCATCCGGAAGATACAGTACCTGGAGCCCACAGCCGGAATCAGGGAAAAATGGCAGTACAATAATTTCATGTTCGCGGCGCAGGGCGTCGTCGTTGAAAAACTCACCGGCAATAGCTGGGAAGAGAATATCAAAGACAAGATATTCCAGCCCCTCAGTATGAATGAGTCCGATTTGTCGGTCAGAGATATGGAAAAGCAGGTTGATGTTTCAGTAGGCTATGGACTGAAAAACGATAGTATCATTAAACGGCTGGACTATTATCTTATCGGCGACATGGCGCCGGCAGGGGCCATCAACAGCAACGTACTCGACATGGCCCCCTGGGTAACGACCTGGATCAATGGCGGTAAATTTCACGGAAAAGAAATCCTGCCCGAAAGCTACGTCCGGGAAGCCCTCAGCCCGCAAATGGTCATGCCGGGTGGAATGCCATCGAAAGAAGACCCCACCATATTCTTTTCCAGTTATGGTTTCGGCTGGATGTTAACCTCTTATCGAGGTCATTATAGAGTTGAGCATGGCGGCAACATCGACGGCTTCTCCGCCAGTACCTGCCTCTTTCCCACCGATAGTATCGGTATCATTGTACTCACCAACCAGAATGCATCGCAAGTCCCTTCGATTGTCCGTAACCTGGTCGCCGACAGGCTGCTACACCTGCCTTATAAAGATTGGAACACCTATCTCTACACCATCGCTGCCAAGGCCAAAGCCGATGCGAAAAAAGTCGCCGCGAACAAGATCACCGACCATAAGCCCGGTGCTCCCGCCACACATCCGCCGGCCGATTATGCCGGCATCTATAGCAACCCAGGCTATGGCAGCTTCGAAGTATCGCTCCAGCAGGACTCGCTGTTCGCCCGGTTTCCCCTGCATACCTGGTGGCTGCGGCATAGTCGCTACGATATATTCGATCCTTATGACAAAGACCCGAAGACCGGTATTGACACCACTGACGGCGACGAAGGTACCGGCATCCTCCTGCAGTTCGGCATGGATCCCGCCGGCTCGATTATCAATGTGGCCATCAATCTTGAGGCCAGCCTGGGCAGGCCTATTGTCTTTACCCGCACTCCCAAAGCAGAGCAGATGAGCGCAGCCGAATTGCAAAAATATGTCGGTGAGTATGTATTGGGCGGTACTGAAACGGCAAAAATCTATAGTAAGAATGGCAACACGCTCTACCTGTTTGTAGCCGGCCAGCCCGAATATGAATTAGTGGCCGTCGGCGGTGATAAATTTTCGATCAAAACCCTATCCGGCTTCAACATCCAGTTTGTCCTCGATGACAAAGGGGTAGTCACCGGGTTATTAGCCATCCAGCCTAACGGTACCTTCAAAGCGACGAAGAAACCCTGATCGCCCCGGCCCCGCGGCCATCTGATCACGCGCCCGACCGCACCCTGATCACGATCTTCCCGAACTGCCGGGCATCGTCCATCCACCGCATGGCGGCCTCTCCTTCTTCGAAGGGAAACACCGTATCTATCACCGGTCGGATCGAATGCTGCCCGACAAAATCGATCATCGATCGGAAATCCGCCGGGCTACCCATAGTAGAACCCAGGATCTGCAGCTGCTTCCAAAAAATCCGCCGCGCCACCACCTGGGTAGGATTGCCGCGGGTGGCGCCATAGATGACCACCCTCCCCCCTGGCATGGCGAGATCCAGCAGGTCATTCATCCCATCCCCCGCAGCTCCGTCGATAATGATATCGAAGGCGCCCGCCAATGACTTCAAAGTGTCGACCCATCCCGGCTCGCCATAGTTGGCGCAGCCTGTAGCTCCCATGGCCATCGCCTTATCCAGCTTGTCAGGACTACCCGAGGTCACGACCACCTCCGCACCCGCTGCTACTGCAAACTGCAAGGCAAACAAGGCCACCCCGCCGCCGATGCCCGTGATCAGCACCTTTTCTCCCGGCTGTACCTGTGCTTTCGTCATTAAGGCCCGGTATGCAGTTACTCCCGCCAGCGGCAATGCTGCCGCCTCTTCGAAGGAAAGGCCCAAGGGCTTCTCTACCAGGTTCGCAATGGGCACCTTTACATATTCGGCAAATGTCCCATCATCCGGCAGCCCGAGGATATGAAAGCTGGCCGGGTCCTGCCACGCCTCTGACTTCCCCCAGCCCAGCGAAGGATTGATTATGACTTCCTTGCCTATCCAATCCGCACCCTCCGAAATCCGCGCCTCGCCCGTACTTGCGCCGCCCCGCGCACCCGAGCCCCCCGCGGCTCCCCCCACCTCCAGCACAACCCCCGCTCCATCCGACCCCGGCACTACCGGATACTTCAACCCCGCATACTGTCCCTTCTGGATCCAAACATCCCGGTGATTCAACGCCGCCGCATACACCCGCACGATCGCTTCCCCGGCGCCCGCCACCGGCCGGGTCACCTCCTGCACTTCCAGCGGCTTATTCTTATTGGTAATAACTAACGCTTTCATATCATGCAATAATTGTGAACACAAAAGTATCAAAACCGGACAATTAAAAGGCCCACAAAAAACCGAAGCAATTGCCTTTCACCGCTTTATAAATCTGGTATAAAACTGGCACATCCAACCACACACCGACTATACACATGCTTAAAAATTACCTCATCACCATTCTCCGCAGCTTTCGGCGGACCCCCGTATATAGTGTATTGAACCTGGCCGGCCTCGCCCTCGGCATCGCCTGTGCAACATTGATCTTCTTATGGGTGGCCAACGAGCTGGAATTCGACCACGGGTACCCCAAGCACAACGAGATCTATTCGATCCGCATGAACCTCGATTATTCCGGGCATATCGAAACCTATACCACCATACCCGGGCCCATGCCTAATGCCATCAGGGGCGCCGTCCCCGGCATCGTCAATGTTTGCCGCATGGGATGGTCCCAGGACGCTTTTACCCTGAATGATAAGGCCACTTTCGAAAGCGGTATTTTTGTCGATACCAGTTTCTTTTCCATGCTTCAGCTGCCCTTTGTAAAAGGCAACGCTGCCGGCTTTAACCAGCCATATACTCTTGTACTGTCCGAAACAATGGCGCGAAAATTCTTCCGCGCAACCGACCCGATCGGCAAAACGCTGCGGGTCGAAAACCAGCGGGACTATAAGGTCATAGGAATAGTCAAAGACCCGCCGCCGAATGTGTCGATTCACTTCGACTGGCTGGCGCCGGTCAGCAATTGGGTAGAAAGATACCAATGGCTGAATGACTGGAGTACCTATGGCATCTCAACTTTTGTAGAATTGCAGCCGGGGACGGATATTAATAGGGTGAATCAACAGTTGACGGCTATCCTTCGACCGAAAAACCGCTTGTATACCGGCGCTGACTGCTTCCTTCAATCCATGAACGATTGGCATCTGTATAACAATTACTCGAATGGCAAACCCGACGGCGGTGAGATCAGATTAGTACGGTTGTTCTCTGCGATTGCGTGGATCATCCTCATCATCGCCTGTATTAATTTTATGAATCTCTCGACAGCCAGGGCCGGCCAGCGGGCCCGGGAAATCGGTGTGAGAAAGACACTCGGCGCGTTGAGAAAAGCATTAATTGGCCAGTTCCTGGTAGAAGCCCTGGTCATGTCCTTTATCGCTGTGTGTCTGGCAGTCGGACTGGTCTATCTTTTCCTCCCTGCTTTCAACGTATTGGTGGAGAGACAACTGACCTTCGATCTATCGTCTCCTGCGAATTTAGTCGGCCTGTTGATCATCGGTGCCCTTTGCGGGTTGATAGCCGGCAGCTACCCCGCCTTCTATCTGTCTTCCTTCCATCCTGTGGCCGTGCTGAAAGGACAGCGGATCGGGCTGAACACCGGGGCCGGATTTATTCGGAAAGGGTTGGTCGTGACCCAGTTTGCCGTCTCTGTCACGCTGATTATCTGTACGGTCATCATTTACCAGCAGATACAGCATATAAAAAACCGTGACACAGGTTTTGACCGGCAACAACTGCTGTATACCTGGCTGCATGGGGACATGGCAGAACATTTTAATGCCGTGAGATCCGACCTGCTGCACACCGGTGTCGTGACAGACGCCGCCTTAAGTAGCAGCCCGCTGCTGGCGATGTGGATGAATACGACGTCCAGCATGCTGACCTGGGAAGGCAGTGATCCCGATAATAAAATAAAGATTTACTCTGAAGGAGTTTCTCCCGAATATCTTTCTACCATGGGCTTATCATTAAAGGAAGGTAAAAATTTTGATGCCGATATCAAGGCGGATAGCGCCCATGTGATCATCAATGAAAGCCTGGCCAGATTCATGGGAAAGGCCGGTCGGGTAGGGGGATATATAACCTATAATAAAATGTACAGGTATCAGATCTTCGGGATCGTAAAAGATTATTTATTCAATGATATGTATGGATCGGTCAGCCCGTTGATGTTAACCTGCGACCCGGAAACAAAGGCAAATTATGGTGCCCTCGATATCCGGCTAAAGCCGGGGAATGATTTATCCCCAGCGCTTGCAAAAGTAGAGGCCGTGATGAAAAACTACAACCCCGGCTACCCTTTCCGCTATTGGTTTGCAGATGAGCAGTTTGACTTACATTTCCACGAAGAGACGCGTATCGGCAAGCTATCGGGTATATTCTCCGTCCTGGCTATCTTCATTTCCTGCCTGGGATTGTTTGGGTTGGCTGCCTATACCGCCGAACGCCGGACGAAAGAAATAGGCATCCGAAAAGTATTGGGCGCTTCCGCTACCGGGCTGGCAACATTGCTATCAAAAGAATTCCTGCAGTGGGTGGCCATAGCCTGTCTGATTGCCTTCCCCCTCGCCTGGTGGGCAATGAGCCGCTGGCTGGACGATTATGCCTATCGAACTGCCATCCATTGGTGGGTGTTCGTCATAACAGGAATAGCGGCCTTGGTGATAGCCTTGCTGACGGTCAGTATCCAGGCGGTCAAAGCCGCCCTTTCGAATCCGGTGGAAACCCTGAGATCGGAATAACTAACCGCGCCGCGCGCCGGCACCTGTCCGATCCTACTCCAAGCCCGTCCCACACCCGCGCCGCAAAACCGGGCCCGCCGCTAATACTTAAACACCTTGCCCCCGGCCATGACTTCCTGTGTCTGCTCGTCGAAGGTCACCCTTTCTCCCGTGCGGTAGGCGGCATTCGCCATGATCACTGCAATCGCATGCCGGTAACCAGCCTCGATTGGCGCATTAGGCTGCTTGCGGCTGCGGACACATTCCATCCAGTTGCGGACATGCGCAGTCGTTAAAGGGTCACCGCCCGTGCTGGCATCTGTCGATGCCTTTTGCCCCGCCAGTTCAGTCAGGGAAAGCTCCGGCAGCTGATTGGCCTTCATCCCCATGGCTTCCGCATATTTATCCGTCAGGCCGCCGGTCGGCGATATCTTATTGGTATCGCAATTCAGCGTACCACCATTAGAATAATAGATCTCCTTCGTGTCTCCTGTCGAATTCGTCTGCCGGGAAGTGAACATGACTTGAAAGCCCGTGGTCGGATCGTTCAGCGGGCCATAGTCAAACACCGCAGTAAGTGTATCGGCATTCTTGCGGCCATCCTTCCACGCATAGATGCCGCCGTTGGCCGAGACCGAGCGCGGATGGGGCAGTCCCGAGAACCAATGTACGGTATCGATCTGGTGGCTCATCCACTGCCCGGGAATACCCGAAGAATAAGGCCAGAAGAGCCGGAACTCCAGGTGCTTACGAGCATCGAATGGCTCATACGGCCGGTTGAGCAGGAATCGCTTCCAGTCTGTATCCTCTTCCCGCATCTGCGCCACGAGAGCAGGTCTCCGCCAACGACCCGGCTGGTTGACATTCCAGGTCAGCTCCACCATCACGATCGGCCCGAATTTTCCGGATTGGATAAAATCCGCCGCGGCCTGGTAATTGGCGCCGCTCCTGCGCTGGGAACCGATCTGTACGATCTTGCCAGAGTCTTTCACCGCTTTCAGCACGGCACGGTTGTCATCCATCGTCTCGGCCAGTGGCTTCTCCGTATAGGTATCCCGCCCCGCCTTGACCGCTTCAACCGTGTGCAAGGCATGCTGAAAATCAGCCGTGCTGATCATCACCGCATCGACCTCTTTAATATTGTACAGCTCATCGTTATTCATGCAGGCCTGGATATCATGCCCGAATTTTTGGGACAAAAAGGCCTTCCCCTCCTCCCGCCTTTTTTTCCAGATGTCCGACACCGCGATGATGTCAAAATTCATTTCCTGGTAAGATCGGAGGAAGGCGGGAATATGGTCGTTGCGATGACGGTCGGAGAATCCTACCACGCCGACGCGCACTCTGTCATTGGCGCCGATGATCCTGCGATAGCTGCTGGCGCTCAGGCCCAGCGTGCCCATATAACCGGCTACACCGGCCATGGAGCCCTGACGGATAAAGTCTCTGCGAGTCGTTGTCATGTTGAAATCGTTTAGATAAGATAAATGTACTAATTTAGGTTATCGCTCACGCCAATGCCGGTTATATGAATCGTAATTTAATCACCTTAGCCTTCCCCCTGTTATACTTTACCGTCCTGCACGCGCAGCCCCTCCCCATCGCCATAACCTCCGACTCTGCACATCGCACCGTCACCATCACTGCCGATGGAGCCCCTTTTGCCACATTTCTCTATCCTGATACGCTGGAAAAGCCAGTTCTATACCCGATATACGCTCCCGATGGCCAATTGATCACCCGTGGATTCCCGTTGTCGCCACGGCCCGGCGAGCCCGTTGATCATCCTCATCATCTCGGCCTCTGGTTTAACTATGAGAACGTCAATGGCCTCGATTTTTGGAACAACTCCTATGCCATCCCTGCCGCCAAAAAATCCCAATACGGCTGGATCCGCACCGACAAGGTCTTTGCAGGCCGTAAAAACACCCTCCGCTATACCGCCCGCTGGACCGACCAGCAACAGAGCGTACTCCTCCACGAAACCACCACATTTATCTTTAGCGCTACCCGGCAGGAAAGGATCATCGATCGAACAACCGTCCTCACCGCCGATACCGACGTCAGCTTCCCCGATGCCAAGGATGGCATGCTCGGACTGCGCGTAACCAAAGAGCTGCAGATACCCTCCAACACTCCGGGCGAATTTGTGGATGACAAGGGCAATATAACGAAAGTAGCCGCCGGTAATGCCCCCGATATCAACGGTAACTATCTGACCAGCGAGGGTAAAACCGGCGACAGTGCCTGGGGTACACGCGGCCGGTGGTGTATGCTATATGGTAAAAAAGGTAATGATACCCTTAGTGTTGCGATCATCGATTACCCGGATAATCCCGGCTATCCCACCTACTGGCATGCCCGCGGCTACGGGTTGTTCGCCGCCAATCCCCTTGGACAAAAGATCTTTAGCCAGGGTCGGCAGACACTCAACTTTCAATTGAAAAAAGGACAGGCGGCCACTTTCCATTATCGTATAGTCATAGCTGCCGGTGATCACCGGCTGTCTACCGACCGGATCAGGCAACTGGCCGATGTTTACCAATCGGTTCCCGGTAAGGCAGCTGAAAAATGAATGGTGCAGGCTTAAAAAAACTTAATTTTGTCCCTGTTAACCTAAAAATTGAATAAAAATGAACTCCAAGAATCTGACCTTAATTATCATATTGCTGGTGATACTCCTCTTCGGCGGGTGCGCATGCGGCCGTTACAATGGCCTTGTCACGGCCGACCAGGCTGTCAAAACGGCCTGGAGCGATGTTGAGACCAACTATCAGCGCCGTACCGATCTTTATAACAGCGTCATCAAGGTCATCGAAGGGTCAGCCAACTTCGAAAAATCCACGCTGACCGCGGTCATTAACGCTCGCGCCAATGCTACCAAGATCCAGGTCGATGTCAATGACTCTGCCTCCCTCGGTCAATACCAGCGCGCCCAATCCCAGTTGCAGGGTTCCTTCAGCCGCCTCATGGCTGTCGCCGAGGCCTATCCCGACCTCAAGACTACCCAGCAGTTCCAGAATTTTCAGACCCAGATCGAAGGCACAGAGAATCGTATCAACGTAGCCCGCCGGGATTTCAACGCCGCCGTGCAGGACTATAACCTGAAAGTCAAGACATTCCCCAATAATATCTTTGCCGGCATCTTCGGCTTTCACGAGAAACCCTATTATAAATCGGATCCCGGCAGCGAGAACGCCCCGGATATTCACTTCGATATTAAATAATAGCATGGCTATATCCTTTTTCAAGCGCAAACCGCTGTTGACTGCCGCCGAAAACCAGCAGATTGTAGCTGCCATCGGGCAGGCAGAACGTCAGACAAGTGGCGAGATCCGCGTCTTCGTCGAAAGCCGTTGCCGCTTCGTCAATCCGCTGGACAGGGCGGCGGAGGTCTTCGCCGGACTGAAAATGGATCAGACGGCTCAGCGGAATGCCGTATTGGTCTATGTGGCGCTGAAAGACCGGCAGTTAGCCCTCTATGGAGATAAGGGTATCCATGAAAAAGTAGGTGATGCGTTCTGGAATGCCCAGATCAGGTTGATCTTGTCCCATTTCTCCAGGGAGAACTATGCGGAAGGTATTGCCAGGGTCGTCGGTGAGATCGGGGAAGCCTTGCACCGTCACTTCCCTTACAATAAGGATACAGATATTAATGAGTTGCCTGACGACATCGTCTATGGAAGGTGAGAGGAACCCAATCATCAAGTTAACGGATGCCATGAAGAAAATTCTGTCCATACTGTTGTTGTCCGCTCTTTCGATGGGACAAGCGCTTTTTGCCCAGCAGGTCCCTGCCCGGCCCGATCCGCCGCGGCTGGTCAATGATATTGCTCATGTAATGACGGCCGACCAGGTGTCGGCCTTAGAGCGTAAGCTGGACGCCTATGACGACAGCACTTCCAATCAAATCGTCATCGTCACCGTGCCTACCACCGGGGATTATTCCATCGAGGACTATGCGCTGAAGATCTTGCGGGACTGGGGGGTTGGAAACAAAAAGAATAACAATGGCATCGTCGTCCTGGCCGCCATTCAGGATCGTAAGGTCACGATTTCTACCGGTTATGGGCTGGAAGGGGCCGTTCCGGATGTTACCGCTAAATCGATCATCGACAATTCGATCCTACCCAATTTCAAGGGCGGTGGTGATGATAATTATTATCGTGGGCTTGACGGGGCCGTAGACGACCTCATCAAGGCTGCTGCCGGTGAGTATAAGGCTCCGGAAGGATATGCCCAGCGCGGCCGGCACTCCAGCGGTTGGGGCGGTAATATTATCGGTCTGATCGTCATTATTTTCATTATCATCATTTTCATCTCCCGTGGCAGAGGGGGTGGGGGAGGTGGCGGTGGCCTTTTCGGCGGCAGCGGTATCCTTCCCTTTATCATCGGCGACATGATTGGCAGCAGTATGCGTGGCGGCGGCGGCGGTGGCTGGTCAGGCGGTGGCGGGGGAGGAGGTGGCGGTTTCGGCGGATTTGGCGGCGGCAGCGGTGGTGGTGGTGGCGCCAGCGGCAGTTGGTAGCGACCCCGTCCCCCGACATGCTCATACGTATTCAAATAATTTCAATAAAAAAGCCCCCAAAATGTGTCTAACATTTTGGGGGCATATCACTATCCGGGGCCTTCTTTTTGAAGACGTTATAGATCGACTTGTTTATTTGTTTTCCGCCGCCAACTTGGCATTGATGTACTCTGCCTGATCCGTTAGGCCCGCTGCCTGTTTGTGTTTGGCAATCCCTTTCAGCGCATTGTCAAAATAGGGATCGGTCTGACCGCGGTAGGCCTGGGGGATCGCCTCCTTAAACTTAATCAGTGCATCCACTCCTCTCTTGACCTTGTCAGTATTGGTGACTTTGATCAGCAGGCTGGCATACGGCATCAGGAACTCGAATTTATTCTGGCTCACCGGCATCTTGTCGAAATTATCCGATATCACATCGAAATCGTTCTCATTGCCGAACTTGATGAGCACACCTGAAATTGCAGCCGATAATTCTCCTTTGGCGGGTTCTTTCAGCAGTTGTCTGGCCACAGCCAGCGCCTTCGTGCTGTCGATTTGCGCGAGAGCTTCCAGTGCATTGCCGGAGACCGTATAGGAAGAGTCGTTCGTGGCCTTAAGGAACAACGGTTCATAAGCGGAATTACCATAGCTGCCCAGCAGTTCGATGGCCTTGGCCTTCACCACGCGGCTGGGGTCATGAGTAGCTATCTCCGCAATCAGCGGCTCGAATTCCTTGGCAACAAGGTCCCTTTTAAGGTCCAATTTAGATAAAGTGTGAGACCGGAGTTTGTAGAACCGGTCCTTTAAACCTGCCTTCAGCAGGTCCAATGCCTTGGGATCATCCTGATGGCCGGCGCAGCTGTCGATCGCTTCGCGGCGATCCATGTAAAGGCCCGCATATTTGTACTGGAAGATATATTGGTCCAGCGTTTTGTGGTCCTGTTTTTCACACAGCAATATCTTGTCTGCGTCTACATTCACCAGGTCGGGGCGCTTGTTGTAGGCAAAGGTGAAAGTGTCCGTCTTATCCTCGATCCACACCTTATGACGGGTCTTCGTCGGCCCCTCATAGAGATCGATAGCGACAGGCAGTTTAAATATTTTGCCGGTCTCCTGCGTTTGGTTGACAATGACCTGCACTTTTCCGGCTGCGTCGTCGTATACATAATCGATCGTCAGCTTGGGATGTCCGCTGCCGTAATACCATTGATTCCAGTACCAGTTGAGATCTTCGCCGGTAATGTCTTCGAAGGCGAGCCGGAGCTCCTGCGCTTCGGCGGATTTGAATTTATAGGTGTTGAGGTAAAGGTTGAGCGACTTGAAGAAGGCGCTATCGCCCACGTAATTCCGCAGCATATTCAGGATACGCCCACCTTTCGGATAGCTGACCTGGTCGAAGACATCTTCCTTGTCTTTGTAATAGAACCGAACAAGATTCTTATCTGCATTTTCCGGTTGCTGCAAATAGCTTTCGATACCGGCGTAGTTGACCGCATCACCGGCGTCTTTACCATATTTGTGTTCGTTCCAGAGTGTCTCACTGTAATCGGCGAAGGATTCGTTGAGGGTGATATTGCTCCAGCTTTCGCAGGTGACCAGGTCACCGAACCAGTGGTGGAACAATTCATGGGCGATCACGTCTTCCCATTGGTTGCCGTCAGTCAGCTCGCGGGCATCCTGTTGGGCTTGTTCGCCGTGGAGCGTACAGGTCGTATTTTCCATGGCGCCGCTGACATAGTCACGACCGACGATCTGGTCATACTTAGGCCACACATAATCCAATCGCAGGATCTTGGAATAGAAGCCAATCATTTCCGGTGTATGGCCGAAAATCCTGCGAGCGACCGGAGCGTATTCTTTTTCCACATAGTAGGCTACTTCCTTGCCTTCATAAGAATCTTTGATGATCGAGAAGTCGCCGACACCCATGAAGAAGAGGTAGGGGGCGTTTGGCAGATCCAGTTTCCAGTCATCAGTGCGGGTGCCGTCTCCGTTGTTTTTCTGACTGATCAGCAGGCCGTTCGACAGGGTGACATATTTGGCGGGCACCGTCATGATGATTTCTTCCGTGGTTTTCTGGTCAGGCTTATCGATGGTTGGGAACCACACCGAGTTGGCCTCCGTTTCGCCCTGCGTCCAGATTTGGGTCGGCTTGTCTTTTTCCGTTCCCTTGGGATTGATAAAGTACAATCCTTTCGCATCCGTGATGGCAGCGCTGCCGTTGTGAACTTTCAGTTCGTTGGGCTTGGCGGTATAGCTGATGTACAGCGTGTACTTTTCGGTGTATTTGTAGGTCCTGTCCAGGTGGATGTGCAGCATCAAGCCGTCGTAGTCATATTTTAGGGGGATGTTGTGTCCTTCCTTGACCATTTCTATGGCGTGGATATCCATCCCTTTGGCGTCCAGAGACAACGTATCCGTAGGATAGAAATGAGGTTTCAATGACACCCATTCTTTGCCGTACATATAACATTTGTCGTAGTCGAACTTGACGTCCAGCTTGGTGCTGATCAGATCGTCATATTTGGTAGCTGCGGCGCGATAGAGCTTTTTCCAGGAATCGTCCCCTGGGGGCTGGGCTTCCTGTGCGCGAACCAGAAAGCAAAAAAATAGCAAGCACGCTACGAGAACCGAAGGTTTGAATGGCATCACGTTCATATTATTTATTTATTTTCAGGCGATAAAGATAATTGTTGACCTGATTACGGGAGATAAAATTGTATAAAAGGTAGGTTTCGTCGGAATCTACCCAATTACCAGTGGCCATAGCCACCTCTCCACTTGCCTCCTCCCGTACCTCGCGCTTGCTCCCTCGCTCACACTTATGCCACCCCCTCCAATCCGCCCCTTTGTCCCCACGGGTCATCCCACACGCTTTCTCCCCCGGTTTGTATGAGAATTATTCAATAAATGTATCCTGCGGCTAATCTGTTCACTAGCGTTTTTCTTACCTTGCAGTATAATTTACTCCATCCCATGTCAAAACTTGGTCTGGTTATCGTATTGATTTTGATGGCAGGAAGGATCTGTGCACAGGATTATTTCGTGCTGATTGAGGCCGATAACGGGCAACCCTTCTACGTTCGTGTAGACAGCCAATTATATAGCTCTTCCGCCCGTGGGCACTTGATTCTTTCTCAGTTGAGGGATAGTTCATATATCATCACCATCGGATTTCCCGGTCAGGCTTTCCCTGAGCGTCAGTTTTCTTTTACTGTCCATCAAAATGACCACGCCTTCCGGTTGAAAAATGAGGACGGGAAAGGTTGGTGGCTGATAGATGACAAGGGACAGGAGTTAGCAACAGTCAATGGAAATAGTGGGGGGGCCAGCGCCCGGATCCCGGGTATCAAAAAGGACGACGCCTTTTCCAGGCTGATGGCCGATGTGGTGAAGGATACGGCTGTCATGTACAGTACATATACGATAGTAGAGCAGACAACCCCATCATCCGTTGCCGCGGTATCGGTTGCCCCTACGCCTGCCAACACCGCGCCCGCCAGCCCAACTCCCACCATCGCGGCAACTGCTACCGACTCCCAGGCACTGACCATCAACCGTCCGGTTGATACGACTGCGTCGACCAGCTATGTCGCCCGTGATTCCTCCGCCATGGCAGCCACCCGGCCTGTTCGCGACTCATCTACCCTTCACCCCATTGAATCCACCGCTGCCGTTCGCCCAGTCGACTCTACTGTTGCTATCAGCACGTCCAGGGATACCGCCCTCGCCGTTCACCCCGCCGTCGTATCCCCTGTTGATTCCAGCGTAGCCCGCTCTGCTGCCGCTCCGCTCACAGATTCAGTCGCCCGGACCCACTCCGCTGTAAGCCCCGCTGCTGACTCTTCAGCCAGTCATGCCATCAGCACTCCGCTGTACCGGCCAATTCCCCGGAAGGATACTGCCACGACTGCCCCCCCTGCTGCACCTCTTGCCTCCGCGGCTGCACCTCTTTATAGGACTACCGGCGTGACTATGCTGACCGAACATCGATCTTCCCGATCCCTCCGGCAGGTCTATACAGACCATGACTCCAGCGGGAAAGCCGATACTGTTGTCATTATCATTCCGTTAGACACCCCGGCCCAGGCCGGTCACCCTAACGCCGCTTTATTGGTTTCCCGGGCGGCCCATACGACCGACAGCAGCCATCTGACCACTCCCTCCCAGCAGGGCCACGGGCCCAATTCGGATACGCCGGCCCTCACTCCGGCCAGGACTTCCTCCAAATCGACGCTCCCCTTCGTCAATTCCGATTGCCATAATTTTGCCACCGATTATGACGTGGACAAGTTGAGGGTTAAAATGCTGGAGTCTACCAAGGACGACGACCGCATACTAGCCGCGCGCAAAGTCTTTAAGACGAAATGTTTCAGTACCCGTCAAATAAGAGCGTTGAGCGAAGTGTTCACCACCGATGCGGCCAAGTTCAAATTCCTGGAGGCTGCCTATCCCTTTGCGTCCGATGACCATTTTGCAGAGCTATCGAACCTCCTGGCCGACCCGGTGTACAACGGCAGGTTTCGGGCGATGACCAGTCATCCCTGATCTTCGCTTCTTATCTTTGCACTTTTCAAGCGCTCAGCCCACATATGCCCAGAACCTTCTTGGAAGTCGCCTACCGAGGCACCCACTACAGCGGATTTCAGATCCAGGACAATGCCCCCTCTATTCAGCAGGAGGTGGAAAAGGCATTAGAGGTCGTCTTCCGCCGGCCTTTCACGCTGACAGGTTCCTCCCGGACCGACAGTGGCGTACACGCACTGCAAAATTACTTTCACTTTGATTATGAGGGGCTTATAGACAAACGGATACTTTATAATATCAATGCCATCCTTCCCCCTGACATCGTGCTGAAAGATATCCGGTCCGTGGCACCCGAGGCTCACTGCCGCTACGATGCGTTAAGTCGCGAATACCGGTATTATATTTATCGTACCAAGAATCCTTTTCTGGTCGACCGCGCCTGGTTCTTCCCCTACACCCTCGACCAGGACAAACTTGCAGCCGCTGCTGCCCTTATCCCGCAATACGAAGATTTCACCACTTTTTCCAAGCGGAATACCCAGGCGAAGACCCGCCTCTGCACCGTACTGGACAGTGGCTGGCTGGAGGAGGGAGAATGCCTGGTTTACCGGGTGGTTGCCAACCGTTTTTTGCGGGGTATGGTGCGTGGATTGGTGGGTACAATGTTGCAGGTTGGCAGGGGAAAGATCAGTGTAGAAGAATTCAGCGCCATCATCAGGAAGAAAGACAATCAGCTGGCGGATTTTTCAGCACCGGGACGTGGTCTTTTTCTTTTTCGTATATCCTTCCCTGATAGCATTTTCCTGGGCTCTTTATAGATCATCCATATCATAGGTCAAGGCGATGGAATAGTTCATTTGATGTAGGATGTTAACAAAACGTTTAAATCGGCGGTCAATCTTCTCAAGACGGCTGCATATTTTTTATTATCTCGAAACCCTTAACAGACGGGCATTTCAGCCAGCAGAACGAAAATAGAATCAAAAAATATTTGGCGACAAGGTACAACTGCCTATCTTTGCAACCCGAATTGAAAAAGAGAAGACGACGAAGAGAGAAAAATGAGGAGAAAAGATGAGCGTGAAGAGTAGGGTGAGCATGGAAGTTAAGTCAATATCGGTATAGTTCTTTGCAGGAGGAGGCGACAAATAGGAGGAAAGCGGGAATGGCGGGTTGGAAAAAAGTGAAGGAAAAAATTTGTTGATAAAGATACTCGTCGTATCTTTGCCGTCCGCTCTAAAAAATTAGACAGTTCTTCAAAATACCGGATGCCGTTTTGTGAATAACTTCACGGTGAAAAATGGCAGAAAGTTTTTGGTGATTTGATAAAGGCTCCTACCTTTGCATCCCGTTCGAAAGAAAGGATGCGGTAGAGACCGCAAAGATCTTTGAAAGTTTGGAAGCAACAGCGCATAAATGGAAGTTTATGGTAAGGTTATGTTAGCGAAAGAGATCGATAATATGACGTCAAATTTCGAGAGGAATTATGATAGTCAGAGCATCA
>Ga0302326_10008964_pt1 | contig 21995 bp, 17 predicted proteins | sample Palsa_T0_3_FD_202264 | JGI IMG/M metagenome (GOLD analysis project Ga0302326, IMG submission 202264) | Peat permafrost microbial communities from Stordalen Mire near Abisko, Sweden - Palsa_T0_3 | ecosystem: Environmental > Terrestrial > Soil > Palsa > Peat permafrost | place: Sweden: Abisko... | reverse complement strand
TCAATATTTTGCCCGGTCGCGCCTCGTCTAAACCCAATCGAATCAATATTTTGCCCCAAGAATAGGGGGGTATACCCCCCTGTCTGAATAAGCACCTGGTTGTACCGGGGTGGCCACCACCAACGCTGCCCCACCCCGTGTGAGCGGACGAGATGGTGCTTCAACACGCAGGTTTATCGGGAAAAGAGTTGCACCAGCTGCTGCAGCTCGACGGAGTCTCCGTCCAGCAGCGAGCGCTCTGCCAGAACGCCGCGGACCATCGCGACCTCGTCACACGCGTGCAGTCGCGGGCAACTCAGGCAGTCCTTGCGGATCTTGTCCGGGATGGCCTCCCGGTCGGTGATGTCGAAGCCGTGCCGGGAGAAGAAATCCGGAATGCGCGTGAAGCAGCAGACCGCGGGAATGCCGTGGACCTCCGCTTCGCCCAGCAGCGCGAGCAGAAGCTGGCTGCCAGCGCCGCGAGTTTGTGCGTCGGGAGTAACGACGATGGAGCGGACCTCGGCAAGATGCGGGCCATAGATGTGCAGCGCGCCGCAGCCGAGAAAGCCGCCGTGATTGTCCTCGGCAACATAGAAGTCGCGGACGTTCTCGCAGATCTCGTGGAAGTCCCGGCGCAGCAGCGTGCCGTCGTGCGAGAGGCTGTTGACGATGTCGTGAATCTGGGCGGCGTCCTGCAGCCGCGCTTTACGCACAAGCATGGCTCTCTCCGACGAGTGCGAGGACGCGCTCCTCCGCCGCGGCCAGTGCCTGTTTGACGCGATGGACCGCCGTACCTCCGATGACATCGTGGCAGTCGAGAGTGGCCCGCAAAGTGATGGCTCCGTAGAAATCCTGCTGGAATTCCGGGCTCAGGGCCTGCAGATCTTCGAGCGGAAGATCGCCGAGCTCACAACCGCGTTCCAGTCCCAGACGGACGGCGTGGCCGACGATGCCATGTGCAGTGCGGAAGGGAATGCCGCGCCGAGTGAGATAAGTGGCAGCAGCCATCGCGTTGAGAAAACCGCTCTCGCAGGCGGCGCGCATGCGCTCCTGCCGGAATCGCAGCGCGGCGGTGAATCGCGCCAGCATGCTGAGCATTTCGCGCACCTGTTCGACCGCGCCAAAGAGCGGCAACTGCATCTCCTGCATGTCCTTGTTGTAGGCGAGCGGCAGGCCCTTGAGTTGAATCGTGATGGCAGCGGCGGCGCCGTGCAGGTGGCCGATTTTTCCGCGAAGCATTTCCGTCAAATCGGGATTTTTCTTCTGCGGCATCGCGCTCGATCCCGTGGAATAGGGCTCAGGCAACTCGATGAAACCGAACTCCGTGGTCGCAAAGAGAGTGATCTCTTCCGCGAAACGCGTGATATGGAGGCCAAGCGTGGTCAGCGCCTGCAGAATCTCGAGAACGAAATCGCGATCGCTGGTGGCATCCATGCTGTTGGCGGTCGGGCCGTCGAAATGCAGCAGCCGCGCGGCTAAATCGCGATCCAGCGCGAGAGTTGCGCCGGCCACTGCCCCCGAGCCGAGCGGGCACAGGTTCATGCGCTTCGCGCAATCCTGCAGGCGGGAGACGTCGCGGAGCGCCATCTCGACGTAGGCGAGCAGCCAGTGCGCGACCAGGACCGGCTCCGCGCGCTGCATGTGCGTGTAAGACGGCATGACCGCTTCGTCCTGCTTTTTTGCCTGCGCGACAAGTGCCGCGGCCCAGCCGCCGAGCAGAGCTTCGATGTCGGCGATGGCGTCGCGCACGTAGAGGCGCAGATCAGTGGCGATCTGCTCATTGCGGCTGCGCGCAGTATGTAGCTTCAGTCCGAGATCGCCGACTGCTTCGACGAGTCGGCGCTCGACGAAGTGATGGACGTCCTCCGCGGCTTCGTCCTGCGGGCGAATAATGTGGCCGTATTGCGCATCGATGGCGTCGAGAGCCTTGGCGATGGCTGCCGATTCTACGACGGTGAGGACGCCGGCCTTTTCGAGGGTCGACGCGTGGGCGCGGCTGATTGCCAGCTCATGCCGAAGCAGCCGCCAGTCAAACGGAAACGAGCGCTGCCATTGATCAAAGTCAGCGTCGGTCGTCTCCGCGAACCGCCCCTCCCACATTTTTTTCACTTCGCGGTCTCCTGCTCCCGCTTCTGCCGCAACCGGGCGTGGGTGCGTGCCGGCAGCCCGAGAATGCGTATAAATCCCGCCGCGTCGCGCTGGTCATAGGTGTCGCCCATGGTGAAGGAAGACAGATCGTTCGAGTACAAGGAGAGATCGCTGGCGCGGCTGACAATCTGCAAATTTCCCTTGTAGAGTGCCAGTTTGACGCTGCCCGTCACATTTGTCTGGGTTTCGGTTACAAATGCATCGAGCGCCTCGCGCAACGGCGTGAACCAGAGGCCGTTGTAAACGATGTCCGCATAGCGCAGGGCGAGCCCTTGCTTGAAATGAGCGACTTCGCGATCGAGCGTCAGCGCTTCAAGCTCGCGGTGGGCCGCGACGATCAGCGTTCCGCCAGGCGTCTCATAGCAGCCACGCGACTTCATGCCGACGAAGCGATTTTCAACAAGGTCGATGCGGCCGACGGCGTTCCGCGCGCCAATTTCATTGAGCAACTCGACAAGTTGCACAGGCTCAAGCAATTGGCCGTTGACGGAGACAGGAACGCCGCTGACGAAACCGATCTCCACTTCTTCGACGCGGTCCGGCGCAGCCTGCGGCGATAGCGACCAAGTCCACGTCGTGTCCAGCGGCGCGTTGCTCGCGTCTTCCAGCTCGCCGCCTTCATGGCTGACGTGCCAGAGATTGCGATCGCGGCTATGAATCTTTTCGCGGCTCGCAGCGACTTGCACGCCATGGGCTTCGGCGTAATCCAGGCAGTCCTCGCGCGACTTCAGCGTCCACTCCCGCCACGGCGCGATCACTTTCAACTCCGGCGCAATGGCCTGGAAGGCATGCTCGAAGCGGACCTGGTCATTGCCCTTGCCGGTGCAGCCGTGGGCCAGCGCGACGGCGCCTTCGCGCAGCGCCGTCTCCGCCTGGTGCTTGGCGATGATGGGCCGCGCCATCGACGTGCCGAGCAGATATTTATGTTCGTAGACCGCGCCCGCCTTGACGGTGGGGAAGACATAATCGGTGAGGAATTCTTCGCGCAGGTCAGCAACGATCGCCTTCTTGGCGCCGGTGTCGTAGGCCTTGGCAACGACAGCGTCGAGATCTTCACCCTGGCCAACGTCGGCGATAAACGCGATGACGTCGAGCCCGTAGTTTTCGTTCAGCCACGGAATGATGATGGAGGTATCGAGTCCTCCCGAATATGCCAGGACCACTTTGTCGGCCACTTAAAAACTCCTCGAAATTGGGGATGCGGTGTTGCGCACCTGTTTGCGATGGCGCGGCATGCCGGTGTCCAGCAGGTGCAGCAGGACGGACTTCTGCGCGTGCAGCCGATTCTCTGCCTGGTCGAAGACGACGGCCTGCTCGCTGTCAAAGACTTCGTCCGTCACTTCAAGGCCGCGATGCGCAGGCAAACAGTGCATGAAGATCGCATTGGGTACCGCGTGCTTCATCAGGTCTGCGTTGACCTGGAAGGGCATGAAAACTTTTTCGCGGATTTGCGACTCGGACTCCTGACCCATGCTGGCCCAGACGTCGGTGTAGACCGCATTCGCATTGGTGACCGCCTTAACGGGATCATGGGTGAACTCAATCTTCGCGCCGGTTTCGGTGGCAATTTGTTTGGCGAGCGCGACCAGTTCGGACTGCGGCCCATATCCTTTTGGCGTCGCCAAGGCAAAGTGCGCGCCGGTGAGCGCCGCGCCGAGCATGAGCGACTGCGCGACATTGTTGCCGTCGCCGACGAAGGCGATCTTGAGCGCGCGGAGGGAGCCGAAGCGCTCCTCGATGGTCTGCAGATCGGCCAGCGCCTGGCAGGGATGTTCGAGATCACTGAGGGCGTTGATGACCGGGACCTTCGCGTTTTCAGCGATGCCGGTGATGGTGGCGTGCGAAAAAGTGCGGAGGACGACGACGTCAACCCAGCGCTCGAGATTGCGGCCGATGTCGGCGAGCGATTCGCGCTGACCCAGCAGGGCCCCCGACTGGTCGACGAAAATGGCCTGGCCGCCCAGCGTGTTCATCGCGACTTCAAATGTCAGGCGCGTGCGCAGCGATGCCTTCTCAAAAAACAAGACCATCTGTTTGTGAGTGAGTGCGGTGCGATAGACCTCGGGGTGTTTCTTTACCGCCGCGGCGAGATCGAGAATGCTGCGCAGCTGCGAGGGTGTGAGCTGCGACAAGCCGCACAAGTCCTCACCGCGGAGCGAATCTGCGACCTGCGGGCCGATATCTGCCAGCGCAAATGGCCTAGTTGCCATGGGCTACCTCTTCCAGAACGACCGGCGAGCCGGCCTTGCTCAACGCGCCGTCCAATGCTTGGATGGCGCGATCAATATGTTCTTTTTCGATTACAAATGGGGGCAGGAAGCGCAGGACAACGTCGCTGGTGCGGTTGATGAGGATCCGCTGGGTGAGCATTTCTGACGCGACAGCCTTGGCGACCTCTGAGTCATCGAGCTCGACACCCAGCATGAGCCCCATGCCGCGGACCTCAACGATGCAATCGTGTTTGCCGGCGAGGACTTCCAATTGCTGCTTGAAATAACTTCCGACCGAATTAACGTGGTCGAGGATTTTCTTCTCCTCAATTTCTCCGATGATGGCCAGCGCGACCGCGCAGGCAAGTGGGCCGCCGCCGAAGGTGGTGCCGTGCAGGCCGGGCTCCATCGCGGTGGCGACTTCGTTCGTGCAGAGCATGGCGCCGAGCGGGAGACCGCCGGCCAACGGCTTGGCGAGGGTGACGATGTCAGGCTGGACGTCGTAGTGCTGATAGGCGCACCAGCGGCCGGTGCGGCCGAGTCCGGACTGAATTTCATCGAGCAGCAGCAGGGAGCCGGCGGAGCGTGTCAGCTCGCGGGCGACTTCGAGAAATTCCGCCGAGACGGCATGAATGCCGCCTTCGCCCTGCAGGACTTCGATGCAAATGCCGCAGACGTCCGAAGAAAATTTGGCGCGCAGATCGGCTACGTCGTTGAAGCGGACGAATTCGACGCCGGGGATCAGGGGCGCGAAGGGCTCGCGATATTTTTCCTTATGCGTGGTGGAGACGGAACCCATAGTGCGGCCGTGAAAGGAGTGATCCAGTGCGAGAAATTTCGTGCCAATGTTTTTTCCACCCTGCCGCTGCTTCGCCGCATAGGCACGGGCGAGCTTCAATGCTGCTTCCCACGCTTCGGTGCCGCTGTTGCAGAAGAACGCGCGATCAAGGCCGGTCATCGCGGTCAACTTTTCGGCGAGTTGCGCCTGGCCGTCGTGAAAATACAGGTTCGAAATATGTAACAGCTTGCGGCTTTGTTCGGCGATGGCTTGTTCGATAACGGGATTGCCGTAGCCGAGCGCATTGACGCCGATGCCGCTGAGCAGGTCGAGATATTTATTGCCGTCTTCGTCGCGCAGCCACACGCCCTCGCCGCCGACAAAGTGGATCGGCGTGCGGTCGTACGTGGGCAGCAGCAGGCGCGCCTCTTGCGCGCGAATCTCAGATAACTTCATGCCACCATCACCTCAGTTCCTTCGAGTACGTGCGACGAGCACAGCTCCGGCAGCATGGCAGAGGATTGCGCAGGAAGAATCCGGACGCGCTTGACGCCGTGCAGCAGCGCCTCGCGGCAGGCCGACAGCTTGGGCAACATACCGCCGCTGATGACCTCCTGCTCGGTCAGCGCATTGACTTCATCCAGCCGCAGCCAGCGTTTGACGACGCCGTCAGCACCGCGGACGCCAGGAACGTCCGTCAGGAAGACGAGCGCATCGGCGTGACAGGCAGTCGCGCAGGCTGCTGCCATCTCGTCCGCGTTGACGTTGTAGAACTGACCATCAAAACCGAGTGCCATGCTGGACAGAACGGGGACGCCGCCGAGATTCCACACCGCTTCAAGCCAGCGCGTGTCGGCGGCAACAATCTCGCCAACGAAGCCGAGATCAGGTGCGGTCCGCTTCTTGCGAGCGCGAAAGACGAGCCCGTCGGCGCCGGAGAGACCGACCGCCGGCACGCCCTGCGCGCCGATGGCGGCGACGAGAATTTTGTTGACGCGGCCGGCCAGTACCATGACGGCGGTATCACGCGTCTCTGCATCCGTGACGCGCAGACCGGCGACGAAGGTGCTCTGCTTGCCCATCTGCAGCAGCGTCCGCGTCAAGGCAGCGCCTCCGCCGTGCACCACTGCGACTTCGTTGCCGCTGCGGGCCAGGTCGACGATGGAGGCGGCACAGGCGCGGGTCAGCGCGTCCGATTCGAGCGTTGCTCCGCCCAGCTTGACGACGTATCTCATGCCAACCCCTCCTGTTCAGCCCAGCCGAGCATTAGATTCATGTTCTGGACTGCTTGTCCGGCGGCTCCTTTTAACAAGTTGTCCAGGCACGAGACGATGATGAGACGCTTGCCGTCGGGTGCGAGAGCGAAGCCGAGGTCGCAATAATTTGTGTGGACGCTGTATTGGATTTGCGGCAGCCGGCCGGCCTCGTAAATCCGCACCATCGGCGAATCTGAGTAGAAGCTGCGATACAGCGCCTCAATTTCCTTCCCCGTGCTCTTGTGCAGCAGGGTGACATAGATGGTGGAAAGGATGCCGCGTGGGATCGGCAGCAGATGCGGGGTGAATATGATCTGTTCCGGTTGCAAATGCAGTTGCTCCAGAAGCTCGCCGGTATGGCGGTGGGCGAAGACCGAATAGGCAGAAAGATTGTCCGCCGCGTACATGAAGTGCGTCTTGCTGGTCGGAGCCTTGCCTGCGCCTGAGACGCCGCTCTTGGCATCGCAGACGACGCCGTGATCAGCGTCGGCCAGGCCGGATTCGACGAGCGGAGCCAGCGCCAGAATAATTGACGTCGCGTAGCAGCCCGGGTTGGCGACGAGCTCGGCTGCGCTGATCGCGTCGCGATGCAACTCGGGCAATCCATAGATGGCCGCCTGTTGGGTGGCGACGGCGACAGCTGAGCTTTCGTCCTCAAATTGATAAATCGCACGATTGGCGGCGTCCTGCAGGCGCCACGCGCCGCTCAAGTCAATGACGCGGATGCCGCGCTGGGCGGCCTCGGGAGCCGACGTCCGCGACTGCTCGTGCGGGGTCGCGAGGAATAAGAGTTCGACTCCGGCGTGTTGCATGGCGTCCCAATCCAGCGGCTGGACGCGCAGTTCGCCGGCGCCATTGTTGTTGGCCAGCTGCGGATGCAGGTCGATGAGGCGAGCGCTTTCGGAAGATGAAGCGGCGTTCTCGCGGCCGAAAAAATGCAGGCCCGCACCCCTGAGGCGAGGGTGATGAAGCAGCAGCCGGGCAAGTTCGGCACCCGCGTACCCGGTGACCCCGGCCACGCCGATTTGTGGCATGGCCTTCACGACTGCAGCATCCTGTCCAGACGCTGGCCGAGCAGGGTGGCGCGTCGCGCGTCGGGGCAGATCAACAAAATTGTGTCATCGCCGGCGATGGTGCCGAGGACCTCGGCCCAGTTCTCGCGGTCGATGGCGGCGGCGACGGGCTGGGCGCTGCCAAGCGTCGTCCGCACGACCATCTGGTTCAGCGCGCGGTGCACGCTCAGGCCGAAGCTCTCGAATAATTCCTGAATGGTGGGCAGCTCCTCGTTGAAGCCGTTGTCTTTCGAAATCGAATAGCCGTCGCGGCCCTTGACCAGCCGCAGCTCATACAGGTCGCGCGATAGCGTGGCCTGGGTGACGTCGAAGCCTTCGCGGGCAAGCCGGCGGCGCAGGTCATCCTGGCTGGAGACACTGCTGCGCGTGATCAGCTTGCGGATCGCATTGTGCCGTTGCAGCTTCATGTTGACCTCAGGTGCTGGCTTCAAATTCGTCTTTCGTGCTGTGCCACTTGTCTTCATAGTTCGCGATAGTTCCGAGTAGATTTTCTGTCAAGTTCTAGGATGTATAACCATACATATAAGATGTATAAATATACACGAAGCCGGCACGCATCTTGTACAGAAATATCGAGATCGTGTGAAGAAAAATTTCCCACAAAGTTGCCGCCGAACGGATGACAAGTTGCCAATTCAGCGTAAAGTCAGGTATGGAGCGCGCCCGCCGAGTTTCGAGCATTGCTGAGCCAGCCCGTATCGCGGCTGATTCGCGCGTGCAGTTTTCCGGCGATTCGCTGCTCAATCCTCTGTTTGACCAGGATTCCTGCGGCACTGGCTTTGTCGCGCAGGTGTCTGGCGAGGCGTCGCACCGGCTGTTGCGCGCCGGTCTGACGGCGTTATCACGCCTCGCCCATCGCGGCGCCATTGCCGCGGACGGCAAGAGCTCGGACGGCGTCGGCATCATGGCTGCCATCCCGCGGGAGATTCTGCTGGCCGATGCCGGCTTGCCCCTGCCGCAGAAAGCGACGCTGGCGGTTGGCATGTTTTTTTTTCCGGCTGATATGGAGGCGGGTGACGCCGCGCGGGAAAGCGAAACGTTTGCAGCTTCGTTGCAAGTGCAGGGGCTGCGGCTGGCGGGTTGGCGCGACGTTCCCGTTCGCGCCGCGACGCTGGGCGCAGAAGCCTTCGCCAGCATGCCGCAGATTCGCCAGGCGCTGATCGTGTGCGACGTCCAGCCCGGGCTGCCGGCTTCGCAGATGGAAACCCGCCTCTACCTTGCGCGACAGGCTTTTTTGCGGCGCGGCGCGCGGAGCTATCTGTGTTCGCTGTCCACGACCAAGGTGGTATACAAAGCGCTTTGTGCGGGGAGGCTGCTGCGGGAGTTTTATCCGGACCTCGAGGATGCCCGATTTGTAACTCCATATGTACTTTTTCATCAGCGCTACGCCACCAATGTCCTGCCGTCCTGGGATCGCGCGCAGCCCCTGCGGATGCTGGCCCACAACGGGGAGATCAACACCATCTGGGGCAATCGCGCTCGCATGGACGCCCGTCTGACCTCGTTGCCGGAAATTTGCGCGCCGATTCTCACCGTCGGTGGATCGGATTCGACGTCTCTTGATGAAGTCACGGAGCTGTTGACGCGCAACGGCAGAACGATTGCCGAGGCGCTGCGTATGCTGATTCCGCCGGGGCCGGCTTCGCGCAGTGCGTTCGTCCGTTATCACTCGGATTGCGTTGAGCCGTGGGATGGCCCGGCCGCCCTGGCTTTCGCCGACGGCAACCTGGTCGGCGCGCTGCTCGATCGCAATGGTCTGCGGCCGTGTCGATATACGGTGACGACGGATGGATACGTGAGCGCGGGATCGGAAGCTGGATTGCTGGATGTTGAGCCGGCGATGGTGGCCGAGCACGGCCGTCTCGGTCCCGGTGAAATGTTGGTGGTGGATCTTGCGCAGCGGCGGCTGTTTCGCAATCACGAACTGAATCATCTCTTCGATAGCGGGGGCGATTACGGTCATCTTCTGGAAGACCAGCCGTTTCTTGCCGAGGAGGCGACGGCGCCGCTGACCGATCCGCCGGCGCATTTGCAGAGCGGGCATGGCTGGTCGCGTGAAGATTTGAATCTGGTCATCACGCCGATGGCGAAGGAGGGCAAGGAGGCGGTGTGGTCGATGGGCGATGACACCCCGATTGCTCCGCTGGCGCATGCGCCGCGTCCGCTCTACAGCTTTTTTCGGCAGCGCTTTGCGCAGGTGACCAATCCGCCGATCGATCCGCTGCGGGAGTCGTGCGTCTTTCAGATGCACACCCGGCTTGGGCCCTGGCCGCACCTGCTGTACAAGACACTGCCGCTGCCGGGGATCACGCTGCCGCTGCCGTTTCTCACCGGCGCGCAGGTTGCGGCTTTGCGCGAAGGAAAGTTTCCGCATGCTGCGGATTTGCCGGTCGAAGAAATTGTCTGCAGCTTTCATCGCGAAGAAAATCTGCCGGCTGCGTTAAGGCGCATCTCGCGCGAGGCCGTGAATCTGGTTTCAGATGGGGCGCGCATTTTGCTGCTGTCCGACAGGTCGATTGCGGAGCATCACTACCCGCTGCCTATGGCGGCCGCGGTCGGCATCGTCAACCAGGCGCTGACCGACGGCGGCTTTCGCGCATCGTGCGGGCTGGCGGTGGAGGCGGCCGATTGCTGGGACGTGCATCAGGCCGCGGTGCTGATCGGACTCGGCGCCGGAGTGGTGTGTCCGTGGCTGGCGCTGGAGACGGCGCGGCAGACGCCCGGGCCGTCCGGGGAGGCCAACTATATACAAGCGCTTGGCGCGGGTCTGGCCAAGGTCATGTCGAAAGCCGGCATCTCGGCGGTGGACAGCTACCGGTCGGCGCATCTGTTCGACGTGCTCGGATTGTCGCGCGAGGTCACCGAGCTTTGTTTCCGCAACTGCGCGGGATTGTTGTCGGGCATCGGCTTCGCGGAGATTGAAGCGCAGGTGCGCCGGCAGTGGGATGGGCGCGCGGCTGCATCGCCCGAGCTCGCGGATCTCGGCTTTGTCCGCTTCCGCAAGAGCAATGAGGCGGAGGCGCACGCCTGGCAGCCGGTCATTGTTCGCGCATTGCAGACGGTGACCGGATCCGCGCGCAAGCCTGCAAGCAATGGTGCGAATGGTGGAGACCCGCAGAATTCTGCGTGGACAAATTATCGCGACATGGTGGCCGAGCAGCCGGTGTCCTATTTGCGCGACCTGCTTGGCATCAACGCTGCGGGTCCGGCGATTCCGCTGCAGGACGTTGAGATGGAGTCATCCATCGTGCGGCGGTTTATTGCCAGCGCGATGTCGCTGGGGTCGCTCAGTCCCGAGGCGCATCAGGCCATCACTGACGGGATGAATTTGCTCGGCGCGCGCTCGAATACTGGCGAGGGCGGGGAAGACCCGGATTTGTACCGCGATCATTCCGCGGTTCGGCACGATAGCAAGATCAAGCAGATTGCCTCGGGGCGCTTCGGCGTGACGGCGGAATATCTGGCGCGCGCCGATGAGATCGAAATCAAAATTGCGCAGGGGGCCAAGCCCGGCGAAGGCGGCCAGCTGCCCGGGCACAAGGTGACGGAGATGATTGCGCGGCTGCGACATGCGCAGCCGGGCGTCATGTTGATCAGCCCGCCGCCGCACCACGATATCTATTCGATCGAGGATCTGGCGCAGCTGATTTACGACTTGAAACGGATCAATCCGCGCGCGACGGTCGGCGTCAAACTGGTGTCGACGCTCGGAGTTGGCACAGTGGCGGCCGGAGTGGCGAAGGCTTACGCAGACTACGTCGTCATCGCCGGGCACGCGGGCGGGACGGGTGCATCGCCGCTGTCGAGCATCAAGCATGCCGGCAATCCGTGGGAACTGGGGCTTGCCGAAACGCAGCAGGTGTTGCTGGCGAATGGCTTGCGTCCGCGGATTCGCGTTCGCGTCGATGGCGGCTTGCGATCTTCGCGCGACGTTCTAGTGGCGGCGATGCTGGGCGCCGATGAATTTGGCTTCGGCACCGCGGTGCTGGTTGCGCTGGGTTGCGACATGGCACGGGCCTGCCATCTCAATACCTGCCCGACGGGGATTGCGACGCAGAATCCTGAACTGCGCGCAAAGTTTCGCGGCAAGCCGGAGCATGTCGCGCAGTGGTTCCTGGCGCTGGCCGGCGATGTCCGTCGCGAGCTGGCGCGGCTTGGATTGCCTTCGCTCGAAGCTGCGATCGGTAGAACGGATTTATTGCAACAGGTCCGCCACGACGCGAACCTGGACATTCGCGCATTGCTGGCCGCGGGCGAGTATCCGGGCGGGCGCAATGCGTGGCCGCGCAATGATCGTCCGCGGGACATGGCCGCCGATCATCCGACGCTCGATGACGCGTGGATGGCGCCCGCGCTGACGGCGGCCTATGCCGGCTACGCGATGACGCGTCACGTCGCAGTTTCAAATGGCGACCGCACACTGGGCGCGCGTCTGGCTGGAGAACTTGCCCTGCATCCCCCGCGGCATCGTCCGCGCTTGCGGTTTGTTTGCACCGGAGTTGCGGGGCAATCCTTCGGCGCGTTCGCGGTGCCGGGGATGACGCTCGAGCTCACCGGGCTGGCCAACGATTACGTCGGCAAAGGATTGTCCGGCGGAGAAATTATTCTCGCGCACGCCGGTCCGCTGGCCAGCGAAGGTCATCGCCACGCACTGCTGGGCAACGTTGCGTTGTATGGCGCGACCAGTGGCCGGCTGTATGCGGCGGGGCGCGCGGGGGAGCGCTTCGCGGTACGAAATTCTGGCGCGACTGCGGTTGTCGAGGGGCTGGGCGATCACGGCTGCGAATACATGACCGGCGGACTGATCGTAGTACTGGGCAGCGTCGGCATCAACTTCGGCGCGGGCATGACTGGCGGCGAAGCTTTTCTTTTTGACGAGGACGGATTGTTTCGCGCCGAGCGCCGTTACAACGATGGCTCGGTGTCTGCCACGCCGCTGGGCAGCGCGGAACTGGATGCCCAGGCGCGACTGTATGCCGCAGTGCGCGCGCATGCCGAGGCGACGGCCAGCCGCCGCGCGACGATCCTGCTGGAAAACTGGCCGCAGGTGGTGACGCAATTTGTCCGTGTTGTGCCGCGTCCGGAAACGGCTGTGGCTGCGGCGCCGGCGCACATCGGCCCGTCGAGCGACGTCAGCGCAGCCGCGCAGGAAGACGAAATCTCGGCGACGCCGGCATAGCGTAGTTTCCGAGAATGATTGGCAATTCAGCGCGCCGTTGATTACAGTGAGTGTGCTTTGGCAACCGACCATTCACACGCGACCAGCTCCGCCCCGCTCGATGCGCAGGGCCGCAGCAGTGGCGACAAATACCGCCGCATCCTGGACGCGTCAATCGACGTCATCGCAGAAAACGGCTATTTCAACGCGCGGATCAACGAGATCGCATCGCGGGCCGGAGTCGCGGACGGAACCGTCTACCTGTATTTCAAAAACAAGGACCACATTCTCCGTGCCGCAATTGATTCCGGCTTCCAGCAATTTTTCGCGCGGATCCGCGAGGGGCTGGATCATGCGGACACCTGCCGGGCGCGGCTGGAGTTGATCGCGCGCTTGCACCTTGAAGCGCTGTCGCAGCGCCGTAATCTCGCCATCCTGATGCAGACCGAAGTCCGGCAGAGCGCGAATTTCGTCGAGGGATTTTCGCACCAACACATTGTCGATTATCTGAACCTGGTCCGCGGCGTCGTCAAGCAGGGGCAGGAGAGCGGCGAGTTGCGGCCGGGCCTGTCGGATCGGATCGTGGCGCACTGCATGTTCGGCGCACTGGATGAAATTGTCAGCTCCTGGGTGTTTGGCGGCCGGACGTTTGAGCCCGCGAGCACCGCGGCGCAGATCGTGGACATCTTATTCAATGGCATCCACAAGAACGACAAGGAGTAGTTTTGTCTCTCGCTACAGTCAACGATGTTCTGCTCGCTGCGATCGGGCGCGACAACAAAAGCGTCATCAAGTTCAAAGACGAGGCCTGGAACTGGACGACGCTTGACTCGAAGGAATTCAGCCGCCGGGTGCGCGCATTTGCGGCCGTGCTGCAGGGCTTCGGCATTGGCAAGGGCGATCGCGTCGCCATCCTGAGCGAGAACCGGTGGGAGTGGGCGGTGGCGGATTTCGCCGCGCTGGCACTGGGCGCGGTCGATGTTCCGCTCTATCCGACGAATACCCCGGAGCAACTGGAGTTCATGCTGAATGACTCGGGCACGCGCGTCGTCGTGCTGTCGTCGCGCGAGCAATACAACAAGGTGATGCAGATCCGCGAGAAGACCCAGATCGAGCGCATCGTCATCATGGACGGCGTCATCCTGGCGGGCGCAGAAAAATTCTCCGACTGGATGGATGCGGCGACGCCGCTGACAACGGAGCAGCTGGAAGCATCGGCCAAGGCGGTGCAGCCGGACGATCTCGCGACGATTATTTATACCTCCGGCACGACCGGCGAGCCGAAGGGCGTGATGCTTAGCCACGGCAACATCGCAACAAACCTGAATTACTCGACCACGCTGTTTCAGTGGGACCAGGGCAGTTCCTGCGTTTCGTTCCTACCGCTGTCACACATCACGGCTCGGCATCTTGACTACGCGATGTATCTCAACGGTGCCTGCGTCGCTTACTGCCCGGATTTCGCAGAGGTGGTCCGCACCTTCAAGGAGATCCGGCCGACAGTCGTAGTTGCGGTGCCGCGGGTGTATGAAAAAGTGCGGCAGGCGGTCGAGGGAAAGGTCTCCGAGTCGCCGGTGAAGAAGGCGATCTACACGTGGGCCGTGGAAGTTGGCCACAAGCATCGCAGCCAGATTCTGCGTGGCGAAAAGCCATCGAGTATTGCCTACAAGGTGGCCAACAGACTGATCTTCGCCAAGGTGTACGAGGCGTTTGGCGGATGCGCGATCCACTTCATCTCCGGCGGTGCGCCGCTGGGCATGGAGACTGCGGGCTGGTTTGCCGACGTCGGCATCCTGATTTTTGAGGGCTACGGCCTGACGGAAACTTCGCCCGTCATTTCGCTGAACAATACGCGGGACTCGCGGATTGGTTCAGTTGGCAAGGTGCTGCCGAACATCGAAGTGTGCTTCGCGCCCGACGATGAGCTACTGGTCCGCGGGCCGTCGGTGTTCAAGGGATATTGGCACAGTCCGCAGGCCACGGAAGAGGCTTTCAGCGGCGACGCGAAGTGTGATGATGAGGGCGCAGGCTCGCAGTTTGACGCGTACCGCTGGTTTCATACCGGCGACATCGGCCATCGGGATGCGGATGGATTCATCTACATCACCGACCGCAAGAAAGAGCTGATCAAAACTTCGGGCGGGAAATTCATTGCGCCGGCGCTGATCGAAAACAAGATCAAGGGAAATATTCTGATCGGACAGGCAGCGCTGGTCGGCGACAAGCGCAAGTTTGCCAGTATGGTTATCAGTCCCAACTTTGCTGCACTGGAGTCGTGGGCGCGAACGAACGCCATCCAGTTTTCCAATCATGAGCAGCTGGTGGCCGACCCGCGGGTCATCGCCGAGTACAAGCGGATTGTCGACAAGGTGAACGCGACGCTGGCCCAGTACGAGACCATCAAGCGCTTTCACGTCGTGCCGGAGGAGTGGACGCTCGAAACCGGGGAGATGACGCCGAGCATGAAGTTGAAGCGGCGGGTCATCAACAGCAAATATCAGTCCGTGATCGAGGAGCTGTACGTGGACGAGGCGACTTCGCACCGCTAGCTGTATTTGTAACCCCCGGCAATTGCAACTTCTTCAGTGCATATTGGGCCTTCATTCTTGACAACCCCGATGCCGCATGTAGTATTGGGGGCGCAAATACCCCTGTGAATTTGCCGTGTTCGACGTGCGGCTGGTATTTGCAACACCGCGTTAGCGATTCCTGAACAGCCTTCCTCACAACAGCGAGGCGTGGTCTGTGTCGTTAGGCCGGCGGGGCCGCTGCTTCAATTGTGGAAGTTGGGTTGCAGATTCGACCAATGGGGAGAGGTTGCATGCGCAGAGTGGTGTGTCTGACTGCGATTGCGGTCGTGTTGGCGTCGGCGCCGTGGGCGCAGGGCCAGGACCGGAAGAGCGAGATCGAAAAGAAGCTGGACGCGCAGTTCAAGCTGACCAAGCTGACTGCGGATGGCAGCGATATTGTCACGGCCGGCTCCATCGTCGTTCTGCACAAGGACGGCTTCATCATGGCGCCGCTCGACAACGAGTACCCCCCGACTAACACGTACGCCAACGGCAGCTTTTCCATGGGATTCGCGTCCACGGTCGGGCTGGGGCACTTCATCAAGTCCCATGGCGACGTCGCGTCCTCGACCAAGCAGCGCAAGTTCGTGGCGGACGAAAAGTTTTTCATCACCTCCATCAAGGTCAATGATGACGGGTTAATTCTCGGCTTTTACAGTGACCCCTATTCTGACGTCCGCTATCACGGGCAGATGAAATTTCCCTTCAAACATGGCGTACCTCCGCCGGACGATGTGGTGAATGTTGTCGCGGAAGCGGTGACGGTAGCGCCGGCGGACAAGGACAGCGCCGCTGCCGATGCGGCTCCAGCTGCGCCTGCTGCGCCCGCTCCGGCAGCGGCTCCTGCGGCAGCGATTGCGCCGATTGCACCCCCGCCTCCGCCTGCGGACGCACCGCCCCCCGCACCGAAGACGATCAAGATCGGGCAGACGAGGGATGAGGTGGTTGCCGCATTTGGCCAGCCGACGAAGATCATCAAGCTGGCGACAAAAGAGATTGATACCTATCCGGACATGAAGGTGACGTTTGTCCATAACAAGGTATCCGACGTTCAGTAACTGCGGCAGCCGAGCTGCTGGTTGACAAGGAGAGCATGATGCACCTGACACGCGTTGCGAAATTTTACGGGCTCCATCTTCTGACGGCAGCCGTTCTGCTGCTGACCCCACTGGGGCTGTCGGCCCAGGCGTCGAAGTCCAAGCCAGCACCGAAGGCTCCGTCGAAGCCCGCCTCTTCCGGCGCGAAAACGGGCGGATCGTCGGCTGGCGGCGCGAAGGCGGGCGGAGCATCGGCGAGTGGTTCGCATGGTCCGACCGCAAATGGTCCGAGTGCAAACGGTGCAAGCCATGGCCCATCGGCCAATGGCGGTGGCGCGAAGACTGGCGGCGCGAACGCGAACGCGTCGAAAGGCGGGGTAGGCGGTGTTGCACACGGCACGCCGCAGGCCACCAGCGCCAGAGCAGGGGCACGGCCGGTGCCAAAGGGCAGCACGCAGACCCAACTCAAGGGCGGCAGCTCGGTGCAGAAGCGCCCCAACGGCAGGGTCAGCGACGTCCACGATGCCAAGCGCGGCATGGATGTCCATCACGGATTGAACGGCAGCAAGCGCGTCTCGGTGGAGCGCGCGGACCACTCGCGCGTCGTCGCAGAGAAGGGTCGCCCCGGCTACGTGCAGCGCGGCTTCCATCACGGCGGACACGATTACGCTCGGCGCTCGTACTACTACCATGGCCGCGCGTATGACCGCTATTACCGCGGCTACTACTACGGCGGCGTCTACATGAATGTCTACGCGCCCGGCTTTTATTACGGACCCGGCTTCTATGGCTGGGCTTACAACCCGTGGTATTCGCCGATCTCCTACTCATGGGGATGGGGCGGGACGCCATGGTTTGGTTTCTATGGCGCGTACTTCACGCCGTACCCGGTCTACCCGAGCGCAGCGTTCTGGTTGACGGACTATCTCGTCTCCACATCGCTGGCCGCGGCTTACCAGGCGCAGCAGGAAGCTGGCATCGTCGCGGCGCAGGACGCGCAACAGGCCGTGCTGACTGCCGAGATCAAGGACCAGGTCGCCGCCGAAGTGAAGGCAGAGCTGGCGCTGGAGAACGCAGAGTCGCAGCAGAACGCGGCCAACCAGGAGATCGATCCCGCATCCAGCGGATTGACGCGCCTGTTCTCCGACGGCCAGCCCCACGTCTTTGTCGCCGGCAGCTCGCTGGACGTGGTCGACGCATCCGGCAACGAGTGCGCGCTGAGTGATAGCGACGTCCTGCAGCTGACGGCTGCTCCTCCGGCCGGCGCGACGAATGCGAATCTCGTTGTCCTCGCCAGCAAGGGCGGCAAGGAGTGCCCGAAGTCTGCCACGGTGACAGTCGCGGTCGCCGACCTGCAGGAAATGCAGAACCACATGCGCGAGACCATCGATCTGGGACTGCAGGATCTGCAGGCTAAGCAGGGCAAGGGTGGATTGCCGGCAGCGCCGCCATCGGCCCAGGCCGCGCCGGTCGCGAGCTCCTTCACCAAGGACGCGCCGCCGCCGGAACAGAACGGCGCTGCGACGGTGAACCAGCAACTCGCAGATTCTGACACCGCGGAGAAGGAAGTGACCGCGCAGGCAGCACAGGAGGGCGGCGGATCGCCCATCGGCAGCATGGCTCCAGTGGCTGCTCCCGCGGCTCCACCGGCCGCGCCGGTTACAGTATCACTGGGCCAGACGGTCGACCAGGTGACGGGTGAACTCGGCCAGCCAACCAGCGTCGTCGACCTGGGGACGAAGAAAATCTACAAATACCCGGACATGAAGATTACCTTCAGAGCCGGGAAAGTTGCGGACGTGCAATAGCTCTTTCGAAGCCGCTTCTGGAGGCGGTGTCACGGTTTATCATCCTCTCTGACAGTCGCGCAACGTGCGCGACTCACTAGAAATCAGAAGAGGGAAGAATAGACATGAAAGTTGGCATCCTCACCGGCGGCGGCGATTGCCCCGGCCTGAACGCAGTCATCCGCGCGGCGGTGCGCAAGGGCATTTTCCATCACAACGACGAGTTCGTCGGCTTCATCGAAGGCTGGCGCGGCGTGGTCGAGGACAAGACCATGCCGCTGACCATCCACTCCGTCTCCGGCATTCTGCAGCTCGGCGGAACAATTCTTCGTACCAGCCGGACCAATCCGCGGAAAAAGGAAGGCGCGATGGACGCCTGCCTGGCGACGATTGCGCGGCACAAGCTGGATGCGCTCATCACCATCGGCGGCGACGACACCCAGGGTGTGGCGAATGCGCTGATCGAGAAGGGCGTCAAGTGCGTCGGCGTTCCGAAGACCATCGACAACGACTTGAGCGGCACCGACCAGTGCTTCGGCTTTGATACCGCGGTGATGATTGCGACGGAAGCTGTGGACCGGCTGCACTCGACGGCGGAAGCGCACAACCGGATCATTGTTTGCGAAGTCATGGGCCGCGACGCCGGCTGGATCGCGTTGTGGACCGGCATCGCCGGCGGCGCCGACGTCATTCTGGTTCCGGAAAAGCCGATCGATGTCGACCGCGTCTGCGCGCAGCTGAAGCAGCGGCACGATCAGCTCGGCAAGAACTTCTCCATCGTCGTCGTCGCGGAGGGCGCAAAGATTCCCGCCAGCGAGAGCCAGGCGACCATGGGATCCAAGGTGGATGAGTTCGGCCACGCGCGTCTCAGCGGCATCGGCCAATATCTCGGCGAGGAGATTGAGAAGCGGACCGGCTACGAGACGCGCTCGGTAAACCTCGGCCACACCCAGCGCGGCGGCACGCCCACAGCGTTCGACCGGATGCTGGCGACACGTTACGGTTCGGCCGCAATTGACCTGGTCCACGAGGGCAAGTTTGGCCGCCTGGTCGTCCTGCGCGGGACCGAGATCACCAGCATTCCGCTGAAAGATGCGATCGCGTCAACGCGGACTGTGTCCGACGAGCTGCTGTCACTGGCCGATGGACTGCAGCCGAAACTGAAGTAATCCGCCGGGCCGAGGCGGGAGTGGGTCGCCCAGATTGGCAATCCGCTCCCGGCATGTACTAAGTAGTCAATTCCCACGGGCATGACGCGTCGTGTATGGTCTCGCCCCGGGGGATACATGAGAAAAATACTTGCGACTTTGCTCTGCATGCTGATGCCGGCTGTCCTGTTCGCGGGCGACAGCGGTGGCAACAGTTATAAGGTGATCTACGACGGCGGCTCGGTTGGAAACATTAAGACCGGCTCCGACCTGAAGCTCTTCATCGAAGGCGACCACATCCGTATCTCAAACGGCAAGGAAGATGTCGCAACGATTCCAGCGGCCGCGGTCACAGAAATCAGCTATGGGCAGGATGTGCATCGGCGGATCGGGACCGCGATTGGGCTAGCTGTCATCTCACTTGGAATCGGCGCGCTCATGGCTCTGAGCAAATCCAAGAAGCATTATGTCGGCCTGACCTGGGATGACAACGGCAAAAAAGGCGGCTTGGCTTTTCAGGCGGACAAGAATGACTACCGCGGACTTCTCGCCGGCCTCGAAGGCATCACCGGAAAGAAGGCCGTGGATTCGGACGCATTGACGGTCAAGAACTGAGGAGCGCTTCCAACTCAACCGAAATTTGAAGCCCGCCGCCTGCGGGCTTTTCCTCGTCCACGGGCTGCAACTTTGGTGCCGCATAGCCCCATTTCCGGGACCGAGAAAGCTGATTCTTTGCCATAGCTTAGCGCGGAACTGTTCTAGGTAACCCGAACAAACCCTAAAATTCTCCTTGAACTCCCAAGACGGGCGGGATATAACTCTCCTCGCTACTGGTTCTCTGCCTTATACAAAATTCGCTCAAGCATCACTTGAAGGAACACGTATGCCTGCCAAAGCTGCGAAAGCAAACGCGTCTCTATCTGTGGAGACACGCGAAGTTATGGACATCCGCCAGGCGGCGGACTACCTCGGCATCAGCCCGGACTCTCTCTACAAGTACGCCTCGGAGAACACCATTCCGGCGTTCAAGCTCGGCAATCGCTGGCGCTTCAAGCGGTCGCTACTGAACACTTGGATGGAGTGCGAGAGCGAAGTGCAGCACGTCGGCGTTCGGCAGAAGAAGCCGGTGGCTCGCATCAGCGGTCGCTAACCCTCGCGGATGGCTGCAGCCGGCGCGCCCGGTGAAACTGGCGGCGCTGCATCGAGGCGCATCTCCGTTTAGACTTACCTGTGTTTGCCTCCCCCCAGTCCACAGCTCGCTCCACAATATGCGCGTCGGCAGTCGGCGCTGCGATCGCATTTCGCGCGACTTAAAGTTGATGCGATGCTGGTCGTGCATCTTGCCGACGTCCGCTACCTCTGCGGCTTCACCGGCTCGAACGCAGCGCTGGTCGTCGGGCCGAAGCAGAGTGTTCTATTCACAGACGGCCGATATACGGTCCAGGCGCGCGAGGAAGTTCGTGGCGCCCGCGTCCGCATCGTCGCCCGATCGGCGCAAACCGCAGTCACGGAATATCTGGTCGAGCAGGGAATCGCGCGCTGTGGCATCGATGAGGCGACCATCACGCTGGCCACATTCGCCAGTCTGCAGAAAACTTCACGCGCGGCCAAATCAAAGCTGAAATGGACGCCCATCAGTTCGCCGGTGCCGCTTCTGCGTCAGCGAAAGGACGCGTACGAAATTGCTCGCATGAGCGAAGCGGCCGCGCTGGGCTGCGAATTGTATTTCGATGTCCTCGCCAATCTCGTCGCCGGAGTTCCAGAGGTCGTCATCGCGGCACAGCTCGAGCAGGCGGCGCGCAGTCGCGGAGCAGAGAGAATGTCCTTCGACACCATCGTCGCCTCCGGCACGCGGTCTGCGCTTCCGCACGGCCAGGCATCGCTGTCGCGCCTGCCGCGGCGCGGCTTCGTCACCCTCGACTTCGGTGTTATTCTCAATGGTTATTGCTCGGACATGACACGCACTGTGCACATAGGAAAAGCTTTGCCGCAAGAACACATGGTCTACGAAACTGTCCTTGCGGCGCAGGAGTCGGCTGTCGCCGCCGTGCGCCCCGGCGTCACCTGCGCTGAGGTGGACGAGGCCGCACGCAGCGTGCTGCGCGCGGCAAAACTCGACCGATATTTCTCCCACTCCACCGGCCACGGCGTCGGCATGGAGATTCACGAGTCCCCACGCATCGCCGCCGACGACCAGACCAGGCTCGAGTCCGGTATGGTGATTACGATTGAGCCGGGCGCCTATCTGCCAGGCAAATTCGGCGTTCGCATTGAAGACATGGTAGTGGTCACTGCGAGCGGACACGACATTCTCACCCCCGCTCCGAAAGGATGGACGGACCTCGCATGACCCAGGACGAGCTCAAAGATTTACAGGAGCTGATCGAGTTCCTCAAGGAAAACGGCGTCGCCGAATTCTCCACCGAAAGCGGGGACCGCAAGGTCAGCATCAGGTTTGCCGGCGCTCCGGCTGCGGCGTTTGATCCGTCGGCTCTTGCGGCGCTCATGTCCCAGCAGCGTGGATCGGCCGCTGCACCTGCGTCTTCAGCTTCATCGGCAGCATCTTCATCTGCATCGGCGGCTCCAGCGGCGGAAGACGAAGACAACGGACTTCATATCGTGACGTCGCCCATCGTTGGGACGTTTTACGAATCCTCCGCGCCGGGCTCGCCGGCATTCGTCTCAGTCGGCGATCAGGTGGACGTCGGCCAGGTCCTCTGCATCGTCGAAGCCATGAAGTTGATGAACGAAATCGAATCCGACGCGGCGGGGGAGATCGTGAAGCGCTTCGTCCACAACGGCCAGCCCATCGAGTACGGCCAGCAGCTGTTCGCAGTCCGGCCCCGGAGCT
>Ga0302326_10008961_pt1 | contig 21999 bp, 17 predicted proteins | sample Palsa_T0_3_FD_202264 | JGI IMG/M metagenome (GOLD analysis project Ga0302326, IMG submission 202264) | Peat permafrost microbial communities from Stordalen Mire near Abisko, Sweden - Palsa_T0_3 | ecosystem: Environmental > Terrestrial > Soil > Palsa > Peat permafrost | place: Sweden: Abisko... | reverse complement strand
CGAGGAAGAGGCCGACGAGCTCTCGAAAAACCCATTTCAGAAACTGGGCGCCTTCATCCCCGAGGTGAAAGGAGACCTGGTCGATGGCTGCATCTATCTGGCCCACGAGGCCGGCCGCTGCGTCTCTCGCGATGTCCTGATCATCTCTCCGGCCTGTCGCATTCCGGTGGTGCGCTACAAGGACGAGCGGGGACGCTGCTGGTTCCTGAGCGGCCGCGGCGGCGCCGGCGGCTCGGACGCCGGCGAGATCCTGCCGCGCATGCTGTTTCCCGCCGGGCATCCGCGCGCGGGCCGTCCGGTGCCCGCTGGCATCTTTGAAGATCCCGCCGATTTGCCGGCCATCATGCCCGAACTCTCGAGGATTGCCGTGCCGGTGGGACAAAGCCGGCCGCGCTTTATCGGGTGGCGCTGGGAGGAGCGCGCCCTGTGCCGCGTAAGCCACACCGACGCCCGCAGCGGATTGGCGCTGCTGCCCGGGGCCGGCGGGCAGACGCAATGGGCCGAACCTCCGCGGGCGCTCACCGTGGACGACGTGGTTTATATCGACAACGGCGTCCACTACAACCTGGTGGACCCGCGCCTGCCGGCGGCGGAAGCGGCCGAGCGGCTCACCCGGCTGGCCGCCATGTCCCGGCGGGGCGAAAACAGCGGCGAGAACGACTACTTCTACGACCAGGGACGCAAACTGATCGCCGCGTGCATCTCCCTGCATCGCGCCCTCGATCCGGCGCCCTGCACCGCCGTCGACATCGTGAGGCTGGCGACGCAGGATCAGCGGCTGGAGTCCGCGCTCGCCGGCCTGGAAGCGAAAATCGAGGGGCTGGTCGAAGCCGAGGCCGCCTGCCCCGACGAGGAGGCCCGCCGCGATCTCCGGCACCGCCACATCGCGCCCCTGGAGGATCTTATCCTCTATTTCCGGGGCGAATGGCAAAAAATGGTGGCGGACGGAAAGACGGCAAACGTGATCAAATCGACGATCTCGGCGGCTTTCGACGCGTTCCTGCAGGATCCAAACCTGGCGGAGACGTTCTGCCAGCCGTCCACCTTCTCCTTCGAGGATGTCGTGCAGTCCGGCAAAATCATCGGCCTGGTTCCCGGCGATCGCTATGAGCAGCTGGGCCGGCTGCTCGGCACCGCATGCAAGCTGGAGTTCCAGAGCACCATGCTTTCGCGCAACAGCCGCGCAGATCTAAATTCAACCCGGCTGGCGCTCTATTTTGCGGATGAGTGCCACAAGTACATCATCAGCGGCTCGTCGACCGCCGGGGATCCCTATTTCATGAACCTGTCCCGCTCCAACAACGTCGTGAACATCTGCGCGACGCAGAGTTACGCCTGGATCGTCGAGGTCATCGGGCGGGAGGCGGCCAATGTGTATATTTCCGCCTTTGGCGTGCAATTCTGGCTCCAGCAGACCGACCCGGAAACCTGCCGCCGCGCCGCGGAGATTTGCGGCACGATCACGCGGGAAAAAGTCACGGCGGATCACGACTTCAATTTCACCGGCTTGCTGGGCGCGCTGGCGGGTGGGAAGGAGCTCGCCGTCCGCCATCACGTGCGGGATGAGGAGCGGGAGCGGCACCGGGCGGAGGATTTTTCCCATCTCGATGTCGGTGACATCATCGCCTACAACAAGGGGCGCGAGGGCAATGTCGCCAAGGTGACAAAGGGCAGGGCAGCCTATATTTTCTGCACGGAGAAGCCGGCCGGGCCCGCAGCCGTCAACCAGCGCCTGCGCGAATACTACCGGGAGATCCTCGAGAATCTGACGCACGAGCGCGGGCAGAGCTCGCGCTGGGACAACGCGGTCTTGCCTCAGGGCGAATCCGGAGCCTTGCTTTGAACGCGGCACCCCCCCCTGCGCCCATGGACGATTCCCCGCCACCGGATTCCTGCGACATCGCCTGTCCCTACGGCGTGACCATTGCGGGGCGGGTGGCGCTCGTTTCGGAGAGCAGGGGGAATCCGCTGCGGCTCTTCCCTTCGCTCCTGATCGAAGGCCGCGCCTATAATCTTTGGCTGACCGGGCAAATTCTCGATCCCGTGCTCGTTCGCTGGAACCGCGATGGCTTCGATGAACGCGAACCGGCCGCGACGGTCGCGAGCGACATCGAATGGGCCTGCGAGCGCGGGCGCCTGGCATTCCAGCAGATCCTGCCCGTCGCGGGCAGGTTGGGCGATGCCGCAATTCTCGCGGCCATGGGGGTGACCGCCAACTTGGAGCGAACCCTCGCGCTGCTGGGAGAATTCATCCTGGATGACCGGCCGGCCCTCTGCCCGCGCCCGCCCTTCCACCTTTCCCGGTTTTTATGCGGACTGATCGATTACCCGGAAGGCTCCCCTTATTTCCCGGGCCGGGTTCATCCGCCGGTTCACGCGGCCCGCTTGCTCACCTGTCGCCGGGATTCCCGCTACCTGGGCAACGCCCTGTGGTGCTCCGAAGACGACATCGATCGCCGCTGCGAGGAGGCGCTGGCGGTCTTGCGGCAGGAAATCCGCCGCATGGGCTGCTTTACCCCGGGCGATCTGCGCCATCTCCACACCCATCACATCCCCGGCAGGCTCACGTGAACAAATCCGGCGGGGTGCGGCCGAGGAAATCCTCCATGTACGACGTGGTGGCCTTGCCCTCGATGAAGACGGGATCGGCCATGATCGCCTTGTGCAGCGGGATGGTGGTCTTGATCCCGCGAATGAGATATTCGCTGAGGGCGCGGTACGCGCGCTCCAACGCGATCTTGCGGGTCGTGCCCGAGCAGATGAGCTTGCCGATCATCGAGTCGTAGTGGGACGGGATCGTGTAGCCGCTGTAAACATGGCTGTCGATCCGGATGCCGGGCCCGCCCGGGGCGTAGTAAAGGCCGATCGTGCCGGGCGAGGGGGCGAAATTCCGCCCGGGATCCTCGGCGTTGATGCGGCATTCGATCGCGTGCTTCTCCCACTTGATGTCGCCCTGGTCGAAATCAAGCTTCTCGCCATTGGCCACGTGAATTTGCTGCTTGATGAGGTCGATTCCCGTCACCTCCTCCGTCACGGGGTGCTCGACCTGGATCCGCGTGTTCATCTCGATGAAATAAAAGCGGCCCTTGGCATCCACGAGGAATTCCACGGTGCCGGCATTTTCATACTCGGCGGCCTCGGCGGCCCGAATGGCCGCCTTGCCCATTTTTTTGCGCAGATCGGGGGTGAGAAACGGGGAGGGGGACTCCTCGATGAGCTTCTGGTGGCGGCGCTGGACGGAGCAATCGCGTTCGCCCAGGTGCAGCGTCTTTCCGTGGCTGTCGGCGAGGATCTGGAATTCGATATGGCGCGGGCGCTCGATGTATTTTTCGATGTAAACCGCGCTGTTGCCGAAGGCTTTTTCGGCCTCGCCGCGCGCCATGTGGTACTCCTTGGCGAAGGAAACATCGTTGTGGGCGATGCGCATGCCCCGCCCGCCCCCCCCGGCGACCGCCTTGATGATCACGGGATATCCGATCTCGCGGGCCACCTTCAGCGCCTCGGTCTCGGAGTCGACGGGCCCGTCGCTGCCGGGAACGATCGGAACGTGGGCCTTGCGAACCGTTTCCTTGGCGACGGCCTTGTCGCCCATCATTTTAATCGACTTGGACTTAGGCCCGATGAATTTGATGTTACAGGACTCGCACTGTTCGGCGAACTTCGCGTTCTCCGACAAAAAACCGTACCCGGGATGAATGGCATCGACGTCCGCGATTTCCGCGGCGCTGATGATCCGGTCGACCCGGAGATAGCTTTCGCTGCTCTTTGGACCTCCGATGCAGATCGCCTCGTCGGCCAGTTGCACGTGGAGCGACTGGACGTCCGCTTCCGAATAGATCGCGAGGGTCTTGATGCCGAGTTCACGGCAGGCCCGGACGATCCGGAGGGCGATTTCACCGCGATTGGCGATCAGAATTTTTTGAATCATGATGCAAAAACCACCCATGCGCGCGTCAATCCGCGCGCATAAGTGGTTTGAAACAATTCGATCAGTCCTTTTTTACCTTAAACAGCCGCTGGCCGTATTCGACGGGCTGGCCGTTTTCAACCAACACCTCGAGGATGACCCCCTTGGCCTCAGCCTGGATCTCGTTCATGATCTTCATCGCCTCGATGATGCAAACCAACGAGTTTTCGACGACTTTGGTGCCGATGTCCGCAAACGGTTTGCTCTCCGGGCTGGCCGACCGATAAAAAGTACCAACCATGGGCGATTTGATGAAAGTGACTCCAACCTCCTCCTCCCGGCCGTGGGCGGGCCCGGGACTCGGCGGCGCGCTTGGCGCCGGACCCGCGCCGGACGGCGGGGCGTCGGCCGATGTGAAATGGGGCGAGGGAGCATGCCCGTTGGAGACGACGGAATGACCATTTTGACCGCGGCGAATCTTTATCTTGAATCCTTCTTCTTCCAGCGCGAACTCGGATAACTCCGAGCGTTTCATCAATTCAATGATCTGCTTGATTTGTTTTAGATCCAAGGATTCGCCGGGGTTGAAGTTTGGGGGCTGGGGGTTAGTCCGAGTTACGGGCTTGGCGTTCAAAACAATTACCGCAAATGAAGCAACTACGATAATTACAACTAATTTGCAATAAGCGCAAAATTCACGAAAAACGGTCGAAAATACCCGATTTTCGTTAAAAAACGTAAAAATTAATGAAAAATCCAAAGACTGAGCCCCATGCTTTTGCAGGTGTTTTCACCCTGCTGGCGGGACATCTGGCCGAACTCGATCGGTCCCTGCGCGGGCAGCTCGATGCGTTTGAGCCGGAGATCAGGGCCATGGCCGACTATTGCATTGATACGTCCGGCAAGCGCATCCGCCCCGCCCTGGTTTTCCTCAGCGGCTGGCGCGGTCCGGACATCATATCGCCCGATCTGGTCCGCGCTGCGACGGTGGTCGAGCTCGTGCATCTGGCCACCTTGGTGCACGACGACATCATGGATGAAGCCGAGGTGCGCCGTAACCGCAGCACCGCTGCCCGCGAGTTTGGCTCGGCGGCGGCTGTCCTGCTGGGCGACGCCCTTTTCGCGCATGCCCTCAACCTCGCCACTCAATTTGGCACGACCGAGGTCTGCGCCGCGGTCTCCGAGTCCACGCGCCGTGTTTGCGCCGGGGAGATTGTCCAAACCCTTCGGCGCGGATCAACGAACGTTACGCGTGCTGATTATCAACGCATTATAGATCTTAAGACCGCCGAGCTTTTCCGGGTGTCCTGCTTCCTGGGGGCGCGTCTTTCCGGCTTTGAGCCCGGATACGTGGATGCGGCGAGTCTTTTTGGCCGTCACTTAGGGATCGCCTACCAGATGTACGATGACCTGGCCGACTTTTTTGGTGAGGAAAAACGGATTGGAAAGACGCTGGGCACGGACTTCGCGAGCGGCAAGCTGACGCTTCCCCTGTTTGTCTTGTTGGAGCGCCTGCCTTCGGCTGACGGGATGGTGCTGGCCGAGGAGATCACCGGCCGCCGGCCTCCCCAACCGGCCCTGAGGCTGCGGCAGATGGATGAACTCGACGTCTTTGCCGCTGTGGCGGAGACAATCGATGCAGAGCTCACCGCGGCTGAAGGAGCGCTCCGCGGGCACGACGCGCCGCTTTTGCTCAGTCTCGCGGATGTTCTCCAGGCCCAGGTTGACAATTTAAGGAGGTAAGGCCTCCATTTTTTAGTATTTGCACAATCGCGCTAGTTACGGCTTGTTTTCGCTGTGCTGGAAGCGATCAAAGTTATCGGCAAAACGCTGGTGGCGTCCCCGGAGCGCGTTCGGGAGGCCGATGACGATTTTGCGGTCGTGCGCCAGGTGCAGGGAGGGGAGGTCGGGGCCTTTGATCGCGTGATCCTCAAATATCGGGGACGGATCTACGGGATCATTTACAATCTCACCTCAAACCGCGAGGACGCCGCGGATCTCACCCAGGATACTTTTATCAAGGCCTTTCAATCGATCCATCGTTTCCAGGGCCAGGCGTCATTTTTCACCTGGCTTTATCGCATCGCCATCAATTCGACCCTGAGCCATATCCGCAAGAATCGGGGCCGGTCATTCTTCAGCCTTGAAGGCGTCAATAGCGATGAACCGGCCTCGCGAGAAATTATTGCCGCCCTGACTGACAAGACAGGGGCCGACCGGGACACCCATGTGCGGGAACTCCAGGAAAAATTGAACGAAGCGATGCAAAAATTGTCTATCAATCATCGTACTGTGATCACTTTATTCGAGATCGATGGCTTGAGTCATCAAGATATAGCCGAGGTTATGGACTGCTCAGTGGGCACCGTGCGGTCGCGGTTGCATTATGCGAAACAGTTGCTGCAGGCGGAGTTGCAACCTTATATTGGTAAATGAATAGCGATAATAAGTCACCGATCACTCTCGAAAATTTGATGCGCTTGAAGCGCGTCGAGCAGCCGGCTCCTGAGTTTTGGACCCAATTCGACAAAGAGCTGCGGGCTAAGCAGTTGACGGCGATTCTGGAAAAACGTCGGTGGTGGCATTCCTTTCCCCGTGCTTATGGGCTGGTGGCTCGTCATCCGATGGCTATGGGCACTGCCGCTGCACTTGTGATCGGCTTGTTTAGCGTGAATGAATTCCGCGGGAACGCGCGCGCGCCGGTGGCGGCCTCCGTGGATGACGTCACTTACGCTCCCTCCGAATCCGTTGCGCCGACCCATTCGGAAACGGCTGCGGCTATCCGGGTGTCCGCACCGGTCGCCGAGCGTCCCGCCGTCCCTGCCAGCCGGATGGTGTCAGTGCGCACCTCCGAAGAGTCTTTTGGGCAGGAGCTCACGTCGATGATTTCTTCGCGGAGGCCCTCGCAATCCCTGGCGTCGATTTCAAGCCGCGATGAGACGATGCAAATCGAGCGCGACGAGCGCCTCGAGGCGCCCATGGGACGGTCCCTGGCCGTGATCAATCTGGCGGCGATCCAGGCGGCCGAACCCGAACTCACGCGCAACATGCTCGGTTTCTCGCAAAATTTTCAACCTGCTCCCGCGTCGGATCGCGAGCAAATCACGGAGCCATTGGCGCAGATGCCTTCTCCATCGGAAGAGCGCCGTGCTCGCCTGATGTCGGAGGGTCTTCCGATGATGGCCTCGCTTGAGAGCGCCCCTGCTCCTTCGAACGACGACGTCATGAACCGGCTGTCCGATAACCGGGTGTATGAGTCGATCAGCCGCGATTACGACCTGGGCGCGAATCGGCTCTCGATAAAGTTTTAAGGTAGACCCGCCCGAAGGATTGAAGGTGGGGCGGGTTGTCCCTAACACGCCTGTTTGGCTCCGCATCTACTTGAAACCGTTGGAGACTTCTGACGGTCTGTTTGCGACCTATGCGAACAGAAAAAGACTCGATGGGGGAAATGCCGGTTCCCGATGACGCGCTTTACGGCGCCTCGACTCAGCGCGCCGTGCTCAATTTCCCGATCAGCGGCCGGCCGATGCCCGATGGATTCATCCGGGGCCTTGGCCTGGTCAAGCTCGCCTGCGCCCGCGCCAACGAGGAACTCGGCCATCTCGCGCCGGTGAAAAGCCATCTCATCCAGCAGGCGGCGCGCGAAGTCGCCGAAGGGAAGCTCACGGCGCATTTCCCCGTCGATGTTTTTCAGACCGGATCGGGCACGTCGACGAACATGAACGCCAACGAGGTGATCGCGAACCGGGCGGCACAGCTAACCGGCAGCCCGATCGGGCTGAAGAAACCCGTCCACCCCAACGATGACGTCAACCTGGGCCAGTCCTCGAATGACATCATCCCCACGACCCTGCATGTCAGCGTGGCGCTCGCGCTGAAGAACGATCTGGTCTCCGGGCTCGAGTCGCTCGCCGCGGCGCTGGAGGAAAAATCGTCCGCATTTGCGGGAATCGTAAAAATCGGCCGCACCCATCTGATGGATGCCACGCCCATCACGCTCGGCCAGGAGTTTTCCGGCTACGCGGCGCAGGTGCGCAAAGGCATTGAGCGCGCGCGCAAGGGGATCGCCGCCCTGGGCGAACTCGCGGTGGGTGGCACGGCGGTCGGGACCGGGATCAATTGTGATCTGAAATTTCCGCCCAAGGTCTGCGCGATCCTGTCCAAGGAGACGGGCATCGCCTTTCGCGAGGCGGCGAATCATTTCGAGGCGCAGGGCGGGCGCGACGACGCGGTGGAGGTGGCCGGTTACCTTGCGACGATTGCTGCGAGCCTCGCGAAGATTGCCGGCGATATCCGGCTGCTTGGCTCCGGCCCCCGCGCCGGTTTGGCCGAACTGCGTCTGGTCGCGACCCAGCCGGGCTCGTCGATCATGCCCGGTAAGGTCAACCCCGTCATGAGCGAGATGCTCATTCAGGTATGCCATTACACCCAGGGTCTGACCCAGACGGTGGCGGCGTGCGGCCGCGACGGGCAGTTCGAGCTGAACGTGACAATTCCCCTCATCGCCTATGCCCTGCACGAGGCGATTCACTGCCTGGCGAATGGCGCGCGCGTCTTCGCCGCCGCCTGCGTGAATGGCATCGAGGCCGACGCCGCCCGATGCAAGGAGCTGATGGAGCGCTCGCTCATGCTCGTGACCGCGCTCAACCCCTATATCGGCTACGACCAAGCCGCCGCCGTGGCCAAGGAGGCCTTCGCGACCGGCAAGACCCTCCGCGAAGTCGTCCTGGCCAAAAAACTCATGGACCCCGCCACCCTCGACAAGGCCCTCGACCCCCTGTCGATGACCAAGCCCGGCGAAGGCGGCCTCTCCGGCGGCGGCGGCTAGGTGGGGCGGATTGTCCCCAATACGCTCCTCCGACGTGGCATGGGCTTTCAGCCCATATCGATCGATGCCGCGGCTTCGCCGCAACTGAGGAGTATTTAATTAGCGACTCCGGCTGATCGGAAATGGGAGGCCCCCTTCGCGGCCGGGTGATGGCCAAGACCCAATCTCGCCGCCAAACCGTCCGCCAAAGGCAGCGGGCAGTAACTGCCCGCCAGATTTGGCGGCCACCGAGGCGGCGAAGAGGCTCTCAAGTAGGGCCGCTGCGGGGGCCTCCCATTTCCGATCAGCCGGAGTGAGCAGGATAGCAGCCGCTCGGACGTGGCTTGGGATTCCAGCCCAAGAGCTTACGAGGAACACGTTAGAGGACGCTCCAACCTCCATTCAAAGGGTATGCCAAGAATTGACTTACTTTAGAATCTTACTGAAAAGTAAAATTATGAAAATCAAGGTCAGCCGCAAGAGGCAGATCGCCCATCCAAAGCTGATGCCGAGTTTTTTCAGCAAGTTCGCCGGCCTCAAGGCGAAGGGGGCGCCATTTGCGAGCGGTGACGAGGCGAGAGAAGCCCTACGGGGAGATGGACTCCATTTGTTTGTCCAACAGTAGACGGCGCCGACGCAGTTCGGTGGTTAGAGGGATCGAAGGTGGAGCGGATTGCCCCCAATACGCTTCGATCCGACGTTGCACGGGCTTCCAGCCCGTGCTCGTTGATAACATGGGCTGGAAGCCCATGCCACACCTGAAAAGCGTGTTGGGGGCAACCCGCTCCACCTTGCACACCCCGACTCAGCACCGAGATGTCACTTGGCAAGTGACATTCAGCAAACGTCTTTTCACGTTCGAATGATGCGATCGCTCATTTCCAGCTGGCCGGATGTCGACGGAAAGGTCGCCGCTTCCCTTCTCAAGCAGGTCGACCGCTCTCGTTATCCCGAGCTCGACCGTTATTCCCGCGAGGAAATCTATCGCGACATCCATGGACAAGGCGGATTGTTTCTCGCCTGCGACATGGCCCGCGAATTGCAGCTCAAGCCGGGCATGAGGGTTTTGGACCTCGCGTGTGGAGCAGGGGAGACCTCGATCTTCCTCGCGAAGCAGTACGGCGTGGAGGTCATCGCCCTCGACAAACATTTGGACGAGTCGCTTTTGCTCGACCGGGCGACGAAAGCAGGTGTGGCGCATTTGGTGCGTCCGAAAAAATGCGACGCCCGATTGCTTCCATTTGCCGCCGGTTTTTTCGACGCCGTTTTTTGCCTGAACTCGTATTTCTATTTCGGAACGGACGATCTTTTTCTTCCTTATCTCCTGGGATCCGTGCGCGATGAAGGCCGGATTGCCATTGGCAGTCCCTGTTATCGCGAGGAGCTTTCGGCGGACACCCCGGAGGAATATCTGATCGAATTTCCAGACTGCCTGGCGGTGCACTCACCGGTGTGGTGGAGGAATCATTTCGAGAAGACACGCGGCGTGGATGTCCTTCGCTGCGAACTCCACCCTCACAGCCGCGAGTTTTGGGAGGATTTCGTGCTAATCGAAATTGAAAAGAGCGAGCCCCGCTTGATGCCGAAGGGGAGGGCGGATTCCCTGCTCGTTTTCCTGAAATTTCTGGATCGGGACAAGGAAGGCTTCATCTCCCATCTGTTTCTGGTCGCTGAAAAGCGATCCGGCGTCCGCTTCGGCGCATCGATTGAGTGGTACGCGCGCCTTTAAGGTGGAGCGGATTGCCCCTAATACGCTTCATTGGGAAGGTGATCCGAGTTATGCTCTTTTCTGAGCCAAACGAGCGTGTTGGGGGCAACCCGCTCCACCTTCGAACTAGGGTGTCGGGGCGGGGCTGACCGTGGCATTTACCATGGGCGTGCCGACAACGACGCGTCCCTGCCGCACCGACGTCATAAACATCGGTTTTGGGTTTCCGAGGCCAAAATAGGGGGCGGCGGACCTGAGCATGGTCGGGAGCACCCCATTCAGGCGGCCGGACAACCAGGGCGCGGTGACGTGCGCGCTCCAAAGCTCGACCACCCGGTGCTGCTGGCGCGCCTGATAATCGAAGGCGGTCAGGATGAGATAGTGGCGGATATGATCGCCCGCGTCGACCAGCTCTTTCTCCCGCGGATCGATGAAGGTCATGTCCTCCACGCCGTCGATGCCGATGGTTTTGTACATCTCCCCGGGATTTACGAGTTGCTTCCCCGGTATCATTATGGGGGCCGCGTAACCCCAGCTCACGACGATTGCGAGAGTGGGAGGCGACAATGGGGTCGCCAGCAGATAGCCTTCGCCGGCGAGCGTTTTTATCACCAGACGCTGGATGGCAGCCGCTGGTGGCGGCTGGGGTGCGCGCGCCAAGATGCGCCCTAATTCCTTATATCCCGCCCATACCGGGACATAATAGGCGGGACTAGCGGGCGACGGATGCGTGATCTTTTGGCCATCCGCGGTCAACTCGTCGATCACGCACACTCTGACGCCGTCCGCGAAGGCGGCGCTGACGGATATGAGCGCGACCAGGCACGCGCCCGCGAACAAGGACCTGGGGTAACTTCTGAATTTAATATCCATAAAAGTCCTGGCGTTGAAGCTTTGGGATGCTGCTCGATTAGCAGAGGGCGGACAGGGAGTCGAGTCTCCCGGTGCAATCCGGAAACTGATTCATTGACTTTGGCGGCCTCAACGACTACAACCATAATCCCAAGGTGATCAGTAGGGACTTACCATGAACAAGGCTCCGAAAATAACGACGACGGAATGGGAACTCATGCAGGTGATTTGGGCGGCGAAGAGTCCGATCAGCGCCTTTGAAATCATCGAGCGGTTGAACGCGGCGGAGCCCGGCTGGCACCGGAAGACGGTGCGGGCCCTCCTCGCGCGCCTCGTCGCCAAAAAGGCCCTAGGTTATCAGGCGCACGGGCGGGTTTATTTTTATTACCCGCTGGTGCCCGAAAGCGACTGCGTGGCGGCGGCCAGCGACTCGTTTCTCGACCGGGTCTTTGGCGGGGCGATCGAGCCCATGCTGGCGCACTTTGTCGGCCGGTATCAGTTGAGCAAAAAGGGCGCCGATGATCTGCGCCGGCTGCTGCGGGAGGGCAAGAGGGACGACAAGAAGGAAAAGTAATGAGCCCCGCGCACCTGCTATCCGCCCTCGGCCGCCTTTCAGTCCAGGCGGCGGTCGTGGTGTTGGTGATTTTGCTGGTGCAGGCGGCGTTCCGAAGGTGGCTCACCCCGCGCTGGCGCTGCGCCCTCTGGCTGCTGCTGATCGCGCGTTTACTTCTGCCCGTTTCATTCGAGAGCACGGTAAGCATTTTCAACCTGGTTTCGCTTCGCGGGGTGGAGCGCGTTGTGCCCGACGCGCTACTTGGACATAGCATGGGCTTCCAGTCTCCGCCGTCGCGACTGCGACCAGGAGACTGCCTCGGCGTAGTCCCGCGTTCAGCGGGACGGAGACGGGCCTGGCTAAACTCTCACGGCTACGCCTCGGCAAGCCAGCCCATGTCATCAACGGACACGGGCTGGAAGCCCGTGCCACTCCAAACCAGCGTGTTGGGTGCAACCCGCTCCACCTTTTCTGCTGACGCCGTCCCGGCCGCTGCTCGTGAGTCTGCATTGGAGCGCGCCCTATGGCTTCCCGCGCCGGCGAGCCACCGGGAGTGGCCGCAACCGATTTTCTCCTGGGGATTGCTCTGGCTGGCCGGATTTTTATTTTTTTTGAGCAGGGTCGCTTTTCGCTCGTTTTCCTGGATGCGTCGCTTTGCGGGTTCGCCGAAGGTGACGGATCCCGGGGTGCTCGAGCTGGTGCGGGAATGCGCGGAGCGCCTCGGCATTCGCGCCCAGCTCCCCGTCTATGAGAGCCACGCGGTCTCCAGCCCGGTTCTTTACGGCGTATTCCGGCCGCGGCTGGTGCTGCCCCGGGGATTTGTGGGACGGTTTACCCGCGAAGAGGTCGGATTTGTCGTTTTACATGAGATGGTTCACTTCAAACGCGGCGACCTGATCCTCAATTGGCTGATTACCGGGTTGCAGGCGATCCATTGGTTCAATCCGATGGTTTGGATCGGGTTCGCGCGCTGGCGCGCGGATCGCGAGCTGGCCTGCGATGCCGCGGTGCTCGAAGCGGTGGGCGATGGCCGAAACCTCAATTACGGCGAGACCATCATCCAGCTGCTCGAAGGCTGCCCGCGCCAGGCGGCCATTCCCGGGCACGTCGGGGTTCTGGAAGCGCCTGGCGATCTCCGGATGCGGATGTTGATGATCATGGAGTTCAAGCCCGCGTCGCGCTGGTCGGTCCTGGCGTTTCTGCTGCTGGCCGGGGTCGGAGTTGGCTGCCTCACGAATGCCCGTTTTCCAACGACGGCAGCATTGTCGGCCGCGGTGTCCGTGATTAAAAACATCGTGCCGGCGGTGCTTCCCGCGCCGCTTAGAATTGCCGAGCCCCCTGTTCTTTTGCGCGCGGTGCCAAAGCCCGGGAGCGTCGCGGTCGCCGCGCCGGGTCCCCGGCTTTCGCCTCAAGGTCGCTCTCCAGCCACGAAACTCGGAAGTGTGACGCCGGGTGTCAGATTGGTTCGGGCGGACCCGATAGTGGTGCCAGTCGTGGTTGCCGCCGGGCACAAACCCTCCGTCGTCCCGCTCAGCGCCCCACCGGTGGCCGCACCGGTCGCAAAAATTAGATTCGGCGTGGCTGAGCAAAGCGGGAGTCCGCTGATCGGTGGGATCAGGGTCGGGGTGGTGGGCGAATTGACCTCAAGAGGGAAAAAGATCGAACGTCCCTCTCTCCAAATGCCTGTCTATTACATTCCGGTGGCGATCGGATATAAAGCAGGGGAGGGTACTCCGGGGCGCCCAACCCAGCCGCCGCTGGCAGCTAACGTCGAGCGCGCCATCATGAATGCGCTCGCGGGCGAAGGGTACCTGGTGGCCACGAAGGCGTCGCCTCCGGCGCTCATTCTCACTTTCGGCTGGGGTTATACTTCGCCGGAATCGTGGCAGCCACAAGCGACGAGCGGCATCCAAGCGTTCAAGATATCGGGGCCGGATCGCTTTGTGAATTCGACTGATTCGACCCGCGACCATGAAATCCTGGAGGCGAACCTACATGTGCGGGGTTATGTCCGCATCTATGCGTTCGATTACGGGGCCTGGCGGCAGCACAAGGTTGTGCCTCTTTGGTCTTCGGAGGTGAGTGCGTCCCGGTCCGGCAGCCTTGATCGGTTGCTCCCAACCCTCCTGGCGGCGGCCGCGCCCTATTTCGGCCGGGAAACGGAAGAAGAGCCTGTGTTCGTCACTTCGTCGCCCTAGACGATAGCGTATCTGTCTGAGGGTGGGGCGCGTTGCCCCTAACACGCCTTTCCGATCTCCGGCGCGGACTCGCTAATGCACCTCATAGATCTCCACGGAGGCGATACCCGTGCCTCCGTTGGTGCCGCTGACCTGCGCGGTGTAGGCGCCGGGCGGAAGCGTCACGAGCAGGAGCGAATCGTGAGATGTCGTCGGCAGGGTGTAGGCGCCGACGGTGGCCTGGACGCTCACCAGGGTCGGATCGCCGCCCCAGACGGTATTGGAATAAATGGGATCCTGATTGACGTCATAGAGCGTCAGGACCGGCTGGGCGAGGACGCCGGTGAGGTTGGAGGGAGGGAGGGCCAGACTGGGGCCGACGGCACGGATGAGCAAGGTCTCGGCCGTGGTGCCCCCGATCACGAAGCCGCCGATGAGAATGTTATTTCCAGTTCCCACAGGCGCCCGGACTGAAACGTTGGTAAGTCGCGCGGTGGCGGGAGTGGCGTCCGCATCGTAGACTTCAACCATGGCGAGGCCGGTGGCACCGCCAACGCCGCTCACCTCGGTGCTGTAGGACGCAGGCGCCAGCGGGACGTATAGCATCGAGTCCAGGGAATTCGCCGGCACGGGGTAGGCGCCCACCTGATTTTCAATGCTCGTGATGGTGGCATTGCCACCCCAAAGGCTGTTTTGGCCGATTGCCGCCGATAGGTTATTGTAGAGCGTGAGCTGCGTATCCAGCAGCTCAGTCCCCGCCGGGATGCCCACCATCGTGAGGCTGGGGCCCATGCCGCGGATCAGCAGGTTCTTCGAGCCGCTGCCGGAAGTCCCAAAGCCGCCGAACAAGCCATTCGCCGCCCCGCTGCCGACCATACCCCGGCCCGAAAGGTTGGTGAGATATCCCGAGGCGGTCGTGGAGACGACGGTCAGCGTGGCCGAGGCTGTGCTGGTGCCCAGTGAGTTCGTGATGACGCAGTAATATTCCCCTGAATTCGCCGCCGTCGCGTTGGTAACCAGAAGCATCGAATCGGTGGCTCCGGAAATAGGAACGCCGTCGAACGACCATTGGTAGCTCGGCGCCGGGATCGTGCCGGACGAGACGCTGAAGACCACCGTCCCGCCCAAGGCCAGTGTTTGGGACACCGGTTGCGAGAGAAATGACGGCTCGGTTGGCACGGAGGGACCCGCGGCCGGCGCACCCACGCGCACGGTGTTGTTCTCCGTGTCCGCCACGTAAACGTTGCCGGTTTGATCCACCGCGACGCCATTGGGGAAATGGAACAGCGCGGCCGGGCCAATCCCGTCCGCCCCGCCCGGTCCCGGGGGTATGCGCGTGGTCCCGGCCAGGGTGGTGACGACCCCGCCCGGGGTGATTCTCCGGATCGTGTTGTTGCCCGAATCCCCGACATACACGTTGCCGCCACTGTCCACCGCAACGCCGCTGGGCGAATCGAACTGCGCGGCCGGGCCCGTCCCGTCGGCGAAGCCCTTGCTCCCCGGGCTTCCCGCCATTGTCGTCACCATCCCGCCCGGGGTAATCTTCCGGATCGTGTCGTTGCCCGAATCGCCGACATAAAGGTTGCCGCTGGCGTCCACCGCCACGCCGCTGGGTGAATCAAATTCGGCGGCGGAACCTGTCCCGTCGGCGCTGCCAGAATTCCCGGGGTTACCAGCCACGGTGGTTACCACTCCGCTCGGGGTGATTTTTCGAATCGAGTCGTATCCCGAGTCCGCGACAAATAGATTGCCGCCGCTGTCCACCGCTATCCCGGCGGGGCTGCCGAATTCCGCGGCGGCGCCAGTGCCATCGCCGCCACCGGCAGAAGCACCGGCCAGAGTGAAGCCACCAGCGGGGGGAGTGCCCGCCAGGGTCGTCACGACGCCTCCGGGAGTGATCTTTCGGATCATTTTGTTATCCGATTCGGAGACATAGACGTTTCCGCTGGCATCCACGGCCACGCCGTAGGGGAAGAGGAAGTTCGCCGCGGAGCCTGTCCCGTTCGCGCTGCCCAAGATGCCCGCCCGGCCTGCCAGGGTGCTGACGATCCCACCCGGCGCGATTTTCCGGATCGTGGCGTTGCTCGAATCCGCCACGTAAACATTGCCGCTGCGGTCGACCGCCACGCCATAAGGATTTTTGAACCGCGCGGAGGCGCCCGTCCCGTCCGCGCTGCCGACTCCGTTTGCAACTCCGGCGACCACGCTTATCGCCCCGCCGGGCGTAATTCTAAAAATCTCCCCCTCCTGGCTGTTTACCGCAAAGATGTTGCCGCTGGCGTCCACGGTCAGGCCAGACACGCTCGTCGTGATCAAGGTCGTGACGATCCCGCCGGGTGCGACCTTGCGGATCGTGCCTTCGTCCACCACGTAGAGGTTACTGCTTCCGTCCATCGCCATCGCCGATGGTTTCGCAAACTGCGCGGCGGAGCCGGTGCCGTCCGCGCTGCCGTAGGTTCCCCCCGCCAGCGTGGATACCACGCCTCCGGGCGTTATCATCCGGATCGAATCGTTTCCGGTATCGGCGACATACACATTGCCGCTGCTGTCGACGGCAATGCCGGTGGGATTGTTGAACTGCGCGCCGGAGCCGGTCCCATCCGCACTGCCCACGACGCCGGGAGTGCCGGCCAGCGTGCTAACGACGGCGCCGGGCGCGATTTTGCGAATCGTATTATTCCCGGAATCGGCGACGTACACATTGCCGCTGCTGTCGACGGCCAAGCCGCCAGGTCCTGAAAACCGCGCGGCGGAGCCGGTTCCGTCTGCGGTACCGGCCAGCGGACCTCCCGCCAGGGTGCTCACCGCTCCTGCGGCCGAGATCATTCCGATGGCGGGGGACTCCACAAAATATACGTTGCCGGTCGAGTCTACCGTTACGCTGGTTGGAAAACCCAGCACGGGACCGGCTCCCGTTTGCGGCGCCAGGGTAAAGAAGTAACTGCCGCCCGCCAATGTCGTCACCGCCCCCGCCGGGGTGATTTTCAAGATCGCGCTGAAGCCCGCCCCGCCGACGATGTAACTGTAGTTCAGAGTGCTCCATTCCGAAACGTACAAATTGCCGTGTCCGTCCGCCGCTATGCCAACCGGATTGGTCAACCGCACCGAGGACTCCGGACCGTTCGTGGATCCATAGATGCCGGCCAGCGTCGTGAAATCATAGGGGGCATAGATGGACTGGGCCTCTAGCGGCCGGCCTAGCCCAAAGGTGAGAACGGAGGCGGCGACCAGGGCGCCAGCCCATGCGCCGGGACGACTGCATTTGATGTCCATCGCTTACAAATACGATCACCGCCAGCGGTTTGAGTCAATAAACCTCATAAATCTCAACGGCTGCGATTCCCGGGCCGTAGTTTAGGCCATTTGAATTTGAGCAAATACCTCCATCTGTAAACACAGGACTATGCTTGTAGTCTTAACTGTCAAGCCCATCTCCCTGGGTTTGTCGGGGATCAGTCTGATTTCAGTCCCGCCATCTCGCGCAGGACGGCGTACAGGCGCGGGAGGTCGGCGGGGGTGGCCGCGGGACCGTGATCGCGGTTCCAGCCGTGGGCGCCGGGCCACAGGCCGCGGGTCAGGAACTGCTCGATCGCCGCGGCGATGCCGGCGACGCTCACGTAGTCCTTTTGGTCCTTTTCGTCGCGCAGCCGGGTCACGAACGCGGCGGGGATCGGCGTGATCTGGCCGCTCGAAATGTGCGCCAGGTCGTTGACTGCGACAAAAGGGCGGCAATCCGCCAGGGTGGTTGCCGGGCGCAGGGTTTCGCCGCGCAGGTAGCGGTAGTAGTCCAGATGGTTTTCCGCCAACCCATCGAACGTTTCGGGAGCGCTGCGTTCGATCCGGCCGTCGTGCCAGCGCACCTCGATCTCACGGCCGACGGCGTAGTGCAGGACGGCCTTTTCGCAGAGGACCTCCTCGGCGTGGGTGCTCTCCCCGGCGCAGGCGTGGGTGAGCGCGAAGCGGATGGTCACGCCTGATGCGGTGTCCGCCTCGACAAAAAAAGTGTCCGCGCCCTCGATCGCATGCGCGCGATAGAGCTCGGCCCGCACGGCGGCGATCTGGGCCCAGCTGAACAGTTCGGGGCCGCCGGTCCAGAAGAGCATGTTATGGACGAAGTGCGCGAACGCGTTGCCGAAGCAGGAATCGACCACGGCGCGGCCATCCTTGAAAAGGTGGCCGGCCCAGTCGTTGCGCGCAAAATAGCTCGCCGGCCGCGGCCACATCCCGCTGAGCGTCGCCCCGCGCACGGCGCCGAATTCACCGGCCAGCAGGCGCTCCTTCAGGGCGAGCCGGGGCTTTTCGATGATGAAGTTGAAGCCGACCACGGATGACTTGGGCGCGCGCCGGTCGGCCGCGATCATCCGCTCGAGTTCCGCATAGTCCAGGGTCGGCGGCTTCTCCACGTAGGCCGGCAGGCCGCGGGCAGTCACGGCGTCGTGCATCTCGGCGTGCAGGCCGATGGGGGTGGGAATTACGACGAGATCGAGGTTGCCATGGCAGGCCTCGAGCATCGGCCGGTAGTCGGCGAAGACGCCCACCCCGCGCTGCGGGAAGCGCCAGGCCTGCTGGGCGGCGGCGAAGGCGGGGGCGTTTGGGTCGCACGTGCAGACCAGGCGGACGTGCCCGCGTTCCTCGAGCCTGGCCACCGTGTTGTGGTGGGAGCCGGCGAAGCCTCCCATCCCGACGATGCCGATGCGGAGGGGAGTCTTCACACAATCTTGAACTTGGGCAGATCCTGGCCGTCGATCAGGCCGACCGGCCGGCCCCGCCGGTCGATGACGATGACGTCGTCGATCTTGTGCGCCTCGAAAAGGCGCAGCGCATCGACGGCGAGATCGTCCTCGCCGATCGTCTTGGGATGGCGGGTCATGAATTGCGCGACGGGCTGGCGCAGAAAATCAGCCCCCGTGAGTGCGCAACGCCGGAAATCGCCATCGGTGAAGATGCCGGTCTGCCGCCCGTGGGCATCGACCAGCGCGATGCACCCGCTCTTCGCCTTCGTCATCGCCAGGACGGCGTCCTGCGTGGTGATGGTGTCGCGGGCGATGGCCAGGCGGTCGCCGCTCCGCATGATGTCCTGCGCCCGCAGCAGCAGCACGCGGCCGAGGTTGCCCGCGGGATGATATTTCGCGAAGTCGTCGCGCGTGAACCCGCGCGCCTCGAGCAGCACCATCGCGAGCGCATCGCCCAGCGCCAGCGCAGCCGTGGTGCTGGCGGTGGGGGCGAGCTTGAGCGGACACGCCTCGCGCGGCACCCGGTAAAGCAGGAGGTGGTCGGCGTTCTTCGCGAGGTCCGAGGCGGGATTGCCCGTGAAGGCGACGATTTTCAGGCCGAACCGCTTCAACAGCGGGATGAGGCCCAGGATTTCATCGGCCTGCCCGCTATTGCTGAGCAGCAGCGCCAGGTCGCCCTCGTCGCACAGTCCGAGGTCGCCGTGCAGGGCCTGGGTTGAATCGAGGAAACAGGACGAGACGCCCGTGCTGTTGAAGGTCGCGGCGACCTTTTGCGCGATGTGCGCGGATTTGCCCACGCCGCTGAAGATGAGCTTCTTCCCGGCGGCGAGCGCCGCCTCGACCGCCCGGGCGGTGTCCACGAATTCCGGTCCGAGCCCCTTGGCGGTTTCGCGCAGCGCCTCGGTCTCGATCCGAATGCAGGCGCGGGCGCGGGCAAGGGAGGTTTTCGAATCAAGGGCCATTTACAGTTTGAGTCGCCGGGACGGGGACCCGGAATCTAAACACGATCCCGCGGCGTTCAATCCTGTATTGTGGCCGCGACGCAAGTTTGAGGGTGGAGCGGGTTGCCCCCAACACGCTGTTGGGCTCGGCCGCAGCCAGCGTGTTGAGGGCAACCCGCTCCACCTTCAAACTGATGGACAACGGAAAGTGAACAATGGACAATGGCCAATAAACCGTGGCTTCGCACCTGAAAATTTTTGGCTTTCTTGCTCTCATCGGTCTGCTGGCGGTCACCGGGTGCGGGGGCGATAACTTCACGCTTTCAGCCGAGACGGACGAGCCATTTTATCGCGAGGGCCAGCAGCTGGAAAAACAGGGGCGCGCCCGGGAAGCGCTGGTGTCCTATCTCAAGGTCATCGGCAAGCGCGGGGACGCGGCCCCGGAGTCCCATCTCGAAGCCGGCCTGATTTATCTTGAGCAGGTCGGGGATCCCATCGCCGCGATTTACCACTTCCGCAAGTACCTGGACCTGGAGCCGCACTCCCGGCAGGCGAGCGAGGTGGCCGGATTGATCGACACCGCCAAGCTCAACTTCGCGCGGACGCTGCCGGCGAAGCCGCTCGAAAACCCGGACATCCGGCTGGTCGAAGGCGATGAGCTGGACCGGCTGCGGCGCGAGAACGATGAATTGAAGGCGGAGCTCGCGGCGTTGCGCGGGGCTCCTTCCCCCCATGAGCGAACGGACCAGGCACCGGACACCGCGCTGACAATTTCGCCTCCCGCGCCCGCGGCGCCCACCGATGACCAGGCCGCCGCGCCGATCACGCTGGCACCGCTGCCCCAGGAAAACGCGGAGCAGCCGGCGCCCTCCTCGGCCCCGCTGAGCGGGACTCCGGCGGGCCGGACGCACACGGTCATGAAGGGCGACACCCTTTTCAACCTCGCGCAGCGTTATTACGGCTCGCGCTCCAAGTCCAAGGTGCTCGCGATCGTCGCGGCCAACAGCGACCAGTTGTCCAGCGAATCCACGCCGCTCAAGATCGGCATGGTGCTGAAAATCCCGTAGGCCGGACGATGCCCCGCACCTCCCGCCGCACCGCCCTCTTCACCGAGTCGCTGATTCGGGAGATGACGCGCGTCGCGCAGAAATACGGAGCGATCAATCTCTCACAGGGATTTCCCGATTTCGACCCGCCCCGCGGGCTGCTCGATGCCGCCAAGGCCGAAATGGACGCCGGCCATCATCAATACGCCATCACCTGGGGCGCTCCGCCGCTCCGCCAGGCGCTGGCGGAAAAAATAAACCGCTGCACCGGCCTGCCGGTGGATCCCGAGGTCCACCTGGTGGTCACCTGCGGCGCCACGGAGGCCATGATGGCCGCCATGATGACGGTGTGCGATCCGGGGGACAAGGTCGGCCTGTTCAGCCCCTTCTACGAAAACTACGGCGCCGATGCGATCCTGTGCGGCGCGCAGCCGGTGCACGTGCCGCTGCATCCGCCGGATTATCTCTTCGATCCCGAGGAACTGCGCCGCGTGTTCGCCAGCGGCATCAAGGCCTTCGTGCTGTGCAATCCGTCCAACCCCTGCGGCAAGGTTTTTACCGGTGACGAATTGCGGCAGATCGCGGCGCTCGCCGCGGAGTTCGACGTGTTCGTCATCACCGACGAAGTGTACGAGCACATCGTCTATGCGCCGCACCGGCACACTTACTTCTCGACGCTGCCGGGGATGGCGGAGCGGACCCTCATGTGCAGCTCGCTCTCCAAGACATTTTCCATCACCGGCTGGCGGCTGGGTTATATCTTCGCGTCGCCGGAAATCATCGGCCAGGCGCGGAAGGTGCACGACTTCCTCACCGTGGGGGCGGCCGCGCCGTTGCAGCACGCGGTGGTGGCCGGCCTGAAGCTGCCGGTGTCCTATTACGACGGGCTGGCCGGGGAGTATGCCGCGCGGCGCGACGTTTTGCTCGGGTACCTCGATCGCACCGGGCTGGCCTACACGCGCCCGCAGGGCGCGTATTATGTGATGCTCGATGTATCGCCGTTTGGATACGCGAGCGACGTCGAGTTTGCGCACTGGATGGCGCGAGAGATCGGGGTGGCGCCGGTGCCCGGATCGAGCTTCTTCGCCGGCGGGGAGAACCGCTACGTGCGGCTCAATTTTGCGAAGAAAATAGAGACGCTGCACGCGGCGGGCGAGCGCCTGCTGAGGCTGAAAAGATAGACGCTTGAGGTCTTGGGGTGGGGGGGGGGGGGCCCCGCCCGGCCCGGGGGGGGGGGGCCCCGCGGAAAAAACGCCCCACCACAAAAAAAAG